>Ga0334885_1004349_pt1 | contig 12312 bp, 11 predicted proteins | sample GraSluR1_MG_8_FD_207233 | JGI IMG/M metagenome (GOLD analysis project Ga0334885, IMG submission 207233) | Sludge microbial communities from methane-producing bioreactor in Wageningen University, Netherlands - Granular Sludge_31_05-R1 | ecosystem: Engineered > Bioreactor > Anaerobic >...
TTGGGATGCATAACATATGACTTAAAATTATAGTTTATGGCTAATTCCTTAATTAGCTGGATGTCCCCTTTTTTCTGAAAACCAAAACGGTAATCATAACCAGCAAAGACAGCGCCCATATTAAACTTTTTTAATAATATTTCTATGATGAAATATTCTGCATTTATTTTAGAAAAATATTCATCGAAATTAAAAATTATTATTTGCTGGATACCTAATTTTCTTATTTTTTCAATTTTTTCCGTTAATGTCGTCAGCAGGGAATAATTATTTAAACGATTAATAACTTTTTCCGGATGTTCATCTAAAAGAACAACAGTGCTAATAGCCCCGGCTAATTTCGCTTCTTCTGCGCACCATTTTAATAATGCCTGGTGTCCAATATGTACTCCATCAAAAAAACCTAGGGCTATGTATTTTAACAGATTGCCATCTTTAATATTATTGTATTTAATTTCTTTAAATATATATTTTTCTCTATTGTTCCTCATACAAAAACTTTTTCAACCTTATATTTTTTTTGAATTCCATCACCAGATATACTTTTTGCTATTGCCAGCAGAATACCATCACATGAAACAACTCTAAAAATATTATCTGAAACATTGGCCTTCTCATGTGTTATGCAATCTATTTCCGTGTCAGAAAACTGGTTTCCATTTTTAATGCGATCTATTATATTTTTACTGTCAACTAATATTATCTTTCTGTACTGGCTTAAAGATTGGTCTATTGTTAATATCTGTTTTTTTTGCTCCTGCTCCGGCTTTTCTAAAAAACTGTCTAGCTCAATAGAATGTTCAATATTAAAATTACCGATTTCAGTTCTTTTAAGTTGAGATAAAAAAGCGCCACAACCCAGCCTTTCCCCGATATCATCGCACAATGCCCTGATATAAGTCCCTTTGGAGCATCTTACTTTAAAAGAAATGCTTGGAAAGTAATCATTAATTAATTTTATTATTTTTATGTTGTATATTGTTACCCTATTCGGGGGCAAGTCTACTTTAATTCCTTTTCTAGCAAAATTATACAGCCTCACACCCTTATGTTTTTTGGCAGAAAAAACAGGGGGCTTCTGCCATATATTACCCTGGAAGCTCTTAAATATTCTATTAGTTATTTCATAGTTAAGGACACTTTTTTTAAGTGGTTTTATTTTTAGTATTTTGCCTTTCAAGTCCTGGGTGTCTGTGGTGATACCCAATATCATGGTTCCAATATATTCTTTATCCATCATAGAAAGGTATTGGGCAATTTTAGTAGCCTTATTGATACAAATGAGTAAAACTCCTGTCGCAAATGGATCCAGTGTTCCGGTATGTCCAGTCTTTTTTAATTTTAGTTTTTTTTTAATTATCTGAACCGCTTTTGCTGAAGTAATTCCTTCAGGTTTATTAATATTTAAAATGCCATTTATCATAGTCTTGTCTGTTATTTTTATAACTGAAAAAATTATTCCTTACTGAGTTTATCTTGTAGCCTTGAAATTACAAGGCCTTCAACCTTATGTATTGTTCCCTTAATATTGCATCCTGCAGCATTGGGATGCCCACCACCATTAAATTGCCTGGCAAAATTATCAACATTAAAATTACCCTTGGAACGAAAACTTACTTTTATGTATCCATTCTCGGTTTCTCTCAAAAAGGCAGAAACTTTAATATTTTTTATAGAAAGTATTTTGTCAACAATGCCTTCAGTTTCTTCATCTTTAGAATTAGTTTCTTTCAGCATATTCATGGTTACAGTTGTCCAGGATATTTGTAATGATGAATCTATTTTTAATCTCCGAAGTGCTTCTCCTAATATTTTCAGGCTAGAGAGTTTATTGTTATTATAAATATAATTAGCAATATAACTCGGGCTAACACCATGTTTAATTAAATCAAGGGCAATTTTAAAAGTATTTTCATTTGTATTTGCATATTTGAATGAACCAGTATCTGTAACAATTGCAGTATATAATGATATTGCCATAGCTTTATTTAAATTTTGCTTTAATTGTTCAATCAGTTTATATAAGATTTCACCTACAGAAGAAGCATCGGAATCAACATAATTATACTTACCAAAGAGAGTATTACTGGAATGATGATCAATGTTAATAATAAATTTAACATTCTTCATATTTAGATGAATATTTCCAATTCTTTCTAAATTGCTTGAGTCCAGAATAATCAATACTGTTTCCGGCTTTGTTTCTAAAGAATAGTCTTTATCTAATTCGTAAGTACAGATAATATCTTCTATTCCGGGTAAATACTTGTAAATATCCGGTGTTTTATCCTGGTTTACAACTTGAACATTTTTGCCCATTTCTTTTAAGATTATATATAAAGCCATTTCAGAACCAAGAGCATCACCATCTAAATGAACATGTGCACTAATTACGAAATTATGGTATTTTTTTAATATTCCAGCAATTTCTTCAAGCTTATTGTGCTGCATATTTTAATCAGAATCTTTCTCTTTTTCCAGTTTATACACCTGGGACATGAGCTGGTGTACTTTCTCCAGCTCTGTATCATAAAGGAATGATATATGGGGTGTAAAACGGTAATCTTTTAATCCTAAAGCCAATTCAGCCCGGATGAATTTTGTAGCACTAAAAAGACCCTTCATGCTCTTATCCTGCTCTTCTTTTGTGCCAAGAACAGAAACAAATATCTTTGCATTGTGCAAATCATCAGATAATGCAATCCTGGTAATTGTAACAAACCCAATTCTGGGATCTTTAGTTTTATTATGAATAATATGACTTATATTTCTTTTTAATAATTTTTCAAAATGTTTCTTTTTTTGCTCAAAAACCATATTTAAAACATTCCTCTTATTTTTCCTTAAAATTTATCAATATGCCTCTAAATAGTTGATATCTGATAATTTATTAATTCAATTTTAGGATTATTGTCAATTTCTTTAATCAGGCTATCTATTGTCCTGTCAATTATCTGTCGGTTATCGCTGATGCAACAAATAGCAAGAGTAGTTTTCTTCCATAAATTCTTGTGATTAATTTCAGAAATAGATATATTGTATTTTTTTCTTAGATGTAGCTTAATATTGCTGATTATACTTCTTTTATCTTTTAGAGAATGACAATCGGGAATATATACTAAGAGTTCACAAACTCCGATTAACATTTTGTTTTTTTATCTTTCTATTTCCTTATAATTATAAAAAACAATAGTATCGTTTATCTGGAGATCATCAACTTTATCAACATTTATGCCGCATTCATAGCCGGCATTTACCTCTTTTACATCTTCTTTAAAACGCTTTAAGGAAAATTCTTTTCCTTCATATATTTTTTTGTCTTCGTGAAAGACACGGATATAATCCTTGGTAGATATCTTGCCTTCCGTTACATAACATCCGGCCACAATTCCTATCTTGGGTATTTTAAATATTTCCCTGACTTCTGCCTTCCCGTTAATAACTTCTTCAAGTTTAGGTTTCAGATATCCCTTTAAGGCCGCTTTTACTTCATCAACTAAATCATATATTATATTATAGGTCCTTACATCGACTTTTTCTTTCTTTGCCATCTTTTGAGCATTTACATCAACTTTTACATTAAATCCAACAATCAATGCATTGGAAGCAGAACCTAACATTATATCTGTTTCTGTTATCGCTCCAATTCCACCGTGGATAATCTTTATCTCAACTTCTTCGTTACTTAAATGAGAGAGTGTGCCCTGTATAGCATCCAGAGAACCTTGTGTATCAGCTTTTAATATCATGTTTAACTCTTTTAGTTTACCTTTTGTCATCTCTTCAAATAAATTTTCTAAAGAAACTTTATCCGTACTCTGTTTCTGCCTTCTCTTTTTCTCTGACTCTCTTTCCTCGATGATTGTTTTTGCAAAATGGTCATCCGCAACAACCTGGAAAACATCTCCCGCTAAAGGCATCTGATTGAAACCGGTTATTTCTACAGGAGTTGAAGGTCCAACATGCTTCAATGTCTTTCCTTTGTCATCCATCATGCTTTTTACTTTTCCATAAGCTGGTCCTACAACAAAATAGTCTCCTACATCCAGATGACCATCTTGAATCAGGACAGTAGCAAGAATTCCTTTTCTTTTGTCCAGCTTTGTTTCTATCACTATTCCACTTGCCGGAAGCTCAGGTGTAACTTTTAGCTCTAACATCTCCGCTTGTATTGAAATTAATTCCAGTAAAGCATCAATGCCTTTTCCCTGCAAAGCAGATATTTCTGCAACTAAAGTATCTCCTCCCCATTCTTCGGGAACCAATTCATGCTTCGAAAGATCTTTTTTAACTTTGTCCACATTAGCATTAGGTTTATCTATTTTGTTAATCGCCACAATAATAGGTACATTAGCTGCTCTTGCATGATTTATGGCTTCAACGGTTTGAGGCATAACACCATCATCTGCTGCCACTACCAGAACAACAATATCAGTAGCTTTTACTCCACGTGCTCTCATAGTGGTAAAGGCTTCGTGTCCGGGCGTATCAATAAAAACAAAGCGTGTATTTTTAACCTCTACAGCATAGGCTCCAATATGTTGAGTTATCCCGCCTGCCTCTCTTTTAGTTACATCACTTTTTCTTATCAAGTCAAGAAGAGTGGTTTTCCCATGGTCTACATGTCCAACAATAGTAATAGCAGGTGACTTTGTTACTATTGCATGTTCTGCCTTTGTTTCTTTTTTAGATTTAAGTTGCTTCTTTAATTCTTTTGAAATCTCCACTTTAAAATCATTTTCTGCATATACTTTCTGAGCAATTTGCCAGGGTAATTCTTTTTCCACAGAGCGAATATTGCCATACTTAGAAACCTGCTGCATTGTTTTCGACAGGGGGAATTTTAACTGTCTTGCTAGCTCTTTCAAAGTTGGTATTTTTTCTAATACAATGGTTTCTTTTTTTTCTTCCTTCTTGTCCTCTTTTGCCCCTTCTTCCAAAATTGCCTCTTGGATAATTTCAATTGTTTCATTATCAAGGGTACTCATATGGTTTTTTACATTGATACCCTCTTTTTTTAAAAAATTAATAAGTTCTTTAGTAGGGATTTTTAAATCTTCAGCTACCTCATATACTCTTTTTTTCATACTTGTTGACCTCCATATTAACCGGAATCATTTCACTCTAGCTAGTCAAACATACCTACAATGATACATTTTTAAGTTCTTTAAATTGTTCTTCTATTATTTTAATCGTTTCAGTCGAAATCTCCGCCTTTAGCGCCTTATTTAGTCTACCCTTTTTTGTAGCCTTTTCAAAACATTCCATATTATAACACAGATAGGCTCCTCTCCCTGATTTCTTTCCTGTTACATCTATTTCTACTTTGTCTTCCGGTGTTCTGATAACCCTAAGTAATTCTTTTTTTGGTTTTCTTGATTGACAACCTACACATGTCCTATAAGGTATTTTTTTAGAATGTTTCATTCTTAACTCTTTTATTACAAATTTTTTAAAATCGATAATAGAATCAATTATCTAACAATTTCCGCTACTCAACTTTTTTCTCTTTTTTATATTGAGAATTGCTTTTTATATCAATCTTCCATCCCGTTAACCTTGCTGCCAATCTTGCATTCTGACCTTCTTTTCCTATTGACAGTGACAATTGATCGTCATCAACAATAACCAATGCTCTTTTTTCTTTTTCAAACAATTGAACAAGTACTACTTTCGCCGGATTAAGGGAATTTGCAATAAATACCTTATCATCCTCATCCCATTTTATAACATCTATTTTTTCATCCTGCAATTCAGTCATTATAGATTTTATTCTGGAACCTCTATCTCCAATGCATGAACCAATAGAGTCCACCATATCATCTTTGCTGTCAACAGCAATTTTTGACCTTTTCCCTGCTTCTCTTGCGATACATTTTATTTCGACTAATCCTTCATGGATCTCAGGTACTTCTAATTCAAATAAGCGTTTTAGTAAATCAGGATGCGTTCTTGATAAGACTATTCTTGGTCCTCTGGATGTTTTCTTTACCTCAATAACATAGAATTTCATTCTTTTACCCTTGTTGTAATTCTCTCTCTTAACCTGTTCATTTAATGGTAAAACTGCTTCAGCCTTTCCTAAGTCTACAATAATATTATAACTCTCCTGCCGTTGAATAATGCCGGTTACTATATCCCTTACTTTGTCAATATAACGTTCATAAATTGCTTTTCTTTCTGCTTCTCTTATTTTTTGAACTATAACTTGCTTGGCAGTTTGAGTTGCGATTCGGCCAAAATCTTTTGGCGTTATCTCTACATTTATCTCATCTCCTAGTGCAATACTTCCTTTCTCATGCTTGCCGGCTTCCTCTAAATTAATTTCTGACGATGGATTTTTTACATTCTCAACGACTTTTTTCTTCGTGAAAACCTTTACTTTTCCCGTATCTTTACTGAAAACTATATCAATATTATCTTTGCCCTGGGCGAAATTTTTTTTATATGCAGAAACAAGAGATGTTTCAATAGTATCAATTAGCACTTCTTTTGAGATGCCTTTTTCCTTTTCAATCTCATCTAATATTTTTATTAAGTCAATATTAATATTCATGGCTCAACCTTTTAACTCCTCCCCTTTTTGGGAATGAAGATTTAGGAAATTTTATAATACAATATCATATATTAAAATTACAAAACAAAAGAGTGGCTTTTGAACCACTCTTTAAAAATAATTTTTGAAATTTATTATATTATAGCACAGAACAAAAAAATATCAAAACATTAATAATAATTTTAATTTACTATAAACATTATAGTTTTTGAAATATAAAAAACTTATTAATTCAAACTATTTTTTCTCCCTCAACATAGGAATCTAAAACCCCCTTCAATCTGGCTCTTATCATCTCTCCTTTTCTTCTTTTCATGTCCTTTATACATACCTTAATATAATTATCAGTTAAACCACAAGTATAATTGTGGGCATTTTTGCTGAAACTATACTCAACCAATATTTTTTTCTGCTTGTTTATATTATTTGTAAAAAATTCTTTTCTTAACTGTACAGATAATTCATTTAAGAATTTGACTCTCAGCTTAATAACATGGAGTTCATTTTTTTCTGGAAACAATGAAGCGAGGGTCATTGGTCTTTCAGAATAAGGGAATACATGTATTTTAGCAAATTCCATTCTTTTTAAAAAATTATAAGTTCTTTTAAATGCAGATTCATCTTCTCCGGGAAATCCTGCAATAACATCTGTAGTAATTGCGATATCTGGAATATTATTTTTAATTTTACTTACTTTTTTTTCAAATTCATTTATATTGTATTTTCTTCTCATTAACACCAGGGTACCATCGTCACCGCTTTGCAAAGGAATATGCAAATGGTGACAAAGCTTAAAAGAATTATTAAATATTTCGATTAATTCATCGGTTACCCAGGGTAATTCAATAGAGCTTAATCTAATCCTTTCTAAACCGGGAATTGTCTCAATTCTTTTTATTAAAATTGCTAAATTTATTTTTTCACTTTTTAAGTCATCACCATAACTGCCAAGATTAATTCCTAGCAATACTATTTCTTTAAATCCGTTTTTTGCTAATTCCTGGATTTCAAGTAATATATCTTGAGAATCTCTGCTTCTAGCTCTGCCTCTGAGATATGGTATAACACAATAACTGCAAAATTGATTGCATCCATCCTGGATTTTTACCAAACCTCTTATTCTGCTGCTCATACTGTGAAAAGCATTATAGCTATATTTATTAATATGTTCTGCTGGCTTAAAATAAATTATTTTCTTAGATGAGTTTGCTATAAAACTGCTGAATATTTCAAAAATGTCATTTTTATAATAATTACTAATAATATGATAATTAGAACTATTGCATACATTTATCCCTTCTGGGTTTGCCTGCACACCACAACCGGTTACGATAACGGAAGCGGAGGGATTTGTCCTCCCGGCTTTCCTGATCATCTGTCTTGATTTTCTTTCTGCTTCCCTGGTTACAGCACAGGTGTTAATAATATAAATATCTGCTTTTTCCCTGAAATCTACTGCCGTAAAACCATTTTTTAGAAAAGTCTGTTTTATTGCTCCAGTTTCATACTGATTTACTTTGCAACCTATTGTCTTAAAAGCGACTTTTCTATTAATATTTTTCATTATGTATTTTTCTTTTTTTAATTAATTTTCTAATAAATGCTATAAATTTGAGATATCAGCGGAAAAGAGCTTATGTTTTATTTTTTAGTGAAGGTTTCCTTAACTTTTTCGAAAAAATTCTTTTCACCTATTTTTTCAACATCCTCGCCGGTTTCCTGTGCTAACTCATATATGAGTTTTTTTGCTTTCTGATTTAAGCTTCTGGGTATTTCTACAATTATTCTTACATGTTCATCACCCCTGATTTTTGTTCCTAACTTGTATGCTCCTTTTCCTCTCAACCTAAAATCAGTGTTACTTTGAGTGCCTGCAGGGATTTTCATTTTCACATTTCCTTCTAATGTTGGTACTGTAGTTTCCCCACCTAAAACAGCTTTTGGCAAACTTATTTTATGATTACAATAAATTTCAGTACCCTTTCTTTTAAAAACGGGGTGTTCTTTTACATTAATAACAATAAAGAGATCTCCAGGTGAACCACCATTCTCACCAGGTTCTCCCATTCCAGCAAGTCTTAGCCTGTGTCCACTCTCGACACCTGCTAATATTTTTACATTAATAGTCTTTCTTCCCTTTACCTTCCCGGCTCCATGGCATATTCCACAGGGTGACTCAATGATCTGGCCACTACCTTTACATCTTGGACAGGTTTGGATGTTTATTGATTGTCCAAAAAATGTATTTTGTGTCATTCTCATCTCACCTGTTCCATTACAATCAGGGCACGTTTTTTTAGATGTTCCGGGTTCAGCGCCAGTTCCATTACAATGGCTGCAGTTTTGCCAGGTTGGTATTTCTATCTTTTTTTCGGCACCAAAGGCAGCTTCTTTCAAAGTTACATCTAAATTATACCTCAGGCTGGCTCCCTTCCTTGACTTTTCCCTTCGATAAGTTCTACGGGAACCTCCTCCACCAAAAAAGGATTCAAATATATCACTAAAGCTGCCAAAGTCATCCATGCCTTCTCCATAGAAATTTCTAAAATCAAAGCCGGCTCCAGCATCAGCAGTATCAGCTGAACCAAACTGGTCATACCTTGCCCTTTTTTCCGGATCACTTAATACTGAATAGGCTTCTCCAATTTCTTTGAATTTCTTTTCCGCTTCTTCTTTATTATTGGGATTGGCATCAGGGTGATACTTTAAAGCCAATTTCCGATATGCTTTTTTAATTTCTTCCTGACTTGCATCTTTACTAATATTAAGGGTTTGATAATAATCTTTATTTGCCAAAACAATAATCCCCTTCTAGAATATATTTTTCTATCTTATTATTAATTTTATATTTTATTTATTATTTTTAACTAGTTTGTATAAATTCATTATAATGCTATAAATATATATGAATTATATTATTATAATCGTTGGATTTCCCATATTCAAATGTTTTAGTTACACAAGAATTGGGAAATCCAACTAAATTAATATCTGCAAAAATTATCTATTCAATTACTAATTTTTCTTGTCGTCATTTTCTTCCTGATATTCAGCATCATACACTTTTTCTTCTTTTTGGGAATCATTGGATTCTCCCTGAGCTTGACTGTCTGCAGATTCCCCTGTTTCTCCTGTTTGTCCTTGCTGTTGTCCCTGATCAGAAGACTGTTTATACATTTCTTCAGCCAGTTTATGAGAAGAATTTGTTAATTTTTCTATCCCAGCTTTCATTTCTTCTATATTGTCACCCTGCATTACTTTTCTTAACTGACTGATATTATCATTTATTTCATTCTTCAGGCTGTCATTTACTTTATCACCTGCATCTTTTAATGTTTTTTCAGTAGTATAAATTAGCGTATCTGCCTGATTATGTAATTCAACTTTTTCCTTTTGCTTAAGGTCATCTTCTGCGTACTGTTCCGCTTCTTTTATTTTCTTCTGAATCTCTTCTTCGCTCAAGCCACTAGAGTGTTTAATGGTAATTTTTTGCTCTTTTCCAGTACCTTTATCCTGCGCTTTAACATTTAGTATGCCATTGGCATCAATGTCAAAGGATACCTCAATCTGAGGAATACCTCTTGGTGCCGCTGGAATACCAACTAACTGAAAACGCCCTAAGCTGGTATTATCTTTTGCCATAGGTCTTTCACCCTGTAGTACATTTATATCAACTGCAGTTTGATTATCAGTGGCAGTTGAAAATATCTGTTTTCTAGATGCCGGGATAGTGGTATTCTTTTCAATCAGCTTTGTAGCAACACCACCCAGGGTCTCTATGCCTAAGGACAAGGGAGTTACATCCAGTAACTGTATATCTTTGACATCGCCTTTTAATTTGCCTGCCTGTATAGCAGCGCCCATGGCGACTACTTCATCAGGATTTACTCCTTTATGCGGTTCTTTTCCGAATATTTTCTTTACTATCTCATGCACTTTAGGCATTCTGGTTTGGCCACCTACCAGAATAACTTCATCAATATCATCTGAAGTTAATTTGGCATCCGCTAATGCCTTTTTACAAGGCTCAATAGTTCTTTCTAATAAATCATCGGTAAGCTGCTCTAATTTAGCCCTGGTAAGTGTGTAATTCAAGTGCTTAGGGCCGCTGGAATCCGCTGTAATGAATGGAAGATTAATATCAGTTTCAATTGATGATGATAATTCGCATTTTGCCTTTTCTGCTGCTTCCTTTAATCTCTGTAATGCCATCTGGTCTTTACTTAAATCAATTCCCTGGTCTTTTTTAAAATTATCAATGAGCCAGTTTATAACACGTTGGTCGAAATCATCTCCACCTAAAAATGTGTCACCATTTGTTGATTTAACTTCAAAGATGCCTTCGCCTATATCTAGTATAGAGATATCAAATGTGCCTCCTCCCAGGTCAAAAACAGCTATCTTCTCACTCTTTTTCTTATCTAACCCATAAGCCAGAGATGCAGCTGTAGGTTCATTTATAATTCTGAGAACATTTAACCCTGCTATACGACCTGCTGCTTTTGTCGCTTCACGCTGATTATCATTAAAGTAAGCAGGAACAGTAATAACTGCATCCTTTATTTCTTCACCTATATGATCTTCGGCAGATTGTTTTAATTTCTGCAAAATCATTGCTGATATTTCCTGAGGACTGTATTCCTTATCTTTGGCCTTAATCATTACATTTGTATGTTCACCTTCAACAATATCATATGACAGAACTTTCTTTATTTCCTGAACTTCCTGGTCATTATATCGTCGGCCAATAAACCGTTTAACTGAATAAATTGTATTTTTTGAATTAGTAACAGCCTGTCTTTTGGCCAGCAATCCTACTAGTCTTTCTCCTTTTTTGCTAAATGCTACAACTGACGGTGTAGTTCTGCTGCCTTCTTTGTTCTCTATTACAACAGGTTGTCCACCTTCCATAACGGCAACAACCGAATTTGTTGTACCTAAATCAATTCCAATTGCTTTAGCCATAATTCTTTCCTCCTTGTATCTTAATCTTCATTATTTTCATTTTTTTTATTATTATTCGAAGACTCTTCCATATTATCATCTTCGCACTTCTTGTTATCTTCTGCTTGACCTTTACAAACTTTTACTACTGATGGTCTAATTACCTGGGATTTTAAATAGTATCCTTTTGTAATTTCCTCAGTTATAGTATCTTCCGGAAATTTTTCTGATTCTACCTGCATTATTGCCTCATGACAATATGGATCAAATTTTTCCCCAACTGCTTTAATGGGTCTCACTCCTTCTTGCTCTAATATTTTCCGGAATTCTTTTAATATACCTTTAACTCCCTCTCTAATCGATTCAGAATGACTTTCTTCATTTTTTGCATAAGAAGCAGCTCTTTCCAGATTATCAACAACTGATAAAAGTCGACATATTAAGTCTTTATTAGCATATTCCATAAATTCTTTTTTTTTCTTATCTTCCCTTTTCTTAAAATTCTCGAAATCAGCCTGCATTCTTATCAGTTGTTCTTTATAATATTTTTCATTATCCTCTTTTTGAACAAGTTCTTTTTTTTCTTTATTTAATTTGGACTCTAATGTTTTAAGCTCATCATCCTTTTGAGCCAATAATTCCACCAGATCATTTTTCTTCATTCTTATATATTTTTCTTTATTATCTATGCTTATTGTATCCTTTTCTTCTTTTTTATTCTTGCTATCCATTCTCAGCCTCCATTATGTTTATATATCAATTATTTATATAATGTAAAATAGTTTTAAATTATCTTTAAAACAACTCTATTC
>Ga0334885_1004359_pt1 | contig 12288 bp, 7 predicted proteins | sample GraSluR1_MG_8_FD_207233 | JGI IMG/M metagenome (GOLD analysis project Ga0334885, IMG submission 207233) | Sludge microbial communities from methane-producing bioreactor in Wageningen University, Netherlands - Granular Sludge_31_05-R1 | ecosystem: Engineered > Bioreactor > Anaerobic > Unclassified...
CAAGGAAAACGGGGGTTCAACGCATACCCCTGGTGCTCTATATCATGATTGGTTGGTTGGGGGTCTTGTCTACAGTATTAATCCTTGATCGAATCGGTGTCTGGAATGAAGGCTCTCCCCTTTCCACTCAATCCCATACACAGGAACAGAACGATCTAGCCCAGCTTATGGAACGATTCCAAATTGGCGGGGGTGTAGAGATTCCTCCGGAGATGATGATCCAACTTCAGCAGGGAGATGCGTCGGTGATCGCTGAACGGATATCTCAATTCCGGGATTCGGGTGCTTCCCTTCCAACATCGGGGTTTCAAGTGCCTTCAGGAGCCTCTGCCGATCAAGCCGCAAGGGGAACGACCGGTATGCAAGCGAGAAATCCCACTGCAGCGCTGGGTGATGTATTCTCATTCATCAATCCTCAAGTTCAGCGGACAACCGACCCAATCTATCTGACCTATACAGTTCTAAATGAACCGGAAGACGAAACCATTCGGTTGCTGGGCACCTTGGAGGCAGAAACACTCCGCGTTCATGCCAAAGTCTCTTCGGATATCCTCTCACTTTCTGTGCAAGAAGGAGATTTTATTACAAAGGACGCGACTGTTGCTGTATTGAATGATCTATCGTTCCGGATATCGTACCTGAGCAAATTAACCGAATACGAACTCTCTTCGGAACGGAGCCCGCGGGATCGGGAATTGATCAAGATGCAGCTGGACAAAGCGGAAGAGGATCTTCGCAATGTGGTGGTTTTCTCTCCGGCAGACGGGATCGTAAGCTCGGTGATGAGAGCCGAAGGCGAACGAATATCGGAGGGAACGCAAATGATCGCCTTAGTGGATCTCGGGAACATGTCTATTTCCGCGGCGGTAGATGAGATGGACTTCAATCGAGTGTATAAAGGAATGCCCGTGATCGTTACCTTTCAAAACTACAACACGCATATTGCTGGTTCTGTTCGAAGCATCAGCCCAATTGCCCGAACGATAAGCGGGGTCGTGGTTGTCCCGATTACTGTCTCTCTACAGGAAAACCCTTGGGATCATGGAATCATTGCAGGAGTAACCTGCGATGTTGACTTAATCGTCCAGTCGTTCGCGCAGGGGTATACGATCCCCATTCAGGCTTTGGGACAAGATGAACAGGGCTATTTTGTGATGAAAAAAGAGATGGAAATGGAACGGAAGGTATATGTTCAAGTGGGCGGACATTCAGAGCGTTTGGTCGAGATTGTGGATGGGGTGAAACCCGGAGATGTGTTGATCATTCGTCAATCAGATTCGATGACAACCGGAAGGGTTCCATGAGCGCGCCGGTTTTATGTTTTGATCAAGTATGGAAAACCTATCACATGGGACCGGTGCGAGTAGACGCGTTGAAAAGTATGAGCTTTACGATATCGCAAGGAGAATTGATCCTGATCGTTGGACCCTCAGGGAGTGGAAAGTCAACCTTACTTCACCTGTTGGGCGGATTGGATCGTGCATCCCAAGGAACGATCCAGATCGAGGGGAAGACAATCTCTCACTTACCTACACGCAGATTGGCGCAAATCCGGAATTCCAAAATCGGGTTCGTGTTTCAGCGGTTCAACTTGCTACCCAAATATACTGCAATTGAGAATGTGGAAGTCCCGATGCTCTATGCAGGAAGGCCCAAACGGTGGAGGCGGAAACGAGCGATGGAACTATTGGATATGGTCAATCTCTCCGATCGGGCCAAGCATCGTCCGAATGAACTCTCTGGCGGTCAGCAGCAACGGGTGGCCATTGCACGGGCTTTGGCAAATGATCCTTTATTTCTTCTGGCGGATGAACCCACAGGCAATCTGGATACAGCCAGTGGAGAAGAGATTATTCACCTCTTTCTGCGTTTGAATGGGATGGGTAAAACGATTTTGGTGGTGACACACGATTTGGAGTTGATCCGTATCGCTACCCGTGTATTGTATATTCGGGATGGTACAATTGAATCTGAGGAGCGAAAAGATGGAAATCATCACAGAAGCCTTGAAATCTCTGGCGCATAACAAACTCCGTACGTTGCTTTCTATGCTGGGGATTGTGATCGGGATCCTGTCGGTTGTTACAATCGCATCAATCGGCGAGGGAACCAAACTGGCAGTGGCGGAAAACTTTGGATCTCTTGGGGCGCGGAACATTACCATTAACCCCCGAAATCAAAGAGTCCGCTTGTATACATCCGATGTAACAAATATGATTCAAATGTGTCCCAATGTGGAAACTGCCATCGGGATTCTTCAAGGGAGTTTTCCTGTGTCCTCGGGAGGGGATTCTCAGTCGAAAACAGTTATTGGAGCCCAATCAGGGTACTTCGAGGTCTACGCGTATTCCATCATTCATGGTCGGGACTTTTCCGAAGAGGAGCATACTCAAGGGGAAATGGTCGCCGTGATTGGACGAAATTTGGCCGAAGATTTGTATCAAGACCGGGATCCGCTTGGACAGAGAATCAGTATCATTCTGACTGATGGTACCTATTATAAGCGAAACGACTGTATCATCGTGGGAGTTATGGACGCAGGAACAAGCGCGGGATTTACCAATCCTGCCGATGCCCTTTATCTCCCCTTTCTCACTGCTGAACAGAGACTTTTTCAACGCCGAGGAGCCGTAACTTCTATCATCGCTGTGGCACAATCCGATGAAGTGATTGGAAAAGCCATGCGCGAGATCGAGTATCTTTTGTCTCTGCGTTTTGGCAACACTACATCGTTTCGAGTCAGCAATCAACAGCAGATAGTCGATGCCTTGGGAAATACCGTTAACCTTCTGAATATGGTTCTTTTAGCCATTGCGGGGATTTCTCTGATTGTTGGAGGGATTGGAATCATGAACATTATGTTGGTGTCCGTAACGGAACGAACCCGGGAGATTGGAATCAAAATGGCTCTGGGGGCTCCAAGAATCCGGATTTTGTTGGAATTTTTGGTTGAAAGCATCATGATCACCTTTTTTGCAGGAGCCTTGGGTGTGACCTTTGCCTGGGTCTTGACCTCTGGAACCTCTTTTCTTCAAAACCAGCTTAACATGAAGACCTCAATGAGTCTGACCATCACCCTGATCGCATTTGGAGTGGCAACCCTGATCGGTCTGATATCGGGGTTGTATCCTGCCAATAAAGCCTCCAAGATGAGCCCAATCGAAGCGCTGCGATACGAATAACCCACGCCAATATGCTATAATTGCATAGATGTGCCGAACAATCCAATCCGGGATGATTCGGTAGTTGCTTATTTTACAAGGAGGGTTTATTGTGAAAATCTTAGAAACAATCCAACAAAGACGATCGGTTCGCGCATATGAAGAGCGCGAACTATCGGATATGGACCGAGAGAAGGTCGAAACGGTTATCGAATCCGCGATTCCATTGGTGGAGGGACAGAAGAAGGTATGGCAGATCCTTCCGCGTTCCCGTCAAGGGAGTTGCCGGATTGGGGCAGTTATCCATGAAAAAGAGATCCATGACCGAATCGAATTGGGATTTCAAGGAGAGCAAATTGTGCTGGGGCTTACCCACCTTGGGATGGGAACCCTTTGGATTGGCAGCGCCCCCAAACCGGGAATGCCGGCGCATATTGTGTGTGGATATCCAAAAGAGGAAGGATTGATGGCCAAAGTACTAAACCTCTTTACAAAAGGAGGCGCAAAAAGACCGATGGAGCATCTGACCGGCAGCATGGATCCAATCCCGCCTTCATTGATTCCTGTTCTAGAAGCCGGACGGAACGCGCCTTCCGCCTTGAACAAACAACCCTGGCGGTTCTCTGTCCATAACGCCCACGCCTTCTCAGTGCGGTCTTCTAAACCCATCGAATTGGGGATTGTCCTCTGCCACTTGATTTTTAGCGCCCAGGCGCTCTTTGACGATGTAGCATGGACTGCGGAGTCCAACGAGGTCTATCGCTTTGCTTTGGGGGAGCCCAAAGAACATAAAGAATCATGATCCATCGACTGTACATCGTTCGCCATGGACAAACCCAATGGAATGTGGAAAAGCGGATGCAAGGGTGGAAGGATTCGCCTTTAACCGAAGAAGGGATTGTTCAGGCCAAACGATTGTCGGAGAAACTCAAATCAGTTGATTTCCATCGGGTCCTTTCCAGCCCAAGCAGTCGGACGATGCAAACCGCGCGCATTTTGATGGACCATCGCTCCATCCCCCTCGAACCCATGGAGGCATTTCGAGAGATCCGGCTTGGACGGTGGGAAGGTATGCATTACTGGGAAATCCAAGAGAGATATGCCGATGCGCATGAACGGTTTTGGAACCGTCCATCCACCTACCAGCCGATCGGGGACGGGGAGACATTTATTCAGGCACGAAATCGGATACTGCCTGCGTTGGAACACGTAATCCAGTCAATTCATGGACAATCCGTTCTCCTGGTCACCCACGCAGCAACCAAGAAATTGATCATGAGCTATTTTGAGAACCGCCCTTTGGATCTTCTATGGGAACCACCATACATGCACCATACAGCGATGAGCATCATCAGGTTTGACCAAAATGAGCCGTTCATCGAGTTGTATGCAGACCATAGTCATTTGATCGGATCGATCCTTTGACCGCTATATAAGAAGTCCGTCCTTGCGATTGGAAGATAGAGCGGAATCGAGCTGCGAATTTCAATAAGGGGGTGCGGCAAGTGAAGAAAATGCTGGTTGTCCTGTTGATGATTGGATTGAGGGTGGGTCTTCTTGGTAGTCCGTGGAAGGATGAAGTGATTTATTTCATCATGATTGACCGGTTCGCCAATGGAGATTGGACGAATGACGTACAAACTCCTGATGGGATCGAGTCTGGCCCGGTGAACGCGAAATACAACGGAGGGGATATCGCTGGACTGATCCAGCAGCTCGATTACATTCAGACCTTGGGAGTAACGGCCATTTGGATCACACCTCCCATAGCCAATCAGTGGTGGGATGGAACGGTCCAATACGGGGGTTACCACGGGTATTGGGCGCGGAACTTCAAGGAGATCGACGAGCACTTCGGGGACGTGGACCTCTATCGATCCTTCATCGAGCAAGCCCATGAGCGGGGGATCAAGGTGGTACAGGATATTGTCACCAACCATACGGGCAATTTCCATCTCTATGATCCAAACACAGGGATCTATCGGCTGAACGATCAAAGCGTCCCAACCAACAGGCCCACTCAATTCCCTTTTGATCAGACGGATTTCAACGATCCCCAACAAAGGGCTTATGATATCTATCATTGGGAAGGGGAGATCAAAGAACCGACCCAATACAATACACCCTTTGCTGACCTAGACGATCTGAACACCAGCAATCCGATTGTGATCGATTCGCTCAAAGATTCCTACGGGTTTTGGATCGATCTGGGCGTAGACGCCTTTCGGATCGACACGACGATCTATGTGGAGGACCTCTTCTGGCCGGAGTTTCTGGAAGGTCCAGGGGGTGTTTTTGAAAGAGCCCACTCGAAGGGAACCGATGACTTCCTGGCATTTGGAGAGGCATGGGTTACCCCTCCGCCCTTTGAAAACAGCGGTGAACAGTTGATCCAAGGGTATTTTGATTTGGGGTACAATGCCATGCTGGATTTTCCGTTATTGACAGATATCAAACGGGTCTTCAAGGAAGGCAGGCCCACTGAGTACCTATCCTACCGGTTGAATCAACGGGGGATTTGGTTTGATAACAAGATCTTGGTTACCTTCATCGACAACCATGATATGGACCGTTTTTTAAAAGGGGCAACGATGGCGGACCTCAAACAGGCGTTGATATTGATTTTCACGATCCCCGGAGTACCCACCATCTACTATGGAACCGAACAGGGGTTCACAGAGACACGAGGGGCTATGTTTGCCGGTGGATACGCTTCTGGGGAAAGTGACCATTATCACACCGATCATGAACTGTATCGTTTTATCCAAAAGATCATCTCTCTTCGCGGTTCGATCGATGCCTTTCGCCATGGAACGGTCACTCCCGTCCATGATGATCCCACAGGACCGGGGGTTTTTGCGTATACTGTTCAGGATGATCATGATCAGTACGTGATTCTGATGAACACATCCATCCGGTCCAAGTATGCCACAAAGGTCTTTTTGAATCTACCCAAAGGGACCGTGCTTGCTCCCGTCTTTACGCAAGGAATGATCGACCGGGATTTGGTGGTCGATCAGGGGGGCGGTATCAACCTATTGGTTAATGGGAAGGCGACCGGCATTTTCCAAGTGACCGATCAGGTTCGAGCGGTTCAAGAACTGGATATGCATGTCGATTTTGAGGGTCTTGTCAGCGGGAAGACGATTGCCGACGACTTTGTGCTACGTGGAACTTCCCATAACATTGCCCGGATCCGGTTGCATTTCGACGGCAATGAGCAACCATACGCAACTCTGGTGCCCAATGAGGACGGAACTTGGGAAGTGCCTGTATTCATTGGGGATTTTGTGGCAGGCCGACACACCCTCTTTGCCCGAGGTTTTGGCATAAGACCCATTGATGCGGTCTATTCAGAAACTTATGAGCTGGTTTTCGCAATTCCAACGACGCAATTGATCCAAGTGGAGGACCCACAAGGAGATGATCGCGGTCCCACCGGGGACTATCTGTATCCCAAAGATGTCACCTTCAACACCCAGATGGATCTCCGAAAGGCAACTCTCTATCAAATTGGAAGGATGCTGCGGATGGAAGTCCAGATGGACAATCTGACCGATACCTGGTCTCCGGCCAATGGGTTCGATCATGTAACCTTCCAGATCTTTCTGAGCAATCCGGACAAGCAAACCGGGGGTGTCCATTTGCCCAAGCAGCAGGCAAAGATGCCCAACAATCTGCACTGGAACTATCAAATCTACGCCACGGGATGGAGCATCGGGTTTTTTGAGTCTACAGGGGCAACAGCGCATGCCTATGGGATACCCGTTACGCCTACGCCCAATGTTATCGCTGACAAACAAAGCAAGACCGTGACCTTCCTGATTCCCCTTGAAGTCCTTGAAACGGAAGACCTGAGCGGTTGGACCATTTATATCACCACCTACGACTACGACGGAATTGAAGCCATATTGCGGCCGATCTCTCCCCAAGGCGGAACATGGACGTTCACGGGGCCATCGACCGGCGCACCCAAGATCATGGACGATTTGCTGTTTGTCGTTCCTTAGGGGTTCGGAATGAGAACGGATCAGATCGGAGGCGGGATTGTATGAATCCGCATGTATGCAGCCATACCCATTGGGATCGGGAGTGGTTTGCAACGGTGGGATTGACGAGAAGGCTTTTGATTCCTTTTTTTCATCGGTTATGGAGCCGATTGGAGGAGAATCCAAACTTCCATTTTATCTTGGACGGACAAGTTTCGATGATCCAGGACTATCTGGATATACTCGAACCTACTCAAAGAAGAGAAGCGGAGCAGAACTTCCAAAAATACCGGTCCCAGTTGACCATCGGACCTTATGTGGGACAGATTGATTGGCGCATCGCCGAAGAGGCGGGGTGGATGAACCTGGAACTGGGGATGCAGTCGAGCAAATCTTTGGGTGAGGGTAGCCCGGTCGCTTGGTTGATGGATAATTTTGGTCTAGCCGGTCAATTGCCCCAGATCCATAAGTGGTTTTCAATTGACGATGCCGTTGTTTGGAGGGGGGTGGACTTCCCCAGGCCATGCGTAGAGTTTTCTTGGTCAGGGGCAGACGGATCCATGATGCTATGCGTTTGGATTGTGGATAGCTACCGCAACCTGATGCGGCTTGGCGACGATCCCGAACTCTCCGAAAAACGGCTCCGATTGACCATCGACAAACTAGCGCCTTTCTCGCAGTCAGGAGCTCTGCCTTTGATGGATGGGTATGACCTGGATCCTGTTCCCGAAGATCCGCAAATGATTCTGCCTCAAGTCACCACCTGGTCAGCTCAGCAGTGGCTGGATGCCGTCAAGGAAGGCGTCGGAGCCAAACCGATACCAAACGCTAAAGGAGAGCTTCTTTCCGGGCGAATTGCCTGTACGTTCCCTGGCTCTCTATCCACCCGCGCCCAATTGAAGTGGTATCACGGGCGCTTGGAACACATGCTTGCCCACGAGGTTCAACCTGTCAACGCGCTTGTCCAGGCTTTCCAGCAACCGTTCCAAGAGGAATGGCAGACTCTTTTGGAAAACTTGATCCATGACAGCATTGGCGGGGTGGGTGTGGATGATGTTCATGAGGAGATGGAGCTGAGGTACCGCGATTTGGAACAACGGCTCGTGGAAAAACGATCCAAGGCATTTTTCTCCCTAGCCTCCCGCTTACCGGATCAATGGTGCGCGCTGAATCTCAACCCCTGTTCAGCGATTTGGCAAGAAGCGATCAATGGCCGGCTGTACCGGATCGATGTTCCTGAAGGTCTTTGGAGTTCGTTACGCCCGTCGGTTGTGGCCATCGACAAGGGGTCGGAGCAACAAGACGATTTCTTATGGGCTGCCGACGGATACCAACTCCGGATTCACAATGGGATTGTGGAAGCGCGTACCTTGGAAGGTTTGACGCGATGGGCTCCCGAAATCATTCGCGATGAAGGGGATACCTACTCGGCAGGTTTTGGAGAGTCGATCCCTTGGAAGGCCAGTCCTCCGCTTGTGGTACAACGGTCTCAGGATGGTAAATGGGCCCAAGTTCGGTTGAACTATTTCAGCGAGGCTGCCGATCTATCCTGGATTCTGACCTTGGATCAAGGGCCCTTGATCCGGAGCCAGTGCGTTGTATCGGGAAAAGGCGTCGGGTATGCGTGTGCGATCCGGATGGATGGCTCCGGGAGGATCGTAGCCGGGATGCCATATGAAGAGGTGATTCGTAACCCCAAGGTAGGATATGAACTCCCTCATCCAACCTTTCACCCCTTTTTGGCTGCCGCTCGAGAAGTGGACGGATGCGATCTCTTTCCCTTCAAAGGATATGTTGGGATTCAAAAAAAGAAGATTTTGCGGGCCTTTCTCACGGGCCAAGCATTTAGCTACCGAGGCAGCGGGCAGGGAATATCCCTGATCCTCACGAGGAGCGTGGAATGGCTTTCGAAACTGAAGGTTCCTGGCCGGATCGGAGATGCCGGCCCGATTATGTATACACCTCAAGCTGCCATGCGGCGTTCGATTTCCTTTGATCTGGCTCTTTTTCTGGGCCTGTCCGAGGACTTTCTCCGCGCCAAATCTTCTTATCTGAACCCCCCTTTGGTCTTTATGCCTGCTGATTTTCATTCGACCGAAGGTTTACCCAGATGTTTGGCGCCATTATGGAGCGATGGTGGGCAAGGGATTGTCTTTTCCACGCTTGTCAACGCGCAAGGGTTTGAAAACCAAGGGGTATGCCTCGGGCGATGGTATAACCCTTTCCCAAAAACAATCGAAATGGAAATCTTCCACCCTTGGCAGCCTTGCTCAAGCTTCTTGCAGACTCCTGACCCGGAAAAATGGGAAAAACCAGGCAGTGCGGATTTTCAGTCAAAGCAGATCCGATCCATTTGGATGGATCTTTCTCAGATTTATCGACCAGATTCACACCGTCGCTCCCCCGTTCCATGGATCCAAAGAACCCTTGCCCCAACCCCCGAGCAATCAACTGCAAAAGGAGAGATTCTCGAGGAGATGGAGAAGAGCGCGGTGAGTCTACGGGACGAGGCAGAACAGCTTTTAAGCCAACAAACGGATGCCAGCGCATATGGATCCGAAAAAAGGGAGTTCGAACGATTGAAGCGTTTGCGCAGCGCAATGGAGCTGGAGCTGTCGGTTTCCCAAAATCGTAAGGCTCCGATCGAAACCCAATGGAAGATCTTCCAAGCCTTGAACGATTTGCGGATCCGGCGTCGCGGATTGGAGTTTGCCCTTCACACTTTAGATACCCTTTAAAGGGCAATTGTGAAAAAAAACCCCGCTTGCGCGGGGTTTTTTGTATATATTTACAACTGATTGGATCTTACCACTGAACTCTTCCGGTTACCTGCCAGGCTACGCCCAGAGCGGGTCCGGAGAACCAACCGAGGCCGTAGGGTCCATTGTCCACAGATACATCGCTTGTGAATGCATACATGGCTCCGAGGCTGGCGGTCAGGTTGACGGGTCCAACACTGCCCAGGCTGTAGTTGTACTGACCCCAGATGGCCTTCAACTCGAAATCGAGATCAGACAGGGTCTGTTGGGAACCGGTGTAGTCGTCAGAGGACTTCTTACCAACCCTGAAGGCGATCTTGATGGGATATACGGGTTCGCAGCAGCTGCTCTTGATGACTGCGCCTAGATCAGCAAAAATGTCAACATTGTCGATGGACAGGTTGTTGAATTCCAGATCGTCTGCGCTTCCTTGTGCGAACACACCCAGGCTCATCTTTTCGAACATATCGAAGGGCAGGAAGTTGCCGAGGGTGATATCCAGCATTCTCATGTGAGCGGCCCAAAGGACGGTGGCTTCAGGTGTGCCTGCGGTGGGTTCGTTGTTCTGATAGCGAATCGCGCCGCCCAGTTCGACACTGCCGATCTTTGTGCTCAGACCTACGCCGATGACTTCAAAGTCGTTCCATGCGCCAAAGTGGAAGGTGATGGCCTTTTTGAAGGTCATGTCGACGAAGAGGTTGAATTCGATGTTCTCAAGCAGATTGGAATGGTAGATGCCTTCTTCTGCATCGTTGGAACCACCCCATTCGTAGCTGCCGAAGATGCCACCCTCAAGGGTATAGGTACCGATGACGGGTGTGATTGTGAAGAGGAAGTCTCCGGTGTTCAGGAAGATTTCGGCTTTGATGAATCCGGTGCTGATCTTACCCTTGGTAACGATCCAGTTCCAAGAGCGGACATTGCTGATGCCGATGAGGTGATAGCTCATAGCGCATTTGTTCCATCCGATACCGTACAGACTATGTACCTGCCCGGTACCAACAACAAGCCATACGCCCCATTTTTCTCCGGTTACGGAGCAACAGTCGCCTTCATCCATCTCGGAGTAGAGTTTGTAGCGGATGTACCCGGTGAAGTTGCCTTTTGCATCAGCTGCAGAGGCGCCCACTTCGTTGACCACGAGCTGGAGGTCTCCCCAACCGGGCTGTGTTCCCTTGATGCCCCATACGATGGAGGGAACGCCACGTTGGCCTACGCCATAGAGTCCCAGGTGCATCGGAGGTGTGGATCTGTCAGAGCCTTCGGTTCCGGCGATCTTTCCCTCGTCGTCAAAGGCGACCAGGAGTTCGACGCCTGTGCGAACCTGGAGGAAATAGTTCCCGCTCTTGGTTGCAGTGAGCCAGTCCCAATCGGCTGCTTCCATGTATTTCTTCAGGGCGATCAGCTGTCCGGCTTCCACCATGCTCAGGCGAGTGCCGTCCTTCAGCTGGACCCACGCCATCACACTGTAGATCCCTTCTGATTCAGGATACAGATCGATGGAGTAGACTTCATTGTCCTGTTTCCATGCAATTTCCAGTTCCTTCTGAGCAACGATTTTGCCGTTCCAGTCTCTCATAACGGCAACGAGCTTCACGTCTGTTCCCTTGAGCTCGGCCGCGCTGATGTAATACACGGTTCTCTGCTCGGTGGGATAGACTTCTTTCTTGGCTTGATACACAGCACCTGCTGAACTGTCTTGCAGGAGCATTACGATGACGTTGTCATCGACTTTGTCGCCTGTGACTTCAACGACGCGGGTCGCGACATCTTGGTAACCCATGGTCAGTGTAAAGGTAAAGGTTACAGGATCGCCAACGGTGACGACGCCCTTTTCCTGCAGCATTTCAACAGTTCCCTGCTGTGCCGCAAAGGTCAGTCCCATTACGAGTACAGCTGCCAGTGCGAACAATACTACTTTCCTCATAAACTTACCCCTCCCTCTTGAAAGTTTTTCGTTGCCAATGCTTGGTACTCCAGTACACTTGAACCTATTATACTATAATTCGGAATGCTTTTGCAACCCCCTTTCCTTTTTTGATTTCGCGGTCTATTTGAATAAAGCGATGGCTCCGATGACAACGCCCGCTATCGCGACCATAAAGGCAGTGGAAGCTGCGTCTGAAACCCGATGGATCCGAGTCTCCAATAGATCAGCGCGATCCTCCAGATCTTGGGTCCGAATGGACAGACGGTCAATCTCAGCCCCAAATCCTTCTACTTGGGTCACACGGAGAGCCAGACCGCTGATCTGCGCACGCATGCTTGTTTCCAGATCTTGGATGGAACGAGTCAACGCAAGGTTGGTTTCGGTAATCTGCGTTTGCGTCTGTTGAGTCGATCGTTCCAGCTCTTCGCTCATGCGCGCCATATCTTCGC
>Ga0334885_1004363_pt1 | contig 12281 bp, 15 predicted proteins | sample GraSluR1_MG_8_FD_207233 | JGI IMG/M metagenome (GOLD analysis project Ga0334885, IMG submission 207233) | Sludge microbial communities from methane-producing bioreactor in Wageningen University, Netherlands - Granular Sludge_31_05-R1 | ecosystem: Engineered > Bioreactor > Anaerobic >...
CGAGGTCGGGGACCGGGCTGGCGCCCTGACCGCTATCGACGAAGCCGTCACTATCCGCCGGCGGCTGGCCGAGGCCAACCCGGGCGCGTTCCTGCCCGACCTGGCGGGCTCGTTGAACAACCAGGCCAAGCAGCGTTCCGAGGTCGGGGACCGGGCTGGCGCCCTGACCGCTATCGACGAAGCCGTCACCCACTACCGGCGGCTGGCCGAGGCCAACCCGGGCGCGTTCCTGCCCGACCTGGCGATGTCGTTGAACAACCAGGCCAAGCAGCGTTCCGAGGTCGGGGACCGGGCTGGCGCCCTGACCGCTATCGACGAAGCCGTCACTATCCGCCGGCGGCTGGCCGAGGCCAACCCGGGCGCGTTCCTGCCCGACCTGGCGGGCTCGTTGAACAACCAGGCCGCCATGCGTTCCGAGGTCGGGGACCGGGCTGGCGCCCTGACCGCTATCGACGAAGCCGTCACCCACTACCGGCGGCTGGCCGAGGCCAACCCGGGCGCGTTCCTGCCCAACCTGGCGATGTCGTTGAACAACCAGGCCGCCATGCGTTCCGAGGTCGGCGATTTGTCAACGGCACTGCAGGCATTCGCGGACAGCTGGGAAGGGCTGCCGGCCAGCTCGCAGGCACACCTACGGACGGCGCGCGTGCGGTGGCTAATCGCGCGCCGGGGGTGGGGTGCCGGCACCGTCGATTTGCTCATCACGGACTGCGCCGAGGCGTCCCGCCTCGCCGAAGACCTCTCCGAAGAAGCGCACCTCATTGGCCCCGCTCGTCGGGCGGTGGCAGGCACCGTGGCCGGCCTGTCGCAGCAGCGTCCAGAGCTGGCCGACCGCCTCTCGTCCGTCCTGCCGGTGTGGGCGTTGAGCACACCTGACGACGATGTCGTCAGTCTCTGCAACGACTGGCTCGGCAGCGGGTCATGGTCGCAGCAAGAGCTGTTCCTCACCGAGCATCTCGATCGGTTGCGCGACCCGAACACGCGAGCGGACCTTCGTACGCTGTGCTTCCAGCAGCCCGAAGCGCGGGGACTTGCGTTGCTGGAGCGTCTCTTGGACGACATTGACGAGCACGGGGTGGAGCAGGTGCTGACCCAGGCTCGTCACGACTTCACGTTGGGCGAGGAGCTGAGGGATTGGCTCGAAACGAGTACTTGGCGCGAATCGGAACGATTCCTGGTCGACCACCGCCACCTCCTGACCGACAACGATGCTCTGTCATCATTGGCGAGTTTCGGCGACGGCGCACTCGTCCAGCAACATCTCGGCCTACTGATGCTGTCTGCATCCGTCGGCATCGACACGGCCTACGCTGCACGCGCAGATGCCGAGACCGCTGTGAACGTGGGAAACGAACTCATCGAGAAGCGCTCTTGGCCCGCCGTGGTCGCCCTGCTGTGGGCGGCCCCAGGACTTGCCGAGCGACCCTTCGCCCTGACATACATCATCCTCCTGCTCGACGCAGTCAACACCAACCAAGGCGCTGACTGGACTCCCAACCCAGAATTGATCGAACAAGCACTCCGACAGGGCACACCGGATCAGCGGAAGGTGGCCGCAGGACGCCTGCGGCACCTGCTCCGCGACCACCCCGGCCAACCGCCATCATTGACCACGCTCGCGGACGCGCTGACACCAGCCGATGAGTGACTGTGCGATGACCCGAAACGGTGAAACCCGGCCCGACCCGCTCAAACCAACGCTCTTCCGCCCGAACCCGGTTGAGCGGCTCAGGCCCGCGCCCGCTCACGCGGACCGGGCCCCGCCCATAGAACCCATCGGACCTTATCGCTGGGAGTGCGTGGGGACAACCGAATCCAAACCCCCACGGATTTGGCTGCCCACAGAGACGATCTCACGGCTGTCAACACATCACCGGACTATGAGGGGCATTCTGGTGGTCACCGGAGACCCGGGCGCCAACGGAAACCGGTTCGATCGAGAGATAGCTCACATGCGAGCCGCCCTCACCGGGATTCCGATGACCGAGCGCGTGTCAATCAACGCTCACGAACTTGCAGCATGCCTGCGGCCAGACCCGCCGACGATCCTCCACATCTGCGCGCACGCCAGCGATGAACTCCTCGCCCTGCACGTCGACGGTCGCATCAACTGGGCACCCTTCGCGGTGCTCGCCGACATATTGCTTCGATTGCCTGCCCCAAGGCTTCTGGTGCTGAACGTCTGCAACTGCGGGACGTTGGCAGACCTCCTCGCCACGTGGGCCACAACAACGGTCTACTGGGCAGACCCCATCGACGACGACACGGCCAGATCGTTCAGCAGTCCGTTCTATGAGGCGCTGTTGGGTGGCGAATCGGTGTCGGATGCCGTGGCCATCGCTCGGGCCGACACACCTCAATTGCTCGGGCAAACCCCGAGAGTCAACGGCAACCGGGACCTGATCCTCACCCCGCGGGCCGAGGCCGAGTGAAGCGCGACCCCCACCAACAGGGCGACCAGCGGATCACGAGCGCCTTCGGAAGCTCGAAGCAGTTGACCGGCGTGGAACGCGCGCCCCAGCGCTTGCCCTCCCGCCCATCTGCCGTCACCGGTATCACCCCAATGTCACGGTCATCGGCATGTCCGCGATATCACGCGAATGTCCGCTGGCCGGGCGAGCGAGACAACGCACAGACCTCGGCAGTCATTCAGTCGCAGACCTCTCACACCACACCCGGACCGGCGGCAGCAGGAGCTGCCTCACGTTGGCCTAACCTGGGCCGAGGGGAGGCACTCCACGATCAGACGTCCCGGCGCCTCAATGAACGCGACCTGGGCTGCCCATGAGCCATCTTCGCTGCGCTGCCACGACAGCAGAACGCCTGGCCGGTCACCGTCCACCCAGACATGCGCGCTCCGCTCCTGCTTCGTCGGCGGCGCAGTACCGACGCGCTCACTCAACGACCCGAAGCTGGACACGCGCGAACTCATGCCTGGATTCTGACGGCAGCCTCCGACAACGACGATCACCGTGGGGTGCTGACGCCGCCAAAGAGTGAGCCCCGTGTCAGAGCTCAGGCGCTTGCGGCACGGTCCTGGGCGAGTGCTCGGTAGAGCGTGGAGCGGTTGACGCCGAGCTGGGCAGCGATGCGAGTCTTGGGGACTCCCTGATTCACGAGCTCGCGGGCCTGGGCGAGTTGGTCGGGGTTGAGGAGCTTCGCGCGGCCGTTGTACTTGCCGGCCGTCTTGGCGATGCGGATTCCCTCCGCTTGTCGTTCGCGGATGAGGTTGCGTTCGAACTCGGCGAACGCGCCGAGGATCTGGAGCATGAGTCGGCCCATCGAGTCGTCACCGGCTTCGGAGTAGGTCTGCCCCTCTTTGATGAAGTGGACACTGGCGCCTTTGGCGAGGATTTCGTCAACGAGTTGCTGAAGATCGATGAGGGATCGGGCGAGGCGATCCATGGAGGCAACCCGGACGGTGTCACCGGCCCGCACGTACCCCAGGCACTCGGCGAGGCCTGCACGGTTGGCGCGAGATCCCCCGCTGACCTGGTCCTGAAACAGTCGATCGACCGGTCCGATCGACTCGAGCTGGCGGGCCAGGTTCTGGTCGGTGCTGGACACGCGGACGTAACCGACGGTTTGCCCGTGCGGCACCATGTCTAGGCCTCCCAACAGAAGTGTTGCTTTGCTTCGTCTGGGACTCTATCGCGACGCTCTGACGGTGCATACAACATGTGGCATTGGGGTACGCCCCAACGCACTTGTGAAACCCCTACAACTTGCCACGGGGAACGCCCTTGCTGTCATACCCGGGCGCCTAACCTGTTGAGTGAGCCAGTCTCAGGGTTCGGGCAGCAGACAGATGTCCTCAGATTGATGTAGGTCAGGGTGAGGGATCTGAGGCTCAGGGTGACATAGGAGGGCGCGAAGGCCCAAAGCGGGCCGTCGGGCCGTCCGGGGAGGGATGCTTGACTGGACAGACGCACCGCATTGCCGGCGGTAGCGAGCCGCCGATAGAACGAGGCGTCCCCAAAATGACCGAGGCCGAGCATCTTGAGCGGCTCCGCGCGGACCTGGACGCGGTTACCACGCTGCAACTCAGTGGGTTTGCAGACGCTGCCTGGCTTCCCCTGGCGGACGCGCTGGTGGAGTACGGGTTCGCCGTGATGCGGGTGTGGATCGCAAACGGACGGATCTTCACCGAGATGGCCCGCATGCACATGCCGCTCCCCGTGCCGCGGAAGGGCTGGCTCACCCTGGACGAAGCCGAAAGTATGGCTGGCGAGGTAGTGACCCTGGCGCTGACGGCGTTCAAGAACGACGTGCTGGCGAAGGGCTGTTGGAACCCCGGCAAGGGGGCGAGTCTGACTACGTTCTTCGTCGGTCAGTGCAAGTTGCAGTTCTCGAACGTGTACAGAAACTGGCTTCGCAGCGAGGAGCGCTATCGCATGACAGGGACCCACGACCCCGAAGGAGTTCTCCTGCACGGAGGACGCCCACTCGACCCCGGTGCCGAAGCCGTCGATGGGCTGATGCTGAAAGAGATGCTGGGGCGAATGAAGCCGCTGACAGCTGAAGTTGTGTACCGGAAGGCGGTACTTGGCATGAGTTACGAACAGATCGCCGGCGAAGTAGCTGGAATCAAGAACGCCAAGGCCGCCGAGAACCTGATGACGAGGGAGAAGGTGAAATGGCAGAAGGCAAGACGAGCCAGCTAGGCGCTCGAATGACGAAGATCATCATGAAGTCGTCGCTGGGGACCCCGGAGGCGGTGCGAGCACGCAGAACTACCGGCGACTCGGTGCGGAACAGAATCGTCCACGACAGCGGAACCCTGAGGGATTCCGGGTCGTCGGCGACATAGAGGAAGTTGATGGTTCACAACGAACCAGAACACCAAGAGGAGGTGAAACGAGATGGGACGCAGTGTTTCTCGAAGCGCACGGACCGGGAGGTTCGTCAGCAGCTCGACCGCCAGTCGGTCACCAAAGACGACCGTGACCCAGACGGTGCCCAGCGACACCGTGAGCGGGCACTACCGGTCGGCCATTACCGGTCGCTACATCGGCGCCGCGGCAGCCGCACGCCACCCGAACACCAGCATCTCCGAAGGCAACTAACAGGGACGGGTGTGCTGCAATCACACCCGTCCCTGTTGGCTAGGAGATCAACGGTAACGCGGACGGCGCTTCTCCGGGGCGTCGTCCGCGTCATCAACTGTCAGAAGCGCCCACCACCTTGACTACCTTAGCCACCCTGCCCCGAAGGAGGCACTACCCAACATGTCAGACGACCCCATGGAGCTAATCAAGAACATGACCTCGGAGGAGCGTGCAACTTTGGCAGCTCAGTTCGCCGTCGTTGCGGCCGGGGGTGCGTTCGTCTCGGCGCTTGCGGACGGAGACCTCGCGGCCGCATGGCCGATGATGCACCCGGACATGCGCCTTGTCTGGGTTCAGTCTTGGCAGTACAGCAACCGCGAGGCCCTGGAATCAGATGGCTACAACCTTCCGGAGATGGCGGAGATAATGTCGGCAGCCACCGGCCCCGAGTATCTTCTCTGGGGCCAGTTTGCGGGCGTCGCGATGCGGGATTTCGCGCGCCTCGGAATTGAGGAGGGCTTTGGGTTCGGCAGCTTTCCGCGCCTCGTTGGGCCGGACCTCGAACTCCTCCACATTCACCGAGGAGCCGGCATAGTCCATCCAGGGGAATCTGCGGTCGTGGTCCAGCTTCTTATGGCGTTTGACGGGCAACGATGGCTCGCGCTGGCGCTCGGTGGCGAGGCTCCCCCTGTCCCGGGATACCCTCCCACGTTGTGAGGTCCGAGCCGCCACGAACGCGCTCGTGAAAGAATCTCGCGATGGCTCTTTGCTACAGCTGCCCCGCTGCAAAACGTTCATCTACAGGAGTCACCATTCTTCCACGCGACTTCCCGCGGGCGCGCTTGTGCAAGAGCCGGTCTAACCACCACCCAGAAGAGGGACTGTACTTTCAACGGTGTAACTCCGATCAAGGAGGAACACGATGAGTGAGCTGATGACAGCGGTCCCTGTGGCCGTGATGGAGGGGGAAGAGTTGAGCGTGGTGACGACCGGGACGGGCCGGTGGTTGACCGGGGCTGGTCGCGCAGCTCGTGGGCGAAGCGCAGCGTCAGGGGCTGCCGGTTGATGGGGAGGGCGGCTTGTTGGCGGAGCTGACCCGGCTTGATTTGGAGTCGGCGCTGGATGGAGGGTGAGATCACCGATCATCTCGGCTACGACAAGCATGAGCGGTGGTGGCAGGTTCAACGCCCTGGTGGAGACGACGGGCGAGCATCCCGAGCCCGTCGCCGGCGGGATCGTCGCCGGCGGTGATGAGTTGAGTCGCGGCGGCGACCGCGATGGTGAAGGTCGTCGCGTGCGCTGTCTGATCGAGTCGGGTAAACAGCCTGGCCCGGTCGGGGTTGCGGGCCTGATCAAGCCACCCCCGGACGGGGTCATCGACGAGTTCTCTGACTGGAGAGTGCGTCCACGCGCCCGGTTTGGTGGCCAACGCCCTCAGGAGCTGTGTGGGGACAAACACGGTCTGATCGTTGTCGCCGTAGACCCGATCGAACACGATCACCGGGTGCGCATGCTCGTCGAGGATCTCGATGACATCGTGACGGATCCCGGCCGTGAGATGACGGTCGTGATAGGCAGGGCCAGCCAAATACGCGGCGCCCTCGATGAGTATCTTGCCGGTCTTGTCCGCGCGTCGCGACTCGTAACGCACTGGATCGAATCCGACGCCGGGCAGGTCCTCAGCGAACAGCTCCCCGATCGGGGTGCCCTTGCGCCAATGCTCCCGCTCGCCCAGTTCCGCGCACCGGGCAAACAGCATCTCGTTCAACGAGGCAAACGATGGCACGTCCGGCTCGGGGACCATCAGGTTGCGGCGCAAGAACCCGACCGCGTTCTCGACGTTTCCTGAGCTGAGGGATTGATTCCGGACCATGGCCCCGATTGGTGGAGGTCGACTGGTCGGGGCCCACGATGGAGTTGATCGACCCGGCCACCGGCGAGGTCGCCCGGGTCTACCTGTTCGTGGCGTGCCTGCCGTTCAGCAGGATGGCGTTCGTTCAGGCGACGTTGGACATGCGTCAGGACACCTGGTCCAGGGCGCATGTGGCGATGTTCGAGTTCTTCGGCGGATCGGTGCCCCAGATCGTGTGCGACAACTTGAAGACCGGGGTGATCGCCCATCCCCGTGATGGCGAGATCGTCCTCAACGACGCCTACCGAGAGTTGGCCGGCCACTATTCGGCGGCAGTGCTGCCCGGGCGGGTCCGGCGCCCTAAAGACAAGCCCTCGGTCGAAAACACCGTGGGCCATGTCGCCACCGTGGTCATCGCCAGCCTGCGTGACCGGCAGTTCACCAGCCTGGCGCAGTTGCAGCAGGCCATCGATGAGCGGATCGACGCCTAATGGGAGTCCGAGACACGGACCAGCCGGGTTCCCCGGCCAGACTCCCAGGCTCGGAGATAGAGATTCTTGTATCGGCTGCGCGACGGAGTGACTTTGCGGCCAGGTCGAACAGCACGGTGGAATCTGCGGCATAGGTCGTGGGCAACTCGACAGTGTGGAAACACAAAGATGCGCCGAGGCAGATCGGCGGCACTCGGTCATCCCGGATTCGGTCAAGCGGCGCGTGCTCAGGCACCTCGACGACATACCTGTCAGGTAGGCCAAGTGGGTCGGGAAGAGGAACGAAAAAGTAGACGAGTTGCGATGCGATGACCGGCGGCCCGTCGGCGTGATCGTGCAGGTGGCTTTTCATGGCCTCTCCAGGGACGTCGCTGTCAACAGGTCGCCGAGCGGCACCTATCGGCGACCATTGCACTTGGTGGATTTTGCGCTCAGCGGTCTGGAGCGAGTGGAGCAGTCGTAGGAGCAGAGGCTCGCCCATGTACGTATGCTCTGCGGTTCGCCCAACTGACGTCGTACTCGTCTAGGTCGTTCACGATTGATTCGTCATAGAACGGATCCTCGGTGGGTGCCAACAGGGCGAAGATCTCTTGGTCGAAGTCCTCGATCCTGGGAATCGGAATCTCCATGAGCCGGTAGACCGTGTTTACGCATCGCGCGGCGAGGTCTTCCACTGAGTATGAGATGCCGAGCTCTGCCTGGATCGCTTCGCGTGCCGCTGGCATCGATCCATACTGCTGAATAAACATTAGGTAGGAGAGCATTGATGGAGACGTGTCCGCCTTATCCTTCTCCCGCAGGTTCTCCAGGAATGCGTCAAGGGCATCTTGTGCCTGGCCGCGGGCTACGCTTCTCACGGTCTCGAAACAGGAGCTTCTGTCAGGTCTCACGGACCGGAGAACCTGGAGTCGCGGGCTCAGATCGTTGCAGCAGTTGATGCTCGTCGCCAGCGCGTTCGGCTCGGTGGCTGGTGGCAGTTGTTCGATCAGGTCAGCGGCCCATCGGACCGCTCGTTCTTGGTGGCGGAATAGCGGGCTCGGAAGACTCTCGAGTCGTGTGAGGACGCTCATGACGGCGGATAGCAGCGGCAGGGTGGCTTGCCTGTCAGTTCTCTGTTCGCCGCGGGTGGACGTTGAGGCGCGGCTGAGCTTGTCCAGTGCCAGGTCGGTCTTGCCTGGGTACCTGCTGGTCAGGAGTTTTGTCATCAGGTGCTGGTGTTCGCCTTCTTCGCGGGCCTCTGAGAGTGCCTCCGCGATGAGGGTGTCGGCAATATCGTTCTCTGGAATTGTGTGCACGAAGTATCGGGAGAAGTAATCCGGGTGGCCTGCCTGGCCTGGGCCTGAGCGGCCTGGGCCTGAGAGGCCTCCATGTTTGGACGTCACCGGGAACAGCACCTCGAAGATGTCTTGTGCGTCTTGTTGGTCCTCGCTGTCTCCGGCACGAGAGAATAACTCCGCCCAGTCGGGGGTCTTGTCTCGTCCATTTGCCCACTCCCATGGGGACAGGCTTCGAGTGAGAGGCCCCCGCCATCGGGGCAGCGCCGCGTAGAGATCAGGAAACTGAACGCGGATGAAAGCCAGCAGAATCAGGTCGACATCATCGATCTCGCGTGGATCGTGGTATGTGAGGGCGACGCGTACCTGGGCCAGGAATCGGCCGATTGCACGCGGAGTCGTGAGCTGGTGCTCGAAGACGTCCCGTAGCTGGGAGAGCCGAGGCTCGCTGCTTGCCAGAGGCCGATTCAAGTCCGAAGTGATGCGGGTAAGTCCTTCATCGAGCTGCCCGATGATTTGCGAGGGCAGCATCGGTGGGATGGTGATGGGGTACTGGACGATCTTCTCCATGAATCGGCGGGCGTACTCATAGCTGTGGGGATCGGCCTGGTTCTCGTGAAATGTCTGCTCGTCGTAGGCGAGCAGGTAGTTCACTCCCGGAAAGCGTCCCAGCAGCCGTACCACCTTCAACACGGCAAGAAGTTCGTCGCGTTGAAGCCGGTCAAGGTCGTCGACGATGACAAGTACTGGCCTTTCGGCCTCCCGGAGGGCGGCGGCAGCACCATCGAATGCCTGCCGCCAAGGTGTTGGCTTCGAAAGCGCTTCCCAGACCAGCCGTGCGTTTTGGGCAAGTGGCTCTCCCGCGATGGGAACCAGTTTGAGTGCAGGAGCCACCACTTGTGCGCACACAGCCAGGGCATTGCGTGCCTGTTTGCCGCGGTCGGTCGGCAGCGCAGACGAAAGAGAAGCGTAGAACTCGCCGAGAAGACCGTCGAGATCGCTGCTTGCCCAGGGGGAGAATCGAGCTATTGACCATTCGTTGCGCTCGCCGAGAATCTCGCAGATCATCTCCAGCAAGGAGCTCTTGCCACTTCCCCAAGGTCCCGTCAGTGCGCACACAAGGCTCGAGTCCCACGAGTGCGCATTCCCCAAGAGGTCCACGACTCGTCGCGCGATGTGCCCACGATTCAGCCGGTCCTTGGCGATCGACCGGATCGGGTCATCCCTCCATGCTGCGTTGTCGCTCACAGAAAGATGTCTACACCCTTGCAGTGACGGTAGTTCGATGCTGCCGACCCTCTGCAATTGCAGGGCAGCCACGGGATGGTCACTGACGCTTCAATTGCGTACGTCGGGGAACAGCCCTGGTGGGGGCGCCGCATATGGCAACGGGTCCGTCACACTGGCGGTGTCGCGGGAAGCGCTGAAGGGCCCGGTCGGGCTCGTAAGGATGCTGAGGTGATAGTCGGCGTGGTCGCGGAGCCAGGTGCTGATGCCGGTGGCGGGGTCGAGTCGGTGGTGTTCCCAGGATCGCCACATGGCTTCGAGTCGGATGACGGCTTCGGCGGATTCCCACCAGCGGGCTGACCAGCGGTATTCGGCGCGTCCGGTTTCGCCGACGTTGCGGCGGAAGACGGGGCAGACGAATTCTCGGACGAATTCGTCGGTGCTGCCGAAGAACAGCTCTGGGGTCGGTGCTGTTTCCGGTGTCGCGTCATTGTCGGCCTCGTCCAGCGGCTTGGAAGTGTCATCTGGCTGCGGGCTGGTGGGGTCGTCTGTGGGCCACTCGGGGTCGGTGGTCCAGTCGGGGATGTCGGTCATGTTGAGGTCTCCTGTAGTTGGGTGTCTCGGCTGGGGTCGTGGGCGGCGATGGATGCGCGGATCGCGGCGGCGTGTGGGCTCGTCATCCAAGGTTGGGTGGCGATGAGGGTGGGTCGGGCGCCGGAGGCAAGGACGATGGCTCTGCCGGGTGGCATGGCTGCGAGGTCAGCTGCCTCAAGGATGCGTTGTCTGTTGAGTTGTTGGGTGATGTTGCGGTGACCTTTGCCGACAGACACCGAGCGGGTGGGTCCTGTCGTAGTCGCCAATCATGGTGGCGAGGGTATCGAGGAATTCGCGCTCCTTGACGCCGCCGCCGTAGACCGCGATGTTGGCTGCTGACCAGAGTTTGCGCATGCCGGACTCTCCCCAGACATCGACACCCTGGGACCAGGCCTGGAGGATGGTCATGAGGATGATGCCGCGGCTGCCGAAGTGGGAGTAGAGGGCTGGTAGGTCGGTCCAGCGGCACACGTTGGCGGCTTCGTCGAGGACTCCGAGTAGGGGTGTGGGGAGTCGGGGTGCTTTGGGCGGCGAGGGTCTCAGTGGCTTCGGCGATGGCGGAGGTGAGCGCGGTGACAAGAGAGGCCCGGTGGCTGAGGTGCCATCCTTGGGACAGGCTGTACGACGCCGGCGAGTTGGTCGGCGCGAGTTCTTAGTCCGATCAATCGGGCAGACGCTCGATGATCGCGGCGACCGTCGTGTAGTCGACCACGAGCGTCCCGCCGACCGCGTCTATCGCCTCTCCCATCCCTCCGAGGAGCACGTCGAGCTTCTCCTTCGGAAGGCGGTTGATGCCGCCGGCGGTCGAGGTCTGCTCAAGCCAGGTGTCGCGTCCGACCGTCGACTGCCACTCGAAAGCAAGGCGCTCCACTGCCCCGAATCCGCCGGTCGCGCGCAGGCCGTCGGCCGTCTGGTCGATGATCGAGCCGTAGGGATCGGCTTGCGGCGAAGCGGTCCAGGGGTTGAAGGGGAGTCCCGTATCGAGCGACTCGAAGACCTTCGCGAACTCGGCAGCGACTTCCGGCGACGGAATGGCTGCGTTCCAGAAGACCGCGAGTCGACCGCCGGGGTGCAGCACGCTGGCGGCCTTCGCGGCGCCGGCGATCGGATCGACCCAATGCCAGGTCTGCCCGGCGATCACGCCGTCGAACGTCCGCCCTGCTGGATCCCAATCCTCGAATCGGCCGGCCTCGACCTCGAAACCCTTCTTGCGTGCGAGTGCGGCCATCTTCGGATCGGGTTCGACGCCGAGCACCGCGAACCCGCGGTCTCGGAAGGGCTCGGCCGAGATGCCGGTGCCGATCCCGACATCGAGGAGCGTGTGGCCGGGTAGCCGCTCGGCGATGGCGTCGATGAGCGCGGCCGGATACCGAGGTCGTGCGCGGTCGTACTTCTCCGCGATCGACCCGAACGCTTGGGCGATCTCGGGGTGACGGTGCGCGGCGTCATCCGCCGGAGGTGTCGGAGAGGCTGGAGTGACCATGTGCCCACTCTAGGTGGGCGGTCTCACGGACTATTTGGTTGCCGAGCAGCGCGGGTCAGGAGCATGGCTCGATATCCAACCCGTCTTCAGGCCTCGGGGATGACGCGGTCGAAGAACGCCGGCCGGGGCACGTCCGGATCGGGGCCGTTGCGCACGCCGCGGTCGAGAGCATCGATACGGCTCAACTCGTCGGCCGACAGCTCGAAGTCGAACACGTCGAAGTTCTCCGCGATCCGGCCCGGATTAGTGGACTTCGGGATCGCGGAGCGGCCCTCCTGGAGGTGCCAGCGCAGCATCACCTGTGCCGGCGTC
>Ga0334885_1004365_pt1 | contig 12279 bp, 13 predicted proteins | sample GraSluR1_MG_8_FD_207233 | JGI IMG/M metagenome (GOLD analysis project Ga0334885, IMG submission 207233) | Sludge microbial communities from methane-producing bioreactor in Wageningen University, Netherlands - Granular Sludge_31_05-R1 | ecosystem: Engineered > Bioreactor > Anaerobic >...
TATCGATTTTATTTTTGAATTCTGGTGACTCGTGTCAATATCCGTTGTTACACCATCTTGCAATTGAGAAGAGTGCGTTGGCATAGTAGAAATGGTTTGTTGCTTTTTGTTTGATAGTGGTAGCTCAAAAGAAACCTGCTCTACTTCAAGACTTTCATTAAATGGTTGATCAACTTGCATTTCTGACTTAGCAACACAGAGTGAGGTATCTTTTGTTTTTGATGCAGATTGATGTAAACTCAACAATTCTTTTTGTGCAGTTTTATTATTGGGGTTGATTTCCAATACTTTTTCTAAACAGTAATGTTGTTGAATACTGGACTCAACAACTATTGATGTGCATAGCCAAGCATTCTCATCTCTCGGATTTTCTTGGAGTATGCTCGCTAATATTTGTTTCGCGGTTGTCTTATCGCCGGATTTAAGCGCAATAACGGCCCGTTCAAATGCAGTAGTCATTTTCTTTCTCTATTATTAAAATCGTTATTTTACTTTAGTTTTCGCTAACTTGAAAATACCCCTATATCTAGTGTTTCCAAGTTAAAAAATACTAGATATGGGATACTAAAACTGGTAAAAACAGTAAAATAGCCCAAAAACACACTTTTAGCGGAAAGTAAAGTTTTATTGATAATGAGAAATTATAATATGCAAATCTTAAAATTTTTTAATATCTTTTTATAAAATTTACACAACTTTTCCCCCTTCTTCTTGAGCCAATTCAAGAACAAGGAACTGTATCAAGCACAGTTTCTCTATACGAGGAAGCGCTTTTAGTGTGGGTAACATATCAGCAGCAATGGTCATGCGGTTCCTCCGTGTTTCTTTGCGTAATATCAAAAAGTATCTAAAATTTTCTGTATCTCTGGTTTGATTTGGGGAAGGCGTCGGTGAATTTTTCGATGCTGTCTATAGCTGCCAGGATGTCTTTCAAGTAAAGCGCGTAATCTCTCATAAACTTACCAGCTCATGCAGCACAGATTCGCGTAGTTCTGGGCGAAGGGCGCGTTTAGGTACCACATCTACCTTGCGTTGGAGTTCTTCCTCAAGGTATAGGGCCAGTCCCAGCAGATCGAACAAATCTGCAGCTTCTTCAAAATCCACCAACACATCAATATCGCTGCTGGCGCTTTGCTCTCCACGAACAAAGGACCCAAAGATACCGATTTCTCTGGCTTTGTAACGGTCAACCAGGATCGGTTTCAGCGTTTGCAGTTTGCGCAACAGGGTTTCGAGATTTGTAGCGGACATTTGTTTTCCCAACCTTGAAGTATGAAACGCGATGCGCTCTGATCACGCATCACGTTTCACGTTTTACGTCAAATATAGCCCAGCTTTTGCGCTTCGCGCCGCAGCTCCTCGCGGAAGTTAGGATGCGCGATGCCGATCAACCCCTCCACGCGCTGGCGGATGGATTTGCCGTAGAGGTCTACCGCGCCGTACTCGGTGACGACCCAATGCACATGGTTGCGCGAGGTGACGACGCCCGCGCCTTCTTTGAGCATGGGCGCGATGCGGCTCACGGTGTCATCCTTCGCCGTGCTGGGCAGCGCGATGATGGGCACGCCACCCTCCGAGCGGCTGCTGCCGTAGATGAAATCTACCTGCCCGCCCACGCCGCTGAAGAGCTTGTGCCCGATGCTGTCCGCGCACACCTGCCCGGTCAAATCCACCTCAATCGCGCTGTTGATGGCGACCTGCCGGTAGTTCTGCCCGACGATGCAAGGGTCATTGACGTACTCGGTGGGGTGGAGTTCGATCATCGGGTTGTGATCCACCCAATCGTACAGCGCACGCGAGCCGAGGATGAAGCCCGCCGTGATCTTGCCGGGATGCAGGGTCTTTCGCGCGCCGGTGATGACACCCAGCTCCACCATCTTCTTCACGCCATCGGCGAACAGCTCCGTGTGGATACCCAGGTCTTTTTTGTCCGTGAGGTACCCCAGCACCGCGTCGGGAATCGCGCCGATGCCCATCTGGAGCGTGGCCCCGTTCGGCACCAGCTCGGCGATGTGGCGGGCGATGGCCTGCGTGATGGGATCATCGGGGTTCTCGCTCATCTTGAACTCGAACAGCGGCGCATCTACCTCGACAATGTAATCCAACGCGCTGACGTGGATGCGGGTGTTGCCGTAGACATAAGGCATCTGCCGGTTCACCTGAGCGATGACCACGCGGGCCGCTTCCACCGGCGTTTTTGCCAGCCCCGTCTCCAGGCTGAACGAGCAGTAGCCTTCAGCATCGGGCGGCGAGACGTGCGCCAGGGCCACATCCACCGGCAAAATGCCGCGCTTGAAGAGCAGCGGGAACTCCGAGAGCAATACGGGCGTGTAATCAATGCGCTTCTCCCACACGCCCTTGCGCGTGTTGTGGCCGATGAAGAGCACGTTGGAGCGCAGGTGCCCGTCCATCTCTGGGGCCGCCCAGGGCGCAGGGCCGACGGTGAGCGTTTGGGCGATTTCGACCTCCTCCAGCGTGGGCGCGTGGGCCAGCAGCGCCTCGATGAGAACGGTGGGGACGCTACAGTTGCCCGTGAGGAAGAGGCGGTTGTGGGAATGCACCGCCGCAGCGATCGCGTCTTGCGCGGTGGTCACTTTGCTTGCGTAAATACTTTGCCAGTCCATAGTATCTCCAGTAAGGTGCAGATTTTTGCCACGAATTACACGAATTTCACTAATTCTCTTTTTTTCGTGCAATTCGTGTAATTCGTGGCTAATGGATTATCTAACGCTTGAGGAAGGCGGCGAGCTGGGGATTGGTCACGGCACCGTCGCGGATGACCACGCCCTGCTCCAGCGCGGGGTTCTGTGCGATGGCCGCATCCACCCCCAGGCTTACAGCTGCCTCGATGTACGGCCAGGCGGCGTTGCTGATTGCCTGGGTGGAAGTGCGCGGCACTGCGCCCGGCACGTTCGGCACGCAGTAGTGGAGCACATCCTCTTCCACATACAGCGGCTCCTGCAACGTGGTGGGGCGGCTGGTTTCCGCACAACCGCCGTGATCAATGCTAAAGTCAATGAACGCAGCATTGCGGCGCATCGTGCGCAGCATCTCGCGGGTAAGCAGGCGGGGCGCACGCTCACCCGGCACCCGCGCCGCGCCGATGACCACATCCGCGAAGCGCGTGGTATAGGCGATGTTGAAGGCATGGGAGACCATCGTGGTCACGCGCCCCTCGAACATCGTATCAATTTTGCGCAGACATTCCACATGGGGGCTGAGGATGAAGACTTTAGCGCCCAGGCCCAAGAATCCGCGCGCGGCGTTCACGCCCACCGTGCCCGCGCCCAAGATAACGACCTCGCCAGCGGAGACGCCCGGCACGCCGTTGAGCAGAATCCCGCGCCCGCCCTGGCTGTGCATAGACATCATCCCGGCGATATAGGGTGCCATCCGCCCGGCCACCTCGCTCACGGTCTTGAGGATGGGGTAGTTTTCGCCATCGGCGGTAATCATCTCGTAAGCTACGGCGGTGATGCGCCGTTCTTGCAGCGCGCGCGCCTCATCTGGTGCGGCCACCATGCCGAGCAGCCCCATCAGCGTTTGCCCCTCGCGCATCCAGGCGATCTCTTCGAGTGTGGGGGTGAGCACCTTGAGGATGACATCCGCGTGCTGGTAAACCTCTTGCGTGGTGGGGAGGATTTTCGCGCCCACGCGGGCATAATCGTAATCATCGAAACCGGAGTTTTCCCCCGCTCCGGTCTCCAGGTAGCAAGCATGACCATTCTTGATCAGCAGGCTGACGATGGCGGGAATCAGGCCCACGCGGGCCTCCCCTGCGCGACATTCTTTGGGGATACCGATGTTCATATTCGCTCCTTTGTAGTTGGTTCTAGGGTGTAAGTAAAGCCAGGACTGAAACGTGATGCGTGAAGATTTTCTGATCACGCTTCACGCATCACGTTTCAATCTTCACGCTATCATTGAACCCCGCCGGTTTGAAGTGTCTATGTGCCGTTTCTGATTTGCTAGATGTCACCGTGTTCTTTGTGCTGCGGGGTAGCTGTTCCTGGCCCAGTAGGACGAGTTGGCAACCCGTCTTACTACTCCGGTAAAAACTCCAGCCCCTCCCACAGCAGCGTGCGAGCGGATTGCAAGTCTCCCCCTACAGCTCCTTGACCTCCAAAATCGCCTTGACCACGCGCACTTGCTTACCGGGCGGGATCGGCGTTGGGCTGATGGCGTTCCACATCTCGCCGCCGAGGTCTACGCTGCCGTCTTGATGTACCTCGGTCAGGGTGGTGCCTACGGCTCCCCAGATTTTGGTCTGCTCGTACAGCTTCGTGACCTGATCGTGGATGTCAATCAGAATGCCCTTATCTATGATTGGGATCAGGAGCACCACGCCAGGGCCTACTTCGCCTATGTAGCGACCCAGGCGGAACACCGAGAGGCGTTTGGTCTCCGGTACGATGCGGATGGCGCTGGCGAGCATGAAAGCGCTTATTAGTAGTATCAAGCCCGCAGAACAAAGTGGCATGAATACTGATTGTGACTCTGGCATGGTTGTGCTCCTCATTTACCACAGGGGCTATCAAGGGGTGTATTGACACACGGGAAAAATGTAGCCTCTATGCTGTTGCAGATCACAGTTTTTACGATTGAAGCGGTGTTTGTTCTTTACGCTGTTGCAAATAGCGGCGCGTTACCATGGCCCCTGCTATCACACTGAGAGCGGCCATCAATAACAGCCCGCCCCAACCGCTGCTCGGTTCGCCGGTGAGCGGGAGGAGTGGAATAACCGGGATGGGCGTATGCGATGGCTCAGGCGCCGCCGGGGTCGGAGTAGCGGGTGTTGGGGTAGATGGTGCCGGCGTAGCGGGCGTCGGTGTTGACGGTGTTGGGGTTGTTGGTGTAGGGGTGGGGATTGGGGTGGTCGTTGGTCTGTCAACGATAGTGATTGGCACCTCATCCGCGCCGCCGGCCCAATCATTCCCGTACCAATCGCCAACAGCCTCTACTTCCGCGCGGTTGAGGGGTAAATTGTTGGCACTGGTCAACGCGGTGAACACGGTGGTGATGGTCACGGCCTGAAATGGTGCGATAGGGCCGGTCCAACTGACGATATTTGTCCACGAGAGTATGCCCGTGGTGGTGATTACCACGTCCGGTGGGGGATCGGCGTAGAAAAACTCCATCCAATCCGGATTGTAATCATCTACCAGCGGCACGCGGGTTAAGGTGACGTGCCCTTGATTGGTGATTGTGATGGTGAACGTGAGTAGTTGCCCCACTTGTGGATTTAATCCCCGCATGATTGACTTTTCCACCGGCGCGCTGCCGCCAATTGCCACCGTGTCGGTGACGGTGCTGCCTCCACCGCCGATATCGCCCTCTGTGCCTTCGGCATCATGGACTTCGGCGCGGTTCACAATGGCCGTTTGAGGATGCTCGGCGATAAAGCCAACCGTCAACCAAATCACCTGTCCGGGAGATAGATTTCCGAAGTGTGTGGTCAGATCGTCCCAATCAAGTTGTCCTCCGGTCTGGTTATCCGGGCCTACTGGCGAGGCGTCCACGTAACGTAGCACCGCCTGGTTGAAGTTGTCGCGTAACGGGAGTCTGGTCACCGTAAAGCCCGCATTGTTGCGAATTTGAATGGTGAAGGTAATATACTCACCTACATATACCACCGGATCGCTGCGACCCAGGCGTTTGTCAACATAAATTCCGCTGCCTTGAGCGTGCGCCGGTTGGCCGCCCAACGCGGCCCATAGCGCGGCCAATCCCAAAACCGCCAACCCCAGTGTAATCCCTAGCCGTTTGAAAGTGTGTATGGTCATTAGTTACCCTCATTGAATTAAACTATCGCCACCCCATCCGCCGGGTGGACAACGTACACAGCAGGGCGCTTGTCAAAGCGCGTTGTATATGCCTCGGTGAGATGCGCGGCGATGTCATCGGTCGCCCCCGTATCCGCCAGCGCCACGATGCACCCGCCGAAGCCCGCGCCGGTGAGCCGCGCCCCGTAGCAGCCAGGGACTTCGTTGGCGGCCTCTACCAGCGTGTCGAGTTCCGGCACACTCACCTCGTAATCGTCTCGCAAACTGCGATGCCCCTCGCGCATGATTTCCCCGGCGGCGTCCAGATCGTCGCCCTCCAGTGCTCCCGTCATCGCCAGCACGCGCGCGTTTTCGCGCACCACATGCCGCGCGCGGCGATACACGGTCTCCGGCAGCAGCGCGCGGTGACGTTCCAGGTCTTCTGCCGACACATCGCGCAGGGCGCGGATGCCGGGCATCTGCGCGCGCAGCCGCCCGACCGCCTCCTCGCACTGCGCGCGGCGTACATTATATTCTGATGAAGCCAGCTCGCGGCGCATCTGGCTATCCGCCACCACCACCGCCAGGTTTGCGGGCAGCGTGAAGTGCGTCTGCTTGAGCGTGCGGGTATCCAGTAGCATCGCATGTCCCGCTTTGCCGCACGCGCTAATCATCTGATCCATGATGCCACACTTCATACCCACATACTCGTTTTCCGCCCGTTGCGCCAGTAGTGCCAGTTTTTCGTTGGAGAAACCTAGCGCGCTCAGCTGATTCCAGACATAAGCAAAGCTGATTTCCACCGCAGCTGAGGAAGACATCCCGGCAGCGACGGGGACATTGGAGGTCATCATTGCTTCTAGCCCTACCGGACGGTGTCCCGCATCCAGCAGCGCCCATACGATGCTCATGGGGTAATCGGCCCAACTGCCGGTGGAGGAGGGAGTTCGGTCAACCATAAAAATTGCCTCGCTATTGCCCACGTCGAGCGCGCGCACGGTGGCTTCCGGTTGTGGGACGGTGGCCGCCGCTACCCAGGCGGCGCGATCCACGGCAATTGGTAGCACAAAGCCATCGTTATAATCCGTGTGCTCGCCGATGAGATTCACCCGTCCCGGCGCACGCACGACAATCTGCGGTGCGCGCAAGTACCGGCTGCGGAAGGCTTGTACGACGCGGTCATATAGGGGGTCTGTTGGCATGGTTGGCTCCTTAATGCGTATTGCGTAATTCACACAATAAAGGTTACGCTTTGCGCGGTCCGCATTACTTAATTATACACGCTTTCTTGCACATCGGGAAGCAAGCCGTGTTGCGCGAGGAGCGCGATGACGCGCTCGCGGTCGCTATGGCGGATGAGGGCCAGTTGCGGGCTGAGCCGCTCGCGGATGTAGGGGCGCAGCCCGGGCAAGTCGAGCATGGCGGGATTTTTTACGCGCAGCACCCATAGTTGCTCTACCGCCGCTTCGCCCGGCGTCTGGTAGGCGCGCGTCAGTGCGCCGCGCAGCGCATCTGGCAGCGGTTTATCGCTAGCCGTCTCCAAAAATTCCACGATGCGCGGCAGGCTGATATGCTGTTGTTTGCCGATTTGCACCGCGCGCGGCGTGAGGCGATACCGCGTCGGGTCGCCGGGGATGGGTTGGGCGACGCGACTCAGCTGGAAGCGCTCGTAGCGGCGACCGGTGGGCACGCTTACTAGCCCCTCCGGGCGGATGTCGAGCGGTGCGGGGTCGGGCAGCGTGGGCGGCGGCGCGAGCTCCAACCAGGCTGCGCCCGCAGCACTGAGGCGGAACCGGTCGGCGGGGAGCTCCGGGGCGGGGAAGCCCACATCCACCAGCCCTAGCCACGCCAGCGGCCCACGCAAATAGAAATCCACCAGTCCGCCTTCCACGGCGGGCCAGGCGTTGAAGCCGCGCAGCCGCGTTGCCGTGCGCCGGTCGTGCAGTGGCCAGGTGTCGTAATCCCCATCGGGACGGAGAAAATCGGGGGACTGCGCGTGCAGGTACGCGATGAACTCGCTAATGCCATACCAGACGGTGGGCGTGCAGCAGCGCAGTTGCTCCATGAAGCGCGCGCGCGTGGCGCGGGGCTGATTCGGCCAGCCGGCCTCGCCCGCCAATTCCAGCGTGGGGACGTGGGCAAGATCGTTCCAGGCGGCGCTGTGTTCCCAGGCGCGGGCGAGCACGAGCCATTGCTCCCAGCGCGTGCTTTCGAGCCAGGTGAGCCAGGGCGCGGCGGCGGGGCGCAGGTAGTCCGGCTGCGCCTCCAGCCAGCCCTGTTCCAGAGCGAGTGTTTCCAGCAGGGCCAGATAGGGTTCAGTGGATGGGGACAGCTGGCGGCGCAGCTGCTCGCGGCGGCGGGCGGGCCATGTCCCATTGGCGTTGCGGCGGACAGGTTGCGTTTGCAAATAAGCCAGCAGGCGCGTAAGGTCTTCGGCGGCCTGCTCGCCCGCCTCGTGCAAAGCCGGGGGCGGTGCGCTGGCGGGTGGTGGAGGGGCTGCCAGTGGCGCGGGGACAGGTAGGTAGAGCTGCAGCTCTTCGGGGATGAAGGCCATTTCCACCGCGCCGGCGTAGGCGCGTTGGAGCAGCCCGTAGAACCATAGCCCTTCGGCGGGGGAAATTGGCGCGCGCCAGAGTTCCTCCCGCTCCAACCGCGCCGGGCCGATGCTGCGAATCTGCCCCCACTGCCGGGCAAACGTGGGCCAGGGGAGCGCGCCAGCGTGGCGGAGCAGATCATCCAGCGCGGCGCGTTGATCGGGCGCTAGTTGCGCCGTCACGCGCTGCACTGCCGCCGCGTTGGACATCGCATCCGCCAGCTCCGCCGCCATATCCGCGCGGCGCTCGGCGGTAAGCGGAATGTTCCACAGGCGCGCGATCACCTGCAAGCGGGCCAGCTCGCTATCCAGTAAGGTTTGATACAGAGTGCGTAGCGCCATGGGCTGATTATATCCGCCCCAAGCGAAGACGCAACTTGTCACTTGTCACGCGGGGAGTTCGGGGTACTATAGTGGTAGTGACGGGTTGCTGGATGCTGGATGCTGGATGCTTGGGTAAATTTTTGCCCGTGTTGCGCAAGGAAATAGGGAACGCTGCTATGTTCAAGCTATGGGTTATGTTGTTGACTAAATTGGGAGACTTGTGCGACATAATAGCGGCGTTGATTGCATACTACGATTATCAACGGCATCCTGAAGCGGTTAGGCCATGGCGCGAGGTGCGCGCTGAATTGGTTACTGAGGGTTTGTTGGATGCCTGATGCGTATTGCCCCTCGTGGCGAAGCTTATCGCAATCTATGACGATAATAGCCGCAAGAGAGCAAACTAGAGTTCGCGTTAAGTTATCAGTGTAATTTGATTTGAGATTTGCTGATTTGTAGATTTGCAAAGGAGGTTTTTTGCATGAAGGTATTACTCTCCGGCAATGAAGCCATGGCGCTGGGGGCGTGGGAGGCGGGTGTGCAGTACGCCTCGGCCTATCCTGGCACGCCTTCGACCGAGATTCTCGAAAATCTGGCCCGCTACTCTGGCGTCAAGGCGGAGTGGGCTGCCAACGAAAAAGTGGCGCTCGATAATGCCATCGGCGCGTCCTTTGGCGGAGCACGCACGATTGCGGTGATGAAGCACGTCGGCGTCAACGTGGCCGCTGATAGCCTGATGTCGCTCTCGTACACGGGCACGCAGGGTGGGCTGGTGCTGGTGAGCGCGGATGACGCCGGGGCGTTCTCCTCGCAGAACGAGCAGGACAATCGCCAGTACGCGCGCTTCGGCAAGTTCCCCTGCCTTGATCCAGCTGATAGCGAGGACGCGCGCCGTTTGATGCGCGTGGCGATAGAAGTAAGTGAGCGGTTCCGCACGCCGGTCATGTTGCGACCCACCACGCGCATCTCGCACTCCAAGTCGCCGGTGGAGATGCTGCCGCCAGTCCCGCGCGAGTTCGAGCCGCTGCCCAAGTTCGAGCGTGAGGAAGAGATTACCCGCGTCATCATCCCGGCGATTGCCCGCAAGCGCCACCCGGAAATCGAGCAACGCCTGCTCGACGTGGCCGCGTGGGCGGAGACTGCTGAGATCAACCACATTACCTGGGGCGACAAGCGGCTGGGCATTATCACCACCGGTATCGCCTACCAATATGCCCGCGAGGTCTTTGCCGGCGCTTCGATCCTCAAATTGGGCATGAGCTATCCGCTGCCGATGCAGAAAATCCGCGACTTCGCCGCGCAGGTGGAGACCCTGATTGTGGTGGAAGAGCTTGATCCGTTCATCGAAGATCAGCTGCGGGCTGCCGGGATTCCGGTCGCCCACGGCAAAGATATTTTCCCGCTGTGCGGCGAGTTGACGCTCTCCAACGTGCGCGCTGGCGCGCTCAAGGCCGGGCTGATTGAAGGGACATTGCCGGAGCTCGTCGCCCCACTAAGCGAGGTAACTGTTCCGGCGCGCTCGCCCGCGCTGTGTCCCGGTTGTCCGCATCGCGCGTTTTTCTACAACCTGCGGCGCAACCGCAACAAGGTCGTCATCGCCGGGGACATTGGTTGTTATTCGATGGGTGTGCTGGAGCCGTTCCGCTCGATGGATATGCTGATTTCGATGGGAGCCAGCATCGGTATGGCGCACGGGTTCCGCCAGGCGGGCGGGCAGGAGAAGGCCGTCGCCACGATTGGCGATAGCACCTTCTTCCATTCGGGCCTGTCGCCGCTGGCGGGCGCGGTCTACAACCGGGCCAACATCGCTGTGGCTGTGCTGGATAACCGCATCACGGCGATGACGGGGCAGCAGCACAATCCCAGCACGGGCAAGACGTTGCAGGGCGAGGACGCGGTCGAGATTGATATTGCCGGGGTATGTCGGGGATTGGGCGTGGCGCAGCTGACCGAGGTGAACGCTTGGGACGTGAAAGGTGTCAACACGGCGCTCCGCGAGACGCTCGACCATGAGGGCGGCCCGGCGGTGATGATTGTGCGAGGCGCGTGCGTCTTCACGCCGCACTTCAAACTGCAACCGCGCATGATTGTGGATGCTGAGAAGTGCGTGGCCTGCGGGACGTGCTTCCGCGTGGGTTGCCCGGCCATCCTCAAGAGTGACGAGGTTTATGAGAAGACCGGGAAGCACAAGGCCACCATTGACCGGCTGCTCTGCACTGGCTGCACGGTCTGTATGCAGACCTGCCCGCAAACAGCCATCCGTCCCGGCGAATAAGTGTAATATCAGGAGCTGCTCCATGACGCTGAATCAGGTCGAATACGAACATATCATTACCCAAATCATGCGTTGGCCGCCAGACCAGCGCTTGACCCTGGTGCGTGATGTGATCAACACGTTGCCTCAGGTGCAGGAAAAATCGCAGCGTGAGCCAACATTGCCGCGCGCATTGGGGTTGTTGGTAACCTCACAACCCGCGCCATCCGATGAGACTGTCCAGCAGTGGTTGCGCGAGCGGCAAGTGGAGCAGTGTAGTCTGGTTGTAAATCTTGTTTGTTGAATAATATGGTGGGGAGAATTTCTCCCACCCCCCTTGCCCCCCTCCCCAGCGCAGACGCCGGGGAGGGGGGAGATAAAATAAAGGGTTTTTGCAGGCGGGCTTCGCCCGCCTGCAAAAACCCTAACAAAAAAAATCCCCCTTCTCCCACGTCCGCGTGGGGGAGAAGGGGGGCTGGGGGGAAGAGGGGGAATATCCACGCCTACCCTGAAGTTTAGTTTGCAAGATAAAACTTAATTTGAATTGTAGCGCTCAGGAGGCGTCATGGTAGGAAACATGAACTTTCTTTTCGTCGGAGTCGGTGGGCAAGGGGTGCTGACCGCTTCCGATATTGCTGCCCAGGTGGGTGTGGATTTGGGACTGGATGCGAAGAAATCGGAGATTCACGGGTTCGCGCAGCGCGGTGGCGTGGTCGAGAGCCACATCCGCTGGGCGGAGAGCGTTGGCTCGCCGACGTGCGAGAAGGGCACGGTGGATGTGCTGATGGCTTTCGAGCTGTTGGAAGCCGCCCGCTGGATTGAGTGGCTCAAGCCCGGCGGTATCGTGCTGGTCAACCGGCAGCAGATTACGCCGATGTCGGTAAGCGTGGGCGATGTCCTCTACCCGGCGGAGGCGGACATCCTCACGGCGTTGCGTCAACGGGCGGGCAAAGTGGCGGTGGTGGATGCGCTGCCGCTTGCGGAACAGGCCGGCAACGCGCGTGCGGTGAACACTATCATGCTCGCCGCACTCTCCGCCATGCTGGAGACCGATCCGCAGGTGTGGGAGGCCGCCATCCTCAAGCGCGTTCCGCCGAAGTATGAGGCGGTTAATAAGGTTGCGTTCCGCTTGGGATGGGACGCGGCGAATCAATAGAAGCGAAGTAGCACTCACATCAACTCAAGAGACAGCACCCATTGCGTGCTGTCTCTTGAGTTCACTCTGTTGCCAAAGAGCACACAACGTGATAAAATATGAGTATGAAATACTTTGTTTGGAATCCTGTGAAAAACGAGCAATTACGCGAAGAACGCCATATTTCTTTTGAGCAGATCGTCTATCACAT
>Ga0334885_1004370_pt1 | contig 12268 bp, 10 predicted proteins | sample GraSluR1_MG_8_FD_207233 | JGI IMG/M metagenome (GOLD analysis project Ga0334885, IMG submission 207233) | Sludge microbial communities from methane-producing bioreactor in Wageningen University, Netherlands - Granular Sludge_31_05-R1 | ecosystem: Engineered > Bioreactor > Anaerobic >...
TACCAAAGGTATTATAGGAGTTGGCGGAATGGGAAGGGGACATATTCCTTATGAAGACATCAGGGTGCTTGCAGTATGTGATGTTGACAGTAAACACCTGGGGCAGGCAGTTGCCGCAGCCGGGGGTAATGTTACAGCCTACAACGATTTCCGTGAGCTTCTGGCGCGTCCCGACATTGATATTGCCCATATTGCCACGCCGCCGCACTGGCATGGCATAATGGCAAAAATGGCAGCGGAGGCGGGCAAGGATATATGGTGTGAAAAACCCATGACGCGTACGATAGGTGAAGGCATAAAGGTTGTTGAAGCTGTTCAGAAATACGGACGTATGTTCAGGCTTAACACCTGGTTCAGGTTCAAGGATCCTTTCTATGGGCTGGGTACGACTGTCAAGCCGCTTAAGAAGCTTGTTGACAGCGGTGTTCTCGGCTGGCCCCTGAAGTTTACTGTCAGCGGCGTAACGGGTTACGACTGGAAATTCTACTGGAGCGGCCTGCATAACCTGAAGCCTGAGCCTGTACCGGCCGACCTCGATTATGATTTCTGGCTGGGACCTGCTCCTTTCAAGCCCTACAATGCGGAACGCGTTCACTCAAAATTCAGAGGCTACTGGGATTACGACGGCGGAGGACTTGGCGATATGGGTCAGCACTACCTCGACCCGGTGCAGTATCTGCTGGGAAAAGACGATACCGGGCCGGTGTCGGTTGAAATTGATGCACCACAGCAACATTACGACGCAGTAGGTTCATGGAGGAGGATAACCTATACCTACGAAGACGGATGCAAGATAATTCTCGATGGCGAAAACCGCGACCAGGATGCTGCTTATATAGAGGGGCCTCATGGGAAGATTTACAGAGGATTCAGGTCGGATATAAAAGACATGGAGAAAATGATTGACTCCCTTCCTGATCCCGAACCGCAGATAACGACCTTCACCGAATCGGTTCTGACCCGTAAGAAATTCGCACTTAATGAGTCTAACGGTCACAGATCATGCTCTGTCGTTAATCTTGGGATTATTGCCCTCAGGCTGGGCAGAAACCTGAAATTTGATCCTGTAAAACAGCAGTTCATCGACGATGAAGGAGCAAACAGGCTTATCAACCCCCCAATGCGCGATCCGTGGAGGATATGAGTGAATATATTTGAAGAAAAGAAATCCTGAAAAAGAAATCCTGAAAAAGAAATAATATGAAGATTTATAAAATAATTACAGCCTCTCTGGCAATTATGCTGCTTATTTCATCAGCTCCGGGTCAGGACAAGAGAACCATTGAGACCCGTGTTGCGGACCTTCTCGCGCAATTCCCGGCAAACGATATCAGATACACCGACCGGCTTATGGGAGAAATGCTGGCTCTCGGAGATGCCGGGTTAAAACTTGTGTGTGACCAGGTCACTCCTGCCGGATCCGGAGACGATACCCGTGCACGGTTTGGAATTGAAAGCCTGTCACGTTTCCTTTCCGCTCCGGGAAGGGAAAAGGAACGGGCCATGTGGGAGGAGATATGCATCAGTTATGCAAGGGACAAAAGTGATAATGGTGTGAAAGACTTCTTTATGAAGCAGTTACAGACAATAGGGAGAAATCCTTCTGTCGATGCCCTTCAAGAATATCTGGCCGATAAAGAGATTTGTGGTCCGGCACTTGCAGCCATTACTGCCATTGGCGGCCCAACAGCGGAGAGAGTTCTGGCCGAAGCGCTTAAGAACAGGAACCTGCCATGCGCAGCCGCGGTGATGAACGCCCTGGCATCAATGAATTCTCAGATTGCTGTCAATGAGTATATTATGTGGGCGTCAAACATAAGTATTAACATCAGGGCATCAGCTTACAATGCTCTCGCCCGCAGCGGATCGCCACAGGCTTACCCGGTTCTGCTGAAAGCCGCCAGGGGATTTAAGTTCAGGTGGGAACACACAGGAGCCGTAGCCTCATTGCTGACTTATGCAAGGATTGCCGGTGAAAACGGGGATGTGAAAACACTCGACAGGATCAGCAAGCTGGTGATAGCCAGATGCAACGACAAAATTACTATTCAGAACAAGATTGCCGCACTGGCCGTATATACCGGATTCCACGGTAAAAATGCCATGAATGAGTTGTTGAAAGCCGCCAGCCATCCCGACAAAAAATACAGGAATGCAGCACTGAATCTGTCACTCTCAATACCCGGAACCGAAATTGCACAGACCTGGATCAATTTCTTCCCTAAGGCCATTGCTGCGGCCAGACCGGAAATTGTTACAATGCTTGGCATCCGTGGCGACCTTAATGCTCTTCCCCTGTTAAACAGATCTCTTTCTGATGCTGATACGGCAGTAAGGAGTGAAGCAGCTCATGCCCTGGCAAAGATAAGCGGAAGAGAGGCCATCCCGGCTCTTCTCGGTTATATGTCAGGCTTCACATCACCAATTGACCAGGCAGCAGTTAAAACATCGCTGATGTCGGTAATGACGAGGGCAGATACCAGACTTTTAAGACCGGTTCTCAGCACCGGACCTGAACCGGCAAGGAAAACAGCAGTTGAAATTATGGCCTGGAGTAAGTCAAATGAATACCTTACCGATGTTCTTCCTCTGACATCATCGGATGATGAGTCTGTAAGGTCGGCAGCATTTAAAGCTCTTGCCCCGCTTGCCGGACCTGAGAACAGACATGACCTGATCAAACTGCTGACAACAACCGATGACAAGACTTATCTTTCTGATATACAGTCTGCTCTTTCCGCTGCATCGGCATTAATGCCTTACCCTGAAAGAAGATCTGATCTCCTGATCAACGCCTTTGTTAATAATACACTCAGGCTCGACCCGTCAGAGTTAACAAGCCTGAAGATGAAGATCATTCCCGTGCTTGCGGGGACAGGAGGAAGGGAAGCCCTGACTGTGGTTCTGAAAGAGTTTGAGGAGGGCACTGCGGATATGAGGGAGGTCTGTTTCAGGGCTCTCACGTCCTGGAGAGACTATTCAGCTTCATCAGCCCTGTTCGAAATATGTGCATCGGGAAACAAGACCTACGAGGGACCTGCTTTCGACGGATACGTAAGGCAGGTCAGGACAGCCCCGGTGGCTGACGAGCAGAAATTGTTGCTTTTCAGAAAGATAATGCCATATGCGCTCAGCGCGGAAAGAAAAAACAGAGTCATTGCAGAGATCGGAAGACTTAAAACATACCAGTCGCTCTTTTTTGTTGCTGACTATCTTGATGATCCTGCAACATCTGCAACGGCCGCAAGATCGGCTATGCAAATAGCCCTTCCTTCAATTACATCACAGACCGGCATGCATGGAACACTGGTGAGGGAAATCCTCACAAAGGCGGTACCAAAGCTTACCGGCATGGAGGCCGAATACGACAGGGAGATGGTTCTCAAATACCTCGATAGCATGCAGCCCGGCGAGGGATTTAAAAGCATGTTCAACGGCAGGGATCTTACAGGTTGGCAGGGACTCGTCCAAAACCCTGTTGCCAGGGCAAAGATGAGACCGGCTGAGCTGGCAAAACTACAGGCTGAGGCTGATAAGAGAGTGGCAGATAACTGGAGTGTTAAAGATGGTGCGATATGGTTCAGCGGCAGAGGCGACAATCTCTGCTCAGTTGAAGATTATGCCGATTTTGAAATGCTTGTCGACTGGAAAATATCCAAAGGAGGCGACAGCGGTATTTACCTCAGGGGAACCCCGCAGGTTCAGATATGGGACACATCAAGAGTACAGGTAGGTGCACAGGTGGGTTCCGGCGGATTGTACAATAACCAGAAACACCAGTCAAAGCCCCTCAAGGTGGCAGATAATCCTGTCGGGGACTGGAACACCTTCAGAATAATAATGACAGGAGAGACGGTGTCAGTATGGCTTAACGGTGAGCTTGTTGTGGATGATGTGGTAATGGAAAATTACTGGGACAGGTCAATACCAATATTCCCCGCAGGCCCGATAGAACTGCAGGCACATGGCACTGACCTGGCTTTCAGAGATATTTACGTAAGGGAGATAAAAGATACCGAATATAATCTTACTACGGAAGAGATAGCCGATGGATTTGTTGCTCTGTTCAACGGGCGTAATCTGGATAACTGGATCGGGAATAAGGAATCGTACGTAGCCGAGAACGGAATGATCGTTATTAGACCCGAACAGGACAGCGGTGGTAACCTTTACACCGACAGGGAGTATTCGGATTTCATCTTCAGGTTTGAATTCCAGCTCACACCTGCCGCAAACAACGGTCTCGGAATAAGAACCCCTCTTAAGGGAGACGCTGCCTACCTGGGCATGGAACTCCAGATACTTGACGATACTGCACCGGTTTATGCAAATCTGAAGCCTTACCAGTACCATGGCTCAGTATATGGAGTAATTCCTGCAAAGAAAGGATTTCTCAATCCGGTTGGAGAATGGAATTATCAGGAGGTATACGTTAAGGGCACACAGATCAGGATAACGCTGAACGGAACGGTTATTGTGGACGGCGACATAGCCGGACCGCGGGATAAAGGTACCATGGACGGCCTCGATCATCCCGGATTGAAGAACGATAAGGGGTACATAGGATTCCTGGGACATGGTTCGGAAGTTAAATTCCGGAATATTAGAATAAAGGAATTATGAAAGCATATTTATTTACCCTGTTTGCGGCTATTCTCATTACGGCATGTTCTGAGAACAAGCCCCCTGAGCCATTTGGCCCTGTTCCATCAGAACGTCAGCTTGCCTGGCACGGGCTCGAATATTACATGTTCGTCCATTTCACTGTTAACACTTTTACGGATAAGGAGTGGGGTTACGGCGATGAAGACCCGTCAGTGTTCAATCCTTCGGAACTCGATTGCAGGCAATGGGCACAGGTGGCACATGATGCCGGGATGAAAGGGATAATAATTACTGCCAAGCATCACGACGGATTTTGTCTGTGGCCTTCACAATACACCGATCACTCGGTTAAAAGCTCTGTATGGAAAAACGGTCAGGGTGATGTACTAAGGGAATTGCGTCAGGCCTGTGATGAGTATGGCCTGAAAATGGGTGTGTATCTATCTCCATGGGACAGGAACAGCGCTGTTTATGCCACACCTGAATACCTGGTTTATTACCGGAACCAGATGCGCGAACTGCTGACACAATACGGAGATATTTTCGAAGTATGGTTCGACGGGGCAAACGGTGGCGACGGTTATTATGGAGGAGCTCGCGAAACAAGGAGGATCGATAACAGGACTTATTACGACTGGCCCAATACACATCAGATAGTAAGGGAGTTGCAGCCATCAGCCGTTATGTTCAGCGATGCCGGTCCCGATGTGCGGTGGGTGGGCAATGAACGGGGGATTGGAAGCATCACCAACTGGTGCCTTCTGAAAAAGGACGAAATGTATCCGGGAGGTAATTTTGCAAAGATCCTGGGTGCCGGACATGAAGACGGCAATTACTGGGTGCCGGCAGAGGTTGATGTATCAATCAGAAGAGGATGGTTCTATCATGCATCACAGGATTCTATGGTGCGTTCTCCCGAGAATCTTCTTGAATTATATTATACATCGGTAGGGAGAAACTGCAATCTCCTCCTTAATGTACCCCCCGATCCGAGAGGGTTACTTCATGAAAATGATGTTAAGTCTCTTCTGGGATTCAAAGAATTAAGGGAAAAGGAGTTTGAGAAAAACCTTGCTCTTTACAAAAAAGCGAATTCATCGTCTGACAGAGGCAGGAAATTCAGGGCATCAAATGTTACTGACGGCAATACACAAACATACTGGTGCCCCTCAGATGAAGAGACAACAGGAGAATTAACCATTAACCTGGGTGAAGAGACAGAGGTTAACAGGATCCTGATACAGGAGTATATCAGGCTTGGCCAGCGAGTGCAGGAATTTGAGGTTGAGGCACTGGTTGATGGTGAGTGGATGAAACTGACTGATGGTACCACAATAGGGTATAAGATAATCCGTAAATTTCCGGTTGTCAGAACAAATCAGGTTAAAGTATCAGTGAGAGAAACAAAAGCAGTACCTCTGATCTCAAATATCGAATTATACAGATCGCCGGGGGATTAGAAAAAAATTACCGGACTTAGAACAATTTCAGTAAAAGTATGTTTAATTTTTAAATTAATTATTAAACAAACAGAGTATAAATAATATTATGGAGCAACTATACAGTGATGTTTCATTCAGGATCAGTGAATTGATAACCAAAACTTATAGTACTTCATTTTCAAAAGCAGTTGGTTATCTCAGCACTGAAAAGAAGAAGGCTATCCAGAGCATTTACGGCTTTGTGAGGATTGCTGACGAGATAGTTGATACATTTCACAATCACGACAAAAAACTTCTCCTGGATAAGTTTGAATCGGATTATTATGAGGCACTCGAGAAGAATATAAGCCTCAATCCGGTTTTACATTCATTCCAGCAGGTCGTGAAAAAGTACAATATACCGGATGACCTTGTACGGGCATTTCTGAAGAGCATGAAGTCAGATCTTGGTGAGATAAGGTATAACAACAGAGATCAGATCAACAAGTATGTGTTCGGTTCTGCTGAAGTGGTCGGGTTAATGTGTCTGATGGTTTTTGTAGACGGGAATAAAAAACTCTATGAGGAGCTTCGTAATCCGGCAATGAAACTGGGCGCAGCATTTCAGAAGGTTAACTTCCTGCGCGACCTGAAGAATGATACGGAACTGCTCGACAGGAACTATTTCCCTGAAATTGGAGCAGGAGGTTTTGACGACACTGTTAAAAAGCAGATAGAAAAGGATATAGAGAACGATTTCGCGGAGTCGCGCCAGGGGATCATTAAACTGCCGGATGATGCCAGACTCCCGGTCATGATTGCCTATTTCTATTTTAAAAAACTGCTTGACAGGATATCGCGGGTGCCGGCTGAAAGAATTCTTGAGACCAGGATCAGGGTGCCTGATTCCCTTAAGCTTTTGTTACTGGTGAAAGCTTACTTTGTACATAAATTCAACCTGATGAGAAATTAAAACCCGGGACATACAATTATGCATGAATTTTCAGAAGAAAAACTGGTGGTCCTGGTTGATAAAAAAGATAATATAACCGGAATTGCTGAAAAAATGGAAGCCCACCGTAAGGCTTTTCTTCATCGTGCTGTTTCGGTATTCGTTTTCAGCTCATCGGGAGAGTGGGTCCTTCAGAAGAGGGCTCGCGATAAATATCATTCAGGCGGTTTGTGGACAAATGCCTGCTGCACTCATCCTATGCCCGGGGAGACAGAACACGATTCCGCACGCAGGCGCCTGGTCGAAGAGATGGGGTTAAGCTGTGAAATGAGGAAACTCTTCACCTTTATTTATAAGGAGAAGGTTGATGCTGATCTCTACGAGCATGAACTCGATCACGTCTACGCCGGGTTTACAGATATGGACGCATCAGTTGATCCTTCTGAGGTTGAAGACTGGAAAAGGATGGCATATAAGGAACTGGATGAAGATGTAAGGCATAATCCGCATAACTATACCGTTTGGTTCAGAAAGATATACAGAAAAGTACACAGGCATATTAATAATTAACCTATAAAAAATGATTAATATTATTTTATTTCTTCTGGCGTATTTTGTTATGGAAGGAGTAGCATATCTTACCCATAAACATGTAATGCACGGGTTCCTCTGGAAAATACACAGAGATCATCACATTCGGGGAAAAACACCTAAAGGGTTTTTTCAAAAGAACGATCTGTTTTTCCTGATTTTTGCGACACCTGCCATTATCCTTATTCTGGCAGGATTTCTTACGGGTGCTTCCTGGATGCTTGCAACAGGAGCGGGAATTACACTATATGGCTTTACTTATTTCGCCATTCATGACGTGGTTATTCACAACAGGATTCCGGTTAATATACATTTCAGCAATAGCTATATGACTGCCCTGGTAAAAGCCCACCAGGCCCATCATAACAGTAAAACGCCGGCAGATTTTATGAGCTTTGGATTGCTTCTTTTCCCGATGAAATACTTTAAATAGCAGGATATGTCGTTGTACTTAACCCTGCTTCTGGCTTCAGTATCAATACCGCTGCTTCTCAGTTTCGACAGGAAGGTTGGCTTTTACAAACACTGGAAATACATCTTCCCTTCAATATTGATAACAGCTGGTTTTTTCATCCTCGTTGACTTTTATTTCACACGATGGGAGATCTGGGGATTTAATCCCCGTTATCACTCAGGAATAATTCTCTATGGAATGCCCCTGGAGGAGTGGCTCTTCTTTATTCTTATTCCCTATGCAAGCCTTTTTATTCATTATGTTTTCGTTTCATACTGCCCTTATCTGAAGCTGAATAACAGCCTGCTTAAAATATTTTCAGGACTTATTGCTCTATTTCTTCTGTTGATTATCCTTTTAAACAGTTCAAAAATATATACTATTGTCTATTTCTCACTTGTTATAATTTTACTTGCAGTTTCATTATTGACGAAACCGGACCTGCTCGCAAGGTACTTCATATCGTTTCTTATTATTCTGGTGCCCTTCTTAATCGTAAATGCTATTCTGACGGGCACATTTATTGACGAAGAGGTTGTATGGTATAACGACGATCAGATACTGGGAATAAGGATTTTGACTGTACCTGTGGAAGATATTGGTTATACGTTCTCTCTGATGCTCATGAATTTGTTGCTGATAAGTGGTTTTGAGAGAATACTCCGAAAGAAAACAGTTTAGATATGTCTGGAATTTTAATTTTCACTGAATTAATGTATTGTGGTACGATTTGAGAAACATACAGGGATAATGATTTTTGTTTTCTTTCTGGTCGGATCAGCAGGGATAATGATTCCCCGGACTCATCAGCTTTTTCTGTCACTCTTTCCTTTTGCCCTGATCTTAAGTCTTTTTCTGCTACTTCTTTACCACAGGCCGCTAATAGATGGCCGTACCCTTTTATCGCTTCTGATAATAGGAGTGGCCGGTTTTTTTATCGAGGTGGCAGGAGTTGAAACACATTTTGTTTTCGGTAATTACTCTTACGGTAATTCTCTTGGATTAAAAATATTCGATACACCTGTACTTATAGGCATTAACTGGATAATGCTGATTTATGCCACCGGCTCTGTTTCGGCAAGATTATCGAATAATTCTCTTATCAATATTTTGACAGCCTCACTGCTGATGGTGCTTTATGATATACTGCTTGAGCAGAACGCCGGTCATCTGGATATGTGGCACTGGAAGAACAATATCATTCCCTTTCGGAACTATCTTGCCTGGTTTATAATTTCAATCGTTTTTCATTCCTTCCTTAAATGGCGCCGAGTTAAAACAAACAGCCCCCTGGCGTTTCCGGTTTTGATCAGCCAGATCGTATTCTTCCTAATACTTTTTCTTTATTACAGAATTATCTGATGGTGAAGTCTAAACATAATCCGTTGATCTATAACTTTTTCAAGATATATGCCTTATGGAAGATCAGGAGGAATTTCCGGCGGGTACTGATTACCGGTGAGTTTAACGAAAACAACAAAGCCATTCTCCTTATTTCCAACCACTTCAGCTGGTGGGATGGGTTCTGGGCAATGTATCTGAACTTAAAGATCTTCAGGCGAAGGTTCCATTTCATGATGCTTGAGGAACAGCTTGAGAAATTCTGGTTTTTTAAATATACCGGCGGATATCCTGTAAGAAGAAGGTCCAGAAGTGTTTTGGAATCAATAAATTACACGATAGAATTGCTGTCCCGCAGACAGAACCTTGTTCTTTTATTCCCGCAGGGAAGACTGGAGTCGTTGTATAAGAGTTCAATCACTTTTGAGAAAGGTGTTACCCGGATAGCCTCTGAGATAAATGGTAAGGCACAGGTTATTTTTGTAGTCAACCTGGTCGATTATCTTTCTGAGACAAAGCCTTCCCTGTATGTTTATCTTAAAGAGTACACGATGGAAAACCAACATGCTGAGGGCATAGAACAAGCATACAATGCGTTTCTTTCAGAATGCTTTTCGAAGCAGATCAAAAGTGTTAATGACTGATGTTATATATTGGAGGTATCATATTATTTTTTACCTTGATCCAATTGCTGGTAGCAGTGGCAAATACTCTTTTTCTGCCCAAACTGGTCAGAAGACAACCTTCGGAGAAACCCCTTGTATCCGTGCTTATCCCGGCCCGGAATGAAGAAAATAACATAGCCAATCTGTTAAATGATATTCTTGACCAGGATTACACCAATATTGAGGTTGCAATATTTAACGACCAGTCTGATGACCGGACTGCAGAGGTGGTAAAACAATATTCTGAAAGAGACACGAGAATAAAACTGATCAATTCAGATGGTCTGCCACATGGCTGGTATGGAAAGAATTATGCCTGTTATTCACTCTCAAGGAAGGCAAAGGGCAAATACCTTCTCTTTCTCGATGCTGATGTTCGAATAGGCAAAGGACTGATAGCCAACTCTCTGTCATTTATAGAGAGACACGATACGGTTCTTCTGACGATTTTTCCGAAACAGATTATGGTGTCGGCAGGAGAGAAGCTGACGGTGCCGAATATGAATTATATTCTGCTCTCTCTTCTTCCCCTTATTCTGGTGCGGAAATCGGCAAATCCGGCTTTTGCAGCGGCAAACGGCCAGTTCATGATGTTTGAATATGCGGCCTACAGGCTCTTCGAACCACACGAGAAAATGAAAAATGATATGGTGGAAGATATCTCCACGGCAAGGTATCTTAAAAGTAAGAAACAAAAGATTGCATGTCTGACTGGTGATGATACAATAATGTGCAGGATGTATGCAGGCTTCAGTGACGCGGTAAACGGTTTCTCAAAAAATGTGGCAGCATTCTTTGGGAATTCACTTGTTCTTGCGATGCTCTTCTGGGTGGTGACAACTTTTGGATTTATTTTCGTTATAAGTTCATTTTCCCCTCTTGTTTTCATTTTGTATATCTCCGCTTTCTTATTAACGAGAGTGCTTGTTTCATCTGTAAGCGAACAGAAAATTATACAAAACATTTTGCTACTTATACCCCAGCAGTTTTCATGCGGTCTCTTCATCATGAAAGCTGTGATTAACAAAATATCTAAAAAACATCAATGGAAAGGAAGATACGTACACTGATACTGTTTTTGATGATTACTGCCACTGCAGGTGCTGAGGCACAAAATAAGGCTGAAATCTATTCTGCCTATATAAGTGGTGATATGGAGCAATGGAAAAATGTTATCGACAGGATGGAAGAGGTAAAGAGCAGGGACAATTCATTTCTTCTTGAACTGGTCAATTACCAGTATGGTTATATTGCCTGGGCTATCGGAGTAAAACAAAACAGCGAAGCCCGCCGGTACCTTAAACTTGCTGAGGCAAACCTTGCTGTACTGGAGGGGAACAGATATAAGTTATCAATGGTAAATGCTTATAAGGCTGCATTTTATGGTTACAGGATCGGTTTGAATGTATTACAGGCCCCTTTTATCGGTCCAAAGAGTGTGGAGAGTGCAAATCTGGCCATGAAGCTCGATCCTTCAAATCCTTACGGTTATATTCAGTATGGCAACGGTCAGTATTACATGCCTGCAATGTTCGGTGGTTCAAAGGAAGAAGCAATTAAGCATTACCTGAAGGCAGAAGAGCTTATGGCTTCAGATGAGGAATTTGCTGAGAATAATTGGAACTATCTTAATCTGCTTACGGTATTGGCCCAGGCCTTCAGTGAGACCGGTGATCTGGCATCGGCAAAGGAGTATTACGATAAGATACTTAAAAAAGAGCCTGGTTTTATTTGGGTTAAGGATCAATTGTACAAGGATTTAATGAAAAATATGCAAAACTGATATATGGCAAAAAGTGTAATAATAGTCGGGGCAGGTCTCGGAGGTCTTGCGACAGCTTTAAGGCTGGCAAAACAGGGGTACAAGGTTGAAATAATCGAAAAAAATGATAATGCCGGTGGCAGGGTAAACCAGCTCAAAAAAGACGGATTCACATTTGATACGGGTCCCAGTTTTTTCAGTATGTCCTACGAGTTCAAGGAGTTCGCGAAAGATTGCAATATTCAAATGCCTTTTAAATATTTTGAACTTGACCCGTTGTATACGGTTAACTTCAGGAGTAGTCCAAAGACCTACTATTTATATAAGGACATATCAAGACTTGCAGAACAGTTCAGCGAGACCGAACCCGATTTTGAGGATAAAATGCGCCGTTATCTGAGGAAGAGCGGTCGTCTGTTTCACGACACAGTTGATGTTGTTATAAAGAGCAATTATGATTCTGTACTTCATTACCTG
>Ga0334885_1004373_pt1 | contig 12263 bp, 11 predicted proteins | sample GraSluR1_MG_8_FD_207233 | JGI IMG/M metagenome (GOLD analysis project Ga0334885, IMG submission 207233) | Sludge microbial communities from methane-producing bioreactor in Wageningen University, Netherlands - Granular Sludge_31_05-R1 | ecosystem: Engineered > Bioreactor > Anaerobic >...
TGACGTCTTTCCCGAATCGTTGATCCAGCGCTGGCTCGAGGTCAAGCGAGACGAGATCGGCCGCATCAACCAACGGCCCCATCCCTACGAGTTCACGCTGTACTTCGATCTCTAGCCCGGATTATTCCGGAAGGACCGGCTGCGAAAGGTCAAATGCTTGCCAGGAGGCGCGTTCTCGGATCGGCTCGGTCAACGTACCGCCTTGGGTACGCCTCCCTCGCCGATCCTTGCGAGCCCGCGTCCTGGCAAGCATTTTCCACTTTCTCGCGGCGGTCCTTCATGAATAATCCGGGCTAGCCCGCGGCCTGCGGCGGACAGGCGCCGTCGCGTTTGTAGCCGGCCGCCGGCCGGCAGCTACCAAAGGGGTTGCCATGACCCGTCGACAGGGATCGGCTTCCGCGGACCCGGCGAACTTGGCGATCCGATTGTTGATCCTGTCGTTGGCCATGCTCTTTACCGCCGGCCTGATCGGCTACGGCGTCACGCGCGCGCGGCTAGGAGGCGACGTCGTGGTGCAGGTGCCGGGGCTGTTGTGGGCCAGCACAGCGGCGCTGTTGCTCTGTGGCCTGCTCCTGGATGCGGCCTGGCGACATTTGCGCAGCGGGCGGGCGGATTCGGCGCGGACGCTGCTTCAAACGGCGGGCGCGGCGGCGATCGGCTTCCTGGCGCTGCAGATCCCGGCACTGCAGCAACTGTTGGCCGGCCATGCGGCCGCGGTGGCGCAGGGCAATCCGCTGCTGGGTTTCGTGTTCTTCCTGGTACTCTTGCATGGCCTGCACGTCGTGGTCGGGACGGTCGCCTTGGGCCGCCAGCTCGTGCGAACGCGCCGCCGCGGCCTGCGCCTCGAGACCGACGGTCCGGCGGTCCGCCTCTTGAGCCGCTATTGGCGTTTTCTGGATCTGGTCTGGCTCGTCATGTTCGGGGTGTTCTTGTTGGGCTAATTCGGAGGGATTCGCAGCCGGTCGCCGACTGCGCGGTTTTGCTCGCAATCTGGCATGCCGTATGCCTAATCTGTCCCTTGCACCAATTGCCGGCGAGGTCGTGTATCGATGAAATACCACGCGTACTTCCATCGCGCCTATCGTCGCATGAGCCGGCTGTCGCGCGGCCATGTGGCGCTGATGGTACTCTTCGTACTGATCTTGGAGATTCTGCTGGTCCTTTTCTACCGGCCGTTGATCGATCGCTATATCGGCGCCGTCGGCCGGCTCGCGGCCGCCTGCGGCGTGCCGACCAACGTCCTGCACTATCCGTTCCTGCCGGTGCTGGTTGAGGATTTTCCGATCCTGGAGTCCGGGTTCGTGTTTCCGGACACCAGGGCGGCGCTGGTGAACTTCCTGGTTGGCGTGTTGGTAATTTTGATCGTGCCCCACCTGCGGCGTCTCTGGAAACCCCTGCGCATCTACCTCGTCTATCTCGCCCTCTTGAATTCTGCTTCGGCTGCGTTCTTCTTGCTCTGGCCGGGGCGTTTCCCTTACAACATGGCAGAGTTCAGCCAGCTCTATATGGGGACCCAGCTCGGTATCTGGTTCATGATCCCGCTCGTGATGGGCCTGGTGCTCTTGCCCGTACCGTCGTCCGTCGGTGAGAAGCTGCTGGTGATGCTGGCGACCGGCGCCTGGGCGCTGCTCTTCGGCGTGCTGCGCTACGCGTCGTTCCTCTACATCTTCGACACGGGTTCGGTGATCTATATGGCGGCCATGTTCTTCGCCCTCGGCCCGTTCCTCGATTTCGTCTACATGGTGGCCATTTATTCGATCTACCTCAACCTCGTCGCCCTGCGCGTGCACGGCGCGGAGGATACGTGGCGATGGTCGTTCTGATCTTGAAACTGTACATCGTGCTGGTGGTGCTGGTCATGGCCGTCTACGCGGTGCGCCACTATCGCTTCACGTTGAACCGCATGCTCGGCCGGCAGCGGCTCTACACCCAGGACGTCTTGGATTCCGATCTGCCGCGCATCACGGTGCTGGTTCCCATGCACAACGAAGAGCAAGTGGCCCGGCAGTGCCTCGACGCGCTGCTGCGCTGCAGCTATCCCCGCGACCGCTTGCAGATCATCCCGATCGACGACCACAGCACGGACGGAACTGCCGCCGTCCTCGACGCCCTCGCGGCCGTGCAGCCGCTCATCCAGCCGCTGCACCGGCGCGGCGACGATCCGCGCGGCAAACCCGCCGCCTTGAACGACGGACTGCGGGCGGCCGACGGCGAAATCGTGCTGGTCTTCGACGCCGACTATATCCCGAGCCGCGGGATGCTGCGCGATCTGGCGATCTGTTTCCTGGATCCCGAGGTGGGGGCGGTCATGGGACGGGTCATCCCGTACAACACGCGGCGCAATCTGTTGACCCGCTTGTTGGATCTCGAGCGCAGCGGCGGCTATCAGGTCGATCAACAAGCCCGCCATAATCTCCGCTTGATCCCGCAGTACGGCGGCACCGTCGGCGGCTTCCGGCGCCGGCAGGTCCTCGAATTGGGCGGCTTCAACCCGCGCGTACTCGCCGAAGACACCGACCTCACTTTCCGCCTCTACTTGTTGGGTTGGAAGGTGGCCTATGCCAACCGCGTGGAGTGTTTCGAGGAGGTGCCCGAGGTCTGGGAGGTCCGCTCGCGCCAGATCCAGCGGTGGTCGCGCGGGCACAACATGGTCATGTTCAGATACCTGGGCCGACTGTTGCGATCCCGCTACCTGACCCGCGCCGAGAAGCTGGATGGGTTCCTGCTGCTGGGCATCTACACGGTGCCAGTCTTCTTGCTCCTGGGCATCATCGATTCGGTGATTCTGTTCTTTTTGGGCGAGATGCAGATCTTCAGCAGCATGCTGGTGTTCTTGTTCGTGGCGGCGTACAACTGCTTCGGCAATTTCGCGCCCTTCTATGAGATCGGCACCGCCGCGCTGCTCGACGGCGTCACGCACCGTATCCGCCTCTTGCCGTTCTTGACCTTCTACTTCCTGTTGAACGTGTGGAACATGAGCCGGGGGTTCTTCGCCGCGCTCGGCGACCTGCTGTTGCGACGCCGTGCTACCTGGGCCAAGACCGAACGGTTCGGGGAGGCACCGCGATGAGCCGTCGTCGGCGCCTATCGGTTGTTGCCGGTCTTTTGCTCGTGCCCCTGCTGGCGGCCGCGGTCCTGGCCGCGTCGACGGCGCCGGTCAAGGCAGAGGCGCCGCCGGCGCGCTCGGCGGCGGTCGCGCTGGTCTTGGGGGGCTTCGCGATCATGTGCGTCCTGCCGCTGGTGCCCGGGCTGTGGGAAGTCTTGCAGCCCCGCGACCGCTACCCGTTGCCGGTCGATCTCGACTACGCCAAGGATCCGCGCTACCTCGGCAACAGCCTGCGCCGTCTCCTGAACCACGCACTGGCCGCGGGGGAACTGGCCGAGGGAGTCTATCGGGTCAATCTGTCACAGCCCGAGAGTGTGCGCTTGAGCGGCAACCTGACGCTGGCGGCGGGCGAGACCTGCTCGCAGGTGCTCGTCGTGCGCGGCGATCTGAACGCTGGCGACGGTGTCGTCTGCGAACGCGAAGTCTACGCAACGGGGCGGGTGACCATGGCCGCGGATGCCGGTTTGCGCGCCCTGGCCGCCGACGGCGACATCGAGCTCGGTCCGCGGGTCTCGGTGCTGCGCTGGCTCGACACGGCCGGCGATCTGCGCGCCGCGCGGGAGTGCCAGCTGGGCCGGCACTGCTGCGCGCAAAGCCGCCTCGAACTGGCCGATGGCTGCCGTTTCGCGCGGCTGTACGGCGCCGTGATCGTCACCCCGGGCGGCCGGCCCCGGCCCGCACCGGCCGCGCTCACGCCGCAGATCGAGCCGCCGGCGGCAACCCAAGATCCGTCCGAGCGGACCATCGCCGAGGTGCTGCACTATGAACGTGGCGACCTGGGATTGGCGGCCGGGCAGACGTTGCAGGGCGACCTCGTGGTCTACGGCAACCTCACGGTCGCCGAAGGCGCGACCCTGGCCGGCAGCCTGCGGGTGCGCGGCTCGGTGGATCTGGCGGCCGGCGTGACGCTGCTGGGCAGCCTCTTCGCCGACGGTCCGGTCAACCTGGGCCAAGGCGTGACCGTGGCCGGCCACGTCTTCGGCCAGGATACGGTCACCCTGGCGCCGGACGTGCAGATCGGCCGCGATGGTGCGGTCAAATCGCTCGTTGGCAATCGCGGCGTCACGTTGGGCGAAAGGGTCGTTGTGCACGGCTACGTGCAGACCGAGGGCGAAGGCCGGGTCCGATGCACCGGGGGCTGAGCTTTCTGCTAGTGCTCTTGGCCGCCGTGGTGATCTACCTCGGCGCGCACCAATGGCGGCTAGCGGCCGCGGTCGGCCGCGACGACGCCGTGTATTTGCTGTTGGCCGAGCATCCGCTGCTGGCCCGCGAGAGCGCCGATGTCGTTCGGGCCTACCTCAGCGTCCTGGATGAGGAGGGTTTTCCCTGGCAGCGTCTCAACATGTACCACCTGCTGGACATGGACCCGGTCCGCCTGGCGGCGCGCTGCCGCGGACTGGTGCTGCCGGAACAAGTCTGCGCGACGGGCTTGACGCCGCTGACCCATTGGCTGCGGGCGTACATGAGGGCGGGGGGCGAGGTGCTGCTCGTCTACGACGCCGGCAGCCGCAACGAGGAAGGGCGCTTCCAGACCAATCGCGGCTTGCGCGAGCTGCTGGACCTGGCCGTGACGGACGGCGACCCCACGGACCGCCACCGTTTCGGGCACGGGCCGGTGCGGTTCGTGACGCGCGAGGCCGCCGCCGGGTTGGGCGTGCCGCCGGGCAAGCTCAACGACGACCGGCAACTCTGCGGCTATGGGTTCGGCGCGCTCGCCTACCCGCTGGCGCTCGTCCGGCCGCAGACCGACGCCGCGGACATCGCCGTCTGGGCCTGGGGGGAGAACGCCGAGGGACCCGGCGGGCCGGTGATCGTGGCGCGGTCGTTCGCACCGGGCGGACTGCTCTACGTCGGCCTGCCGCTGGGCTATCTCAAGAGCCAGGGCGATGATCTGCCGCTGCGGATCGTCCTGCGGCATTTCGCGGGCGAGCGCGCCCGGCTGCCGCGGATCGTGCCCGCGCCGCGCGGCATCGGCGGCCTCGTGCTGAGTTGGCACATCGACGCCGCAGCGGACCTTGCGGCGTTGCCGGCCATGGCGGCGGCCGGATTCCTGGACCCCGCGTTGCCCGCGTCCTGGCATGTCTGCGCCGGTCCGGACAACGACGCCCCCGGCGACGGCGGCGGGTTCGACGCCTGCGGCCGCGGCCGCCCGTTGCTCGACCTGCTGCCGGCCGGCAGCGAGCTGGGCAGCCACGGCGGCTGGGCCCATAACCACTTCGCGCGCAGGCTCGCCGCGGACGATCTGCCGCCCGCGGAATTGCGATCGCTGATCGTCAAGAACCGCGACTGCCTGGCCGAGGTGGCAGGCCGCTCGCTGCGCGAATACTCCTCTCCGGCCGGCGTGCATCCGCAGCCGCTGTTGACCGAGATCATCGCCGAGCTGGGCTTCACCTGCTATTACTACACGGGCGACGGCGGCAGCGCGCCGAACCGTACGTTTTATCGCGGGCAGCCCGTGCCGGGCGGCTTGATCGCGTTTCCGGTGCTGCCTCTGGGGGGCAGCGCCTCGCTCGGCGAAATCGTCCGCGACCCGCGCCTTGCGCCGGCCGACCTCGCCGGCTGGTTGGATGCGGCGACCGATTACTGCGCCGCCCAGCGCACGGTGCGCCTGGTGTACGCGCACCCCTACGACCTCTTCACCGGGCCCGGCGAGGCGGAGTACCGTGAGGTCTGGCTCGCCTGGCAGCGCCGCCTGCGCGAGCGCCAAGCGCGCGCCGACCTGCAGGTGGACACCATGGGCCGGTTCGCCGAATTCTTGGCGCGCTGTTGGCGGACCGAGGCCGTCTACCGCCGCGGCGGCGACGGCCTTCGTCTGGCGCTGCGCAACCCGGAGGGCCTGCGCGACATCACGATCGCGGTGCCCCGGCCAGGACTGCTGCCGCCGCGCGACGACCGAGTCACTGTCGCCGAGGACGCCGACTGTTACTACCTGACCATCGAGGACGCGGGTCATGCGCTGGATCTTTTGGTGCCTGCTCATTAGCATTCTGGCCGGCCTCGGCTTAACGGCCGGCTGCGCGCGGCCGCCGCACCCGGCGGTAGAGTTGGCGCGTCTGTTCGAGACGGTCCCCGAGTCGTCCTATCACGCGAAGCCGTACTTCCTGAACCTCTACGGTATCTCCCTGCTGCGCCACGGCTTCAACCCGCAGCTCGTGGTCGACTACCTCGAGTGGTACTTCGCCCATCTCAACTACCCGGACCGCCACGGTCTGACCGGCAGCATCTACGACGTGGACGTCTTGTCTGGCCGCCGGCAAACCTTCCGCGACACCTACGATTCGGTCGACAGCTACGCCGCGACGTTCCTGGTCCTCTTGCGCGACTACTACGTGCGCACCGCCGATCGCGACCGCCTCGAGCGCCACCGCGGACGCATCGCCGATATCGTGTACCTGCTCGTCTACTTGCAGGATCGCGACGGACTGGTGAGGGCGGTGCCCAACAGCGACGCAAAATACTTGATGGACAACTGCGAAGTGTACGCCGGCCTTCTCGCGTACAGCGATCTCGCCGGCCGGCTCGGTTGGGGCGATCCGCGGCGTTATCGCGAGGCCGCCGGGCACGTGCGGCGCGCTGTGCTGGACGAGCTCTTCGATGCGCGGCGCGGCCTCTTCGCGTGGGCGAAGGCGGGCGGCGGCGCCCAGCCTGCGCACTGGGAGACCTTCTATCCGGACGCGCTGGCCCAGCTCTTTCCGATTCTCTACGGCCTGGTCGAACCGGACAGCGACCTGGCGGTCTCGCTCTGGCAGCAGTTCCGGCTGCACCACGACCCGCGGACGGACGCCTCGCTGTCGTCGGTCCAGCGCACGCTCATCGAGCTGACTCGGGAGAAGATGACGCCGTGAAGACAACGACCCGCCTCGCCGTTTGCGTCGCGTTGAGTCTCTGGGCCGCCTTGTTCGGTCCGTCGGCCAAGACGGCCGCCGCCGCCGATACGCCGGAGGAACGCGCTCGCATCCGCTCCACGCTGCGCTACCGGTTGGACGCCGATCTGCTCTACGAACACTTGACGCCGAACCAGGAGTACGGCGACTGGCACAGCCTGTGGCTCACCTTCTACGTCAAGGCGCTGCCGCGGATCACGCCGTTCGCCTGGGCCGGCCTCTACGAGCGCGAGGACGCGGTCGGCGCCGGCGGCGTGGGCGCGTACGTGGACTGGCTGCCGAGCCTGCACACCTACACCGCCCTGGGCTTCAGCGGTGTTTCGGATTACCAGAGCCGCTACCGACTCGATCATTTCTTCAACCTCAAGACCCGCCGGCTCACGTGGTCCTTCGGCGGCGGCTACATCGAGGATCACCGCGACCACACGGATTGGTTCTTGGCGGCCGGGCCGCGTTACTGGCACGGCCCAATGATCCTCGAGTACCGCCTCACGCGCTACGCGAGCGATCCGGGCAACCTGATCAGTTGGCAGCACCTGGCCAGCCTGGGCTACGGCGCGGAGGGCCGTTATTGGCTCTTTGTGAACTTCACGCTGGGCGGCGAGAAGTATCGGGCGACGTGGGTCGATCCCCCGCAGGTGGTCGATCACGACGCCTGGGAAGTGAGCGCCGTCTGGCAGCAGTGGCTCACCGCGCGGGCGGGCTACAAGCTGCGCGCCGGCTTTCTCGACCTTGGCGAGCCGGGGGACGGGTACCGCAAATACAGCGTCGGCGCTGGCGGCTTCTGGGAGTTCTGATCGGGGCCGATCGCCGATCATCCGGGCCTCTGCGGCCGACGTTCACCGCGGGCGCGGCGGATCCGCGCGCCCGTCGCCGCGCACGGCCTGGGCCAGCCAGTACTCGGCGGCCCGGTACGAGCTGCGCACCAGCGGCCCGGCCGCGACGTACCGAAACCCCATGGCCAGGCCCGCCTCTGCCAGCGCGGCGAACTCCTGCGGCGGCACATACCGCTGCACCGGCAGCTTGCGCGCATCCGGCTGCAGGTATTGGCCGAGCGTCAGGAAATCGACGCCGGCGGCGCGCAGGTCCCGCATGGCCGCCAGTACCTCGTGCTCGGACTCGCCGAGGCCGAGCATGAGCGACGACTTCGCGGCCAGGGTGGGCGCCGCCTCTTTGCTGTAGGCCAGCACGGCGAGCGACTGCCGATAGCCGGCGCGCGGGTCGCGCACGCGCGGCGTGAGACGCTCGACCGTTTCGAGGTTGTGCGCCAGGACCGCAGGCTTGGCGGCGATGATCTGAGCGATGAGCGCCCGCTCGCCGCGGAAATCGCCGATCAGGACCTCGAGCAGGAGTTCGGGACAGGCCGCGCGCACGCATCGCACCGTCTCGGCGATGTGCCCGGCGCCCTGATCGGGCAGGTCGTCGCGGTCGACCGTGGTCAGCACCGCGTAGTCGAGCCGCAGCGCGGCGATCGTGCCGGCGATCTTGACGGGCTCCGCGGGATCGGGCGGCCGCGGCCGCCGGCTGGTCTTGATCGCGCAGAACCGGCACCCGCGCGTGCAGGTGTCGCCCAGGAGCATGAACGTCGCCGTGCCTCCCTGCCAGCACTCGCCGACGTTGGGGCAGCGGGCTTCTTCGCAGACCGTGTGCAGGTCGAGTTCGCGGGCACGGCGTTTGATCCACGCGTAGCGATCGCCGCCGGCGATGGGGCGTTTGAGCCACGCGGGTTTCGGGACGGTGCGATCGCCGGGGTTGCCAGCGGCGGGTTGCTTGGGCATGGCGGTCTCTCCAGCGGTTGCGAACGAGGCTTTAAGCGGAGAAATATACTACGGTTTTTCCGCCGCGCGACCAGCGGCGGCAGCGTGTTCGCCGTGGCCGGCGGCCGCGCGTTGGCCGCTCGACAAGACGGCGGTCCCTGCGCTAGGCTCGGCGCCACGAACCCGCGCCCGCGCCGGCGCTCCGGAAGGATGTCATGGCAACCGATCCCGCCGCTCTCTACCTGGATCTCTTGAAGAAAGCGCTGGCGTTTCTGCTCTGGCCCGAACCGCCGGTGCCGCTCGCCTGGTCGCGGCGGCAGGGTCGCTGGCCCAAGCGGCTGGCGGCGACCGCGCTCTGCGGCCTGGTCAAACCGTTCGGACTGCAGCTCGCGCTCGCCAAGACGCCGACGGCGGCCCAGCGCGAAGAGGGCCAGATCTGGCCAGGCTACGCCGACACGATGATCGGCTTGAAACGCCTGGACAACATCCAGCACTGCGTCGAGACCGCGCTCGCCGAGGGCATTGCCGGCGATCTCATCGAGACGGGCGTGTGGCGGGGCGGCGGCTGCATCTTCATGCGCGGCATCCTGGCGGCGCACGGCGTGACCGATCGCAAGGTCTTCGTGGCGGATTCGTTCGCCGGCCTGCCGCCGCCGGATCCGCGGCTCTATCCCGCCGACGCGGGTGACCAGCATCACTGCCACGACATCTTGGCCGTGTCGCGGGAACAGGTCGCGACGAACTTCGCCAAATACGGCCTGCTCGACGACCAGGTCGTCTTCCTCGAGGGTTGGTTCAAGGACACGCTGCCGCGCGCTCCGCTGGGGCAGTTGGCTGTGCTGCGCCTGGACGGGGACATGTACGGCTCCACGCTGGATGCCCTCGTGCCGCTGTATCCGCGCCTCAGTCAGGGCGGATTCTGCATCGTTGACGACTACGCGCTGCCGGGCTGCCGGCAGGCGGTCGACGACTACCGCGCCGAGCACGGGATCACGGCCGCGTTGCACGAGGTCGATTGGACCGGCCGTTACTGGCGCAAGCCCTGAGTTCTGCCAAGTAGGATGTTGCCGTCACCGCCCGCCGGGACCGTCGCCGGTCGCAGGCACTCGCGGCACGCGCGCACGATGCGCTCGGCGGCGTGGCCGTCGCCGTATGGATTCTCCACGCGGGCCATGGCCGCATAGGCCTGCGGATCGCTGAGCAGGCGTTCGGCTTCGCGCACGATCACGTCCGGGCGCGTCCCCACCAGCTTGACCGTGCCCGCGGCGACGGCTTCGGGGCGCTCCGTCGTCTCGCGCATCACGAGAACCGGTTTGCCCAGCGAGGGGGCTTCCTCCTGGACTCCGCCCGAATCGGTCAGCACCAAGTGGGCGCGATCCAGCAGCGCGACGAATGGCAGGTAGTTCAGCGGCGGCAGCAGGTGGACATTGCGCAGCCCGCCCAGGTGAGCGTGGACCGGGCCCTGCACATTGGGATTCAAGTGGACCGGGTAGACGAAGCGGTGGTCGGCGAACGTCTGCGCCAGCCTGGCGATCGCCCGGCAAATGCCCTGGAAACCGGCGCCGAAGTTCTCGCGGCGATGGCCGGTGATCAGCACCACCGGACCGGCGCTCGGATCCAGCAGCGTCGCCGGCAGCTCGCGCACGGGCGGCTCGCGGCGGATGCGGTCGCGGGCCTGTAAAAGCGCGTCGATCACCGGGTTGCCGGTCAGGAATATCCGCTCGGCCGGCACGCCCTCGCGCAGCAGATTAGCGCGCGCGGTCTCAGTCGGCGCGAAATGCCAGCTCGCCAGGCGGGTGGCAAGCACCCGGTTCATTTCCTCGGGGAACGGCGCGCGCAGATCGCCGGTGCGCAGGCCGGCCTCGACGTGGCCGACCGGCACGCCCCGGTAGAAGGCGGCCATGGCCGCGCACAGCACGGTCGTGGTATCGCCCTGGACCAGGACGAGGTCGGGCTTCGCCTCGGCGAACCAGCGGTCAAGGGCGGGGATGGCCCGCCCGCAAAGCTCGGCCAGCGACTGGTTCGGGCGCATCAGGGCCAGATCAGCGTCCGCAACCAGCGCGAACGTCTCGAGGATCGGATCGAGCAACTCCCGGTGTTGGGCGGTGTTGCACAGCAGAGGCGAAAAATCGTCCGACTCGGCCAACGCCTGGTAGACCGGCGCCATCTTGATCGCTTCGGGTCGCGTGCCGATGACCAGGGCTGCTTTGAGCATCGCGGCTTGCCTCGCTGGTTACCCTTTGTGCGCCGCAGGCTTGGATGCCAGGCGCGACGGGGCTGTTGTCGGCTGCTTGATCGACCGCATTGGCCGTGGCTTGATGTGAACGATGCCGCCGGCGACGCCGCCAGGCGCCTGTCCGGATCCTCGATACTAACGGGCCGAACCGCGCGGAGCAACGGCGCGTTGGCCGGCCGGCGGCCTGTGCGGGTCAGTCGTCGGGTAGGTCGCGCCGGAGGCGCTTGATCGCCGCGCGCCGCTGTTTACGGGCGAGGCGCCGCTCGTGGCCGGCGCGGGTGCGGCAGGTCGGCTTGCGCTCGCGGGGTTCGTGGAGCGCCTGCTCGACCAGGGCGGCCAGGCGCAGCAGCGCTTCCTGGCGGTTGCGCCGCTGGCTGCGATGGGTGTCGCAAGCGATCACCAGATCGCCGGCGGCGGTCAGGCGCCCGCCAAGGCGCGCGCGGAGCCGTTCGCGCTGCGCCGGCGTCAAGGCGCCGCTGCCGGGAACGTTCCAGCGCACCTGCACGCGCGTGTCGGTCGTGTTGACGTGCTGGCCGCCGGGGCCGGCGGCGCGGCTCGTGCGGACGACGAGTTCGCCGGCAGGGATGGTCAGCAGCGATCCGATCGCGAGGTCGGCCGGCACGAAAGCCCCCTTGCATGCGGTCCAGCCTGTACGATGGTCGGCGCCGGCGCCTGCCGTCAAGCCAGCGGTCGCCAGGTTGACCCGCGCCGCGCGCGTCGTTAGACTTCCGCCCTTGAAGCGCGGGCGGCGCCAGCCCGGCGGCCGCGCCGCGCGCCACCGTTTGCCGCGAGGTTCGATCCTTGAAGACCAGCGAGATCCGCGCGCGCTTCCTCGAGTTTTTCGCCGCCCGCGGGCACACCGTGGTGGCGTCTAGCCCGCTCGTGCCCCAGGACGACCCCACGTTGTTGTTCACCAATGCCGGCATGAACCAGTTCAAAGCCGTCCTGACCGGACTCGAGACCCGCGATTACAAGCGCGCCGCGAGCTGCCAGAAGTGCATGCGCGTCAGCGGCAAGCACAACGACCTGGAGGAAGTGGGCAAGGACGCCCGCCATCACACGTTCTTCGAGATGCTCGGCAACTGGAGCTTCGGCGACTACTACAAGACTGAATCGCTGCGCTGGGGCCGGGATTTCCTGGTCCAGGGAATGGGGCTGGACCCCGATCGCCTCTGGTACTCCGTTTACAAGGACGACGACGAGGCGTTCGACGCGATCGTCACGCAGCTCGGCGTGCCGGCGGAGCGGATCAAACGCCTGGGCGACATCGAGCAGGGCGA
>Ga0334885_1004388_pt1 | contig 12239 bp, 6 predicted proteins | sample GraSluR1_MG_8_FD_207233 | JGI IMG/M metagenome (GOLD analysis project Ga0334885, IMG submission 207233) | Sludge microbial communities from methane-producing bioreactor in Wageningen University, Netherlands - Granular Sludge_31_05-R1 | ecosystem: Engineered > Bioreactor > Anaerobic > Unclassified...
ACCCAGGTGTTCTGCAGCACCGACACCCAGTGGCTCCGGTCGCGCAGATAGTTCCAGCAGGTGTGCGGGTTCCAGCCCTCGATGTTGAGCGTCTCATCCACCTCGGCCTCGTGGGCGACGAGGTTGTCATGGAACGATTGGCCGGAGCAGAAGCTCATGCAACCGCTGTTGACCAGCATGTTGAGGCCCTTACCGTTCGCGTCCGCCCACTCCTTGAGCTCGGCGAGGTAACCAAGGTCGCGGTTGTAGTCGCGCTGGACCTGGAAGCTATTGAAGCTGTCGGCCACGTACTGCATGCCCTTGACCGTGCCGATGCGCATGTTCACCGAGGCCCGCACGTCCACTTCGGGGAAGTTGACAGTCACGGTGCGGGCGACGGCGGGCGAGGTGGTGGTGATGATGTCGACGCCGCCCACCCGCTGCCCCAGGTAATCCAGCAGGGAGATCACCCGGTTCTCCAGGTACTGGCTGGCGGCGAGCCGGCCGTAGCAGTTGGCGTTGAACAGCAGGTCCAGCTTGATGCCCATGGCCTTGAGCGCCTCGAGCTCGTGCTCCAGGTACTCCTGGGCGCCCCAGTCCGTGTAGCCGCGCCGCGTATTGAGCGGCGCCCTTCCCGAGGGCATATCGGCCCAGGGGAAATACACCTCCTCGATGTGCCCGGCGAAGTCCCGGACCAGATGGACGAAGGGCTGTTCCTCGTCCTCGGCCAGTTGGTACCCCACGGCGAACTTCATGCTCAGTCAGCGTCCTTTGCACCGGCCTCCGCCGGCGCCTCGGATGCGGGCGGGTCCTGCGACCAGTCCACCGTCCACGGCTTGGTTCGCCGGAAGGGCTTGTGGAACTTGTTCTTCATCAGCCCGCGGCTCTCCAGGCTCACCATGCACGCCCGCAGGCAGCCCCTGGCCCCACATACGGCCTGGCCGGTATTGTACACGTTCGGCGGCTTCTTGTAGAACGGGGAGATGTGATTGGGCCGGTACTGCCGGCCGCGCGAAGCCGCCATGTAGTCGCCCTCCATGCCCTCCTCCTCGATGGCCTCGGCACCGCGGAAGGCGATGTCGCAGGCGGTGCAGTCAACCTCGCCCCACTCCACCTCGTGCCCTGCCAGAGTCACCTTCACCGTCTCCTCGGCGCTGATCGCCTGGCCCGGGCAATTGCGCACACACTCCATGCAGCGGTTGCACAGTTGGGGCCCGTCGTAGATCGGGTCCGGCTCCAGCTCCGCCTCGGTGATGACGATGCCGAACCTCTGGCGTGGGCCGAACTCGGGGGTCAAGAACACCTTGCTGTAGCCGATCTCGCCCAGGCCGGCCAGGTAGGCGGCGATGCGCATATGAACCATCACGTCCGGCGCCGCCTTCCCCGGCGCCACAGGGCGGCTATAGCGGTTGCGCAGGTGCCCCTCATCGTCGATGGCCCGCCAATCGCTCTGATGGCCCATGGGCACACTCTCGTAGCCGAAGTCCTCCAGCATCTTGGACATGTTGATGACCACGATGGGCATGTACAGATATGTGATGCCGCCGTAGCCCATGGAGGAGTAGTTGGAGAAGTACGTGCCCTCCTCGATGCCCCGCAGGCTGCCGCGCATGACCCGGAAGCCCATGACCACCACGGACCTGGCATCCGGCATGATCTGGCGCGGATCCATCTGGACCGGAGCACCCTCCCAGCGCTCGATGGGCGCCACCCCCACCACATCGGCGCCCTGCTCCCGTGCAAAGGCCTTCACGTAGTCAGACGTTATCATTGCCGTCGCCCTCCATGAACTGTGCTCGCGCTTCCATCTCGCGGGGCGGATAGCTCCGCCGCCGCCCGCAAGACACCCGATAGACACGCCTGCTTGTCCACGTCCTGTGCACCGGTCCGCCAATTGACGCCGACAGAAGCCATGATGTGCCCGTCCTCATCGAGCGCCGGGGCCGCGGCCAGGAAGGTCCCTGCTCCCCCAGGCGGTGGGGAAGCGTAGCCCTGGCGCCGGATGCGTTCCAGCTCCGCTTCGAACGCCTCCGGCGTCTTCCACAGTTGAGCGCCGAACTCCCAGAACGGATACCTCTGCCGGAACTGCTCGCGATCCTCGGTACACAAGAACGCCTGGAAGACCAGGGACGAGGCGCTGCCGTAGGCGTGCATGTGCCGGCCCGCGGGGCGCTCCAGCGCCCCGCCGGTCTCCGGGCTCATCCGCAGCGCCAACGACACCTCACCGCCGCCGTACTCCGCCACCGTCACCGTGGCACCGCCCAGTTCGGCATACAGCCGGGTCACCGCCTCCGCGGCCCGGTCGACCCAGGCGCGCCGGGAGCGCTGGGCCACAAGCTGCGGCAATGCCGGCCCGAGGCGGTACCTCACCGGCCGCTCCGTCTTCTCCACATACCCCCGGGCCATCAGCGTCCGCAGCAGGTTGTGGGCTGTGGGCGGCTTGACGCCCAGCTCCCCGGCCAGGTGCCTCAGACCGAGGCCCTCATCCGCACGGGCAAGGAGCTCCAGCAGCTCCAGGCCACGAGTGAGCGACTGAACGAGACCTGCGCCGGGCAAGTAGACCACGCCTTCATCATTGATGACAATACATTCAGCATATAAAGTCTATACGCGACTGCGGTGGTGAGTCAAGACGACGGGCCGTCGCGCAGTCGGGCAGTCGGGGGGATGTCCCACCACGTGCACCTCGTCGTGGGTGCTCCGGCGACGCGGGCACGTGCGGACCTCGCTCGCCACCTCAAGGGCGTCTTCTCCGGGATGGCCGGCACGCAACGGGACGGGTATGGCGGGTCCGCCCGGCAGGCCCAGTGGGGGGGGCTCTCGCTCAGCATCCACGGCCGCGACGCGGCGACGGAATGCGTACTACGGCAGCGAGCCTATCACAACGAAGGCACAGCCTGGCCGTCGCTTGGGGGCACCGATGAGGGAGCAAGCGGGGAGGAGACGGACGAGGACGATGGGGCGCCCTCACGGGCGCAGGTGTCTGTGCATGGCCAAAGGCCCGGACCCCGCGAGGCGGGATCCGGGCCTGGGCGGCGCCGCTGCGCGGTCCTACGGACCTGACGGCGACGGCCAACGGCGCGGGGCGCGAAGCGCATACGGGGCTACAGGCCCCAGCGCGCACTCACTACTCACTACTCACCACTCACCAGCCGTGCTGCTGCCGCCGCCGTCGCCGCACGGCAGGTGTCCTCGTCCCACGGCGCCAGGCTCAGGGCGAAGGAGAAGGCCCGCGGCTTGAGCACGTACGGCGCGAAGGTGGCCGGACCACAACTGGCACTGCCGATACCGTGATGGGCGTGATCCAGGCACAGGGTCACCTCATCACGGGTCGGCAGCTCGTTCATGTGCGTGGCCTCATCGAGGTCCTCGGTGCTGTGGCGCCGGGCGCTGAAGCACAGCTCCGGGGCGCCGACGGCGATCAGTCCCCGGCCGCGGTGATCGGCGAGCGTCACGAAGCGCACGTGGCTGCGGGTGCCGTTCTCCTGCGGGTACACATACGGGGTGCTCAGATCGTCGAGGTCGCCGTACCACAGGCCCATGCGCTGGGCCTCGAGGGTGTCCGGATAGCTCTCGCCCGGGCCCAGGCCGTACCAGGAGACGCGCTCGAACTCGCCGGGTAAGGTGAGGTCCAGACCGATGCGCAGCAGGATGTCCTGCTCGCCCCACTGTCCGATCGGCTCGCCGCCGACGGACACGGCGATGGTTCCGGTGGGCAGGATGAGGTACTCGGTGCGGCAGTCATAGCCGCGGCGCTGATTGGGCGGGAGCAGGCGCACGTCGGTGACGAGATGCACGGCATCTTCCTGCTGCTCGGCGGTGACGCTCAGCAGCTTCGGGGTGAAGTGCCGCAGGTCCGGCCCCTCCCACTGCCCCTTGACCCCGGCGGAGCGGTCGTTGTCGGTGGGGGCGCGGAAGAAGCTGAGCCCGGGTCCCTCGGCGAACAGCTCGCGGTCCTCGCAGATCCAGTCCTGCAGCCGTCCGTCCATCTTGCTCAGGGCAAGAGAGAACCGGTCGCTGAAGACGAAGATCGCCGCGCGGTCTTCCTGGAAAGCCACCGCGGTGCGGACCCCGTGCACCGCCACCCGTGGCCGGGTGACGGGGAGCGCGAACTGGCCCCAGGCCACCTCGTGCCCCGCCGGGGCCCACAGGGCGTCGTTGGCCAGACGCAGGCTGATGCTCACATGCGCCCCAATGGCGCTCTGCGGCCCCACCACGGCCTCCGGGATCGTGACATGCGTGGTCTGCTGTGGCGCCGTGTGCGGGATGGCCGCGTTTCCGGAGGCGATGGTCTCGCCATCGCGCTCCACGCTCCAGTCCAGTGACAGATGCGACAGGTCGGAGAAGTCGTACAGGTTGGTGAGCGAAAACACGCCCCGGGCGAGGTCGACGGCCTCTATCCGCACCGGCTCGATGATCTTCTTGTATTGAACCATCCCCGGGGAGGGCTCGCGCCAGGGGAAGACCAGGCCGTCGCAGACGAAGTTGCCGTCATGGGGGTACTCGCCGAAGTCCCCGCCGTAGGCGTACCACTGCTCCCCGTCCTCATCGGTCATGGTGATCCCGTGGTCGATGAACTCCCAGACGAAGCCGCCGCACAGGCACGGGTACTTGTAGATGAGGTCCCAGTATTCCTTGAGGCCTCCGGGGCCGTTGCCCATGGCGTGGGCGTACTCGCACAGGACAAAGGGCATCTGTTTGTGGCGATCGTTGGAGGTGACGCCCCACGCCTCGAAGGACTCCTTGCGGGCGATCTTCTCCACCGTGTCGGGGTGGGTGTACATCTGGGAGAACACGTCGGCGGTGTCCACCTGCACATCGCGCTCATAGTGCACCGGTCGGCCGGGGTCGATCTCCCGGGCTCTGTTGAGCATGGCCTGGGTGTTGGGGCCGTGGTCGGCCTCATTGCCGGCAGACCACATGACGATGCAGGGGTGGTTGTAGTCGCGGCGGACCATCCGCTCCATGCGGTCGAGGCAGGCGGCGGTGAACTGTGGCGCCCACGAGGGGTTGGCATCCCGGTTCTGGCCGTAGCCGAAGCCGTGGGTCTCGAAGTCGCACTCGTCGATGACATAGAGCCCGAAGCGATCGCACAGGTCGTAGAAGCGCGGGTCGTTGGGGTAGTGCGAGGTGCGCACCGCGTTGATGTTGTGCTTCTTCATCAAGAGCACGTCGACGGTCATGTCCTCCAGCGACACAGCCCGGCCCTTCTCCGGGTGATGATCGTGGCGGTTGACGCCCTTGAGCTTGACCGGCTCCCCGTTGACCTTGAACACATCGCCGGAGATCTCCACCTGCCGGATGCCCACCCGCAGCGAGGTGATATCCAGGTCCTCATCCTCCGAGTTCCGCAGCTCCAGCAGCAGAGTGTACAGATAGGGGTCCTCGGCGCTCCACCTGCGGCAGTCGGGGAGGACGAGGTCGATCTGCACCTCGCCCTCAGCGGCCGGCTCGCCGAGGACGGCCACCGCGCGGCCGTCGGCGTCCAGCAGTGAGGCCACGATCTTGAGGCCCCCGGTTCCCTCCGTCTCCACCGCCGAGGTGACCGTGACGCGCCCCCCGTGGCCGCCGTCGAGAAGCTCCGTATTCACACGCACATCGCGTATCCCGACAGCCGGCTCGGCCTTGAGGTACACGTCCCGGAAGATGCCCGAGAACCACCAGTAGTCCTGGTCCTCCATGTACGTCCCGTCCGACCACTTCATCACCCGCACCGCCAGGGTGTTTGGCCCTTCTTTCACCAGCTCGGTGATGTCGAACTCCGCGGGCAGGCGGCTGCCCTTGCTGAACCCCACCATCTCCCCGTTGACCCACACATAGAACGCCGACTCAACGCCCTCGAAGCGCAGGACGATCCTCTGGCCCTCCCACTGCGCGGGGACGACGAACTCACGCCGGTACGAGCCGGTGGGGTCGTGGTCCGGCACCCGGGGCGGATCGATGGCGAAGGGATAGACCACATTGGTGTAGTGGGGGCTGTCATAGCCCTGCATCTGCCAGCAGCCGGGGACCTCGATATCGTCCCACAGCACCGTGTCGTACTCGGGCTGCTCGAAGCCCTCGGGTGCCAGCAGAGGGCATTCGGAGTATTCGAACTTCCAGGTGCCGTTGAGGCCGAGAAACTGCGCCGCCCCACGATCTCCGGCCACTGCCGTCTCTACCGTGGGGTAGTGGAACATGTACGCCCGCGCGGGCAGTCGGTTGATCCCGACAACGGCGGGGTTCTCCCAGTCATGGATCTGCTGGCTCATTGGTAGGCCTCCGGAGAAGCGGCGGTCGCGAGACGAAGAGACGACGAGTCACGAGTCGACGGCAACGGCGTGTACGGCTACGGTCCCGCAGGGCGGGAGCCGCGGCTTGTACGGCCACGATGTCGGTGGCGCGGTGATTATAGCAGAGCGGCGGGGAAGAGGCCATGGGCGGGCGATGCCCTCGGCGGCCGTCGGCACGACAGAGGAAGGACCTTGCTGCCTTCCGGCGAACCGACACCCATTGGCGCCGGCAGCGAAAGGGAGTGCGCCCATGCAGTCCACCGATGGAGCTTGCCTGTACGATGTCCGGCGCTTCGGCGCCGTCGGCGATGGGGAGACGCTCGCCACCTGTGCCCTGCAGCAGGCCGTTGACGCCTGCCATGCGGCGGGCGGCGGCACGGTGCTGGTGCCACCGGGTACCTATCTTACGGGGACGCTCTTTCTCAAGAGCTTCGTGACCCTGCACCTGTCCCCGGGCGCCACCCTACTGGGGAGCAGCCGTCCGGAGGACTACAACGCCGATGACGTGTTCCCCGAAAACCCCGTGTTCTCCCGGGAGAGCGTGAGCGGCGCCCATCTGATCATCGCCCATGAGGCCGAGCGGGTGGCGATCACCGGTCGCGGGACCATCGACGGCAACGGCCCTGCGTTTTTTGAGCCGCTGCCGCCGGAACAGCTCAGCCTCGACTACCGGGGCAAGGCCCGCAACTTCCCGATCCGGGACTGGCGACCGGGACAGATGGTGTTCTTCTGCCGCTGTCGCGATGTGGCGGTGCAGGACGTGGCGTTGCTCAACTCCCCGTACTGGACCCTGTTCTCGCTGGGCTGCGAGCGCGTGCAGTACCGCGGCCTGCGTATCGAAAACCCGCCCCAGACCGCCAACGGCGACGGCATCGACATCGACTGCTGCCGCTACGTCACCGTCAGCGATTGCCTGATCCGCACCGGCGACGACTGCCTCACCCTCCGTGGCAACAGCCGCCTGCTGGGCGAGCACGCCATGCCCTGCGAGCACGTGGCCGTGAGCAACTGTGTGCTCAGCTCGCCCTGCACCGCGGTGCGTGTGGGCGTGGGGGACGGCATCGTCCGCGACTGCAGCCTCACAAACCTCGTCATCCCGGAGTGTCGCACGGGGATCAACTTCATCTCCGCCTACTCCGAGCGCGCCGCCCATGGGACCACCATCGAGAACGTGCATTTCTCCAATGTGACCATGGACGCCGCCGTGCCGCTGAACCTGCTGCTGGGGCGCACCGCCACCCGCCCGGCGGATATCCGCCACGTCTCGTTTTCCAACATGCGGATGCGTGGCCGCCAGGGCTGCTACATCGGCGGCAATGAGGGCCTTTCGGTCGGCGACATCCGCCTGCACAACGTTCAGCTCCGGCTCAGCGGTGATGAGGTTGACCCGGACTTTTCCCACAAGATGCCCCTGCCCTACGGGAACAACGGGGTCCCCGATGCGCTGTTTTGCCGCCACGTGGACGGCCTGCGCATCAGCAATCTGGAGGTGGTCTGGGAAGACGTGGGGGAGAGCTGGCGCAACGGGGTGGCGCTGTCCGGCTGCGACGATGTGTCCCTGACAGACGTGACGGCGCCGGCGCCTCCGGTACCCACGGCCGGCGAAGCGCTGCGCTGTGAGAACGTCACCGGGCTGGCGGCAAGAGGATGACCTCCGCACCCCGGAGCGTCGGGCCACCGAGCGGGTGGCGCCGCCCACCGTCCGCCGAGCCCTGAGAGACGAGGTCGTCGCCTTGCACGCCTGCATCGCCCGTTACCGGGGCGCTTTCCCCGAGCTCCCGCGCCGGCTGTGGCCGGCCCTGTGCATCGCGCTGGCCGCGGTGTCCTGTCGCGCCACGGCGGAGACGGTTGTCCGCCGCGTGGTCATGCCGGGCACTGTCTACGAGACCCCGTACTATGTCAAGGCCGGCCAGGACCCTCGGGGCTCGAAGGTCTTTCTCATCGGCGGGTTGCACGGCGATGAGGCCGCCGGGTACCTGGCCGCGGGCAAGATCGCCAACTGGCGGGTGACGCGGGGCGCCCTGGTGGTGATGCCCGAAGCCCACAAGGAGGCCATACGCCGCAACGTCCGGGCCTACCCGGGAAACGTGAACAGCATGTTCCCCGGCGACCCGCAGGGGAGCAGCATGCAGCGTCTGGCGGCGGCCATCTGGCAGGTCATCGAGCTGCACCGCCCCAACCTGCTGGTCACCCTCCATGAGTCCGTCGGCTACCACAGCCGCTCCCCGGAGCGCTACGGGTATACCCTCTGCCACGACTTTCCCATCCTCAACTCGCTCACACAGCTCTGCCTGGACCGCGTGAACCCGGACATCGGCAAGAGTCTCAATCACTTCTCCAACTTCGTCGACCCGCATCCGGGCTGCCCCACCTACTGCGCCTGGCGGCGCCTCAGCATCCCCGCGACCAGCATCGAAACCTGCAGGCAGGAGCCACTTGCCGTGCGCGTGCGGCATCAGTTGATGATGGTGATGGGCTTCCTCGATGAGGCGGGGGTGGGGTACGAGCAGGGGGATGCGCCGTATCTGAGCACCGCCGGGCGGCCGCCGGCGGCTCCGCTGGAAGCCTGGGCCCCATACCTTGCCGCCCTCGAGGCCAAGACGGAGCCCCCGACGGGCTACGCGCTCCTGCGCGTGGTCTCGGACGACCCGGAGGCCAAGGTGTTCGTGGACGGCTACTACAAGGGCTGCACCCCCATGTCCACGGCGGTGGTCGCCGAGGCTCGAAGGGCGCTGCGGGTGACGGTGAAAAGCGCGCAGCAGACTACCTACGACGGGCAGGTGGTGGTGGAGCCTGGGGACGACATGCTGGTGAAGGCCAGTCCGGCGTCAGAGGCGCATGAGGTGGAGTAGCGGGCGGGAGGTACACCGTCTGCCGTCGCCGTCTGTCGCCGCCGTCTGCCGTCGCCGTCTGTCGCCGCCGTCTGTCGTCGCCGTCTGTCGCCGCCGTCTGTCGCCGCCGTCTGTCGCCGCCGTCTGCCGTCGCCGTCTGCCGTCTGCCGTCTGTCGTCGCGTAGGTCGGGCTTTCCAGCCCGACTCCGTGCCGTTCGTCGTCCGCCGTCTGTCGTCGCCGTCCGCCGTCTGTCGTCGCCGTCCGCCGTCTGTCGTCGCCGTTCGCCGTCTGCCGTCTGTCGTCACGTAGGTCGGGCTTTCCACTCACACTATACAGGTTCCGGGCGGGCGCCGGTTCACGTCGCCTTTCCCCCCCGGCGCCGCCTCTCGGCGTCTCTTCGAGCCGCTTGTACTCGCAGACACGACCGGCGAGACGGGAGGAGGGGGGAGAGCGGCCTTTGCGCGAGCGTTTCGGGCGAGGTACACCGTCTGCCGTCGCCGTCTGCCGTCGCCGTCTGCCGTCGCCGTCTGTCGCCGCCGTCTGCCGTCTGTCCCCGCCGTCTGCGGTCGCCGTCTGCCGTCTGCCGTCTGTCGTCGCGTAGGTCGGGCTTTCCAGCCCGACTCCGTGCCGTTCGTCGTTTGCCGTCTGCCGTCGCCGTTCGCCGTCCGACCTGTTGAGGGGCCGGGTGTGCGCCGTGTGCACACCCGGCCCGGGCGTCCTCTAGAGCACAAACTCCGGCACCTCGATAGGCGCCCCGGATTTCTGGCGCGAGATCTCGGAGAGTAGCCCGGGGGCCGTCATGTTCAGCGCGTCCACCACATCCACCGGCGGACGGGTATCGTCCAGGATGCAGCGGGCGAACTCCTCGAGCATGAGCGGCGAGCCACCGTCGTAGCTGTCGTTGACGGCCTCATCGGGCATGTTCTTCCAGCTCTCCGGGAGGTACTCGGAGTAATCCCACAGACTGTCCCAGGTGCCCGGAGCGGTCTGGCCGTGCACGTAGATGCGGTGCTCTTCGCCCTCGGCCCGAGGCGCCTCGTAGGCGGCCCCGGTGCCCTGCAGGGCGTAATAGGTGAAGTTGTTGGGGCGGTCGGAGAAGAAGTCCAGACGGATCCGGATCAGGCGCCCCCCGACGGTCTCCAGCAAGACGGTGCAGGTGGAGTCGGCGACGGCCCACGACAGGTGGCGCTGGCCGGTGCCCATGCAGACCACGGTCTTGATCCGCTCACCCATGGCCCAGTACAGGGGCCCCAGGTCGTGGGTGATGTAGTGATGGCCCTGGCGCATGGCCAGCTCGGCGGTGCGCCAGTTGTAGCACACCTCCGGTGCCGGTACGGCGCCCTTGAGCTCCTGAATCTGCTCCTTCTCCCCATAGTACACGTCGCCGAACACGCCGGCCTTGACCATACCCATGACCACCGACCACGGCCGCATCCAGCAGTAGTTCTCGGCCAGCATGTACTTGCACCTCGAGGCCCGCACCGCCTCCAGAAGCTCCCAGCACTGGTCCATGGTGGTGGCGGCCGTCACTTCCGACAGCACATGCTTGCCCGCCGCCAGCGCCTGGACCGTATGCTCCACATGCAGCGGCATGGGTGAGGCGACGACGACGGCATCCACATCCGAGTCGAGCAGCGCTTCGTAGCTTGTGAAGGTCTGCTGCACTCCGGTGGCCGCGGCGGCAGTGGCCAGACGGGTCTCGTCCGCGTCGCACAGCGCCGCCAGCTCCGCGCTGGGAGCGTACTTCATGGACTTGGCCAGTCCGGCGCCGCGTCCGGCGCCCAATACACCGATCTTGATGGTGTTCAACGAAGGACCTCCTCGTGTTTGGCCGGCATCCGCCTGCCGCCACGGTTGACGGCGGCATGGCGGTGGTATCGGGAGAGCGGTGGTGTGTGTCTCACGAACCGGCGCCCTCGGCGGCCTCGGGAATCGCCGCCACGGCGGCCGTCTCCAAAGTCTGGTCGGCCATCCGCAGCGCCTCCAGCGCCGGACGCTGCAGGTGCTCCCGGGCCGAGGCCTCGTCTCCGGCCCCCAGAGCACCACGCGCGGCGCCCTCCGCCTGTCGCCGGATGCCATCGGTCTCGCGCTCGAAGACAGCGGCGCTTTCGGGCGTCACGGGCCCCAGACTGTAGCGGTAGACCTTCCCGTCCACGTAGGCCACAGGTGTCTGCTCCTGGCCCATGTAGAGGGGGAAGTACGCGGTGCGGTTGGCAGGGCCCAGGGCCGCCCAGGCGCAGGTGAACAGCTCCGGCCGCTCCGGGTCGATGCTCGCCGTCAGGCAGGAGCAGTTTGACTCCACACACACTCCCGGCAGGCGCGAGGCCTCGTTCATGTCCGCCGGGGTCAGCTTCCCCTGTCGGGAATGCAGCAACTCGGGCAGCCCGGGGCGCTCTACGGTCCACAGCACACCCACCCGAGTGAGCCGCTCGACGCTGACCCGGTCGTGGGCGTTGAGCACCGTCACCGCGGTCCCGGAGGCGTCGGTGAATGTCCAGCGGGTGACGATCTTGCCTCCTGCATACAGCCCGCGGTCGTTCATCATCCGTACGATCTGGATGGCCTCGTCGCAGTTGCCGGCGGTCTCCGCGATCAGGCGCAGGCCGTAGGGGTTCATCAGTCCCCGGTAGCGGGGCCTCGGTTCGGGGCCGGCCTGGTCCGCTGAGCCCGCCAGGCCCGCGGCGTTCACCATCATCATCACGCCGGTGTCGGAGGTGTCGCCGGTGCCGATGAAGGGCCAAAGCTCGCGCCCGGGCACGAGGGTGTGCTTGCGGTAGAAGGCCTGGGGCCGCATGACGTTGTCGCGGTTCTTGTGGAAAAGCGGCCTTCGGTCCGCGCTCGCGACGCCCACCGCCGCGTAGGAAGTGCACTCCTCGGAAAACAGAAGCCCGCGGTACTTGCCCGCGAGGAAGGCGCCGTACAAGGCGACGTCCACCCCCGCGGCCCGGGCGACGGCATGGGCCTCCACCAGCCAGTGGGGCGCCAGCTCCGCCATCATGTCACTGTACGGCTCCGACCTCTGTACGAGGGTCTCCTCGCTGAGCCCGTGCTCCGAGTGGGCCAGCTCGAGAAACTGCTGCAGATGGGCGCGGATGTCGGGGCCATTGATCCGGCCCCAGGTGGTCCCTATCGCCTCGGGCGATCCCGTCAGGTCCA
>Ga0334885_1004392_pt1 | contig 12230 bp, 10 predicted proteins | sample GraSluR1_MG_8_FD_207233 | JGI IMG/M metagenome (GOLD analysis project Ga0334885, IMG submission 207233) | Sludge microbial communities from methane-producing bioreactor in Wageningen University, Netherlands - Granular Sludge_31_05-R1 | ecosystem: Engineered > Bioreactor > Anaerobic >...
TCACCTGTCCTGACCCTGGCAGATTGTTCGATGGGAAGGACAAATATTCTTCCGTCACCAATTTTGCCTGTTCTGCCACCTTCCTGGATTGCAGATACCACACGGTCCTCCATGTCGTCCCCGAGCACGATCTCGAGACTTACCTTAGGGAGGAGATCGACCGCCAGAATGCCTCCCCTGAACTGGATATCAAGGCCCTTCTGCTCGCCCCTGCCCGTCACATGCTTCACAGTCATACCATAAACGCCCAGATCCGCAAGGGATCTCTGGACAAACGCAAGTCTCTCTTCACGCACGATAGCAAAGATGATCTTCATCTGAACTCTCCTTAAATCCTTTTACCGGGTAATTCTTTGGGCTTTTCCAATCCGGTGAATATCATCTCAAATAAATCGGACTCTCCCTGCAGGTCGAATATTGGAAGCCAGCACATCATTACCCTGTCCTCTTCCCCAGGCTCTTGTTCACCCTCACCCATACAATGGAAGGAAGTTACCGTCTTATATATTTATAATTTGTTATTACCGGAGAAGAAAAAAAATTAATAGGTGGCGAGGTACCGGTCGAGCTCCCATGGGTGGACCGTTGTCCGGTACGAATCCGTCTCCAGCTGGGTTATTGAATTCAGGCCTTCCATGATGTGCGGGCCAAGGGCCTTTGAAACAACCTGGTCGCGGTTCAAGGCATCGGTTGCATCGAGCAGGCTTCCCGGAAGCATCTCGATTCCCAGCTTTTTCCGTTCAGCGTCACTCAGGTGATAGATATTCACATCCGTGCTTTCGGGCGGTGCGATCTTGTTCCTGATCCCATCGAGCCCCGCGGCAAGCATTGCTGCGAAGCAGAGGTATGGGTTGCATGTCGGGTCAGGACTCCTGAACTCTGCACGGGTGCTGTTGCCGCGTGCTGCAGGAACCCGTACAAGAGCGGACCGGTTCGAGGCGCTCCACGAGATATAGACCGGCGCCTCGTACCCGGGAACCAGGCGTTTGTACGAATTGATAGTTGGATTGGCTACCCGCGTGATGGCTTTCGCATGCCTGAGAAGCCCACCGATATAATACAACGCGGTATCAGATAGTTCCCTCTTTCCATCGGGATCATAAAACGCATTCTTCCCGTCCTTCATGAGCGACATGTGGGTATGCATACCCGAGCCGTTGATCCCCCCGATCGGTTTTGCCATGAATGTGGCATGGAGGTTTCTCTTGAGTGCGAGCGTCTTTGTGGCGAACTTGAAGGTTATCACCCGGTCTGCGGTATCAAGTGCAGTGCTGTACTTGAAGTCGATCTCGTGCTGGCTCTCGGCGACTTCATGGTGTGAAGCCTCGATCTCAAAGCCCATCTGTGTCAATGCCAGGACAATATCTCTCCGTACATCTTCTGCATAGTCTGTTGGTGCGAGATCGAAATATCCCCCGAAATCCTGGAATGTGGTGCTTGGCCTCCCGTCAAGCATCTTGAAGAGGAAAAATTCCAGTTCAGGCCCGGTATTGTAGGTAAAGCCCATCTTCTCGGCTTCCTGGATATTTTTCTTCAGAATATAACGGGGGTCCCCCTCGAACGGTTTATTTCCGTATGTATATACATCACAGATAAACCGTGCCACCCGGGCGTCTGACGGTCGCCAGGGTATGATGGAATAGGTGTTTGGATCCGGTTTTAAGAGCATGTCTGACTCTTCGATCCGGGCAAACCCCTCGATGGAAGATCCATCAAACCATATACCATCAGTTAATGCTTTCTCTGCCTGTTCAACAGGAATTGCTACATTTTTTGGCATTCCCTGGATATCGGTGAACTGGAGCCGCAGGAATTTTACAAGGTCGGCATCAATTCGCGCCAGCATATCCGTGACGATATCTTTCGACATATGGAACATAGCTTCTACCCAATTATATTTATACTTAATTGAACATACTTTCTGTCACAAGTTGGAATAAATCCCTCTTATCAATCTGATCTGTGATAAAGATGTGTGGCATTATAGGAGTAATTGACCGGTCCCGCCATAAAATGGATGGCTCCGGAATAAGAAGCGCTCTTGCGATGATGGACGAGCGGGGGAGCGGAGAAGGGGCAGGATATGTTGCATATGGAGCATTTCCTGAATTCAAGGACTATTACGCGATACATGTGTTTTTTGACAATATCCATGAGATAAAGGATACAGTCGACCGCGAACTCTCCAAGTGGGGGGAGATCGTTTACGACGAGGAGATCCCAACCTACGAACAGCCAAACCTGCGCAAGGTACATACCCCGTGGAGGTATTTCTTCAGCCCCGATCCACTCCTTATGCCGCGCAGCATGACCCCGGAAGATGATATCGTCGCTCACCTGGTAATGAAGATCAACACATCAATCGCAGGAGCCCTTGTCTTCTCCTCTGGAAAGAATATTGCGCTCTTCAAGGCCTCGGGATGGCCGGAAGAGGTTGCGGATTTCTACCGCATTGAGGATTATGAAGGATATATATGGCTGGGACATAACCGGTACCCGACCAACACTTCCGGCTGGTGGGGCGGAGCGCATCCGTTCAACCTTTTGAACTGGAGTGTCGTCCACAATGGGGAGATCACCTCGTACGGGACCAACCGCCGGTACATCGAGAGTTACGGGTACAGGTGCACGATGTATACCGATACCGAGGTCGTCGCATACCTCTTCGATCTCCTCGCCCGGAGACACGGACTCACTCCCGAGATGACGGTCAAGGCTCTTGCCCCCCCGTTCTGGGACGAGATAGACTGCATGCCCAAAAAAGAGGAGTTTATCAGCAGGGCGATAAGGATGGCATATGGTCCGGCCCTCATGAACGGGCCGTTTGCAATCATCGTTGCACGTCCCGACGCGATAATCGGGTTCACGGACCGGATCAAGCTCCGTCCGCTGGTGACAGGGGAACTCGGCTCCAGGCTATTCATCTCCAGCGAAGAGGCTGCAATACGGGTCATGGAGCCGGACGTAACAGACATCACCATGCCGCGGGCAGGAGAGCCGATTATCGGGAGGATCGTTGCATGACGATAGGGAGCGTCCCCTCAAAATTCCGGGTCTCCGTCAACCATGAGCAGTGCATGCTGTGCGGCCGCTGTATCGAAAACTGCCCGTACGGTGTATTCAGGATGGAAAACAACCAGATACACGTCAATTCACGGCAATGCGTCGCATGCCACAGGTGTATCGCCATGTGTCCCCGCGATGCCATTGACATCAAGGAACGTCCCGTCGATTACCGGAGCCATCCGGTATGGACACCCGAGGTGAGGGAGGCGATCTATAACCAGGCAAGAACAGGGAGGATCATTCTTGCAGGGATGGGGAATGCCGTCGACTATCCCATCATATTCGACAGGCTCGTCCTTGACGCCTGCCAGGTCACGAATCCAAGCATCGATCCGCTCAGGGAGCCGATGGAACTCCGGACCTATATCGGGAAAAAACCATCAAGAATCGAATTTGAGAAGATGAACGGCGATATAGAGTTAAAGACTGCGCTCGTTCCAAACCTCCAGCTCGAGACACCCATCATGATCGGCCACATGAGTTACGGGGCGATAAGCCTGAATGCACAACAGAGCCTGGCACGAGCAGTCAAAGAGACCGGCACATTCATGGGGACGGGAGAGGGGGGGCTGCACGAGAGCCTGTATCCCTACCAGGACCACATGATTGTCCAGGTCGCATCCGGCAGGTTCGGGGTTGACATCAATTACCTCGAGCGGGGAGCAGCTGTCGAGATCAAGATCGGGCAGGGGGCAAAACCGGGAATCGGGGGCCACCTTCCGGGCGAGAAAGTATGCGCCGATGTATCCTGTACACGGATGATTCCGGAAGGGAGTGATGCCATCAGTCCGGCACCGCATCATGACATCTACAGTATCGAGGATCTCAAGCAGCTCGTACGAAGCCTGAAAGAGGCGACACAATGGAAAAAACCCGTATTCGTAAAGATTGCGGCGGTTCATAATTCTGCAGCAATTGCTGCGGGCATCGCCCGCTCTTCGGCTGACGCAGTTGTCATAGACGGCTTCCGGGGCGGGACGGGGGCAGCGCCGAAAGTATTCCGGGATCACGTCGGCATCCCCATCGAAGCTGCAATTGCAAGTGTGGATGCGAAGCTTCGTTCGCAGGGAATCAGGAACGAAGTATCACTCATTGCAAGCGGAGGAATACGGGAGAGTGCTGATGTCGCAAAGGTAATCGCCCTCGGTGCCGATGCCGTCTATATCGGGACGGCAGCGCTCGTGGCAATGGGCTGCCGGGTATGCGGGACATGCTACCGTGGCCTCTGCCCGTGGGGGATCGCAACACAGAGGCCCGATCTGGTCGCCCGCCTCGACCCTGAGACCGCAGGAAAGAACGTCGCAAACCTCATCAACGCATGGACACTCGAACTCTCGGAACTGATGGGTGCTGCCGGCATCAACAGTATCGAGAGCCTCAGGGGAAACCGGGACCGTCTCAGGGGATACCTCCTCGACGAAGCTATCATGAAGGTGCTCGATGTGAAACCGGTGGGAGCGTGAGATCGAGATGAAGACTGTGACCATCGATGCATCGGGCCTTCATTATACCCCCCTAAACCAGGAGATCCGCCAGGCAGTGAAAGATGGCGCTGATGAGATCATCGTACAACACGTTATGGGTCAGCGCTTCATTGCCGACGGGCTCGCAGGGAATGTGACCATCAGGATCGAGGGGGTGCCCGGGGGGGACCTCGGGATGTTCATGAACGGCCCCACCTGTATCGTCTTTGGCAACTGCGACCATGCACCGGGAAACACCATGGACGCAGGCCGGATCATCATTCATGGAAGCGCCGGCGACGCTGTAGCCCATTCCATGCGGGGGGGCGAGATATATGTCAGGGATGATATCGGGTACCGCGGTGGCATCCATATGAAACAATACCGGGAAAAGCGCCCGACGCTCGTCGTCGGGGGGACAACGAGAGCATTCCTTGGCGAGTACATGGCCGGCGGTCTCATCCTTGTCCTTGGCAGGACCAGTACCAGGCCGATCCGGGAGAGGGGTGTCGGATCAGGGATACACGGGGGAAAGATCATCATCCGCGGAGACCTGGACGACCGCTACCTCGGGGTCGGAGCACGGAAACTGCCACTTGAAAAAGACGATATGGAGGAGATATATCCCCTGATCCGCAATTATGCCGCCTGTTTTGATATCGACCCGGAACCGTTCAATGATGACGCATACATCCAGGTTGTACCGTCAAGCAGCCGTCCTTTTGCAGGGAAGTATACGTGGGAGTGAGACGAATGGCAGGAAAAAGTTACCGGGACCTGAAAGAAAAAGTATGGGATACGGGGATCTGCTCCGGTTGTGGTGCATGTGTGGCCGTATGCCCCGCCGATGCAATCTGTTTTGACACAGACGGGGGAGGGGATCGGCCAGTCAACATCGGGTACTGCAAACAGGCAGATGATGAAGTGCCCTGCGGGGCATGTTACTCGGCGTGCCCGCGAACCGGCGAGAGGGTGCAGGTTGGACTTGGATCGTACGAGAGCATCATATCGGCGTGTTCAGCATTCGAGATACCGAGAAAACAGAGCGGCGGTGCGGTGACCGCGATACTGGTCAATGCGCTCGAACAGGGCCTCATCGATGCGGTCGTGACCGTGAGCGAGGACCGCTGGACGTTGCGTCCGTCATCTGTGGTAATCACGTCAACAGAAGAACTGGTACACCAGGCAGGCTCCAGGTACAACTGGTGGGTCCCTCTCGTCAAGGCGTTAAAGACGGCGGTCATCGAGAAAAAATGCAGGAAGATCGCTCTTATCGGCGTTCCCTGTGTCGTCCATGCATTGAAGAAGATCAGGGAGAGCGATAACGATCTCCTCGCACCATTCGGGGATTCCATCAGGCTGGTAATCGGGCTCTTCTGTACCGAGTCCTTTGATTACCACCTTCTCATGGAAGGAAAACTGAAAAAGGAACACGATATCGAGACATGGGACGTAGACCACCTCGACGTGAAGGGCAAACTCGAGATATCGTTGAAAAACGGGTCGTCCCTCATCCTGCCCCTCCGTGATCTCGACGATTGCGTGAGACCCGGGTGCAGGTACTGTAATGACCTGACCGGCGTGTACTCTGACATATCGGCGGGCGCAGTCGGGAGCCCTCCTGGTCACACCACCCTCATCATCAGGAATCGTGTCGGGGAGATGTTCGTGGAGAGCGCGAAGCAAAACGGCAGACTGAATACCGGGACGGATATCGATATCGGGGCCATCGAGAGACTTTCAGCATTGAAAGAGAGCCGGTGTCGCGATATTTAGAAAAACACTTTTTAGACATTATTTTGCAAAAATCCCGAATATTCAAGGAATTTTTTATTTTTCAATAGTGAACCGGGGATATCCATGAATCCGGATGTCCGGAGATCGGTCTACAAAAGTAGAATCAGGATTCCCGCCTTCCTTTCATGTATCAGGAACAAAAATGAACAAATTTACTTCAAAAATGCAAATATATTTATATATTATGATTTCATACGCAGATGTATTCCCTTTTCGGACAAGGGGCTTTCCATACCGGTGGATCGACAAACGGGGTATGCAATGCCATCAGCGTCCGGCATCCCTCCAAAGAGGGCGGGAATAGAAGAACGAGCTGCAAATACCCGGGAACGGTGATACGATACCGGCTCTACAACTGTCAGCTATGGTGCACGTGACTGACAGGAAGGTGGATGAACGAGTCGATCGGTTGCTGCCCGGCAGAAGAACAACATGTCAGGGTTTCCGGTCAGTCGTGAATTTTCACGTCAAGATCCGGCTAACACGATACGCACGATGTACGTGCCATATCTCATCAGATTGGTTGGAAATTCGGGTATGACACACAGAAACAGGGAGGAGGAATACTGATGCCGGCGACTTCAGAAAGAGCGGGGCACCCGCTGCCCGTCTCTTCATCGCGGGAGAGAGAAGACGACGAGAGGTGGAATTTCATCATGCTGGCCGTTGCCATCGTCTTTGTCTTTACCATATGTGCCATCTACATCACTGCTGCATAGAGCGAGGGATTGTACCCCGACCGTCCCCTGGAGGGATTGTCTGGTTTCCCGCGATCCCTTGCGTCTAAAAAAAAAATACGTGAACATGGTTTTTTGCACCTGTTGTGGAGGCACTGCAGCAGCATGCTGAAAACGAAGAAGAAAGAATTCTTCCCGGGATAAACCCGGGCTCACTTCGAGGGGATATCCCCTCGATTCCCGGCTTTCGGGGGACCAGAAGGAAGCGTAAAATACAAAAAGGGAGGGCGACAACCTTCCTTTAGAAAATTCAGGTGAATACCATGAGAAAGTTGACCATTACCAGTATATTGTCGGGATTGATCATCCTCTTGCTCTTGTCGGGAGGAGGCGCCCTCGCTGACGAGGAATCTTTGCAACCCGTTCTTCCACAATCGTTCTATGGAACTGTGGAAATTGTCGGAGAGCCTGCCATCGACGGTGTCCGGGTAGAGGCACATGGAGAAGACGTTGTCATAGGCAACCCGTATAACCCCCTCTTCACGCAGGATGGCATGTACGGAAGGCCCGGTGGGCTGGATACAAACAAGCTTCTCGTCCAGGGATCCATCGCACCGGGAACCTCCATTGAATTCTATGTTGGAGGAGTGAAGGCAGAAGTCCGTGATGTGAAGGCAGGAGGGGAGTGGGCGACAAACATCATGTTCACCCCGGGCGAGGTGACCGAGCTTTCCCTCCGGATCAGCACCCAGGTCACTCCTGAGGTCACGATAACGAAGACCCTGCCCACCACTTCTGTCTCGTATTACCAGGTGACGACCTCTGCGACCTCCGCAGGAAGCGCGGGTTCGGTTCCCGGTGTCTCGGACCCGGGCAGCGCACCGTTGACCGGATCTGCGACCCCGAAGACGACTTCTGCACAGCCAGCCTCCTCACCCGCTTCTCATAACCCGGTGAGCGGCCAGCCTGAAGGCGAAAGCGGTTCCGGAGAAGCGGAACCCGGCACCGGAGAAGATAGCCCTGCGGCCCCGGTTGTGACCGGCGGCTCCATCCCGTCATCGTGGATGCTCGGAGTGGCAGTTGCGATCCTCGTGCTCATCGGTGCAGGAATTTACTACTCCAGCAGGAAAAAAGAGGATGGCAAAGACGAAACCGCTGAAAAGGAAGAAGAAAAGTAAGGGTCAACCCACACATTTTTCCCATTTAACCTTCCCCATCCTATTATTTTATCAGGGGACTTTTCCGTACAATACCTGAATACTGGTGAAATTATCACACAAACGGGAGGTTTTTTTACGTGTCAAAGATGCCAAATGTCGTGCTTTTGCTTGCACTCATGCTGATATTTACCCCTGCCACCGGGGAGTATGTGTCATATTTCAATACATTAACAGACCTTGATGGGGCAGGAATGTATCCAGACAACAACACGACATTCAAAGAGAGATTCGGTGAAACACAGGTTTTTTCTGGGATGAACAAACTGAATACGGAAAATATACCGGAAGGACTATCAAAGAGTCTGGGAGAAAAAACGCCGGATTACCTGGCAGGGATAATTGGTGCAGAAAGCAGGCTAGGACTGCTCCTGGAAGAGGAGACAACAGGAGAGGCCGGTTCTCCTGCAGGACTTGACACGTCCTGTACTGATCCTGTCTCGACTGTCTCGTATTCCTCTCCCAAGGGTGCCGGCGGGAGGGCTCCGGTATGCTGCGATTTTCTCTCCTACCTGGAAAAGATGCAGTCCGACGAGATAGAATATGGTGGAGAACACGCCCTGGGCTATATCCCGGGCCCCGTTGATCTCTCCCATAACACGGGAAAGGAGATCTCCGTCTTCAACATGCAGATGGGCGGTTCGGGCAAGGGCTATACACTCCCAAAGACCTACCAGGTCTCTGCAATCGCCGCTGAAAAATCAGAGAGCGTCGTATCCGCAGGAAACGGACTGGATCTGCGGGTTCTCCAGAAAGTCTCGGACGTGGAAAACCAGGAGCGATGCGGGAGTTGCTGGGCTTTCTCCACCTATTCTTCCCTCGAATCCACTCTCCTTCCCGAAGAGTCCTGGGACTTTTCCGAGAATAACATGAAAAACAGGCACGGATACGACTTTGCACCATGCATGGGCGGAAATTCGCTCATGGCTACGGCATACCTCTCACGGTGGGACGGCCCCGTGCCTGAATCAACAGACCCCTACAACTCTGTCTCCTCCTCTTCACCGGCAAACCTCGAGGAGGTGAAACATGTCCAGGATGTATGGTTCATTCCTTCACGGAGCGGACCTCTTGACAACGAGAATATCAAGATGGCACTCATGGAAGAGGGGGCGCTCTACTCCACGCTATACTGGAATGACGACCTCTTCTCCAAACACCGGAACTCGTACTTCTACGGCGGCAGCGCATCAGGCAATCATGCCGTCACCATCGTCGGCTGGGACGATTCCTATGACCGCACCAACTTTGAGAGGCTCCCGGCAGGCAACGGGGCTTATATCGTGAAGAACAGCTGGGGCGATGCATGGGGAGATGGAGGATTCTTCTACGTCTCCTATTACGACACCCGTATCGGGAGGGATAATGCCCTTTTCATGGCAGAAAAGACTGATAATTACCAAAACATATACCAGTATGACCCGCTCGGATGGGTTGTCTCATATGGATCCGGATCAGAAACGGAATACTTTGCCAATATCTTCACCTCTGCCGGATCAGAAGATCTCCGGGCGGTCAGTTTCTACACCGCTGTTCCTGACGCAACATACCAGGTCAGTGTGTACCTCGACTCTTCTCACGATCCGACCAGCGGGAGACTGGCAGGCTCGGTCTCAGGGACAATCCCCATACCCGGGTATCATACCATAAAACTTGATACACCCATCCGGTTGGCCCAGGGCCAGGAGTTTGCAGTCGTGGTAAAGATTACCACGCCTGGATATCAATACCCGGTCGCCATGGAATACCCGTACAGCGGATATTCATCCAGAGCAACAGCCCGGGCAAAAGAGAGTTACGTGAGCAGCGACGGGAACCGCTGGACCGATATCACAACCATCTATCCCAATTCGAATGTCTGCCTCAAGGCATTCACGAATGACCCGGCCGTGGTACCGACCCCGACTCCCACACCAACACCAACAACTGTCCCGACACGCACACCAACTCCTGAACCAACCAGAGAGACTGATGATATACCACCTTCAGTCACCCTCATCTCGCCCGGTTCGTATTCGACTGTTACCCCGGGATCGGCCGTGAAAATCCGGTGGTCTTCGTCAGACAATTCAGCGGTTGCAGGGGTATCCGTTGAATATTCAACTGACGGCAAGAAGAGCTGGAACCCTGTCGGAAAAGACCTCGGGCAGAGTGGATCCGTCGACTGGATGGTGCCTGAAGATGCCCGTCCAGGGGTTGCATATATCAGGGTAACTGCAGTCGATACGTCTGAAAACAGCGCATCCGAGCAAAGATCGGTTATCATCAGGACAGGATCTGCGGATATTCCCTCTTCCCGGGCAGGAAACGCGGATGCCGACCTCTTCTCAGCTATTCGCGGCGACAGGAACTCCGGCACACACTCATTGCCGGGTGATGGCGTCCTCGAAAGATTGCAGGGGATTCCCGGTTCCGAATCAATCATCGCGAAACGATCTGCCGATACCACAGAACACCGACTCTCGGACTACTCACGTATTTTTCCCGGAACCGGGAAAGAGACGTCCCCTTTGCCACTGGTCTCAGGATCAAGAATCCCCTCCTCCATCCTGTCACAATGGAAAAAGGATTAATGACAGCAATCCTACTATAGAGAAAGATCCGGACCGTCCCCGAAACGGTTCCCGGACATGAACACACCCTTTATGGAAAAGATACTCTCTCCTGGATGCGTCCTCTGCCACGAGGGCGCAAAGATGGTCCTCTTCATCACCGGCATGTGCAGGCGCACCTGCTGGTACTGCCCGCTTTCATTCGAGAGGAAAGGCCGGGATCACACCTATGCGAACGAGAAGAGGATCGAATGCCCGGACGATGCGGTACGGGAAGCGCTCCGAATGAGCGCTCTTGGGACGGGCATTACCGGAGGCGAACCCCTGGACAGGCTTGACCGGGTTATCGCCTTCGCACGTCGCCTCAAGGAGGAGTTCGGCCCATCGCACCAGATCCATCTCTATACAGGGATTGCCCCCTCAAGAGAAGATCTCCAGTCCCTCTCCGGACTCGTGGACGAGATACGGCTCCATCCTCCCCACGAACTCTGGGATACCATACTGGAGACGCCCTTCGTCGAATCGGTTCGCGAGGCCAGGAGACAGGGTTTTGTTGCAGGATTCGAGGTCCCTGCCCTTCCCGGGATAAAATGCCTGGAATGCGTCCTTTCAGAACTGGACTTCTTGAATATCAACGAGCTCGAGTGGGGCGAGAGCAATGCCGGCGAAATGCGGCGGAGAGGATATGAACCCGAAGACGGAGTGCACAACGCGGTTCTTGGCGCCCGCACGTGGGCCGAACCACTCATCAGTCACCAGAAGGTCCACTGGTGTTCGTCGCAGTTCAAGGATTCTGTCCAGTTGCGAAGGCGGCTTCAAAGAATTGCCAGGAACACGGCCCGATCATTCGACGAAGTGACCGATGACGGAACCGTCGTATATGGCATGACAGGGAGGGAATCGGTTCCACCGGATCTTCTCGGGGAGCTGGACGACGATATGTACGAGGTCCGTGACAACACCCTCGAGATGGCCTGGTGGATTCTGGTTGAACTCGCCGACAGGATACCCGGAGACAAGGCAGTGGTGGAGAGTTATCCGGATCATGGGATCATCGTGGAGGTGACACCACTCTGATGTTCCGGAAGTTCGCAGACGACCTCTACGGAAAGATCCTCCAGAGGCAGTGCCAGCACATGCCCAGGCATATCGCCATCATACAGGATGGAAACCGTCGGTATGCACGAAACCACAGGTTAAGGACCGGTGAAGGGCACAGGGCGGGAGCCGACCGGACGGAGGTGGTCCTTGACTGGGCACACGAACTCGGGATCGAACACATCACGCTGTACTCCTTCTCCACAGAGAACTTCTCCCGGGACAGCCGCGAAGTCCAGGAACTGTTTGGCATATTCAAGGACAGGTTTGAACGGGTTCTTGACGACGAACGGGTTCACCGGCACCACATACGGGTTCAGATGGTCGGTGATCCGTCGCTCCTGCCCCCCGACCTGATCG
>Ga0334885_1004398_pt1 | contig 12214 bp, 16 predicted proteins | sample GraSluR1_MG_8_FD_207233 | JGI IMG/M metagenome (GOLD analysis project Ga0334885, IMG submission 207233) | Sludge microbial communities from methane-producing bioreactor in Wageningen University, Netherlands - Granular Sludge_31_05-R1 | ecosystem: Engineered > Bioreactor > Anaerobic >...
GAACCGCACCCAGGATGAGCAAGACAATCTCGATATGGCCGAGTATATCCTCATTCAGTCAACGAAGCCTCTCCTGGAAGAGGTGAAGAGATTGAAGTTCGCAAGGTGCAAGAACTGCGAATGGTTCAGCAGAGAGCCGATTGAAGGGAAGTGGCCGAAATTCTCCAGTTCAACCGATATTCAGGGCGAAAAGGAGCTACTCGACAAAGGCTTTGGAAGATGCGCCCACGACAAGATGAACGAACAGGCTTTCTTCTACGACGACGAGCAGGTCGGTTTCGGCCAGTCTGACTACCCAGGAAAGGTCGATTATACCGGAATGATGGTCGATTGTAGTCATGACGAGTGTGGCTTTCTGTTTCACGAAACGTTCGGATGCGTGAACTTCGAAAAGAGGGAGGCAGAGGATGAAGAACATTGACAGATTCCTCAACAGACAGAAAGAAAAAGTAACCTCTCCCGAAAGGCTTGAGAAAAAGAGGATAAAGAAACAACTTCGAGACGCGAGAAGAGCCGACGAAATCTTCGGGCCTGAAGAAGAACGAGAGAATCAAGGGGAGGGGCAGAAGTGATCGTCAGAGAAGGTATAGACGGGATGCAAGAAGTCACTACGCAAGAGTTGGAAGAAGCCCTCAAGGAGCTTCGCGACGACGACATCAGTCTGAAATCAGCTATTGAGAATATGAAGAGAGGAGACACCTACTGCTTGGAAGATGGCGTGTACTCTTGGTGCAAGCCCTTAGACAAATCGATGGACGACCTAACAAAGGCGAGCATAGAACTGGCGTGGCCGTTGCAATATGCCATCCAGTCGTTGCCCAAAGAATGCCAGGAAGCATACGAAACGTTCCGGAAAGCCTATGTGGCGGAGGTCGGCAAGAAGATTCCGGCTGTCGCAGTCAATGTTAAAATGCCTCTTCTCGATGAATTCAAGAAAGCTCTCCCGGAATTGAGGGTAGAACTTGAGAAGCTAACCGATCAATTCAATGAGCTATTTGGCCGCTTCAATGAAAGGTTCGGAGAGATTGTCAAGCTCAAGGCCGAATTGAATTTGAGTATCGAGGAGGCGAGAACTTGAAAACTTCCTACTTCGCCAGAGTCGCCAGACATCCTCAAGCTGTCTCAATAGCTACTTACACCCCTAAATACTTCACAGGCAGGGTTTATCCAGACCTTGCCCCTTCAGTGGATCTTATGAGGCACTGGATACAGAACCACGATCGAATCTATTTCACCGAGAGATTCCTGGAAGAGACTCTCACACAGCTCGATCCGCGCAAGGTCTACGCGGATCTTGGTGAGGATGCGATCCTTCTCGCTTACGAACCAGCCGGAGAGTTCTCGCACAGAGTCATCGTCGCCCAGTGGCTTGAGCAGTCTCTGGGTATCGTTATTCCCGAATATGAACCAGTCTGGAAGAAAGGGAGGGATAGAAATGCTCTTGGAAAACTGGTATGAAGTTACTTTCGGCTGCAAGGTCAAAGAATTCGGCAGGTTACGGATGGAGGTTAAAGCCGCCAGTTCTCAAGCGGCGATAGACAAGGCCGGGGTTCTGGCCTCCAAGTTCTGGGACGTTGTAGAGGCCAGGACGTTGAAACCGGAGGAGATCCCGAATGATTAAACGAACCTGCCCGTTGTGCGGGAAAACCTGGTTCAGTTGTGCCGAGCAAGACCCCTGGAACTGTCAGAATTGCGGTTTCTTGCTAACGCCCGACATGAACGAGAATCCGGAGGAGAGAGATGCAGAGAATCAACATGACGGTGTTCCGCAGAGTTTTCTTTGAATCCGGTCTGAGCGTCGGGCAACTAGCCAAACACAGGATCAGACAAGAACTCACGCGCGGCATACTGGACGGCAGGATCAACCGGATAGCTCCTGCACAAGCGGCGAAGTATGCACGTGTGTTTGGAGTGCCGTATAGCGAACTGTTTCCAAATACGATAAAGATCGACAGGATCATTCGGGAATTTGTGGAGGTGGAGTGATGGGAATCTGGATATTTCTACTTGCTTCTGGGTGTTTTTGCGCAGGGTACTGCCTTTCCGGGATGCTCGGTTACGGCAACCGCGAGGATCTTGAACGCGAGGCTGAAGAGTTGAGACGCGAAAATGCCCGGCTGATGCGTCGCAATCTGACGCTTCAGGAAGAGATCGAACTGATGGAGAAAGAGACGAGATTCAGAGAGAAAACGAAGGTATGAGGGCCGCGGGGACGGTCCTTGTTACCAGGAGGGAGGTTATGAACGATTCGTTGTGGGATATCGTTTTTCGAGTCGTGGAGGGTCGGATGCTGGCACCGAAACAAGTCCAGAAACTCTGGGCCTCGCGTGAGACGATCGAGCAACACACTGAAAGTATGATTTTCTCGACCTCGTCCATAATATACCTTCAAAAAGACCGCATTGAACCAAACGAGAAGATCACGAAAGACGCCTCAGCGGTCCGGGTGTTGGAAATCATGGATCAGGCGATGGAATCTCTCACGGATGAAGATCGCCGGGCATGGGGTTGGAGGTACTCCGAGGGGATGACGCTCGAAGAGGTGGGCCAGATGATCACCGACGCACCGAGGGGATGTGAAAATGCTGCTAGATTTTGGCGTGTCAAGGCCCTGCGAAAATTGGATCATGTGGCTTTGAGACTGGCACAGAAAATGTGGAAAAACTCAAGGAGGGATGATTTGTGAGCTTAGAACGATCTCTTTCTACTCTAATTGATTCAATAGAAGCCGGAAAATTTACTGGTCACAAACCTAGAAAAACCGCACTAGAAAAGTTTGAAGGGGAATCTTACATAAAAAGCTTGAGACATTATAAGAACATAAGAATCAAAACCAGAACTGTTAAGTGTGACGTTTGTGGTTTTATACCACCCAGAGAGTTTGCAACTATTTTGAATACACATCATTTTATTCCTTTTTTGCAGGGTGGCGGGAACTCTTTAGGTAATTTGATGTTAGTTTGTCCTACTTGCCACGCAATTTGCCACAGAATAATTAGAGTTAGCGATAAACTTTTGCCGGATACCAGAACAGCATTTATTTGGTTTGCAAAACAAGTTGTTGCCGATTATGAAGGGCTCAGAAAAAGTCTCATAAGAATTTTCAATGATGATGACGAAGAACTTCTAGTGGAACAAGGAGACAAAATTCTAGTAGATGTTGAACGGTTATTTGGGCTGGCGATGGAGTATTATAGACTCTATTCTTCTACTTGACTTGCTTGGGTGAAACATTTTGTGATAGAATAGTAATTGTAAAAATATGCGAAGGCCCACTTCGGGCCTTTTTTTCATGCCATGAGGAGGCGAGCAAGTATGAAAAAGCTGATAATTATACTCTCAGTCATAGCTGTTCTGCTTATTGCAGGTTGCACCAAAGTCACCACTTATCCGAATGTAGATGGAAACTGGACTGTGAACGCTGTTGTAGAAGGCGCTGTGTACTGTTTCGACATGGAGATTGCTGCTAACGGCTGCACTTTTGACGCTACTGCTACTGGATTCGAGATTTCAGGAGGTGGCACGTCTTACAACGGTCTTGTAACTTTCAACTTGGCAATCGACGACAGGCTGTATGCTTTCCACGGCAACGCCAGCAACACGTTCATGAGCGGCTTTCTCAGAAAGGGAATACAGGGCGGCATTGTCGGCAACTGGAGCGCAAGTAGGTAATGAAAGACAGAAAATTGCTGGAAAGTATTTTCAAAAAGAGAAAGTCTGCATTGGACAAGCTATCTGACAAGTAAAGCCGAACAGGTTTATTCTGTGAGTATAAAGCTAAAAGGCTAGGCACGTAGCGCAATGGCAGCGCATCCGTCTCATAAACGGAAGGGTAGCGGTTCGAATCCGTTCGTGCCACGGCCTTTATTCATTGCGGGATGGTAGCAGTGGCCGCTCGGCTGTCTCATAAGCAGCATAGGCTGGTTCGATTCCAGCTCCCGCATCCAGCCACCTTCGGGTGAGTATTGTGTAAACTCTTCCTTCCGCACACGGGAGCCTTCGGGCTCCCTTTCTTTTGGAAGTCATTTTGAGTCAGGTCACTCAATGCGACGAATGCGGAAAGACTGATGTTATCGCCCATCACTGGCACACCCTCGACGGTCGTGACTTCTGTTCATGGAAGTGTGTGCGCAGATACGTGAATCGAAGAATCAAACAGGATCGGGAGTATCAGAGAGAGAAAGAAGGGATTGAATGCAAATTGAAAAAATGAAAGTATCAGACTTGAAATACGCTCCATACAACCCACGAAAGATTGACGACAAAGAGCTTGCCAAGCTCAAGCGAAGCATCTCAGAATTTGGATACGTCGAACCTATCGTCTGGAATGAACGCACAGGCTTTGTTGTTGGTGGGAATCAAAGACTAAAGGTTTTGCGTGAGCTTGGGATAGAAGAAGTTGATGTCGTGGTGGTTGACCTTGACGACGCAAAGGAGAAAGCTCTAAATGTAGCTTTGAATAAAATCTCTGGTGAGTGGGACTTTCCAAAGCTGAAAGACTTGTTGATAGACATCGACACGGGAGACTTTGATATAGAGCTTACTGGGTTTGATTTGGATGAGATAGGAGAATTGATAGCTTTCGACAAAGAACCTGAAGAAGACGGTTTCGACGTAGACGCTGCATTAGAAAACACAGAAGAACCCGTGACAAAACGCGGTGACATTTACCTACTTGGCAAACATCGCCTGATGTGCGGGGACTCAACTATCAAAGAAGATGTCGAGAAGCTGATGGACGGGAAGAAAGCGGACATGGTGTTCACTGACCCGCCTTATGGGGTGGCGGTCAATTCAGGGGATTTAGAGGATTTGAAAGCGAGAAATAGAAGATTGGATGGGAAGAAAGTGACTAATGACCACTTGAAGGGCGAAGAACTCCGAGGGTTATTAGAAAAATCCTTCAATAGATTTTTTGAAAACATGAAAACCGGGGCATCAATTTATGTTTGTCATGCCGAGGGCCTCGGCATGGACGTTTTGTTTAGAAGTTTGTTTGCGGAGGCAGGATTCAAACCAGCGGAAATAATCATATGGGTGAAGGATGTGTTCGCTTTCGGAAGGCAAGATTATCATTGGCGGCACGAACCAATAATTTATGGATGGAAAGAGGGGGCAGCGCACTATTTTGTTGATGACAGAACGCAAGATACGGTGTGGGAAATAGCTAGACCGAAGATTAGCAAAGAACATCCAACAATGAAACCAATAGCACTTTGCTCGAAGGCAATAAATAACAGCAGTAAATCCGGCTGGATTGTCCTCGACCTCTTCGGTGGTTCAGGCTCAACACTTATAGCTTGCGAACAGCTAAACCGCATCTGCTACATGATGGAACTTGACGAGAGATATTGCGATGTAATCGTAAAGCGCTGGGAAGAATACACAGGGGAGAAAGCAAAACTGATAAGGAAGTGATTTTATGGCTGGCAGACCGAAAAAGAAAATAGACTATGAGCTTGTCGAGAAGCTGGCCTACATTCAATGCACGCAGGAAGAAATCAGCTCGATTCTTGGAATATCGACGAGAACTCTTCAGAAGGACAAAGAATTTCTTCGCATATATAAAAACGGAATGGATAACGGGAAGATGTCTCTAAGGCGATTACAGTGGAAGGCCGCAGAAAAAGGCAACAACACAATGCTAGTTTGGCTCGGCAAACAGTACCTCGGCCAGACAGACAAGCAAGAGATGGCTCACTCTGGCAGTCTCGACATCACTGTGGACGTGGTTGAAGATGGCGATTAAGATCCACACTCGTATATTCAACAAGGCTTTCAAGCCGTATCTCGACAACCGCTCACGCTATGAGATATTCTACGGCGGTGCAGGTTCGGGCAAGTCAATGTTCATCGCCCAGAGACTCGTTCTTCGCGCAATGAAGGAAAAAGGTCACAAGTTTCTCATAGTCAGGAAAGTAGCCAAGACAAACAGGCACTCGACGTTTGCACTCATCATGGCCATTCTTCGAAGCTGGAAGGTTCTCGGACTTTTCAAAGTCAACAAGTCCGACATGGAGATCGGCTGTCTGAATGGCAATCAAGTCATCTTTACCGGCCTCGACGACGTGGAGAAGCTCAAGTCGATTGCAGGCATCACGGACATTTGGGTCGAAGAAGCGAGCGAGATTACACAGGAAGACTTTCAACAACTAGATCTCAGGCTCAGGGGCAAGACTCAGTGGCCGTTGCAGATCACGATGACATTCAATCCAGTCTCGGCTTTGAGCTGGCTCAAGTCGTTTTTCTTCGATGCACCGAAAGAAAACTGTGTCATCCACAAATCGACATACAAGGACAACCGCTTTCTTGACGATGAATACAAGAAGGTTATCGAAGACTTGAAAAATCAGGATTACACATACTATCAAATTTACGGGCTCGGCGAGTGGGGAGTGCTCGGAAACCTCGTCTTCCACAACTACGTGTTCGAAGATATCCCGTACAAAGAACAAGACTTTGACGCTGTCTATCAGGGTCTCGACTTCGGCTTCAATCATCCCTCGGCTCTCGTCCGCGTGGGAATGAAAGACGATGAACTGTACGTCTTCGACGAGCTGTATGAGACTGGCTTGACTAACGCCGAACTCATACGGGAAATCGCGAAGCTCACGGACAAGCGCAAGCAAATCACGGCAGACAGCGCCGAGCCAGCGAGAATCAAAGAGTTCAGGCAGGCGGGCTTCAACGTCGTGCCGTCTGTGAAGGGCGCAGGTTCAGTCAAGGACGGTATCGACTGGCTCAAGCGCCACAAAATTCACATCTCGAAGAATTGTCCAAACATTCTTGCCGAGATGCAGCAATACAGCTACAAGAAAGACAAAGACGGCAATGTCCTGGACGAACCGATAGAGTTCAAAGACGACGCTATCGCAGCTCTCAGATATGCGATCGAACCGTTGAGGAGTCAGAAGACAATCTTCATCGGCAAAGCTGGGCCACGGACTTAGGAGGTGGCAACGTGGGCATACGACAGGCAATAGCCGGTTGGCTTTTCAAAGCGGCGACCGGAAAGAGACGAATACAGATTATCCCCTCCTCGCAGTCCGGGAGGCCGGTGTACTCAGATTGGACAACGGAAAACGCCATAACTTCAGGACTCAAAGCCTCCAACTGGGTCTATGCGTGCATACGAAGAAAGGCCGCAGCGATAGCTTCCGTGCCGTGGCACGTAGAACAACAGACAAAGAACGGCGACTGGGAGAGGATCAGAAACCACCCGCTGGAGATTCTTCTCGCGAAGGCCAACACTTTCATGAGTGGTCAAGATCTCTTCGAGCGACTTGTCTATCATCTCGATCTCGGGGGCAACGCATTGTGGTATATCAATACTGTCGGCTCTGGTGTAAATGAGAAGCCTTTCGAACTGTATCCCCTGCACCCGGACAAGATAAAACCTGTCCCAAGTGTAGATGGTTGGATTCAGTATTATGAGTACAAAATTCAACCTGGCAATCCAGAAAAACTAGATCCTCGAAAAATAGTCCACCTCATGTATCCCGATCCGTCGTCCATATTCTGGGGCATCTCGCCACTTCAGGCCGCCGCTCGCGTAGTCGATACCGACAACGAAGCCGTGGACTGGAACAAGGCCAGCCTTCAGAATCGCGCCGTGACATCGGGCGTGTTTTCCACACCGGCGGATCTCATAGTCACAGGCGATCAGTACGACGAGCTCAAGTCTCAGGTCTGGGATCAACACGTCGGATCGTCGAACGCAGGTGCTCCGTGGGTAGTCACGGGCGGGATGCAATGGACGCCTATGGGTATGACTCCGCAGGAGATGGACTTTCTCGAAAGCAGGAAGTTCCACGTGTCCGAGATAGCGGCAGTCTTCGGAGTCCCGGTAGTTCTTCTCTCACTCGAAAGGACTACGTACAACAATATGACTACCGCCAGAACGATATTCTGGGAAGACACGATCATCCCGCTGCTAGTCGATATCCAAGAGACTTTGAATCTCTCGCTCGTTCGCTGGTGGGACCCGGCGGCTTCAGACATGGCGCAGCCGAACAATCTTCGAGTCATGTATGATCTCTCGAACGTCCCGGCTCTACAAGACAATCTGGTTCAGAAAGTCCAGACGGCCACGCATCTGTATAACATGGGTGTGCCGTTCAACGACATCAATCAGAGATTGAATCTCGGATTCAACGATATACCGGGCGGTGAATCTCCAAAGCCGTCTTTCGGTTTCATGAGCAGCAAACCTCACGAAGTCAAAGCGCTTACGGAAGAAGAAAAGACGGCGCTCTGGAAAGCCAGAGACTCCACGCGCAGAGAATGGGAATCGAAAGTCGCGGAGAAGATAGTCGATCGGTTCAAGGACGAATCGAGCGTTGTTGTAGCCGCATACGAAGAGAGCGGAGAATCCGGGGCTCTCGCCGCCGTGATTGCGCAGAAGAAAGACTGGGAAGTCCTTCTCAAAAGTGCGTACATGGCAATAATTGAGTTCTTCGCCACACGCTCGGCAACCCGGCTGGTCGGGAAGTCTCGCGGTGCACCAGAAAAGAAGTTTGTTTTCGACCCGTTCGCGGCGAACGTTCAGACATGGATCGCGGCTGTGGCGGCCAGGAAGATCACGCGGATGTTGGCTACCACTCAGGACGCGATAGCGCGAGAGATCTCCCGGGGCATGAGCGAGGAATTAACCAGCGCCCAGATCGCGAAAAGGATTCAGGATAAATACGATTCGTGGCGCGGCCTCGGAGACAGCGCAATGACTGAATATCGCTCGGTCATGATAGCCAGAACCGAGACTGGCGGGGCGGCGAATTTCGGGAACAGGGAAGGGGCGGCTCAAACAGGAATGCCCCTCACAAAGACGTGGATCTCGTCCAGAGATTCGAGGGTTCGAGACTCCCACGACTCGCTGGACGGTGAGACCAGACTGTTCAATGAACCATACAGCAACGGGTTGATGTACCCAGGCGACCAGGGCGGATCGGCTGGCGAGGTAATCAATTGCCGGTGCGTCGAAGAATACGAAGTTATCGAATGAGGTGATGATATGGGTGATATTGAAGTAAAGGTTTTGAAACCCAAACAGGCTCAGATGAAAGTGATCGAAGAAGAGGACGGCCCAGGGTACATCGAAGGGTACGCGGCTGTTTTCAACAATGTTGACGATGGCGGAGACAAGATAATCCCCGGAGCCTTCAAAAAGACGATCATTGAAAAGCTACCTCTCAAGAGAATCAAATTCGTCGATTTCCACAACGGATGGAGGTCCAGCGAAGACATAATTGGGGTTGTTGAAGAGGCAAAAGAAGATGAATTCGGGCTCTGGATCAAAGCTCGCCTTTCTAAGTCGAATCGTGCACAGGAAGTTAGAGAGAAGATCAAGGATGGAATACTTGACGCTCTTTCGATAGGATACAGAACTGTCAAATATTCTTATGCGAAAGAGGGAGAAAAAGAGCCAGATATTCGAATACTTGAGGAATTGGAGCTTTTCGAGGCAAGCGTCGTTGCCTGGGGAATGAATTCTCTTGCAGTCATAACCGGCGCAAAAAACTCGAATGAAATCGGTACATCAAAACTTTTTTCAATCTTGCGGAACAGAATGGAGACGGTAGGACTCTCTGAAAGTGAAAAGAAAGAATTGCGTGAAACAATAAACAACCTCAAAGCACTCCTGGGGGACGAGCCGCCCACAGGCACTCAGAAATCAGGAGCCGCAGAACCGACTTCCGAGCCGGGTGACCACTCGGACGACGAAATCAGAGAAATGCTCAAAACATTGAACGTTGCGAAAGAGTTCGAGGAGGAGCAGGCCATACTCGAATCTTTCCGTTCGTTCGCAAAAACAATTCATGAAGGAGTTGAACAATAATGGAACTCAAAGAACTTCAGGAACTCCTTGAAACCTACAAGGGCAATATGAAGGAGCTCCTGACCAAACAGGCAGAAGAACTTAAGAAGCACGGTGAAACAACGGCTTCGACCGCAAAATCTATCGAAGCGATGGACGCGACCATAAAAAGTATTACTGAAGGTATGGAAGCGGCCAAAAAGAGAATGGACGAGCTCGAAGCAAAAGCTGGAAGAATCCCCGAGCCCACAGCGACCGAGGTAAAGTCCCCGGGCCAGACGTTCATCGAATCCGAGGCATACAAGGCCGTCAAGGACAAGGGAATACCGATAAGGTCTCAGCCAGTCCAGGTGAAGACGCTCATCACCGGAGCCTCTCTGGGCAACCTCGCCGGATACCTTTACTCGTCATACAGAGTCCCTGGAATCGTGGAAGATCCGAGAAGGGCCGCGAGGGTTAGATCTCTTCTCAATGTCATTCCCACGACCGCGGGAGCGATTGACTGGATCAGAGAAACGGGTTTCACCAACAACGCCGCTGTTGTGGCGGAAGGCGGAGAAAAGCCCGAATCCGCGATCACCTTCGAGAACAAGAGCAACACGATCAAGACGATAGCGCACTGGATACCCGTGACAAAGCAGATCCTTGCCGACGCTCCTGGACTTCAGGCCTATATCGACTCGAAGCTGATCTACGGTCTGTACCTCAAGGAAGACGATGAACTCCTCTACGGAACCGGCGAAGATGGAGACATCCACGGCATCACGACCGACGAAGACGTTCAGACCTACAACTGGTCCGACGGCACGGTCGGAGACACGAAGCTCGACGCTATCAGAAGGGCCATGACGAAGGCTTACCTTGCCTACTACCCTGTCAACGGTATCGTGCTTCATCCGAGTGACTGGGAAGATATCGAGCTCCTCAAGTCGTCCGACGGCCTGTATGTCTGGGTCAATGTCGTTGTCGGCGGGCAGGAGAGAATCTGGAGAACTCCTGTGGTCATATCGTCTGCGCTCACTGAAGGAACGTTCCTCACTGGTGCTTTCGATCTTGGTGCCACGCTATGGGACAGACAGGAAGTCACAATCTCTGTCTCTGGATCGCATAGCGACTTCTTCATCAAGAACAAGCTGGCTATCCTCTGTGAAGAGAGGGTCGAGCTCACTGTCGAAAGACCTGAATCGTTCGTTGTCGGCACGTTCGACGCTGCTCCGACGGCTGGTTCCTGATAGTCAACCACAAGGGCCGGGGAACCGGCCCTTTTTCTTCGAGGTGAAAGATGTTCTCGATTCTGATCCCCTTTCAGGGAGGCAATGCACATAGAGAAAAGATATTCAACTGGCTCGTGGGGTTCTACGAGAAGAACGTCCCTGAAGCCGAGATCGTGATCGGGGAAGACTACACCGGCAGGATCAATCGCTCAAGGATGAGAAACGACGCGTTCAACAAATCGACGAGAGACATTCTCGTCTACATCGACGCGGACGGATTGATTCGACCCGAAGACATCCGGGAAGCAGTGAAGAGAGTAAGGCGTGGAACCGCGATGGTTCAGGCCGAGACGGTGACGTGGATAACGAAAGAATCTACCGCCACGATCCTAGACGGTCCTACCGACTGGCCTCCTATCGAGAAGAAAGACATTCAGGCAGTCGAGAGAGTTCTAGGCGAATTCTTCGTACTCTCAAGAGAGACGTTCGAGAAAGTCAGAGGGTGGGATGAACGCTTCGAGGGGTGGGGTGGTGAAGATCAGGCCTTCAGATGCGCGGTCATGGCACTCGTTGGGAAGATTGAGAAACTGCCTTCAACGATCTATCATCTCTGGCACCCTAGAACGGTCAACGAATGTCCGAAACATTCGGGGTTCAAGGCGAACAAGGTTCTTCGAGACAGGTATGTGGCATATCAGGGTAATTCAAGGGCAATGGAATCGTTGATCTCCGAGAGGTTTACCGATTCAAGAGTCTCGATAGACTTCTATGCGCAGGCCGCCCATTACTTCGATCATCTCGAAACGATATGGAAGGCAATGCCCGATTATCTTAGAGGCAAGTTCTATGTACTCTCGGCAATAGGTGCTCATTCACGATCGAAGAAGATCCGAACATATCTCATGCCCTCGCACCTCAAAGTCGTTCAGAGCTTGCGGAAAGGAACAGGCCCGGTCGTTGTGGCCGGTATTGAGGACGCGAAGACGGCATACGCAGCCGGAAGGATCCCCTTCCTGGTCGATCACGGAGTCGGTCAGACCTACATTGACTCGAATCACCCATCATACGCGAGGGGAAATGGAAGAGACTTCATGGGTCTCTTCATCGTTCCCAATGAATGGTGCGAGAGAGAGAACAAGAAAGGTTGTCCGGAAGTGCCTACCGCGATAGTGGGCTGTCCGAAACT
>Ga0334885_1004403_pt1 | contig 12206 bp, 5 predicted proteins | sample GraSluR1_MG_8_FD_207233 | JGI IMG/M metagenome (GOLD analysis project Ga0334885, IMG submission 207233) | Sludge microbial communities from methane-producing bioreactor in Wageningen University, Netherlands - Granular Sludge_31_05-R1 | ecosystem: Engineered > Bioreactor > Anaerobic > Unclassified...
CGACCTGCGCCGCAGTGAGGAGCGCTACCGGGGCATTGTGGAGGATCAGACGGAGTTCATCTGCCGCTGGACACCGGACAGGCGCCTGACCTTCGCCAACGAGACTTATCGTCGTCAGTTCGGCGCCGGGGCGGAAGACCTCGTCGGCCACCGCTTCCTGCCCCTGATTCCCGAGGACGACCGGAAGCAGGTAAACGAGGCCCTCGCGGCCCTCGGGCCCGACAGACCGCTGCTGACCATTGAGCACCGCGTGCTCACCTCCGACGGCCGCCTGCGCTGGGTGAGCTGGACGCACCGCGCGATCGCGGACGCCACCGGGGGCGTCGTGGAGATGCAGTCGGTAGGCTGCGACATCACGTCGCGGAAGCAGGCGGAGCAGCGCCTGGCCAGTATCAACCGCTGCTTCCTGGGCTTCACGGCCTCGCCCCAGGAGAACATCGACAGCCTCACCGCCCTCTGCGGCGAACTGCTACCGGCGGACCACGTTGTCTACTACCGTCTGGAGGATGAAAAGCCGGTGGCGGTCTCGCAGTGGAGCGCCCCGGCTTTCGATGGCTGCGAGAGCCACGGCGACGACGACCTGTGCCGAACGGTGATGCAACTGGGGGCCGCCGACACCCTGGCGGTGTGTGAGCTGCCTCAGCGCGGCGAGCCCGGTTCTGCCCCAGAGCTCTCCGTCCGCGAGCCCAAGATGGCTCTCGGGGCCTGCGTGCGCTTCGCCGGTGAGGCTGTGGGGGCGCTGTGTGCGCTTTTCTGCAGCGACTATGCAGCCACCGACGAGGACAAGGACCTTCTCAGCGTGATCGCCTCGGCCATAAGCGGCGCGGAGCAACGCCGGGTGGCCGCACAGCGACTACAGACCAGCAATGAGACGGCGTGGGCACTGCTGAACTCCACGTCGGACCCGGTGGTGCTGCTCACTCCCACCGGTGGCATCCTGGGCATCAACGCGGCCTGCGCCGAGGGGCTGGGCAAGAGCATCGCTACCTTGGTGGGCACCGACCTGTCCTCCCACCTGACCGGTGAGACGCTGGAGGTGATGCAGGAGCACTTCCGCAGGGCGGTAGAGACCGGCCGGCCTCAAGTGTTCCTCCACGACATCGCCGACAGCCACCAGCGGATCTCGGTGTACCCGATTCTCGACGCCGACGGCAACCTGAGCCGCGTCTCGGTGTTCGCCCATGACATCACCGACGAGCTCCGGGCCCAGGATGCGCAGCGGCTGGCCGCCATGGGGCAACTGGCCACCGGTGTCGCCCACGAGTTCAACAACCTGCTGGCAAGCATGATGATGCGGGCGGAACTGGCGCAGCGGCGCCGCACGCAGGAGGAGTACGAGCGTCTCGTCGAGCTGGTGCTACGCGCCACAGCGCGGGGCAGCGAGGTCTGCGGCAGCCTCGCGGCCTTCGCCAGGCCTCGAGAGCCCAGCAGAGAGACCATCGATATCGCCCAACCTCTGCGGGCCGCCCTCGCCGTCACCGAGAGGGAGATACGGAGGGCCGGGATCGACCTGCGAGAGACATTCACGGCCGACGGCCACCGCGTGCACGCCGACGCCGGACAGATGGAGCAGGTGTTCCTCAACCTGCTCATCAACGCGCGCCACGCCATGCCCACCGGCGGCACCCTTGCCGTCACCACCGAATACGACCCGCTCACCGACCAGGTCGTGGCGACCGTCGCCGACAGCGGAGAGGGGATCCCCCCCGAGCATCTGTCCCGGGTCTTCGAGCCCTTCTTCACCACCAAGGGACGCCTGGGCGATAGCTCGATCCCCGGCACGGGTCTGGGGCTGTCGGTCTCGCACGGTATCGTCACGGCCCATGGCGGGACCATCGAGGTGTTGAGCCGCGTCGGTGAGGGCACCACGGTGCAGGTATGCCTTCCGGCGCGATCGTCGGAGGAATAGCTCGGGGGCCGCCCCCTGTCCCTACATCCGGCAGTCACGGCACACATACCCCGGCGGCCCGAAGGGCTCAGCCGGCCGCGCGACCGAGATCTGGTCCAGCGCCGCCCAGCGGCCACAGGTCGTGCAGCGCACGCTCCGGCTGCGCGGGTCCAAGAGGAGGCCCGCGGAGCCGGGCAAGATGGCCTCCGTCCGACACAGGCCCCGCAGCGTGCGCACAAACTCCACCTGCAGCTCCCACAAACCGGGGGGCAGGTCCCCAACTATCGTCAGTTTCGGCTCACAGCCCCTGACCAGCCTCTCGGCACCCCGCAGGCCCAGATTCGAGGCCTGAAGGAACGTGGCATCCGTGTGCTCCCGTGGGTCCGTCTCGCCCACGTGCAGGATGAGAATGTCGCAGCCCCCGAGGTTGTCGGCATCGCACAGCTCCGGGTAGAATCCCGTGTTCCCCGTGTAGCCCAGCGTCAGGCCCGGCTTCTCTGCCCCGTGGTCGTAGCACTCGATCCGCAGCCCTACGGCGCCGGGCGCGCCGGAACCGTGCTTCGCCTCGAAATACCCTACGTCGAAGGGGAGGTCGGCGATCTCGCCGAGGTTGATGAACACGGCCTTGAGGCCGCGGCGCCTCGCGAGGTCCATGGCGATGGGCTGAGGGCGTCGGTGCGTCGCGTACTGCGGATCCAGCACCGTGGCCTGCGCCGTGTCGGTGTCCCACAGCAGGCAGTAGGCCCACAGCTCGGGGGCCTCGTGCTTGGCCATCTCATAGCGCAGCCGGTCCAGCGCATCCAGTTCCCCGGAGTGGGAGGGATGGGCCCGCGTGACGGCCAGTGCCTGTATCTCCCTGCAGTGCAGTCCGGCGGCGTGCATGCCGGCAAGCAGCCCCTCGCCGGCGTCGATGGCCAGACCCTTGCCGGCCCACTTGAGAAGATAGCCTCCGGACTGCCCCCGCGGGGCGGGCGCCGGTGTGCCGTCGGCGCCGGGGGCGAAGCCTCTGGCGACAGCCAGGGCATCGGGAAGATCAGAGGAAGGCGTCTGTGCGTAGGCCCGGTGCGTGCGGTGGGCCCCCAGAGCGGTACGACGCAGAACGCGCTGGGCGGCCGCGCCCTGGCCGCCCTCGGTCCTGGCGATCTCGGTCCCCGCCACGAGCCAGGCGGCATCTTTGGAGCTGCGCACCTCAGACCCGATGCGCGCCCTGGCGATCATGGCGGTCGTCATCGCGGCCTGCTCATCATCGCCCATCATCTCGAAGGTGCTGAGCGCCTTGTTCCAGCAGTTCACGGCGGTCTCGTCATCGCCCTTGTGGCAGTACGCCACCCCGATGTTGTACCACGCGGCGCCCACGCCGTCGAAACCGGGAACATCGAAGGCCCGCTGGTAGCAGCTTATGGCGCTGTCGAACTCCTGCCGTCTGGCATACGCCAGCCCCATGTTGCACCAGGCGTCGCCCTGACGGGCGAAACTCGAGCTCTCCAGTGCGCGCTGGTAGCTGGCGATGGCGCGGTCGTGATCGCCGCGCTCGGAGTACGCATTGCCCATGCTGTACCAGGTGGCATCCGCGGCCGTGTAGTCCGGATCGTCCAGCGCCTCCTGGAAGCAGGCAATGGCCTCGTCATACTGCCCGATGTCGGCATGCGCCAGGCCCATGTTGTGGCACGTCTCGCCCAGGGCCGAATAGCCCGGAGCTTTCAGGGCACGCTGATAGTAGGCGATGGCGCGGTCGTGCTCGCCGACGAGACGATAGGCCTCCCCAAGGTGGTTGCAGGCCGCCCCGATCGCCTCGAATCCGCGGTCCTTAAGGGCGTTGAGATAGCAGGGGATCGCCCGGTCGGGCTGTCCCAGAGCCGCCAGCGCATTGCCCATGGCATACCACGACTTACCGGGGGTAGCATACCCCGGGTCGGCCAGGGCGCGCTCGTAGCAGGAGATGGCGCGGACGTGATCTTCCCTGGCCGCCCACGCCAGACCCAGATTGCTCCAGGTCGCCGCGCAGCTCTCATAGCCCGGCTCGGCCAAAGCCGCCTCGTAGCACGAGACCGCCTGGTCGTAGTCCTCCCTGGCCATGTGGGCCAGGCCCATGTTGCTCCAGGTGGCCCCGCGCGCCAGGTAGCTGCGCTCATTGAGTGCCTGCTGGTAGCACTCGATGGCCTCGTCGTAATCGCCGCGGGCCATGTACGCCAGGCCCATGTTGTTCCACGCGGCTCCCGGATTCTCGTAGTTCGGTCTGTTGAGCGCCTTCTGGTAACAGGCGATGGCCCGGTCGTGCTCCCCCTTGGTGGCGTGCACCAAACCCATGTTGTTCCAGGCCACTCCGGGGCTGTCATAGGTCGGGTCCCGCAGGGCCTGCTGGTAGCACTCGATGGCCCTGTCGTAATCGCCCAGGGCGGCGTAGGCGAAGCCCATGTTGTTCCAAGCCAACCCCGGGCTGTCGAAGCTCTTGTCCTCCACCGCCTTGCGGTAGCGCTCAATGGCGGTCTCGTAGTTGCCGCGACGCCCCTCGACGAGGCCCTGGTAGAACCTGGCCAACCCCACCAGACGCAGCGAGGGCAACCCGACGATGCCGTCCAGGCGCGCCAGGGCCTCGTCCAGGTCATCGGCGGCCTCGAGCCCGGCGGCCTCGGCAATCTGCGCTTCGGCGGCGAAGCCCATCTCGCGGGCGTACCTGGCGGCGGCGGCATACTGCTCTCTCGCCTGCTCGACCTTGCCTGCCCGGCGCAAAGCACGGGCATCCCAAAACAGGCCGCTGAAGCTCTGCAGCGCGGCACTTAGTTGCATCGCAATCTACCTCGGTAAGGGACCGAACGGCTCTTTGCCTTGCATTCCACCGCCCCGAACACGCCGGCCCGGCACATGCACCATGGAAGGTGGTAGTGTACCACGTCACAGCCTCGTGCGGTCAAGGGGCTGCAGTCACGCGGTCACGCGGCCTCGCCTGTACCGGCCTCGCCGGTCTTGACACAGCCGACAGGAGGGGTCACCCTTGGGCGGGCGCCCACAGTCGCGAGGCGGGGCGCCGATCCCATGCCCGCAGCCGGCATTCACCCACAGGAACAGCACCGCCATGGCCAATCACCTCTGTCGTGTCCTTCTCCATCCCGACCGGTACCCCACCAACGAGCACTACCCCTTCAACCTGTCCTTGTTTCGCAAGACCGCCCAGGTTGACCTCACCGGACCGGTAACCTTGTTCGTCGGGGAGAACGGTACGGGGAAATCCACGCTTCTGGAGGCCATCGCGCGCAAGTGCGGCATCCACATCTGGCAGGAGGAGCGCACGCGGTATCGCTACAACCCCTACGAGCACATGCTGGCCCAGTGCATCAGCGTCACGTGGCGTGACGGCACCGTGCCCGGCTCGTTCTTCGGCTCCGGTATCTTCCAGGACTTCGCCCGGCTCCTGGACGAGTGGGCCTCCGCCGATCCCGGACAGCTCAAGTACTTCGGTGGCAAGTCGCTCATGGAGCAGTCCCACGGCCAATCGCTAATGGCCTACTTCCGCGCCCGCTACAAGCTCCGCGGCCTGTACCTGCTGGATGAGCCGGAGACCGCCCTCTCCCCCCGGACACAGCTCGAATTGCTCGGCCTGCTGTCCGCCGCCTGCGAGGCGGGCAATGCACAGTTCATCATCGCCACCCACTCCCCGATACTGCTCTCCTGCCCCGAGGCCACCATCTACAGCTTCGACGAGGAGAGTATCGAGCCCATCGAGTATGAGGCCACGGACCACTATAGGGTCTACCGCGACTTCATGGCCGGACACACGGCGTGCGGAGAAAAGCAGGGGTGAGAAACGGCGAGAAACGGCCACGTCTCACCACGGAGACACGGGGAACGGCGGAGAACGGCCACGTCTCACCACGGAGACACGGAGAACACGGAGTTGCACGGAGAACGGCTTCCCGGGCGAACGACCCAACACAGAGACCCGGAGAACGACGGAGAACACACAGAACGGCAGGGGCGGGAAACGGCGGAGAACGGCCACGTCTCACCACGGAGAACACGGAGTTCCACGGAGAACGGCTTTCCGGGCGAACGGCCCAACACAGAGACACGGAGAACGACGGAGAACACAGAGAACGGCAGGGGCGGGAAACGGCGGAGAACGGCCACGTCTGACCACGGAGACACGGAGAACACGGAGTTCCACGGAGAGCGGCTTTCCGGGCGAACGGCCCAACACAGAGACACGGAGAGAGGCACCAAAGGCGGCCCACGAGGTGAAGAAGGCGGACCGTTGACGCGGGAGGCCGGCGAGGAACACGGCGGTTGGTCGGGGAAGAGTCGCCATGGAGCCACGGCGGGGGCCGTAGGCCCTCTCAGACCCCATACGGAGGCTGTCATGTATCCTGCGCGCAGCGTCGCACTATCCATGGTGGTGATTGCCTTGCTCGGATCAAACGCATCGGCTCAGGAGCCCGTGAACATCGGCTCGCGGCTGGAGCTGTTGGTTGACGACACTCTCATCGAGGAAATGGCGGGAGGGGCAAATCTGCGGCTGCACCATCCCCAGAGGCGGGATATCGTCTTCCAGACCGATGCCCCCTGGGAGGGCAATGCCAGCGCCTATCAGTCCGTGTTCAAGGATGGCGATCTCTACCGCATGTACTATCGCGGTACCCACTATCGCCACAGTGGCGAGCCGGCCCAGGCCCTCGAGGACCACGCCTGGTACCTGTGCTATGCCGAGAGCGATGACGGCATCCACTGGCGCCGGCCGGAGCTGGGGATCGTGGAGTTCGATGGCTCCACCGCCAACAACATCGTGCTTTCGCCGGAGATGCTGGCCCAGATCGGCGGCGACCCGGCGCACACCGCCACCTTCCTGGACGAGAACCCCGACTGCCCGCCGGATGAGAAGTACAAGATCATCATCCTGGGCAGCAAGCCCACCGGGCTGTATGTGCTCAAGTCCGCAGATGGCGTGCACTTCGCGCCCATGGGCACGGAGCCCGTCATCACCGAGGGTGCCTTCGATTCACAGAACCTCGCGTTCTGGGACCCGGTCCGGCAGGAGTACCGCGAGTACCATCGCGGGTTCAACAAGGGCATGCGGGACATCATGACCACCACGTCCACGGACTTCCGCACCTTCGGCGACCCCGACTGGATCCAGTACCCCGGCGCGCCCGCCCAGCAGCTCTACACCAACCAGATCCAGCCCTACTACCGGGCCCCGCACATCTTCATGGGCTTCCCCATGCGCTACACCGACAGGGGATGGTCGCAGCCGGTGCTGGACCTCCCCGGCCTGGATGAGCGCCTGGTCCGCGGCAAGAGCCATCCCCGCTACGCCACCACCGTCACCGACGCGGTGTTCATGACCAGCCGCGATGGGGTCAACTTCAACCGCTGGGCCGAGGCCTTCATCCGTCCCGGCCCCAGGGAGCGGCGGAGCTGGGTCTATGGCGATAACTTCGTGTTCTGGGGCATGGCGGAGACGAGGGCCGACGTGGAGGACGCCCCGAACGAGATCTCGCTGTACGCCACCGAGGGTTACTGGGAGGGCGTAGCCACGGACGTTCGGCGCTACACCATCCGCGTTGACGGCTTCGTCTCGGCCAATGCGCCCTTCTCCGGCGGCGAAGTGGTCACCAAACCCCTGATCTTCGAGGGCGGGAACCTGGCGGTGAACCTCGAGACCGGCGGAGCGGGCAGCTTCCAGGTGGAGATCCAGGATGCCGGGGGCAATCCCATCGACGGCTACACGCTGGACGAATGTCCCCCCATCTTCTGCGACCGGTTGCGGCACATTGTGCGCTGGGAGTACCAGGGGGGGGACCTGCGTCCGCTGGCCGGCACTCCCGTGAGGCTCCGCTTCGTCCTCAGTGACGCCGACCTGTACGCCTTCCAGTTCGTGCCCTACGAGCCGGAGCCCGAATACCCGGATGTGGTGGGCATCGGCGCGATGCCGCGCAAGAACAGAGACCGCGCGGCGTTCGTGGTGCTCCAGGATGACTTCACCGGCATGCCGGCGGGAACCACCCCGAGCGAGGAGGACCTCAACCCCGCCGTGGTCGAGGGCCAAAGCGGCTGGCTGATCCGCGAGGGTTCCCCGGACAGAGTGCAGGTGCTCAATGACGACCCCATCGGCAGCGGGCAAGCCGGCGACAGGCCCTATCTGAAGATCGAGCGGCGCGCCGAAAGCCACGAGGAGGGCGGCTGCGCCTGGGTGGCACTGACACCACAGGACGCGGCGGACACCACCCGGGGCACCATGGAGATCAACGCCCGCATCTGGGTGCCCTCCACCAATGCCTCCCGGGTGGAGATCGACGGCTACGACAACCCGGTGGGGACCTTCGACCGTCGTGCCTTCCATGTGCGCTTCGCCGCCGACGGCACGGTGACGTACTACAAGGACATCGAGAACCCCATCACCGACCTCAGCTTCCAGACCGACACGTGGCAGGAAGTGACGATCCGGGCGGACCTGGACACGGCTACCTTCGACCTCACCATCGGCGACAAGACCGTACAGGCGCTCCCCTTCGCGCTGGGTGGCGTAAAGCGGGTGCAGTGCATCGCCATCGGCCCCAACTCGGGCAACTCGGTGATCTACGTGGAGCGAGTGCAGGTGACGGTGACGCCGTAGGTGATCGGCGCCCCCGTACGGAGAGCACAGACCAACGCCGTTCGCCGTTCCGCGACGAAAGGTGTGTTGTCACATGAGGCCTTCCCCCATCTGGTTGTGCATCACGTGGGCCATCCTGGCTCTGGCGCTGCTTCCCGCGGCCGCGCAGGAGGTGGTGATCGACCAGACCGGTACCCTCGACGGCGAGCAGCAGAGGCTGCTGGGTGACGCCCAGCGCGCCTTGCAGGAGCAGTCGGGCATCGGCATCGCGCTGGCCTTCTTCCCGGAGATCCCCAAGGAAGAGGCGACCCAGCGGCGGTCGCAGATCATGGAGAAGCTAGAGCAAGAGGGCCTCGTCACCGGCGCCTTCGCGCTCTTCGCCTTCAGCGGCCAGCGGTCCATCTCGTATACCTCGACCCGGGAGTTCGGCGAGCGCCTGAGCTCGGAGGCGGTCCGGGCCGCATGGTCATCATTGCCGGAGGGGCTGGACTTCACCGCGAGCGTGGCGGCGTTCCTCGCCGCTCTGGGCAGGACCGCGGGCGGCGGAGGCGCCCCTGGAGACGGTGTCACGGCGCCGCCGACCGTGGTCGGGCCGCCGACGAGTGCATCCTTCGCGGTGACCCCAGTCAAGCAGGAGGAGTTGCGTCCCTCGGCTCAGCCGCAGACGGTGAGCCACGGCCCGCAGATCTCGGTCACGGTGCCCGGGGGGGTCCTGGCCGAGCCCACAACGCTGAGCATCGGCGCCGTCACCGCCCTGCCCGCCGAGGCCGAGGGGAGTTTCCAGTCACTGGGCGCCTACGAGGTGTCCCTGGGCGACCTGCACGAGTTCGACCGGGACATCCTCATCGAGGTCCCTTACGACCCGGCCCGACTCGAGCCCGGAGAGCCGCTCTCCGAGCAGATCATGGCACTGCGCTGGGACGAGCAAGCCGGTTGCTGGACCGAGGTGCCCTGCGGCTTCGACGAGGCCCGGCGCCGCGTGATCGCGCGCACCGATCACCTGTCGGTCCTGAACTTCATCTACCGCATCGAGGTCGTCCTGTACAACTGCCTGTGGGAGAACTTCACCCATACCTGCATCCGTGTGAAGCACTTCCGGTTCTACTACAAGCTCCCGGCGATTGAGACGAGCAGGACGGTGGCCGGCTGGCGCTGCGAGGCCAACCCGGACCCCGCCTACAACTACCTGTACGCGTACTCCAACCCCAACTGGAACAACTTCATGCGCGATGTCTCCTACTATCTGGAGAAGTCGTATGACGCCTATGTCAAGGCCGGCCTGGACCCTCTGGGCAAGATCCCCGTCGTTGTCAAGACCGGACCGGACGCGGCGGGCACCGACCCCGCCTGCTACGAGCACGGCACCAAGCGGCTCTATGTGTCCTCCAACCGCGTTATCAGTCGCGCCGATCTCAAGCACAAGCTGGCCCATGAGCTGTTCCACTCCTTCCAGTCCTCGGCCCTGGGCTACGACGTCTCGGTCGCGACCGGCACGGTGGCGAAGTGGTGGATGGAGGCCTCCGCCGAGTACGCCTCGTGCCGCGTGCCGTGGACGCTGGACGAGATGGGCGGTTCGGTGCACAGCATCTACCCGTACCTGCTGCAGTACCCTCTTCCCTACTGCGGCGTCCCCAATGACGGCCACGGCGTGAAGGGCTTCAACGAGCTGGAGTACGACAAGGGGTACTATCTGGACCACCTGGTGCGCTCGGGCGCGAAGTTCGGGCAACTGTTCAAGGAGATCAGCAGGGCACTCCTGGACGCCCGGGACGGCAAGCCCATGGGCGCCGGCGGCCCCATCCTGAGCACGATTCGTGCCCACGTGGCCACGGTCGTGCAGCGCCCCGTCCGCGACGTGTACCGCGAGTTCGCCGCCTGGTTCCTGTTCAGCGCCGAGGCCCCGCTGGCCCGGGCGCTGCCACCCGACGACGACCCCCTGGCCTGCATCGACAACCCCAACCGGGCGCTGATCGTGTTCCCGCCACCGAAGACCGACCCCCAGACCGGGCAGACCCAGGTCTACAGGAAGACCCATGCCATGGACCTTCCCGGCGGCTACACGGCCAAGGTGTTCGCGGTCAAGCCGGAGCTGGAGGCGGGGAGCACAACCCCGCGGCCGATGGTGGTGCGGCCTATCGCCCTCCCGGACGAGACCTCGCTGGACGTCTTCTGCCTCCCCGAGGGCACCCGCGTGCCGGGCCAGCCACAGCCCCAGGCGACGATCGAGCCTGGCGGCAAGGGCGTGCTCTGCGACGTGGAGCCCAACCACATTCTGTACGTGGTCGCCTGCAATACGAGCCCCGAGAACGCGGCCAAGGTGGAGCTCGAGGTCTACGACTACGCCATCACGCTGGAGATCACCGTGGGCGGTCAGACGGTGACCGGTCCCGGCACGCCGTGATCCCCCCGGCAGTTCGCCGACCATCACACTATCCGGCCCAGGAGCGCCGGTTGCCCGACCAAGGAGACACGCCATGGACAAGCTCGGAATCGCAGTCATCGGCCTGAAGATGGGCTATTCGCACTTCCAGAACGCCCGGAGCCTCGCCAACGCCGACCTCGTCGCCGTCTGCGACCTGGACGAGGGGCTCCTGGAGAGGACCCGGCGCGACTTCGACGTCCCCTTCGCCAGCACACGCTTCGACGAGGTCCTGGAGCGAGAGGACGTGCATATCGTCTCCATCACCACGCCGGATTACCTGCATCACCCTCAGACCATCGCGGCTCTGGAGGCGGGCAAGCACGTGCTGGTCGAAAAGCCCATGGCGCTGAATGTGGCCGAGTGTGAGGACATGGTCAATGTGGCCCGGGACAAGGGCCTCAAGCTCATGGTGGCCCATGTCTGCCGGTTCTACTCGTTCTTCGAGCAGGTCAAGCGGTGGTGCACCGACGGCACGCTGGGGGACCCCTACTACGTGGAGACCAGCTACATCCACAACTACGAGACCATTCCCGGCGTCGGCGGCTGGCGCTACGACCCGGAGCTGCGCCATCCCTTCGTCGGCGGCGCCTGCCACGCCGTGGACCTGGCCCGCTGGCTGGGCGGGGACATCGACGAAGTCCACGCCTACGGCAACCACTTCAACATCCCCCAGCAGAAGTGGGAGGACCACATCATCGCCAACGTGAGGTTCCAGGGCGGCGCGATCGGCCGGATCATGAACTCCTCCGGCTGCCCGCGGCCGTACAACATCGAGTGCGAGGTCTGGGGCACCAAGGGCACGATCTGCGGGGACAACACGCGGGACGAGGCGGAGCTTGCGCTGCGCCAGACCGGGTACGAGCATTGGCTCAAGTACCCCAAGGCCAGCATGGCCAAGGCCATTGCCAATGAGATCTCGCACTTCGTGGACTGCATCGCCACCGACAGGACTCCTCTGATCGACGGAGTGGATGGCGCCAAGACCATCGCCACCTGCTGGGCGGTGATCGAGTCGATCGCGAGTGGGCGGCCGGTGAAGGTACGGAACGAATTCTGAGGCGATGCGATGGGGGGTGTCGTTCACCTCTCGGAGCCCCTTCGAATCTATTGGGAGATGTGAAGGTGGCGGCATCGCCGTTCCACCTCTCCCAGCACTCGCCAACGCTCTGCGGCCCGTATCATCGCCGGCCCACATCATCTCAGCGCTGAGCGGGCCAGGGTCGGCGCAGCGTAGTGGTGTCCCGACGCGGGTGGTGGCTCGCCTCAGGGCGGTCCCTCACCCGCCACGCCGGCCCTTTGGGCCGCCCTGT
>Ga0334885_1004411_pt1 | contig 12194 bp, 4 predicted proteins | sample GraSluR1_MG_8_FD_207233 | JGI IMG/M metagenome (GOLD analysis project Ga0334885, IMG submission 207233) | Sludge microbial communities from methane-producing bioreactor in Wageningen University, Netherlands - Granular Sludge_31_05-R1 | ecosystem: Engineered > Bioreactor > Anaerobic > Unclassified...
ATCCTGTTGACAGGCCGTTGCCGCCGCCGTTGCCGTCATCCTGTCCATCCGCCGTTATCCTGTCCATCCTGTTCTGTCGTCGTCGTTGTCCGTTGCCGTCATCCTGTCCATCCTGTTGACAGGCCGTTGCCGCCGCCGTTGCCGTCATCCTGTCCATCCGCCGTTATCCTGTCCATCCTGTTCTGTCGTCGTCGTTGTCCGTTGCCGCTATCCTGTCCGTCCTGTTCTGTCGTCGTCGTCGTGGTCCGTTGCCGTTATCCTGTCGGGCCGTCGTTCGCCGCTCCGCGCCGGTACCGCTCCTCGAACCAGTCCGCCAGGCCCGCAAGCACGCTCTGGGGCACCCGTGTCTGGTACCCCGACACCATCTCCTCCACCCGCTCGTGGGCGCGCTGCACAATTGGCACCCCTTCGCCCTGGCCCCCGGAGTGGTCGAAGATGGGCTCGGAGAAGAACTCGCCCGACCGTAGGAGGGCGAGCGTGAGATCGTCGGTCAGATAGTTGCCTCCGGGGCCGACGCTGCGGATGCTGTCCAGGGCCATCTCGAACTGCTCGTCGGGCAGCCCCCGGGTCACGTGGCGCGCCGCCTGCAGCCAGGCGGTCTGGATCACCATCATCTCGGCCGACATCCCCACGGCGTTGGCGCACGAGCCGATCCCCGAGAGCATGTGGCAGCCCGAGGCGTGTGCCGCCAGCATGAACAGCATCCCCTCCGCCCCACATTGCGGGTCGTAGCGATGGGTCATCGTCCCCCCGCACTCCGCGGCGCTGGGCAGCCCATAGGACAGGGCCATCTGCACCCCGGCCAGCTTCGAGGGCACCTTGTCCAGCGTGTAGTAGCGATCGTGGCCGCTGCGCATGTCGGCCACCGAGGTCCCCATCGCCGCGAGAAACGGGTTGCCGGGACGCACGATCTGGGTCAGTGCGGCCATCGCCACCAGCTCACAGGTGGCCTGCACCACGGTCCCCAGCAACGAGTACGGAGACGTAGTCCCCGCCTGCGGGCAGATCGTGGGCACGATCGGGAAGCCCTGCTCGCAGGCGCGGATCAGCAGTTCACCATTGAGCTGCGAGAGCGTCAATGGCGAGATCACCGCGACGCCGATGCTCAGCAGAGCGCTGTCCTTCAACGGCCGCGGGGAGCACAGGATACTGCCGATCTGCAGCCACTGCTCGAAGCTCGCCAAGTCGGCGGGCATGGCAAGCACGTGCTTGTGGTGGTAGGTCAGGTGCTCCTGCAGCGCCCGCAGGCTGGAGCATGGGCCCTCCACGTCGGCCACGGGAAAGTCCATGCGGCTGACCGAGACAACCTCCTCCAGTTGCTGAGCGACGATGGTATGGCGCCTCAGGTCCGCCAGTACGGGGCGTCGCGGCTCCCCGCTGTCATAGTCGATGATCCAAGGATCGGTGACGATGGCCACGCAGTGCTGGGCCTCGCCGCCCACCTCATGGCTGCCCCCGTCGATGCGACGGATCGTGTAGCTCGCCGGCACCAGGGCCAGCAGCTCCTGGAGCAACTCCGGCGGGAAGCAGACCACGCCCCGGCCGTCGTCAACCTCCGCCCCCGCCCGCCCGGACATCGCGCGCAGGCCCTGGTGGGCCACGGCGAAGCCGGTACGCGCCAGGATATCGGTGACGGCGGCCTGCACGCGACCGATCTGAGCCTCCGTAAGGCCCATCAAAGCGGGGATCATGGCACCACGCTCCGCGGAGGAGTCTGCGAGTCTGCGAGTCTGCGAGTCTGCGAGTCGCGGGTCAACGGCGAACGGCAGTCAACGGCAACGGAGACGACGGCAACGGTCCCGCAAGGCGGGAGCCAAAGGCGCCGTGGCCGTCCCCGCCGTTACCACCGCCGTCACCACCGCCGTTACCACCGCCGTTACCACCGCCGTTACCACCGCCGTTACCACCGCCGTTACCACCGCCGTCACCACCGCCGTCACCACCGCCGTCACCACCGTCGTCCGCCGCCGGCCTACTCCTTCGGCGGCAGCAGGAACAGGCGACCAGAGCCGGAATCCAGCGGAAGCTGCCAGCCCTCCATGTCCGGGCTCTCGTCACGGACCGCGATCTCCTCACCCGTCTCCTGACACACCTCCACCACCTGCTCGACGGGCACGTCGAAGGCCACCGTCGGCCAGGTCGTGTAGATGTAGTCATAGTTGCACAGCATCACGGCGCGCCGACCGTCGCGGTGGGTGAAGGTGCCGATCAGGTACTCCCCGTAGTCGCCGCCCTCGATGCTCGCGATCGGCGTGTCCGCCAGTGCGGCGCTCTCCGAGTCGGGCGAGTACCGGTACACGCCGGTGCTGGTGAGCTGCATCAGCGTCGGTCCCAGGTTCTTGAGCGCGGCGTTGATGCGGCGGGCCTGGTCGTAGTGATGCGTCGGCCTGTCATCGCGGGCGATGATCGCGCCGCCCTTGGGAAACTCGCCCCCGGCCGGCGTGTAGTAGCAAAAGTACATGACTCCCTTCGCCCCGTAGGCGACGGAGGTGTACACCTGCCAGCGGACGGCATTCTCGGTCGGGTCGAAGTGGGGGCCATAGGGCATGATGTTGAAGAAGTTCCAGAAAGGTGTTCCCTGCTGCAGGGAGTACTTGCGCATGACCTCGAGGTTCCGGCAGTACCCGGCTCTGCCGTCCCGGCCGGGCTGCAGCAGCGGATAGTGGTCCATGGACAGCACGTCGGTATCGACTTCCTCGATGAAGCGGGCCACATGCTCGTCATAGGTATCGGTGCCCAACTGCTGGGCATTGGCGTAATCCGGGAACAGGTTGATGTACCCCAGCTTGCCGGGCCGTGCGGCACGGATGGCGTCCACCTGGGCGCGCAGGGCCGCGAAGTCGCCGGCATTGGGCTCATCACGCAGGGAGTACCCCCAGCACGCGGGGCTCTCGGGAAGCTGGTCGGGCGTCACCGACCTCGCCGACACCACGGCCTTGAGATCGTACTTCTCGCAGAGCCTGAGCTGCTCTTGCACCTTCTCCAGCGTATTGGCGCCGAAGCCCCCGATCACGAAAGTGAAGTTGGCGGCCGCGATCTCGGCATACCGCTCATCGGCGCGGTCGTCCATGGGTGGGTCCACCCAGAACCCGATGCCGAACCGGTCCTGGACAAAGCGTTCCTGAGCCTGGGCACTGTTCACAGCAAGACCTCCTGCTATCACGATCGCGAGGACGAAGGCCAAGACGGCGCTATTGGGTCTCGATGGCATGATCTGCGCACTTACCTCCTGGTTGGTGGTACTGCGGACGAGTAGTCATTTCGCCGTCGGCCAAAGGTGCACCTCGGACGCCGGGCGAACGGCTCGGCAACGGAGGCGCATGATCTCGGAGATGAGCCAGATGCAGGGGTGCATGGCGCGGCAAAGCGACAGCGCTCCGGCGCCCCGCCCGGCATCCATCTGCCGATGAGGAGGTCTGCTCATGCTGCGGCGACTGGCTGTTTGCGGAGGTCTGCTACTGGGACTGACGGCCTGGGGGCAGGAGGAGGGCCCGCTGGCCGCCTGGGACTTCGACGAGATCGCGGGGCCGGCGCAGGACCACAGCGGCAACGGCATCACCGCTACGCTTCATGGGGCCGCGCGTGTCCATCGCGGCGACGGCTTTGCCCTGAGCTTCGACGGCCGGGACGGCTTCGTCGACTGCGGCGCCCCACCGGCTCTGGACCTGCGCGAGGCGCTCAGCCTCGAAGCCTGGATCTACCCGGAGACGGTGCCCGACGGCGAGCCCATGATCGTGGGCAAGCACTTCGAGAGCTACGGGCTGACCATGTACAAGAACGGCGGCCTGTGGTTCTACATCTCCGGGGGCGGCAATAATCTCCAGGCGCCGGTGCAGCTCAAGCGCTGGACCCATGTGGTGTGCACCTTCGACGGCACCACCATGGCTCTCTACCTGGACGGGCGACTGACCGCCTCGAAGCAGTCCAAGGCGACGGCGGTCAAGCCGGGCGGCAACCTGCTCCTGGGCGCCATCGTCGGCGACCCCGCGGCCGAAGACCCGGCGGCCCACAGGACGGCCCACTGGCGAGGGCAACTGGACGATGTAGCCATCCACGGCCGCGCCCTGACGGCCACTGAGGTGGCCGACCGCTACGCCGGCTCGGCCGAGGGCTACGGCGTGGACACCACCTGGCTGGGCCGCCTGCGGCTCAGTGTCTGGCAGTTCCCGGACGCCCGCAGGCTCGGCGTCCTGTGCGACTGCTCCGGCGTCCTCATCCGCCCCCAGGATGCCGCTGTGAGCTTCTCGCTACAGGCCGACGGGGCGGCCCCGGTGGTACTGGCCGAGGTCAAGCCCATCCCGCGCTCCGGCCTGGCCGGAGCCGAGTTGGCTCTCCCCGATCTGCCTCCGGGCAGGTACACCCTGGCCGCGACCCTCGCGGGAGCCGCGACCGCCGCGATGGAGGCCCGGCAGGAGATCGTGCATCCACCGGCACCGCTGCGGCTCCCGGCTCCGGCGACGTCCTCCGTGGTTCCCCTGCCGCCTGAGCCCGGGCCGGCCGACTACGCCCTCGAGGTGCAGCCCGGCGGCGGGTTCGTGCTCGAGGCCAACGGTCGGCGCCTGCCCGTCCAGTCATCGCTCTCGTACCCGGACGCCGGTGACAACAAGCTGGCGGCCGGGCCCGTCGACACCTCCGGCGAGCCCGGCTGGAAGGTCACCACGCGGGAGCTGGGCGGCGACGCGTTCGAGGTCGTCGCGACCGGCGCCGGCTACGAGCTACGGCGGACGCTCCGCAGGCTTCCGGGGCGTGTCGCCGTCAGCGACACCTTCACCAACACCACCGACGCCGACCTGGGCATCATCATCGACAACTACCTGGACGCCACGCAGAGCCCCTGGCGGGCGAGCTGGGTCGCCGGGTATCCGGAGGGCGTGGAGCGCCGGGAGGCCTGCAGCCCCAGCACCTTCGTGGCCTGGGACGACGCCGGCCTGGGCATCGTGCCGCTGGATGACGTGTACGTGGTGCAGTCCATCGTCTACGCCCGGGGCGGCTACGCCGGGGCGCGCACCGAGGAGTTCGGACTCCCCGCGGGGGGCTCCCATACGCTTGACTGGGCGGTGTACCCCTCCGCGGCGCCGGACTACTACGACTTTGTCAACCGCGTGCGGAACGACGAGGGGCGCCGCGTCACCGTGGAGGGCTGCTTCGCCTTCATCCCCCGCACGGGTGTGACCACAGAGCACCTGGACCTTCGCGGCGTCAAGTACGGCTCCTTCGGCTGTCTGGCCGGTGTCGCGGATGACCCGGAGATCGAGATCGAGGGTATCGAGTTCATCGAGCTGCCGAAAGAGCGGGCGCGCATCAGGGAGCAGTTCGAGGCCATCCGCCGCGTCGACCCGGACATCAAGCTCATGTTCCACGTGGCCCACAGCCTGTGGTCCACCAACAGGCCTGCTGAGGTCTTCCCCGATTCACGGGTGATCGACGCCGACGGCAACCACGTGATCTACCCCTACGACTACGACGCCTGCGCCTACTTCAGCCGCGCCCGTCACGAGGCCGGCTGGCGCTGGTACATCTACTACCCCACCCCGGGCAATTCGTTCCACGAGGCCCTGATGCGCAGCGTGGACGTGATGATCGATGACATCGGCTGCAACGGGGCGTTCAATGACGGCTACCTGTGGGGCTACGGCTCGCGGTACACCTTCGACCGCTGGGACGGCCACACGGTGCAGATCGACCCGCAGACCAGGCGGGTGAAGCGTCGCTCCGGCTCGGTGCTGCTGCTGTCACAGCCCTCGATGGTACAGTACACGCGGAAGATGAATGAGAAGGGCGCGGTCGTCATCGCCAACGGCGCGGTGATGACCCGAACCATCGCTTCGCTCCCCATCATCACCGACCTCGAGGTTCACGAGGGGCCGGGGGTGCATCTGGCGCCCACCTCCGCGGCGCTGGGCAACCCGGCGGCGATCCACGATGAGGTGGACATCTACCTGGATGCCCTGAACAAGCTCCGCTGGGGGAACCTGTACTTCTACTATGGCGAGGGAGAGATCACATACCCTTCGCTCCCCCGGGAGCAGTACCCGATCACCATCCGCAGGCTGCAAGAGGGCGTCGTCGAGGGCGAGGAGCGCATCGTCACCATGAAGTCCGGTGTCCACGGCTGGCCGGGCGAGCAGGCCCTGCACCTGTGCCACCGCTTCAACGCCTGCGGCCGGAGGGTGCCCGCTCGGTTCCTCACCACCGTCGAGCCGGGAGCGGTGAGAACAGGCGTGGAGCTCGAGAGCGGGGAGAGCGCGGTAGTCGTCAAGCTGCCGGTGACGCTGACCGCCCGGGGGCCGGTGAACCTCTGCGTTACCGCCTACAGCCAGGACGGGCTCGCTGTGGCATACAACGGGGAGGGCGAGGCGGAGCTGACAATCCGTGACGCGCAGGCCGCGACGCGCTACCGCGTCACCGGTGGCGCGGTCGAGACGGTGACGGCCGACGACCAGGGCGTCTTGCGGGTGCCGATGGTGATGGACGGGGAGGGAAGGGTTGAGGTGAGGGCGGAGTAGGGCCGGGGTCGGCCACGCACGGTGTGGCCTGCAGTCGTCCCCCGGAAAGGCTCCCGCGGCCCGCCGCGGGACCACCGTGACCCGGGCAACCGGGCATCACCTTCGCGGCGCCTACGTGCCCGGAGCTCGCGGCGCGGCGTCGAGGACCTGTCTCACCGTGCGCAGCAGGTCGTTGCGATGGTACGGCTTCTGCACCAGTTGCAGTCCCTCATCAAGGATGAAGTCGGTGTGCACCGCGCCCTCGCTGTACCCGCTGACGAACACACATCTGGCGTCCGGCCTGCTGCGCCGGATCTGATCGAATGCGGCGCGCCCGCCGACCCTGGGCATCACCACATCCAGCAGGAGCAGGTCGACCTCCTCGCCGTGGCGCCGGTACAGCTCCAGGGCCTCCTCGCCGTCGGCGGCAACGAGCACCCTGTACCCCGCCTGCCAGAGTATCTGCTCGATGAGCAGCCTCGCCTGCTCGCTGTCCTCGGCCAGCAGGATCGTCTCAGTGCCGCCGACGACCGCCTCCTCCGTTTCGGTCAGCGCGGCTTCGCAGCTCTCCTCGGAGGTCGGGATGTACACATGGAACGTGGTGCCTGCGCCCGGCTCGCTATACACCTGCACCATGCCGTCATGCTGACGGATGATGCCGTAGACCATGGCCAGGCCGAGACCGGTCCCCTTGCCCGGCCCCTTGGTGCTGAAGAACGGGTCGAAGATCTGCCCGAGGGTAGCGGCGTCCATGCCGGTCCCCGAGTCCGAGACGTTGAGAAGGACGTAGCGGCCGGGCTTGGCCCAGTCGTGCGCCTCGCAGAACCGCTGATCGACCTCGACGTTCCTCGTCTCGATGGTGAGCCTGCCGCCCTCGGGCATGGCGTCACGGGCATTGACACACAGGTTCATGAGCACCTGCTCCAGTTGCCCGCGGTCCGCGCTGACAGGCCAAAGCTCGTGCCCCGGCATCAGCATCAGCTCGATATCCTCCCCGATGAGGCGTCGCACCATGCGCATGAGGTCCTCGACAACGTGGTTCAGATCAACCGGCGCGAGCTGGAGCAACTGCCTGCGACTGAAGGCGAGGAGCTGCTGCGTCAGCCCGGCGGCCCTCTCCCCCGCTCTGTAGACCTGTGTGAGAGGCGCGTAATGGGGCTCCTCCGGCGACAGGTCGCCCAGGACCATGTCGGTGTAGCCCAGGATGGCCTGGAGGATGTTGTTGAAGTCGTGCGCCACCCCTCCGGCCAACTGCCCGATGGCTTCCATCTTCTGCGACTGCCGGAGCTGCTCCTCGAGGCGGTTCTGCTGGGTCACATCGATGGCGGCGCTGAGCACAAGCTCTCTCCCCGCCACGGTGATGGGGGCCGCCGAGAACAGGATGTCCAGGCGAGTGTCATCCGCGCGTCGGGTCAGGGTCACCTCCCTGTTCTCCAGAGCCCCTTTGAGCCCCAATTCGGCCACCATCTGCTCCATGTAGTCCTGGGCGTCGAAGACCAGGACGTCGGACAGGCGTCGCCCGATGAGGCGCTCCAGCGGAAGCCCCGCATGCCTGCACGCCGTGAGATTGGCATCTACGTAGCGCCCCTCCGTGTCTGTCACCAGTATGGCCATGGGGGCCAGGTCAAACACCGTGCGGAACCTGAGCTCGCTCTCGCGTAGCTCCTGCTCAATCCGCCTGCGCTCGGTGACGTCGCGGATGACGCCCTGTACCAGGTGGCCCTGGCCGGTACCCACCCGCGAGAGCGACACTTCGGCGTCAAAGAGCGTGCCGTCCGTCTTGCGGTGCTGCCACTCGAAGAACTGCGGCGTGCCCTGGAGAGCCGCCTTTGCCCTGACGGCCGCCGCCTGTGCCGACTCAGTGCCGTCTGGTTGCGAGGCGGGAGAGAAGTCCATCACGCTGTGGCCGATGATGTCGTCCCTCGCGCACCCGAAAACCTCCAGGGTCTTGCTGTTGCAGTCCACCAAGACATCCCCGTCGATGACTACGATCGCGTCCCCGGCATTGTCAAACAGCGCCCGGAACCTGGCCTCACTCTCCTGGAGAGCGCGTTCGGCCCTCTTGCGCTCAGTCACGTCTCGAACGATGGCCAACACGACGTAGCCTTCCTGCGTGAACAACCTATTGAGCGTCACCTCCACATCGAAAGGCGTGCCGTCGATGCGGCTGTGGCACCACTCGAAGAACTGAGGAACGCCTCCCAGGGCTCCGGCGATCACCCGGTGGGCTTTCTCCAGCGATGGCAGGCCGTCGGGCTGGAGTTCAGGCGACAGGCGTCCCGGATGCCGGCCGACGATATCCTCCCGCCGCCCACCGAACATCTCCAGCGCTCGGGAATTGCACTCAACGAAGGTGTCGTCGTCGATGAGAAAGATCGCGTCCCCGGCGTTCTCGAACAGCGCCCGGAACTTGGCCTCGCTCTCCAGAAGGGCGCGTTCAGCACGCCTGCGGTCGGTGACGTCGCGGATGATGGTATGCAGCACATACCCCTGCCCGGTGGCCACCCGGTTCAGGGTGATCTCGGCGTCGAACGGCGTTCCGTCCAGCCTGCAGTGCGTCCACTCGAAGGACTGCGTCTCTCCCCGCAGGGCCGCCTCCATCCTGGCGATCGCGGCCGAGGTGGAAGGGGTACCGTCCGGCTGCAGCGGCGGGGAGAGCCATTCCGAGTAGGGGCCGATAATCGCTTCCCTCGTGCACTCAAACAGCTCCAGGGCCCTGGTGTTGCAGTCCAGCACGCCGTTGACGTCGGTGACCAGGATGGCGTCGCCGGCGTTCTCGAAGATGGCTCTGAACCTGCGCTCGCTGGCCAATAGTGCCTGCTCGGCCCGCCGGCCGGCGGTGATGTCGCGCATGATCGTCGAAAGATAGTGCAACTCGCCATCGTCACCCCGGTGGGCCATGACGATCTGATGAACGGGGACCTCGGCGCCATCGGGACCCAGCAGGGCCGTCTCGCCCTGCCAAAGGCCTTCCTCGCACGCGGTAGGGATGGCCACCTGCGACACGACCTCGTAGGCCCACGGGGGGTGCATCTCCGCTATCAGCTTTCCCTCCTGCCCGTCCCGATCGTCCCAGCCTGCCAGGCGCTTCCCTGCCGCATTCAGGTACGACACGAGACCGTCGGGGGTGGCTGTGCCCACCAGGTCCGGGGTGGCCTCGATGATCTCCCCCAGCCGATCGCGCTCGTCCTCGGCCCGTTTGCTCTCCGTGATGTCCAGGATGACGCCGTTGTAGACCAGCCTGTCGCTCTGCCGCCGCGGGCTGGACATGCCGCTGATCCAGACCGACTCTCCGGTCGCCTTGTTCAGCCGGCCCTCGAAGCGCCACGGTCCCTGGGTGCGCACGGCGCTTGCCACCGAATCCGAGAAACGCTCGCGGTCGCGGACGTCCACCAACTGTGTCACGCGCTCGAAGTGCCCTGCCGCCCGGGGATCGATCCCGAACAGTTCCATCGAGCCTTCGCTGACATAGCCTATTCCCATCTCCCCGTCGTCACGAGCCCAGAACTGGAAGATCACCCCCGGGATGTTGGCCGCGATGTCCTGCAACTGGCGTTGGCTTGTGACCAGGGCCTCCTGAGCCTGCCTGCGCTCGGCGACCTCCTGCTGCAGCACGGCGGCGTGCTGTAGCGTCTGGTCGTAGAGCCGGGCGTTATGCAGACTGAGCGCCAGTTGGTCGGCGACCGCGGTCAGGAAGGCTTCGGACCGCCGGAAGTCACGCTCCGTCGCAGTCCCGATCCCCAAGACGCCCATCACCTCATCGCCGACCACCATCGGCACAGCGGCGAACGAGCGCATTCCGGCGGCCCTGCACTCCTGCATCGTGCAGCGGGGATCGCCGGCGGTGTCGGTGCTGTACTGCGGCCGCCGCTCATGCGCCGCCAGCCCGCAGAGGCACTCACCCACGCGATGGACCGGCATCTCGTCGGCGCCCGGGAGCAGGTCGGCGGGTCCGGCCGCGGCGGCCACGAGGGCATCTTCCTCGCGCAGGAAGATCAGGGCGGCGTCGGCCCCCAGCGCAGCGGCTACCTGATCCGCCGCGACGCGGCAGGCGTCGGACAGGCCGGGCTGCGCGGTCACCGCTCGCGTGAGACGGTTGAGGGCCGAGGTCTCCTCTGTCGCGCGTCGCAACTCCGCCGCGACCCGCTCTTGCTCCGTCGTGTCCAACAGGGAGGCCATCACCAATTGCGGCGCGCCGTCGGCATCCCGTTGACACGAAACCGTGAGGTGTGTCGCCACAGTGCCGCCGTCCCGGCGCAGGAACCGCTTGGGCAGCTCGTAGGCGTCGATCTCACCCGACAGCAGCGACTGGAACTGCTCCAGGTCCGCCTGCAGGTCATCCGGATGGGTCATCTCACTCCAGGTGCGCTCCCGGAGCTCCTCCGCCGTGTAGCCCAGCATCTCACACAGCCGGCGGTTCACCAGCAGCCAGTAGCGGTCGGGTGACGTGATCGCCATGCCGATGTTACCCAGCTCGAACTGCGACCGGAACAGGGCCTCGCTGCGCTGGACCCGTGCCGTGGCGTCTTCCAGTGCAGCGGCCATCTGGTTGAAGGAGCCGGCGAGCTGGCCCAGCTCGTCTTGTGACCGCACCTGGACGCGGGCCGTCAGGTCGCCCTCGGCAACACGGCCCTGGTTCTCCATCAGACGCCGGATGGGCCCGAGGACCAACAGTCTGGCGGCCAAAGTGCCCCCCACAGCGAAGACGACACCGATCAGCAGCATCGCCAGGGCCGCAAGACGCGTCTGGTGAATGCGCGCCAGCACATCGGCATCCTTGTGCACCAGCGCCAGCGTCCAGTCGTTGCCGCGAATGGGGTGGTAGAACACCCGGCACCGCTCCCCCCCCAGAATGGCCGCGACCGGCGAAGGCACCTTCCCCTGCACCGCCGCGGACAGACGCCCCCTGTCGCCCTCCCCCAGCTCCGCCCCGCACACCACGTTGCCGTCGTCGTCGAGCAATGCCGCATAGCCGGTCTCGCCCACACGTACCTGCCCCAGGCGGTCCGCCAGCTTCACTATGGTCACCGCGGCGCCCAGGCTCCCGATCTGGCGGCCGCCGCCGTCGCGGATGGGCATGAAGATCATGACGCTGGGGCGCCCGGTGACACGACTGACCAGCACCCGGGTGACCACCTCGCCGCCGTCGCGTAGCCGCGGGAAGTAGTAGCGGTCCGCAATGCTGAACGTCTCGCCGGCGGCGTTGTACACGATGCCCGCCTGGTCGTTGAAGCAGAGAGCCTCCACGCCGGACATCTGGGCCTCCCACAGGGCCAACTGCGGACGCAGCCGGGTCAGATCCCCCGCACGGGCCACCTCACTGGCCGCCAACACCCGCATGGTGGCGCGATGCCCCGCCAGGAAGCTCTCGATGGCCTCGGCGTGCAGCCCCAAAGACAGCACCGCCTGCTGCGTGGCCCCCTCCCGCACGGCCCTCTCGTTGGCACCCAGGCCCACTACGGCGATCAGCCCCCCGCCCAGCAAAAGCGGGAGCAATGCCAGACTCAGCATCTTCCGTGTGAGTGTCATCAGACAGGGGTCCTCGGGTCACGACCCGCGAGAGCTGTGTCCGCGTGCGGCTCGGAAGAAGCGACCGCCCGGCGGCGCCGCCGTGAACGCGGGTGAGATAACCATGTTACCCACATCCAACAGTTATGACACGGGCGGCGCAGATTCCTGCCGCGGAAGACGGGCCGCGCGCCGCGGCGG
>Ga0334885_1004413_pt1 | contig 12191 bp, 9 predicted proteins | sample GraSluR1_MG_8_FD_207233 | JGI IMG/M metagenome (GOLD analysis project Ga0334885, IMG submission 207233) | Sludge microbial communities from methane-producing bioreactor in Wageningen University, Netherlands - Granular Sludge_31_05-R1 | ecosystem: Engineered > Bioreactor > Anaerobic > Unclassified...
TCGCACTGCAGGTGCAGGCAACTCTGTTCGAAATCACCAACCATACCAGCACCCCCACAGCCACCGCCACTATCACCCCTTACCCCACGCCTGAACCGACCGCAACCCCAACCATCACCCTGACGCCTACCCTCACCTTTACCCCTACTCCGACCGAAACAGCCACACCGCTACCTTCGCCCACTCCTACCCAACCGCTGCCCGAAAGCGCTGCCATCTCCGGGATTTATGGCACCAACCAGATCTGGGCGTTGAGTTGCGAGTCCTCCGCTGCTGTAGATTGGGCGCGCTATTTCGGTATGTCCATCCTGGAAAGCGAATTCCACAACGCTTTGCCGGTGTCAGACAACCCGGAAGAAGGCTTTGTCGGCAATGTGCATGGCACATGGGGACAGACCCCGCCCAATCCTTACGGGGTGCACGCGGAACCGGTTGCACGTCTGCTGCGTGCTTATGGCTTGCCCGCCCAGGCAGTGAAAAACATCAGCATTGATGAACTCAAGCGGGAGATTGCTGAAGGACGCCCGGTCATCATCTGGGTGATCGGCAAATCCTGGACCAATGTCAACCCGCGCATTTACCAGGCTTTGGATGGATCCGAAGTAACAGTCGCCCCCTACCAGCATACCGCCCTGTTGGTTGGCTATGGCAAGGAGTATGTCACCATCCTGGATGGCAGCAGCATTTACTACCGCAACTATACCGCTTTTGAAACTTCCTTTTCGGTGCTGGGCAACATGGCGGTGCTTTTTCAGGAATAAATCTTCTCCAGGCAAAAACAGGAAGAAAATCAGGTAAAACCTATCCTCAGAAAATGGGGCGGTTACGGTAAAATGAAAGAGCATCAATATACCTATCAACGGGCAGGTGTGATATTCACAACCTGCTATCTATTTATAGAAAAATCGAGGTAAGATATGTCAACCAATCAGGATTTTCAAGAAAAAGCCATTAACACCATCCGATTCCTATCGGTCGATGGTGTCCAGACTGCTAACTCCGGCCATCCCGGCCTGCCGATGGGCGCAGCCGCCCTTGCCTACACCCTTTTCACCCGCCACCTGAAACACAACCCCGCCAATCCGCAATGGGTCGACCGCGATCGTTTCGTTCTTTCGGGCGGTCATGGCTCCATGTTGATCTACTCGCTCTTACACCTCACCGGCTATGACCTGCCGCTGGAAGAACTGAAGAACTTCCGCCAATGGGGCAGCAAAACCCCCGGACATCCTGAGTACGGCCTTACGCCCGGCATCGAAACCACCACCGGTCCGTTAGGGCAGGGCTTTGCCACTGCCGTGGGCATGGCGATTGCCGAAGCCCACCTGGCAGCAGTGTTCAACCAGGAAAACCAGAAGATCGTCGATCACTACACCTATGCCATTGTCACCGACGGTGACCTGATGGAGGGAATTTCTGGCGAAGCTGCCTCGCTGGCCGGCCACCTGAAGCTGGGCAAACTGATCTATTTGTATGACTCTAATAAAATTTCCATCGAAGGTTCAACCGACCTGGCATTTACTGACAACACCCAGATGCGTTTTGAAGCCTACGGCTGGCATGTCATCAAGCTGAAGGATGGCAATGATGTAGAGGCGGTCGATGCCGCGATTCAAGCAGCCAAAGCAGATGCTCGCCCCTCTTTGATCATCTGTCCGACCACCATCGGCTACGGTTTGCCCACCCTGGCTGGTTCTGAAAAATCGCACGGCGCCCCTCCAGGTGAAGCCGAACGCGACGCCGCCAAACAGGCTGCAAATTGGCCGCTGGAACCACATTTCTATATCCCTGAAGATGTGCTGGCATTCTACCGCCAGGCGCTTGACAAAGGCGCCAAAGCCGAACGCGAATGGAGCGACAAATTTGCGGCCTATGCCGCCAATTATCCTGATCTGGCTGGTGAATTCTCACGACGCATGCAGGGCCAATTCCCGTCTGGTTGGGATGCAGACCTGCCAGCCTTCCCAACGGATATGGCCAAAGGGGTTGCGACACGCAACGCCAGCGGCAAGGTGCTGAACGAACTTGCCAATCGCCTGCCCGAGATGATCGGCGGCAGCGCTGACCTGACCGGTTCTACCAAAACCTGGATCAACGGCAGTCCCGCTTTCCAGGCAGACAGCCCGGAGGGACGCAACTTCCACTGGGGGGTGCGTGAATTTGCCATGTCCGCCGCGATCAACGGCATGAATTTACATGGCGGGGTCATCGGGTATGGCGCCAGCTTCGTGGTTTTTTCTGATTACGCACGTTCTGCCATCCGCACCGCCGCCCTCGCGCATATCCCCAGTATTTTCGTTTTTACCCACGACTCGATCGGCCTGGGCGAAGACGGTCCCACCCACCAACCGGTGGAACATCTGCCTGCATTGCGCGCAATGCCCAACCTGTATGTTGTGCGCCCGGCGGATGCTAACGAAGTTACCGAAGCCTGGAAGTTCGCCCTGCGTAACCGTCACAAACCGACCTTCTTCCTGCTTTCGCGCCAGAACCTGCCTGTGTTTGACCGCAGTGTCTGTGGTTCAGCAGAAGGCCTCAGCCGCGGCGCTTATGTCCTCAAAGATTTCGGCGAAAGCGAACCCTCATTGATATTAATGGCTTCCGGTTCAGAAGTCGCCATCGCCTGGGAAGCAGCCGAACAATTGGCTGCCGAAGGCCATTCGGTGCGTGTGGTGTCTTTCCCCTGCTGGAAAGCCTTCGAAGAGCAATCGCAAGATTACCAAAACCAGGTGCTACCGCCCCACATCAAAAAGCGGGTGGTGGTTGAAGCCGCCATTCCTATGGGATGGGAACGTTATGCCGGCGAGGAAAACCGTATCATCGCCATGCCGGGTTTCGGTGCCTCTGCCCCCTTTGAAGTGCTCTATGAGCAATTCGGCATCTCCGCTGATAACGTCATTGCCAAAGCCAAAGAACTTCTCCAGTAAGGAAAGTGCATGTTGCCTTGTCTAAATAATGGAAAAAACAATGGGAGTGTGTGATGAAAATAGCTGTTGGAAGTGATCATGCCGGCTACGGCATTAAACAAGCCGTGATCGAAGCCATAGAAGACGCCGGCCACGAAGCCATCGACCTGGGCGTGAATGAACCCACCCGCGTTGATTATCCCGATTATGGCCTCCTGGTTGGTGAAGCCATCCTCTCAGGCAGCGCCGATCGCGGCATCGCTATATGCGGCTCGGGAGTCGGCATGTGCATCACCGTCAACAAGATGCGCGGGATCTATGGCGCGATCTGCCACGACACCTATAGCGCCCACCAGGGTGTTGAGCATGATGATATGAATGTGCTCTGCCTGGGTGGTCTCATCATCGGCAAAGAACTGGCAAAAGAAGTCGTCAAAGCCTTCCTTGGCGCTCAGTTCTTCAACAGCGGCAATTACCTCAGACGTGTTCATAAATTTAAAGCCATTGAAAACCAGTACTCTGTTCAGACAGGCAGTCAGGAGAAATAACATGAATAAGAACCAGAAACTATTCAACATGGGCCAGTCCCTATGGTATGACAACATCCAGCGCGGATTGATTGAAAGCGGTGAACTTAAGCGTATGATCGACGCGGGCGAAATTTACGGCATCACCTCGAACCCCAGCATCTTCATGAACGCCATCGCCAAATCGAACGAATATGACGCCGCCATCCAACCCATGGCACTGGCAGACTGGTCGCCGGAAGCCATTTTCTGGCAGCTGGCGGTAGAAGATATCCGCTCCGCTGCTGACTTATTGGCTGGTGTGTATGAAAAAACCAACGGAAGCGACGGTTACATCAGTCTGGAAGTGGATCCAACCCTCGCCAATGACACCGAAGCTACCATAAAGGAAGCCAAACGATTGTGGGATTGGGTCAACCGTCCCAACCTGTGCGTGAAGATTCCCGCCACCAAAGAGGGTCTCCCGGCCATCCGCACTTCCATTGCTGCCGGGATCAATGTAAATGTCACCCTGCTCTTTTCTCCACAGCGTTATGAAGAAGTGATCGATGCCTACTTGAGCGGGTTAGAAGATCGCCTGGCAGCCGGTCATCCCATTGACCACATCCACTCGGTCGCCTCGGTTTTTGTCTCGCGTATAGACGGCATGGTTGATCCACTGTTGCGGGAATATGCCGACCAGAAAGACCCCCTGTCGGAAATCGCCTTCAGCTATCTGGGAAAAGTTGCCGTTGCCAATAGCCGCTATTGCTACAAACTGTACAAGGACAAATTCTCCTCACCGCGTTTTGAAACCTTGGAAGCCAAAGGCGCACACCTGCAACGTCCATTATGGGCATCGACAGGTCTCAAAGACCCATCCTATTCCCTGACCAAGTATGTGGATGAACTCATCGCCCCCAACACCGTCAACACCGCCAACCCCACTACGCTCAATGCCTATCAGGAATCGGGTAGTTTGGCTTATGCGATTGAAGGATTAGAAGACGAAGCCCAGGCATTGCTGCAACAGGTCGAAAAATTCGGCATCGACTTGGCGAATGTCTATCAAACCCTGGAACAAGACGGCGTCAAAGCCTTCGCTGATTCCTTTGCAGAGCTGCTGGCCGTGATTGACACCCGCAAGAAAGAAATGCAAGCGCAGGTTTTTTCTCTGGCTGGGCCAACCGCCGACAAAGTAGCCCATCTTGAATCCATCAACGCTGCTCAGCGCATGGCTGATATCGACCCGACCCTGTGGACACAAGATCCTGACGGGCAAAAAGAGATTAAGATCCGCCTGGGATGGCTGGATTCGCCATTTACCAGCATGGAACTGCTGCCCGATTTGCAGCGCCTGGCGCAAGAAGTGACCGCAGATGGCTATACCCACTGTATCCTGCTGGGCATGGGCGGCTCTTCTCTCGCTCCCGAAGTCATGCGTCTGACCCTCGGTATGGGTGTCATCGATGGCAAAGCAGGCCTCGACCTGGCAATCCTTGATTCAACCGATCCAGACCAGGTGCAGGCCAGTATGGAACGCGCCCCGCTTGAGAAAACCCTGGTGGTGGTCGCTTCCAAATCAGGCTCCACAGCCGAAGTGCATGCCTTCATGGAATACTACTGGCAGCAGATGCAATCTAATTTGGAAACAGATGCCGGCCGTCACTTTGTCGTCATCACTGACCCCGGTTCCTCTTTAGTACCTATCGCCGAAGAACGCGGTTACCGTGCAATCATGTATGCTGATCCCAACGTAGGCGGCCGCTTTTCTGCCATGACCAGCTTCGGTCTGGTGCCCGCAGCACTGATGGGGCTGGATGTTGCCGATCTGCTGACCCGTGCGCAGTCAATGGCGCAGCAATGTTCGCCAGAAACACCCGCCGGACGCAATCCCGGGTTGGTCTTAGGCGCGCTGATCGGCAGCGCATCCCTGCTGGGGCGCGACAAACTCGGTATCATCACCGATCCAGCCTTTGCATCGCTGGGCTCCTGGCTGGAGCAACTGATTGCCGAATCTTCCGGCAAAGAGGGCAAAGGCATTGTGCCGGTGGATAATGAACCGGTCATCATCCCGCCTGCCAGCGAACAGGACCGCCTGTATGTATATATTAATTATGACGGCACTCGCCAGGGCGCTGTCACCAAGCTGCGCTCCCTTGGTCACCCGGTGCTGACCATCGCCGTGCCCGAAATACAGGACCTGCTGGCGGAATTCTACCGCTGGGAGATTGCCATCGCCTATGCCTGCATGCTGCTGGAAGTCAATACCTTTGACCAGCCCAATGTGCAGCTATCCAAGACTCTCACCAAGGACTACATCAAAGCCTATCATCAACAGGGCAGCCTTGATCTGGGCAGTGTCATCTGGGAGAATGAGGAAGCCATCGTGTATGGCGATTCTGCCTTTGACTTCTCAGGTGCAGACGACCTGAACGCCCTCATCAGCCAGTATGTTTCGCGGGCGAAGGAAGGCGACTATGTCGCCATCAACGCCTACCTGCCGCGCAATGCTGCCACCACCGCAAAGATGGAAAACCTGCGCGAATCGATCGCTCAACAGACCCGCCGTGCGGTCACCCTCGGCTTTGGCCCGCGTTTCCAGCACTCCACCGGACAGCTGCACAAAGGTGGTAAGAACAACATCCTGCTGCTCTACATCACCAAAGACCCCGCCACCGATTTCGAAGTGCCCGGACAGGATATCTCCTTTGCCACCCTCGAAATGGCACAGGCATTGGGTGACATGCAGGCGAACCTGAACGTCGGCCGCCGTGCCATACGTGTGCATTTGAAGTGACAGACTGAAAGACAATTCCGCTACTTAGAGAAAATCTTTAGGATCCTATCATAATGTTGGAAAACATAACAAAAAAAGTTGTATTTTCCAACATTATCCAGTATCATAGATTAGTGAAAGGATACATGGAAAGGAGAAGAAGATGATGACCAACCAATTAGCTTCCAATCTGAAAGAAAAAAGAAAAAAATTAAAGTTGAGCCAAGAGTATGTTGCATCCCTTCTAGGTGTTCATCGAACTGCAATTACAGCGATAGAATCTGGAAATCGAAAAGTAACTGCCGAAGAGTTGTCAATGTTCTCAAAAATTTTTGGCGTATCAATCAACAACCTTTTAAATGGCGAGAAAGAAACTAACGATATCAGAGTGTTCGCCAGATTATATGATGATCTTTCAGAAGTGGATAAAAGAGAGATAAATAACTTGATTCGATATAAGCTTGAGATAAAAAAATCTGATTTGCGCAATGGTGGATAACATAGCAGCCTATACATCAAAAAATCCTGAAGAACTGGCCCAAAAAGTCCTTCAGGATTTTTTCACTTCATCATTTGTCTTTCCCATTGATCCTTTTAGACTATTGTCTGATTATGGAGTTTTGTACCAATTCCGAGAATTTGATAGGTTAGAAGGGTTGTATTTAGTGCCTGATGATCTAGATGATATCCCTCTGGTAGGTATTAATGTAAACAGGCCAATTACTAGACAAAGATTTACAGCAGCACATGAGTTATGCCATCATCTAAAAGACCGTGAAACTCAACTCTGTCCCATGAATCCTAGAGACAAGAATTCAATTGAGAAGTTTGCGGATAATTTTGCTGCCGAATTGTTAATGCCTAAATCTGAACTAATAGATTATTCAAGACAATTTATGGATAATAACTTAGTAAGTTTAGAAAGCGCTTTGCTAATTGCTGATTATTTTGGTGTTAGCTTTGAAGCATGTGTTTACAGATTGGCCTGGACTGTAAAAATACTTGACGGGGATACAAATAAAAAAAATTTACAGTATAGAATAAGGGATTTCAAGCCTGATTTACGTAAACAAGCTATTGGACTAGATCATCATAATTTACAACTGTATCGTCACATTGTTGATAACTATCACTATAGTCAACAGCAATCTAATTTTTATTGGTATAAATTCAAGAATGACTTTATTTTCAACGAAAATAGAATTGAGCAGTTGCAAATCGAAGAAGAAGAGGTAGCTGAAATTGTTACAGATCTGAGACTTAGAAAACAAGACAGCATATACTGTCAATCCACACATCAACCTTTTATTGAAGTTGCTGGTCATTCAGACATGTATGATTACATATCGACAACTCGGGACCCAATTACTTCATTCTCACTTTTGAAATTAAGTCAACTTTTTTATAAATATTCACCAAATCCAGACGCTGGAGGTTTTTTTAGGACAACCAATAACTATGTTGCCAATTCAAAGTTCGAAACATTGGATTATAGTCAAATTCCTGGTTCTATAAGAGATTTAAATTTACCAATTCAGGAAGCTTTATCAGAAGTCAATATGTCAATCTCTGAATTCATCCAAAAATGTGCACTAATCCATCACAGAATTACAGTAATTCACCCTTTCCTTGATGGGAATGGTCGGATATCAAGAGCATTTCTTAATTGGATGTTTTTCCAAAAAGGGCTCCCGCCAATTTATATCAAACATGAAAGAAAGTTTGATTATTTTAACGCATTAGGTACACTAGACCAAACTCGAAGTCCTATTTCTTTATGTCAAATACTAATTGAACAATTACTAGTAAGCCAAGCAAGATTATCTGGTAAACGTGATTAATTCCTTCAGATATTATCCCTCATACGCCCCCATCGCCATCGCCAGCGCTCCCAGCATGCCGGCATAGTTGCCCAATCCGGGCGGAACAATGTATGCCTCAATGTCATCCAGAATCTCAGGCCGCTGGATATACCCTTTCAGATATTTCAAGGTCTTTTCGCGGATCATGGGGAACAGGTGCAGCTGGTTCATCACCCCCCCGCCGAGGATGATGCGCTGGGGTGAAAGCATACAGACCGTGTTCGCCATGGCAATCGCGAGATACTCCGCTTCTCGTTCCCAGGCAGGATGATCCGGTGCCAGGTCTTCTGCCGGCATGCCCCAATAATCCTTCATAGCCGGGCCGGTCGCCACGCCCTCCAGGCAGTGGCCATGATAAGGGCAGTTGCCGGCATATTCCTCTCCGGGCAGAGCAGGCATCATCTGATGCCCCATCTCAGTATGCATCAAACCATGCAGCATTTTTCCATTGACCATTACACCGCCGCCAATGCCGGTGCCGATGGTGTAATAAACGAAGTCCGTCAGGCCCTGTGCCGCTCCCCAGCGATGCTCGCCGATGGCGGCGCCGTTGACATCTACCTCGAACGCCATCGGGACGTCAAAGCGTTCCTTCAGCGGCGGCAAAATCGGCGCCCCCACCCAACCGGGTTTGGGGGTGGTGGTGATGCAGCCGTAGGTCGCTGACGACAGGTTCAGATCCACCGGGCCGAAGCAAGCCACGCCAATCGCGGCAATTCGTTCCTGATGTGATTGCTCAAACTCATCAAAAAATGCAACCACTGCCGCCATCGTTTCCTGTGGATTGGTGGTTGCTATGCGTACCTCCGCCAGAATATCATCTTTGTCCCTGGCAACCAGGCAATTAAACTTGGTGCCGCCGCCTTCTACCGCGCCATAGATGGTCATGGATTGCTGCCTCCTGCTCGATTGGTTGTTATGATGATACCACAGCCCCCAGTGACTGCAAGTAACGCATGTTGTCAAGGGTGACAACACTCCTCCACTCTTTTTCAGCAATAGGCCAGATTTCCGAATAAGTATCACCCCAGTTCCAGGTCAGCGGCCAGGAACCATCTTCCTCTTGTTCTTTGACCAGATACAGCAAAGAGGCCGGCAACGCTGCCGCCACTATTGGTAAAAATTCATCTTGCAGATCTTCTAACACACCGTAAGGGCGCAAAGCATATCCGGACCAGGCTTCTTCCTCCACCGAAACAACCGAACGAATAATGGTGGGCAGATTTTGAACCAACGGCTCTCGGACCTCCTCGGGTAAACCAGGTGTGCGGTACAGGCGCAGATAATTGAAGACATCGTGCATTTGCATATCCGGCACATGATTCAAGAAAGCTGCCACCACATCCTCCTGCAGTTCAGCCAATAAGGCGGAGGGCACCTGGTCTTTTGCGCGCAGGAAAATGCCCAGAATTTGTGGACGGGGATTATGCTTGGTGGTATTTGCATCTGGATTGAACTGCCACCAGGGAGCATGCGGATATGCTTGTGATTCTTTCGGGATAAAAAGCCAGCTCTTTGCATCCGGTTGATAGATTTGTACAAGGTATTGAACGGCTTGTTTTACCATCGGATGGTCGGGTTGGATATTGATCTGCCAGATCCAGGCGAGTACTTCCGTGGTTGCCAGCGCCGAGGATGCTGGACACCGCATATCCGGCTCAAACGCATGCCCAAAACCGCCGTCTTCATTCTGGTAGGCAGCAAACGCCTCAATCACCGCCTCAGCACTGCCCTTTTCAAAGAAATAGGCGTACAAACTTTGTTCCACCTGTCTGCCGTGTTGCTTGAGGTAATCCGCCCCTTTTGCGATGGCATTCGTCACGATTGTATCCATATCTGGTTCCTTTTCTTACGCTTTCAGCACAATAACCATTCAATATTCAAGGCTTGAATATTGACTCTTGTCCCCCTGCCAACATCCATTTATAATTATACGGCTTCACATTCAAAGATAAAGTAGGTACTTCGCGCATGTTTAATAACCAGACCATTCTGATCACCGGCGGCACCGGCTCCTTCGGCAAACAGTTCACCCGCATGGTGCTTGATCGTTACAACCCCGAACGCATTATCATCTTCAGCCGTGATGAACTCAAACAGCACGATATGCGTATGCAATTCAATGATGACCCGCGTCTGCGATTTTTCATCGGTGACCTGCGTGACCGAGACCGGGTATACCGCGCCTTCTCCACCCCCATTGACCTGGTAGTGCATGCCGCCGCCCTCAAACAGGTGCCTGCTTGTGAATACAACCCCTACGAAGCCGTCAAGACCAATATCATTGGCGGACAGCATGTCATTGATGCCGCCATCGACTGCGGTATCCCCAAAGTGATCGCTCTCTCGACTGACAAAGCCGTCAATCCCGTCAATCTGTACGGCGCTACCAAGCTGTGCGCCGAGAAACTCTTCATCCAGGGCAACTCCTACGCCGGCGCCAAAGGCACCCGCTTTGCCTGCGTGCGGTACGGCAACGTGGTCGGCAGTCGCGGCAGTGTGGTGCCTGTGTTCCGCCAACTGCGCGAAAACGGCACCATCACCATCACCGACGAACGCATGACCCGCTTCTGGATCACCCTCGAACAGGCAGTGGAGTTTGTCTTCAACGCCGCCAGCATGATGGTGGGCGGCGAGACCTTCATCCCGCGCCTGCCCAGCATGGGCATCATGGACCTGGCGAAAGTGATCGCCCCGGATTGCGAGATCAAGATCACCGGCATCCGTCCCGGCGAAAAACTCCACGAGATTCTCATCTCTGAAGATGAAGCACGACACACGGTGGCGTTGGAAGACCAGTTCGTCATCCTGCCTGAATATGCCTGGTGGGACAGCAAGCATGAAGAAACACAGCGCTATACCAAAGCACAGCCGCTGCCTGACGGCACCTGTTACGCCTCCAACACCAACGACTGGTGGCTCTCATTGGATGAATTGCGTGCCATGATCGGCGAGTAAAGGTTAATTTCGTCTGATTTTCAAGGTCATCGCCAATGTTATAATCGAAGCATGAAAAAGCTACTTGTGCGGTTGCTGCTCCTGGCCGCAATTGTGTTCATCTTCAGCGCTCACCAGCCGGTACAGGCGAAACCCCAGCCAGCCCCCCAGCAATCGGTGACTGCCCAGGATTTGCTTAACCTGGTGAACGGGCTGCGTACCGCCAACGGCTTGCCCGCCCTGACTATCAATAACATACTCATGTCAACGGCACAGGCGACCGCCCAGCAGATGGCGGACCAGAACCTTTCCTGGCATATCGGCGGCACATCGGCGCGTGTGAAAGCCGCCGGTTACGGCGGAGGTGCGACTGTCTGGGCGACAGAAAACTTTGCCACGCACACCAACGCCACCATCGAATGGATCCAGCAGGTGTGGGCGGATGAATGGCACATGATCCCCATGAAAAACCCCATCTACTGTGACCTGGGCGCTGGTGTAGCCGCCGCCGCTGACGGCAGGGTGTATTACGTGGTGCATGCCGCCTATACCTCCACCCGCTATTGCGGCGAGTACATCGGCCCCGGCGGTATCACCCTGCCCACCATCCAGGCGCAAACCCGCGAAGCGGGCGGTACCCCTTCGGATAATCCCCCCGATGACGACATGTCCAACTGGATGCAGCCTGTTGTCAAAGCCACCCCCAATGCTGCTGGTGAGCTGATTCACGATGTCCTTTACGGTCACACCCTGTGGACCATCGCCATCACCTATGACACCAAGATCGACCTGATCAAACAAATGAACAGCATTTACGGCGATAACATTTACCCCGGACAATCATTACGCATCCCAACGTCTGAGTTTCTGGCGTTGAGCCAGACCCCTACGGTGGCTGAAACCCCGCAATCGTTGGCATTTCTGACCGAATCTACCCAACCGGCAGCCACTGCCACCCCTACCCGCACCGCCACCACCACCCCAAGACCGCAGACATTGCTATTAATAGCTGAGGAAGCGGCACCAACGCCAGAGAACCAGAGTTCTACCTCCGCCATGATCCTGATCGTGTTCTCCATCACCGGCGTTGTCATCCTGTTGAGCTTCTGGCAGCCCTGGAAACCGCGCGTACAGCCTGAGCCGGACGATCCGTTAACCAGCAAGGTGGAATAAGCCAAAAAATCATCTTTTTATAAAATCA
>Ga0334885_1004419_pt1 | contig 12184 bp, 11 predicted proteins | sample GraSluR1_MG_8_FD_207233 | JGI IMG/M metagenome (GOLD analysis project Ga0334885, IMG submission 207233) | Sludge microbial communities from methane-producing bioreactor in Wageningen University, Netherlands - Granular Sludge_31_05-R1 | ecosystem: Engineered > Bioreactor > Anaerobic >...
CAATCCTAAAATAGTCTGATTTGAGCACTTATACACATCTAATGCCTTAATTATGTATTCCATTTCAATCCTAAAATAGTCTGATTTGAGCCTTCCATTCTTAACCTTTGTACTCTAACATTTCCTGATTTCAATCCTAAAATAGTCTGATTTGAGCATGCTAAAAAGCTTATAAACAAAACAGTAACCACCACAATTTCAATCCTAAAATAGTCTGATTTGAGCAGTGTAAACTATTTCATCAATTAATTTTAGATCAACATTTCAATCCTAAAATAGTCTGATTTGAGCATGCTTTATACGCTCCAGCTCCGATACGGATTTTTTGATTTCAATCCTAAAATAGTCTGATTTGAGCATACATGAAAAAGCCCATGATACCTATATTGAAATTAATTTCAATCCTAAAATAGTCTGATTTGAGCGATTAAATCACGCTTATAAGTGCTGATATTCTTTGCATTTCAATCCTAAAATAGTCTGATTTGAGCTGTACTATGGAGACGATTTCCTTGGTCGGTTTGGTGCATTTCAATCCTAAAATAGTCTGATTTGAGCTGTTTCCAGTATTCAAGGTATTTATAGTTTGTTTCATTTCAATCCTAAAATAGTCTGATTTGAGCAGGAGGTTATATGTGCCATCCTGGGCACCTAGGATGATTTCAATCCTAAAATAGTCTGATTTGAGCGTTGCTCCACGTCCAAGGGTTATACCGGTATCTTCCATTTCAATCCTAAAATAGTCTGATTTGAGCAGAAACCAGCCACTATGTAGCTGATTTCAGTAAATAATTTCAATCCTAAAATAGTCTGATTTGAGCTACACATTCCATGCAAACATAATAACCAGTGCAGACATATTTCAATCCTAAAATAGTCTGATTTGAGCTAACAAAGAGGTACAAGAAGAAGAGGAAGAAGCAGATTTCAATCCTAAAATAGTCTGATTTGAGCCACTCTACCAATCCGGGGTACGGGAGGTTTATAACGCATTTCAATCCTAAAATAGTCTGATTTGAGCGGTACGAGGGACCTTCACAGTACAAATGTTAGATTAATTTCAATCCTAAAATAGTCTGATTTGAGCTGAGAAGTAATCATGATAGTCTACAGTAGAAAAAAAATTTCAATCCTAAAATAGTCTGATTTGAGCAAGATTAATTCACTCAACAACATTTAATCTCCCCACAATTTCAATCCTAAAATAGTCTGATTTGAGCAAGAACGTGGATAAGTTAACACCACGGCAACGTAAATTTCAATCCTAAAATAGTCTGATTTGAGCCCTTCTGGTTCCCACATAGATAAGTCTGCCAGTTCAATTTCAATCCTAAAATAGTCTGATTTGAGCAAGATGGGTAAACGAATCAGTTTTTCAAAAGATGAAATTTCAATCCTAAAATAGTCTGATTTGAGCGTTCCGGGTTTATCGGTTATTGTGTTGGCTTTATCATATTTCAATCCTAAAATAGTCTGATTTGAGCTGGAACATTACATGGGTAGAACCGCTAAAGGAAGACCATTTCAATCCTAAAATAGTCTGATTTGAGCTCAGCCTACACCAACGCAGTACGTTGATTATCTAACATTTCAATCCTAAAATAGTCTGATTTGAGCGGAAAACCGTATCGACAGACTATTCAGAGAACAATCACATTTCAATCCTAAAATAGTCTGATTTGAGCTCATAATATTTAATCTTTTAGTTTTTTTTAGATAGTATTTCAATCCTAAAATAGTCTGATTTGAGCAGCCGCCGGAAGAGACCTGGAGGAGTTAGCTATCTTATTTCAATCCTAAAATAGTCTGATTTGAGCTAGCTGGCAGCATGTAATCGATGTACTTGGTAGGATGATTTCAATCCTAAAATAGTCTGATTTGAGCGATTGGGCAGGTTGCAATGCTCCAGAACCCGAATAACAATTTCAATCCTAAAATAGTCTGATTTGAGCGCTCGATGAGGTCTTCTGGGATGTTACAAAGCATGAATTTCAATCCTAAAATAGTCTGATTTGAGCAGCAGATCACCATCAACTTGTATGGTGGAATTAAACATTTCAATCCTAAAATAGTCTGATTTGAGCAGAGATACTTAATGACCTTCGTACTAACATGGATGAGATTTCAATCCTAAAATAGTCTGATTTGAGCAAGCAACAATTAGATGAAGATGAGCTTCAAGCAAAATATTTCAATCCTAAAATAGTCTGATTTGAGCAAGAATAGTAAAAAAGTGCATACCCCTGGTTGTAGAATTTCAATCCTAAAATAGTCTGATTTGAGCAATATGCCCAGGAAAAAGTCTTAAAAACCACAAAAGAATTTCAATCCTAAAATAGTCTGATTTGAGCAAACACTAAACTCTGATATTTGTATTTAATTTTCACTATTTCAATCCTAAAATAGTCTGATTTGAGCGTTTCATCCAAAAAAAGTGATTAAAATGATGTTCTCATTTCAATCCTAAAATAGTCTGATTTGAGCTGAAGTATCAACGATAGTATTTGTCCTATCAATTATATTTCAATCCTAAAATAGTCTGATTTGAGCGACTTTTCAGATGGTACCGTAGAACTGGCAATACTGGATTTCAATCCTAAAATAGTCTGATTTGAGCTGTATCCACGAATCAAGATGGGATAACTTCTATAACATTTCAATCCTAAAATAGTCTGATTTGAGCAAAAGAAAACAGATTAAAGAGGGTTTCAAATCAATTGAATTTCAATCCTAAAATAGTCTGATTTGAGCTTAGTTGTGAGGTTTCCTAAGACGATCTCATCTATGCCATTTCAATCCTAAAATAGTCTGATTTGAGCTATAGTTGTACCATCCACGATCTGAGTCACAGTTACAGATTTCAATCCTAAAATAGTCTGATTTGAGCTTTAGCAGTGATATATTACTCCATGACCTCTTACAAGATTTCAATCCTAAAATAGTCTGATTTGAGCCCCCACCGATTAGAACACGTACATAGCCATACCATAATTTCAATCCTAAAATAGTCTGATTTGAGCGGTTCGACCTGGTTAAATATGGGATAATCGCTTAGTGATTTCAATCCTAAAATAGTCTGATTTGAGCTGCACTATTGTACCTTATTTAATGCCTTTAGGCTTTAATTTCAATCCTAAAATAGTCTGATTTGAGCTTATGAGAACTTACGCTTGAAAAGAGAGATTGAAGATTTCATTTCAATCCTAAAATAGTCTGATTTGAGCCAATACAGAGCATTAAATCGAACCGTTCCCTTGGAAAATTTCAATCCTAAAATAGTCTGATTTGAGCAATTAGAAAATCATCTGTTATTGTTACAGGTGCATCTATTTCAATCCTAAAATAGTCTGATTTGAGCTTATTCGTATAGGTTGGTTTTTCTTATCCATTCAAAAATTTCAATCCTAAAATAGTCTGATTTGAGCAGGGAACGAGCATTCAACTGCCCCCTTGCCGCAAGGAATTTCAATCCTAAAATAGTCTGATTTGAGCATCCTAACCAGCCCCAACCTACTACAACCATTACTCAATTTCAATCCTAAAATAGTCTGATTTGAGCTTGGCTAGTTCGTTCATGCACCGCTTACACTCTAATATTTCAATCCTAAAATAGTCTGATTTGAGCTTTCCTTGCAATTGTTGAAGTTTTATCGTTATCCGTATTTCAATCCTAAAATAGTCTGATTTGAGCCTTTTTTGACTGCGAATCCGGGGTCTATGTATCTGTATTTCAATCCTAAAATAGTCTGATTTGAGCTATAATAAAGCCGATGAGGTTATCCTCACCTTCTTTTATTTCAATCCTAAAATAGTCTGATTTGAGCATCAAACCCGCACCCCATACAAACCAGATTACCTTTATTTCAATCCTAAAATAGTCTGATTTGAGCTCACAGTGCCTGTCTAGAAACAAAAGCAAACGATATATTTCAATCCTAAAATAGTCTGATTTGAGCAAGCCGCCGGAAGGGACCTAGAAGAGTTAGCTATCTTATTTCAATCCTAAAATAGTCTGATTTGAGCAGGCGGGAAAATCCCCTTATTTCCCCTAATTATTCCTATAATTTCTTCTTTCAGATACTTAAAATTGTCCATGTGAGGTTATGTATTTTATTTATATGGTAAAACGACCGCCAACAATTAGTTAATTTAAATTAAAAAAGGCAATTTTTTTATTTTCTTCAAATTTAGGAGAATAATAAAGGGAGAAATAGTCTAAAAATTTATAAAAAATTATTTAATTCATTATCATGATTAAAAGAACTTCAAGTTATTTTATTTTTGATCATTAAATGCGCTACATAAACGATCACAAGAAAAAAACAGATTGAGAGTAAATATGATTTCAAAATAAAAAAAATTAAGTATAAATGGATTAAATTATAATATTCCACTTATAGGGGCCTTTTCAATCCCTAAAACTTGCCTACCAAAGGCTTTTTCGCTTCTTGCAGTGAATATAATCACAGAATCTTCATTTTTGTTTATTATACTTTTTAAACCCTTTTTAATTACTTCCAGTTCACTTAAGGTAACTTCTCCCTCAAATACCGAGTTCTGTATCCAGTTTAGGTGTTTCCTCAGGTATCCTTTGACTTTGTTCACCCTTTCCACTTTGATATCATACACAATTATGGCATACACTTTTACCACCACATCACGAAGGGTTTATATTCCTTGGTGACCAACAAGTGTTTAATAAGTTTATAAGACTCTAATCTAATCAAACGCCGGTATGAAACTTTTCTATTAAGTTCACGATGTTTTATAGTTTTCTTAAGGCGTTCATCATATTCTTTGATGAAAGTTTTCCTTCCCCCAACATTTAAGAGACAATAATTAAGATCCTGCTCAAAGTCTTCCTTTTGTAACATTTTTTTATTTACAAGGGTAGAATATGAGCCGATCCACCAGTATTGGTTTGAATATCTCACTTAAATCTAGTGCCAAGGAATATCTGCGTTCAGATGGTTCGTGGAGGTAGGATATGTGGGGTTCAGCTGGGTGTTGTAGATTTCGGTGAGAACAGTTGAATAAATCATAGAGTTCCCGAAGCTAATAAGGGCGTTGACCATATTCTTTGGTGGTCTTCTACTTCTACCTTCCATTTTAAAGCCTTCAGGTAGTATTAAATCCATTTTATCGTAGTAATGGGAACGTATTCGGCCTTCCACATTCATGAGTTCTGTTATCTCTTTACAGGAACCCAGATCATTTGAAATCTCATCTATCCCATTTTCTATCTTGTAATAGGAGAGCACCTTCTCCATGTTACGGGCTGCGCCTTCCACCAGTTTACCGGCTATTAACATCCGTTTATCATGATCTAGACAATTTTCAGCCTGTTTTATGAGTAAATCCCCGGATAGGAGTGTTTCCCTAGGATAGAAACTACCATCATAAAAACCGTAGTAGTTAAAAAAGTGTATGGGCACTCCTTCCTTGGCTAAAAGGTGAACGGCCTGGGAGGAGAAGCTCAGCGAACCATATGCATAGATCGAGTAGATCTTGCTGATTGGTATGGGTCTTTTACCATCCTTATTATGAAAATAAAGAGTGTTTTCCTTCCTTTTTAAAATTCCATCGGACATAAGATAGTAGTTTTTTTTAATTTTTTCATCCCACAATAAATCAATTTAAACAAAGCAAAGTTCAAATAATAGGCACATTTCAGGCAGGCAGGGACTTTTTGAGGTGCAGGCATTTTATCGCTTAAAATATTTCCAATTCTCTTTATTATATTCTTTATCTCTTTTTCATTTCTTTCATCAAGCTTTAATGTTTCCCTGCGCCTGATTTTGGGATAGTCAATGATTCCAACAGCATCATTAATTCCCTTCTCATTTTTAAGGTAGTAAAGATAGTAAAGTAGCTGGTAATGGTGGGCTTTACTTATCTTTTTACTCTTCTTAACCTCATGAATTTCAAGGGTCTCGCCTTTTCTCACGAAATCAAAGCTGATAAGATTATCAATGGTCCGATCTTTTTTGTCTCTTTTATAACTATCCTTATGAAGTATCTTCCCCAACGAAACCAGTTCCGATTCCTGTTCTATCTGTATATGATGGGAAAAAAGCCAGAGTTTGGTCTTGCAAAATGAAATAGTAATTTATCTGAGTTCCAATAATTCTCAATTGTTTTTCTGAGTCTGCGAGCATGTTTAGCCTTTTTATGAACTCTTATAATACTATTCGCCCTATTAAGGTCGGAATCAAAGGATACGATTTCATCAATTTTTAAATTACTCATCATCTCAACTGAAAGTGAATCAGCAATATGTAGATCGAAATTATTAAAATAGTGCATCCTAATCCTATAATTAGTATAAACAATTAATAAAATGTTTAGTTTCGGGTATCAAGTATTTTCCAGTTTTTGCCTTTACTCACTTTTGCATTGATAAGATAATATTTCTGATCTAAAATTTTACGACTAGATTTGCTGGAATAAGAATTTATTTGGTCAAAAGTTGCATTTTTATTAATGTCTTTTACTGGATAAACAAGATATGACTCTTTTTCTGCAGCATCCGAAAATTCATCAATATCCACAGCTTTAATCACATTTTCAGAGGGGGTTTTAGGTTCGATGGATTTCACATAAACCATTGAATCACTAGAGCCTATATAGTTCATTTTGCTGAAATATTCGGCCACAGAATCAATATTTTCACTTCCAACAAATATATCAATATCATCAGGGAAGAAAACGTAATCTCTAATTCCAAATGTGGGTATTAGTTTTAAATCTTCTTTTCTCTTTTTTAATCTTTTTATTAAAAATGAATTAATTGCAATCTTTTCTGGTGGGGCAACACATACTTCTGCGTCTTTCACAACGTTAAATACTTTTTCACCTTCACTAACTTTCCCAGTTGATTTTATAGCTGATGAAATTACTCCCAACTTCAAGGTTGAAGGTGAGGGTAATGGAATCCCTAAAGCATATTGTGAAGAGTAGTCAGGTATTCTATAAGAGAAAAATGATGGAAAATGCAGAGTAAATTTTAACCACTGCATTATTATTCACCTAACTTTAATTTGTACGGTTTTTTGTCAATTAAATCTCCTATTTTGTCTACAAACTCAGAAAGAGTTTTGAATTCTTCGACATTTATTGAATTGTCAATTTTTTTGGAAATATCTGTTATTTCTTTAACGTAATCCTGTTTAAGTGGTGATATTAAGGGTAAAGGAATTTGATCCGTCGAGAAAACGATTACGCCTTCAAAATCTTCGACATGAGGTAACCTAGTAGTACTCATTGCACCTTTAGGTCTGGTGAAAAGAATTTGATATGCTTTCAATGCATTTTTATATCTTTCAATTCGCTTTTCATTATTTCCCGTATCGTAAGTGTATTGATCTTGTCTTGTTTCATTTAATCCTATTCTCCAAGGTTGAAACATTGAAATAACTGCATAAACACCAGAGCGTGTAGGACGATGATAAACCATTTGAGTTGAAGTGCCGACAGCTTCTTCTTTATCTTCAGAAGAATTTGGGGTGTTTACACCTTTAGATTCTTCATTTTCAGTCGTTTTTCCACCAAGCGCGTGTCTTGCATGTGTATGAATATCTCTATAAATTTCAGGTATTCCTAAGGCCCAACCAAATTCTATGGTTGATTTTCTGGATACAGTTGGCCTTGTAATAAGAAATCCATGTAAATCGCAGATATCGCATTTATTTAAAGCGTTTTCTAAAACCTCTTCAACAGTACTGCCCCTTCCAGATGTTACATTAAATTTCTCAGGGTTTAACACCTTACATGCGTCACAGAGATTATTTTTATCTGTTAAAGTCCACATCAGCCCCGTATGGATATGTTTTAGCATTTCTCCAGAAATTCCGTCGGTTGTTATTGGATTCTTGGTATTTGGGTCAATGATTGTAACACTTCGAGGTTCCGTAACATTTCCAACAGTTCCCTCATTATTTAGGCTGTGTAATTGCCATGTTGCTCTTCCCAAAATAGCAATTTCATAAATTTCTGTTTCATTCACCATCATATCATCTCCTAATTTATTCTTCATCTTTTTTAACAAGAGCATAACTGATAAGGGCAGCTCTAACAGGTTTTACACCGTATTTATCAATTAATTCCATCAATTCTTCTAAATTTTTTTCTGTGGGACGTTTAAGTTGATGTTTTTTTGCTATCACATCATATCTTCTTAATAATTTCTTAATCACTTCTGCAAACTGGTCTTTTGTTTCCACATACCCCAATTCCACTATGGAAGCATAGTCTGAAGCCCATTTTTCCTTATTTCCTTCTTTTGGAGGCCTAATCATTTTTCTTAGAGTCTTTCCGAAACTCTTTATAGATTCGTGTTCAAATACATCTTTCAATCTAAATTCCGACATTTTTCATCACTTCCAGAAAATCTTCTTTTTTATAATCACCAAATTTGATATTATCTTTATCAATTTCATTTCTGAGGTGAAAATTAACATATCTTTGATAATTAAATAAATTTGGATTGGCAATGAACTCTGCTAGACTTGTCGGTAAATCCTCATGGCCATTTTTCCGTGATGTCCATCCAAATATCTTCTTCCATTTATTCAAAATGTTTATTGCATTATCTGAATCTGCTATCTGATGTAAAAAGTCGAGAGGGAAAATACCCCCAGTAGATGGCTTCCATTGATTCCCTGTTTTCCTCATAATGCTATATATTAATGAACCAAATTTTGGGGCGAACTTTCCACCATCCTTAACCATGATTTCTTCTGAAACTAAATTTATTGCTATTTGAGTGATAGTAGGGAACCATCCTGCCTTATGCGCTACTTTTACATTACCTTTTAAATTTGCATAAATTTGCCTTACATTCTTTAATTCTGTTTTAAGTGGCGTAGGTGCAACTAAAATCAATCCAAAATCGGAGAATTTTTTTATAGTAAAATTAATATGACCTAAAAGAGACAAAGCAAAATCTTTATCTGAAATTTTAATGTTTGTTCCGTCTGAATAATTCTTCTTTAACAGAATTTCATTTCTAATGCCCTTTGTAGCAGCTAAATCCATAGTTTGGTATAATGTCTGTTTATCTGTGCCTATAATCGAAGGTGAGTTCAAATTTTCATAGTTCTTAATCACCGTAATCATGCTTTCTTTATCAGTCAAAGTTTCCAAGCATTTTCCCTTAACTTTTTTAACTGGAGGTTTCATTTCTGATTTTGTAGAACGTTGAATAGTTATTAATGTAGTTTTAAGTTCTGAATCATCGAAATATTTGGATATTTCTTCAATTTTATCAAACTTAGTTTCATTTTTTGATTCAATCAAATAAAATCCCCCTCGATCAGTTATAGAAGCATTGCCAGTTAATGTTTGTATAACTAATCCCAGTCCATAGGCTTTTGAAACATCAAAAAATTCCCAACCGCTCTTAGCCAGAAAATAATGATTCATAAGTATTACCTCCCGTTGCAAGTCTATCTGAAATTCTCATTAACTTAGAAAGAAAACCATATAGTCTATAAGCTTCATTTTCATCGATAATATCTAAATATGAAAAATCAAGCCTACCGGCTGGATTTTGTTCTTGTATAAAATTTTTAGGAATAATCCAAATCTCCTTTAGGGATTCATCATATTTTGGAACTAGTTCATATTCATTATATGATTTTGACCAAGGTTGATGGTGATGAGCGATAGCTAGATAAAAGGCTTTGAATATATCTTCATCATCAAATAGATCTTCTAAATATGGTTGTAATGCTTTGGCGGAAACAGTAGCATGCGCTGGTAGCCTTTTAATTGTATTGTCGTTAGAATGAGCTAAAGGAGTTTCATCATTCCATTTTATTCTTTTTTGCCATTTTTTGTTCAATTTTCCAATATCGTGCAATGACACCGTACACCTAATAATATCCAAAAACTCACCATAGTTATAGCCATAATTTTCAGCAAAATTCTCTATAGAATAACGATATCTAGGAATCATATAATTATCAAGAACTTTTAACGTATTTTTTGCATGTTCAACCCAAGTTTCAACTTTAAGCCTATTATCAAACTGTTTACTGGATAAAATTTCTTTTTCTTCAGGATCAAATGATTTTAATGCATTTGGGAAATCATCAAAAACTAAACCTGTATCTGATGAATAACTAGCACCACATAATACGTATAACTCAAACGGAATTATTTCTTCACGATTATTAACCAGAACAGGTACGTATTCATCTTCATCATCATCAAAAATTATTGTATTTTCCTCTAATCTGTATGTGTCAATTCCCATTTCAGCAATTTTTTCTACCTTTCCCATTAAAGTTCTAGCGTCAAGTCTTAGTCGGGGTAAATGTAGGATTTCAACAGAATTCATGGATTTAGGATTCTCATGCAGTGTAACATCGCAGGAGAAAACTTCTCTAACGTTTTGTTCCACTTTTGCCCTACTACCTTCATAAACCGCTCTTGCAAGTTCACCTAACCTTTGATAAAATATCATTGAATTCATAAATTCTGAAAAATGTTTAGTTAAAATTTTATTTACTAGTTCAACCTCAGTATTCCAGTCGAGAGTGAAACTTTTCCCTTTGTTGTTGATTTCTGATTTTGTAGCCTCTACAATGTCTTTGTTATAAGGTGCGTGTGGACTTTTTGAGTTTGTATTGTACCCAAAAACATGAAATTCCCCTTTCCCGCTCCACCTGGCACATCTTCCTGCTCTTTGTATCAAAGCATCTATAGGAGCTATCTCTGATAAAACTTTAGGTGATGAAATATCCATTCCTACCTCAACAATTTGAGTTGCGATGAAAATACATTTGCCATTGCCATTTTTTCCAAACGTTTCTTCAAGTAGTAATTCTTTCTCTTGTCGATCCTTCTCAAGAAATCGGGAATGTAAAAGAAGTATAGGTAATTCTGTTTTATTTCTCAACTCTAAATACAATTCTTGAGCCCTATTGACGGTGTTAATAACAATTATAATTCTTTTTCCGTGCTCAACTTCTTCTAATACTTTTTCTGCATTTAATTCTTCTTCAAGTCTATTTATTAATTCAACAAATCTATTTTTTCTTGATTTGATTTCGAATTCATCTTTTACATCTATAAACTCAATATCTCCTCCTTTTTTTGAAATCCTATCTTTAGCAGTTTCTATAAAAATATCTGGTAATGTAGCGGACATTATTAGTGTAGGTAAACCAAGTTTAGCCGATTGCATACTAATAGCCAAACTAGTTTGAAGTCCTTTTTCCGGATCAAGTGTGTGAACTTCATCAAATACTGTTAAAGCAGAACCTACACTGCCAACGAATATGTTACCAGACCTTTTAGACATGCTGAGTGGCGTGCTCAAATAAGCGCCTACCGCTTGATCAATTGTAGTTACTACTACGTCCTCTTCAAAAAGACTACTAGTTGCATTTTTTCCATGGTGAATAGCCACTCTTAGTTTCCTAAATGAAGCATATTTAACAGCCCTTTCACCAATACTCTCAACCAAAGTTCTTGTTGGGAGAGAATAAATCAATTGAGAAGGTAATAAATCATTGAATCCATAAAGAAAAGGAATCAAAGCTATTTCAGTTTTTCCTGAACCTGTTGGGGCTCTCATTATTATTGATTTACCATCAAGCAAATTCTCCATAGCTATTTTCTGATAATCGTATGGTTTAGCTCCTATTAATTTTTTAAACAGTTTATTCATAAATATTTACCATCCCAAACCCCATACTATTCTTTTCACCCAGTCCACAGTCATAAGCAAATTCCACAAGGCGAGGATCAGCTTCCATCTCAAATTCCATCATATATCCGCGGTGAAAGTCTCCTTTTATCTCAATTCTACGCCTTTTAGCTGTTTTCATATCGGGTTTTATCCTTACCCATTTGTCACCGTCATAATCTCCATAGAAGGAAGTGTACTTATTCACCAAATTTTTCTGAACGCTCTCGTAGAATCGTTCGTCTCCAGGTCCTAAATCCCATATCTTAAGTTTTCCATCAACTTCTCTTTTTATGCTGGCTGCTACTGGAGACATAGTTTTCAGCTTTATGTTTTCCTTAAACGAGGGACTTTTTAGAAGCTCAATCTGTTCCACCAGCAATTTTTTCCCTTTAAAATCCACTTCTGTATTCTCCAGATGGCCCTCCACAAGACTTTTAATCAGCTGTTCATTGGGAGATGAAATATAAAAGGAAAGTTTTCCATCTT
>Ga0334885_1004432_pt1 | contig 12157 bp, 10 predicted proteins | sample GraSluR1_MG_8_FD_207233 | JGI IMG/M metagenome (GOLD analysis project Ga0334885, IMG submission 207233) | Sludge microbial communities from methane-producing bioreactor in Wageningen University, Netherlands - Granular Sludge_31_05-R1 | ecosystem: Engineered > Bioreactor > Anaerobic >...
CCCCATACCGTTATATATATATCCCGGGAAAGCTTCTGGTGGTCTGTTTGCCAGTGTCGTTGATATAGCAACCTTCGTAGCTGCAGGAATGACTAATTTTTCAAACACAGGCAATAAAGTGCTTAATATCCAAAGTATTAATGAACTCTATACTCCACTGGTTGATATTCCTGGTTACCTTGGACTAGCATTTGAGTGTTATGGATTGGGGCATTTCATTGAATATTTATCAAATGGCAATATTGCAGTTTCACATGGCGGCCAGGGCACTGGTTGGATGACCCATTTTCATTCGGTCCCAACAACAGGTGATGGGATTGTAATTTTAACCAACAGCCAGCGAAGCTGGCCTCTGATTTCATACATCTTAACAGATTGGGCCGAATGGAACGGGTTTTCCAGAATTGGAATGAGTAAGATTATTCTGGGACATAAGATACTCAGGGCTTCTATAGTTTTGCTCGTATTAGTTTTGTCAGTACAATTATGGAGGCTGACAAAGGGGATCTATTCAGGCAAACGCAATTTAAAGCTGCCATCAAAGTCATCCCGGTTTATAAGCTTTATGCAATTCTGTATATTTGGTATCATAATTTCAGGCCTAATATGGGCCGCTACCAGAGAATATTTGTTTGTTTCTTCAGTCTTTCCTGTTGTTTCTAAATGGCTTGGGCATTCATTATTAATTGCTGCCATAATATTACTTCTCTCAGCTTTGTTCCCGAGAAACAGGAATAATCATGCTTTTTAATTATGATATTTTATGCAAATATCATTATACGGCACACAGTTTTAACAGCTCTGTAATGACGAACGTTCAGCCGGCAATTTAAACATAAGTCAGGGTGCGGCCATAACGATCCTGCCTCGACCAGACGTTAGTCCCGGGTCTCTTTATCAGCCTAAGGTTCTGTATCACCGAGCCATAAACCTCAGGTACAGTCTGTATGGTAACTCCCGGTTCATCAAGGTCGAAGATGCGGAATGGCGGGACAAATCTTCCTTCCTGCGGATCGAAGGCAAGAAGCGATTCAAGACCGGTAAGATGCCTGGCATCGGTCTTCTCAATCCTGCTTGCCAGTTTGATCTCAATCGCCACATACCCTTTCTCCGATTCAAGAAGCAGGTCAATCTCCCTGCCGTCAGTGATGTATATTGAACAGTCATCATCGGATCATCCAGGGCTATGTATTTCATTTCAGGAAAACCAAGCCTGACAAGTGTGGTTTTTCCAGTCTGCCGTGCCCCCGTAAGCACCAGGATCCTTCCTGAGGATGTCTTACTCTTTCTTATCAGACCGGATAATATTGATCTTGAATGCATATAAAGGCGTAATATTTAAAATATTAACTATAATATTACGTAATTATATCGAAATAAGCCAATTCTTTGAAAAAAAAGGCGCTGAATTAACACGAAAAAAAAGCTAAAGACAAAAGTGGAAAAAGTTGTCTTACAATTGAATGACAGCAAAGCAAAATGACGGCGAAGCCGAATGACGTCCTCCTGCCGGCGGACAAATGACCATTAATGTATAACACACTTCAGTGTGAGTCTAATTATTTACCTGACCATGAGTTAAATATCACTAACTGAAGCGGGTCTGTTTCTTCCTGCCTTATGATCGTAAATTTTCGCCTGCCTGATTCAGTATCAGTCTCCTCAGAAATATTTAATCCGGCATAAGCGAGGTATTTTGAATAATCTATCTTATTTGTTGTGTAAACATATTCAAATTCGTTGCTGAGAGAGGTTCCTGCAATCTTCTCGCAGACCTGCTGAAACTCGGCATCGGTAAAACCCCTCCCGAGTTTTTTGTAATAGGTGAAATAAAGATAGCGCATCACATCGTCGAGCGACTTCTCATTCCGTGTTGCATTTCTTATTGACAGGTCCAGGACCAAGCCCATCAGCGGTCCCTTATCGTAATAAGATATCGATCTGTCGGGGCCGGGCAATTTATTGCCGAAGGGACCTTCGCTCCAGGTCTGATAGCTTGACTGTACCAATGACTGGTACTCCCTCCCGGGATCGTTTTCAAAAGCATTGATATTGCCCTCAAGACCTGAAAGAAGCTCTGCGTCGCTTATTATGCCGGCTCTTCTGACTATCAGATATTCATAATAAACGGTCAGCCCTTCGCTTACCCAGAGAAGATTTGTCCTTTCTTCCCCCGAATAGTCAAAGGGTCCGAGCTCAAACGGCCTGATCCTTTTCACGTTATAATGATGAAAGTATTCGTGGGCAAGGAACTTGAGCATTCCCTTCATTCCCTCAGGGCTCTCAAGCCTTCTGCCGCTGAAGCTCACCGTTGTATTATTCAGGTGCTCAATGCCTCCGGCACCTGGACCGATGCCGATAAAGGTGTATTCCCTGTAGGGAATATCACCGATAATATCAACTGCCGCCTTTACGGTCTTTTCGAGTGCGGCAATGAACGCTTCACGGTTGAAATCGCCCGGATTGTAAGCAATAAACCTGTGATTTATTCCATTTATCTTGAATGAGGGAAGCTCTTCGAGGTTTCCGATGAGAAGAGGAGAGTCAAATAAAATGTCGAAATCCGGAGCCTTGAACAAATTTTCATTTTTCTCCGGCCTTTCAAGCCCTGTTGCAATATTTTTCCATGACCTGTAAGGAACGACTGTTAAGTCGACCGGGATGTCAGTTTTCCCGTCAATATACATGAAAGTTGCAGGCGGCACAATGTATGCATGAGTGTTGTCGAGATAATTATTGGCAACGAATTTCCTGTCGGAATATACTTCATAGGTTATGGTGAACGGGCTCTCTTTCCATGGTATTACCCTCCAGGTATTGCCATCGGTTTTAGTGAACGGGAGAGGCTTTCCCGAAGAGCTTACTGAGAAATTTCTGACGTTATCCGGGTATCCCATTATCTGGTAATAACCCGGCATCCACACGGGCATCCTGAAATAAATTGTATCCTCATTTATGTCCCTGCATTCGAGCCGGACCCGGAAAAGATGATTTCCGGGATCATTCATTGAAACGGTATAATGCAATAATGGATTTTGCCCGTTTTCATTTCGTTGAGCAAGTAAAGCGGGAAAAGGTATAACCAGCAATGAGCTTATAATCAAAGCCCTGATATGTATTACGTTTACACTTTTCATAATCAAATTGATAATAGTGGATTAGGAGTATGTTTTATCAGTTTCCAAATTAGTAAAAATCCATGACGAAATAATTTAATCTTATATCATTCTTCAGCCCTCGACCCTCAGCCTTTTTTACCCTCCGACCTCGTCGGACGGAGTCCGCTCCGTCTGGAGGAATCCGAAGCTTTCTTTTGACCGTTCCCCTTATAAAAACTTTCCGTCATAATCCGCTCCCGGGTCAGACTCCGACAGATCTATCACCCTGTGGAAGCCGGGATTTCCGTTTTTATGAGTGGCGGTACCCGCATTATAACAGCGCGTTATTCCCCACGTGCCGTGATGAACCTTCAAGGCCCCCTGTTTACTGCGGTGGTAATGACCGAAAAGAAGAATATCGATCCTGTTTTCAATTATCTCCTTAAGATCCCTGCTGTCTTTCAATTGTCTGCCGATCTTGAAGTCGAATGGATGATGATGGAGATAAGTAACCTTGATCATTTTGCTGATTGCCTGATCGTTAATGATTTCTTCAAGACGCCCGAGCTGTTCTCTGCCCAGTTCTCCCTGTGCGAAGATCCTGTCGTGCCAGCTTAGCTCCTCAGCTGTCGAGTCCAGACCAATAAAGGCTGTATCGTGAATGATATCCACTTTTGGATAAGTTATGTCAGGATCGTTATAGAACCTTTCCTTAAAAAGCCTGACATTCCTGATGTTGCCCATTGTTCCCGTGCCGTAGTCGTGATTGCCCGGGACTACCAGTACCCTGTAGCCCAGGTCCTTAAGTTCCCCGATCCTTATGGCAGCCTCTTCCCTCTGTTCCGGTTTATTGGCATTATCAGCAAGATCGCCTGTTATGACGATCACATGATCTTCGGCAGGCTTCATCCGTGAACTAATGTTCCTGATGATTGTGCGGAACCTGTCCCCGCATTCTTTATGCCCGATATGTAGATCGGAAAGGTGTATTATTTTCATCTGACTTCGTTACAGCTGCCTGTTGGCGGCGGTTCAAGATATTTTACCACCTTGCCGTTCTTCCTGGCATACTCGATTTCTTTTGCCGTTGACTCACCGATATATCCTCCGGGGTTTATGACGAAGATCTCGTCTGCCATATCAATCTTACGCAGATGCATATCGTCGAGCATCTCCTTGGTGCCTTCATCCCATACCTCATTATCTCCGGAGTGTCCGAAAAGACCGACACTTATTACTAAATTCCCTTCGAGGGTAAGACGTTTCTGTTCCGCAATGAACTCATCCCTGAATCTTGTACTGCCGCAGAGTGTTATAACTTTGTATCTCGCCATACCCAAAGATAAGGAAATGAACAGATAAAAGACACAATGCGATTCTTAATTTTACTTAACTGCTTTTAAGGCAAAAACATTGATTTATAAAAATTTAGGTTCTTTATTCATTCGCATTATAATTTTCAACCGATTAAAATAAAGTCAGATTGCAGTATCAGACTTTTCCAGGCAGGATATTATGAAGACATTTAAAGATTTAATAACACTTTTCTTTTCGAAATATTCATGCCAGGAACCCGAGCATTATCAGTAGGCGTATAATAAATTGATTAATTATCAGGTAGTTAATAATAATATAGAAGAATCTCAGAACTACGATATAATTTCATTCAGTCTTGCTTTTATTTCCATATTGTCAGTAAAGATTTTCTCAGCGAGGAAACTTGCATTTTTTGCGGCCGATACTGATCTCCCGGCTTTAATTGAATCAATATAGTAGTCAGTTATAAAAGAAATATAGAGATCTTTAAGCCGGTCCAGCTGTTTTTCAGCAGGTGGATCTGTTGAAACATACTTTATTAGTTGACCTAAAGCCTGAGAGAATGACTCCACGTTTGGATACCTGTAGTCGGGTTTCCATTTAATAAAATATTCCGCATAATGAGTTATCATTTCAATATTATCAATTTTCTCGGCTGTTGTGTCTTTTAAACTGATTTCCAGCAGCTTGTTTCTTTCTCCCTCAGGCGTCAAGGGCAATACACCCAGTATTATGCTCCAGACAAAGTCGCTTGAGATCGACTCAATTTCAATCTCATCGATTATGGGACTTAACTTTTTAAAGACATCATGAAGGATCGAGTTATTCGATAAAGCCATTTCTGTTAATGTTATAGGTTGAATTATTGAACTCGTAACTGCTTTTTTTGATTATTACAGATCAATTAGAATGCCAGAGTATGGTATCTGCTGATAAATAATTTTAGCATTTCTTGTCTATTGCTAATTAACTGTAAATATGTATTTTAATGATTGGTAAATTATTGTTATTCACTTACTCAAAATGAATAATATTTTTGATGTAATAAATAGTTTTTCAATAGTTGTATTTTTATATCAAATATTGATATAATGAAAACACTTATTTCTTGGCTTGCATACAATAATGACTTCGTCCGGGATAACGGAAAAGGTCCGGTAAAGGGAATAAACACTGATGGTCCCAACTTTATTATGCACAGGTACTTCTGGAAATATGACAGGCACATAATTCTGTTTTCCGGAAAGGGCGACTCCACCGGTGCCGAAATGCTGGTGAATGACCTTTCGAGGCAGTTTCCTGATCACAAGGTAGAAATATTAAACATGGCAATTACGGACCCTATTGATCTTTCAGAGATAAAGCCAAAGGTTGAAAGAAGACTTATGGATAACAGTGGAGATGAGATCGATATTTTTGCTTCCCCCGGGACGCCAACAATGCAGGTTGCATGGTATATTTGCCACACAACTCTTAAACTTAATACCAGGATCATACAGACCAGGCCGGCTGAAAAATCAAAGAGTGGACAGCCAGAAATATTATTAATGGAAGCAGAACAATCAGCGGTTCCTGTTTCAATGGTCGTAAGGGAGAAGAAACTTGAAGAACGCGGAGCAAGAGAGGATTATAAAATAACATCTTCAATAAAACCGGTATATGAATTGGCTGGTCTTATTGCCCAGAATGAGATGACTACGGTTCATATTTATGGTGGGACAGGTACCGGCAAGGAGCACCTGGCCAGGTTTATTCATGAGTATTCACCGCGAAAAAAGAAGCCTTTTACTACAATTAACTGTTCAGCGTTCGGCGATAGTCTTTTGGAATCAAGGTTATTCGGATACAGAAAAGGTTCCTTTACCGGTGCGGATAAAGATACTCAGGGACTGTTTGAAAAAAGTGACGGCGGCACCCTTTTTCTCGACGAGATCGGAGATATTTCACCCTATATGCAACAGGCTCTGCTCAGAGTTATACAGGAGAAAGAGATCCAGCCGATTGGTGGTGAAGTTAAAAAAACAGATGTCAGGATCATTTCAGCAACCAATAAAAATCTTCCTGATATGTGCCGTGAGCAAAAATTCCGCTGGGATCTTTATTACAGGCTTGTGGTTGCGGAACTCAGCCTGCCGGGTCTTACTGAACGTGGTCAGGCAGACCTGGATGAGATGATCCGGTACTTTATATTAAAAAAACAGGATGAAATGAAGAAGGATTCACCGATCATTTTAAGTGCTGAGACTCGTCAGTTTTTGCATAACTATACCTGGCCAGGGAACGTGAGGGAACTTGAAAACCTGATCGAAAGCCTATATGTTTATTACACCGGGACTGTACGACCTGAAGATATACCCGCAAGATTCCATAAAGCGCAGGCTGAAGAGTCATTGCTGTGGAAAGATGTCGAAAAAAAGCATATAGAGAAAGTACTGAAACTTAAAAAAGGCAATCAGCGACAGGCATGGCTGGCTTTGGGCTATGGCTCCTTGAATACTTTCAGGAGCAAAATTGAGAGCTATAGTATTAACATTGAGCAATTCTGAGCGAAACAAGTAAAATGTTAAGAAATCCTAGGTACAGGATTGGATCATTAGCTCCATGCATCTGATCGTACAATTCGGAAATACCTCTGATGATTTAAAGTCTGATTACATGAGTTCTGTTTTCACTGAAGAAGATCCTATGATAAATCTTCTGGCCATTGATAAGGTGCTTGGTTTCTGGATTGAACATCACTCAGACTTGAAGGAAAGTGCTACTGCATTAAAAATAGCGCAAAACCCCCTAATCCTTACCTGAGAATTTTACACAAGAAACGGTATTCTTATTTGTTCCCTGAACACTATTCAGAGAACTGTTGGTTCTTGTTGATAGTATCCCAATGTGAGCATGAGGTTTTAGTACTGTAACCCGTTCAACAATGCAAAGAATCAAATGTTCTATCTTATGACAATGATATATCATTATATAATATATATAATCAATATTTGATATATACATATAATATTAAATCATTAATAATCAATAAATAGCCGTAATGGCAGACTGTTTGGAATGTATTTTACAGAAAAAATCAAAAAATGAAAACAAGCCAAACATACGAGAAACAGGATAACAACGAAAATAATCACAACCGGGGAGGGTACGGTATCGCATTGTTTGATCCGAGATGGAAAGCCAGGAGGCAGAAAGTAATGGTACACGATGATAACAAATGTCTGCTTTGTGGCTCCACTGATAATCTGCAGGTTCATCACAGACAGTATCATTTTTCAAAAAGTCTTAATGTATTCAGACCACCATGGGATTATTCCGATAAATACCTGATCACTCTTTGTGATAAGTGTCACAGGAATGGCCACCGTATTTACAGGGTGCCGGTTAAAACAGTAAGTTAAATATTAAAAAATCAGAATCATGAACTTATTCAATATCTTCAGGAAAAGACGTCAGTCAGAGTCACCAGATCCTTCAGAACAGGAAAATCCGGTACCCCGGGATCTTTTCGTTGACGAAAGTGATCCGGTTCAGGTTTCCGGACCGGGTACCGTGGGAGCTACGAACGGAATTGAAGGTGTATATGCCTACCTTCAGGAAGATTACGAGTCGAGGGGGTATAGCGATGCCATGACCAATCCTGATGCCAGTTATAAATCCGATAATCTCAGGCTGTTGAAGCAGGACCTGCTGATCCATATTCAGAGGGCTTCCACTTATTATGAAAGCATTCTTAAGGAACTTGATTTTCATATTAATTCAAGAAGCCGTGCCGGACTCGTTGATCTTGTTGAAGAGATGGAAATGAGAAAGGAACTTGTACTAAACCATCTGAAAAAGATAGACTTGATACGACACGATGTTGAGAATCAGAACGGCATGACAGAAAGGATCTCTCTCTCATATCAGAGGGGTTTTGCAAGGGGTCTGGCTGCCATTTCTCAGGCGAGCGTATTAAATATCAAACTATAAGTATGTTAATAATAATTTTATTGAATCATGAAAAATATATGGCTTAAAATAGGATGTTTTCTTTCCGGGTATAACTACACACTGGTGAAAAACTCGAGTGAAAACAGTGCCAGGACGGTTAAAAAGTACTTTTCTGCAATCGTGATAATCAGCATACTCTGGGGATTCATCGGCTATAGTTTCACACAGAGATACCTTCACGCCGGCAATACTGTTTCCTCGATAGTTGCGGCAATCATGGTGATTGTGGTAATCCAGATTGAGAGGCAGATCATCCTCTCATCGGGCAGAAACTGGCTCGTACTTGTATTCAGAACACTTATTGGAGTGGTAATGGCTGTGATAGGATCTGTCATCATTGACCAGATAATATTCAGGGAGGATATTGAAAAAGGACGAATAAGCAATGTGCAGTCGGAAGTGAACAGGATACTGCCTGAAAAAACCGTGGAATTAGACAACCAGATAGCTCAGCTTGATGCGGCGATAGTCCTTAAGGAGGCAGAAAGGGCAAGTGTTATTGATGAACTCACCAGAAGGCCGTTTATAAAGAGCACCTCTTCCGAAATAAAGCACTTCCCGATGCAGCTGAACGGACATAACGGTGAAAGCAAGGATACGCTGGTAAAGAGAACGGACTATACCCTTACTGATGTCGCCAATCCAAAAGCAGCGCTTTTACCTAACATAACAGACCAGGTAAATCAGCTCCGCAAACAAAAATCGGAGAAAGAAAACAGTAAAATATATGCGCGTCAGGAACTTGAGGTCGAACTGCAGTCAAAGACCGGATTTCTTGACGAACTTCAGGTACTTTTCTCTATCCTCTTTTCATCGAAGATAGCGCTTTTGGTCTGGCTGATGTTTTTCCTGTTCTTCATGTCACTGGAGGTGCTGGTATTGGTAAATAAATTCGGAGAGGGTACAAATGATTATGACAGAATCCTGGAACATCAGACAGAAGTCCATAAACTAATGATTAACAAGCTTTCAGAAAAACAGTCTGCCTAATTTTAACTGAAAGCCAAGGACAATTTTCAAACATAGTAATTATACAGAAAGGCCCCGGACAAAACCGGGGATTTTTGTTTTCAAATTCTCCTTTCTCTGGAATATCCTTCTTATTCTGGAATATACATTCTGAGTAATTTGACACTCGCAGAGTACAGTGCGTTAAAGCAGTCTTAATCCTTCTTATTCTGGACAATACATTCTGACAAATCACCGCTCTCATCAATGAGAACTACGTGCCGAAGTCTTAATCCTTCTTATTCTGGACTATACACTCTGAGTGAAAGAAGAGCTATACATTAAGAGATTCATCAAAACGTCTTAATCCTTCTTATTCTGGACTATACACTCTGAGTTATGGAAAACAAAAACTTGTTTAACTTGAGTATTGCGGGTCTTAATCCTTCTTATTCTGGACTATACACTCTGAGTATCGACATGCTTATTGACATTAACTTCCGTAGATACGTCTTAATCCTTCTTATTCTGGACTATACTCTCTGAGTCAGAGTTGGCAAAACATCGGCAGGGGATGATTACAAAATGTCTTAATCCTTCTTATTCTGGACTACACTCTCTGAGCAGAGCAGGTAATTTATTGTATAACTTAATATTAGTCTTAATCCTTCTTATTCTGGACTACACTCTCTGAGATTAGCAGCAGAATTTCTGGAAGGAGAAATTGATTCTTGTCTTAATCCTTCTTATTCTGGACTATGCATTCTGAGTTGAACGTAATCAATAAACTCACGGAATGAAAACAGTCTTAATCCTTCTTATTCTGGACTATGCATTCTGAGGGTGCTAAATGGCACAAAAGCAAATTAATGGAGGGTCTTAATCCTTCTTATTCTGGACTATGCATTCTGAGATGAGAACACTACAAACCATTAAACACAAGGGGCAGGTCTTAATCCTTCTTATTCTGGACTATGCATTCAGAGTTGTATGCAGTATTCTTTGCATCATCATCATAATGTCTTAATCCTTCTTATTCTGGACTATGCATTCAGAGATAAACTTAAAAAACTATTAGAAAATGGAACAGAGTCTTAATCCTTCTTATTCTGGACTATGCATTCAGAGTAAAATAGACGAAAATGAAAGAACTTAACGAACAAAGTCTTAATCCTTCTTATTCTGGACTATGCATTCAGAGAATTCTGGAAATAATTAAACGTAATAAGACATGAGTCTTAATCCTTCTTATTCTGGACTATACTCTCTGAGCAAAAACGCTCTACACTCAGAGTAAGGCTTATTAAAAGGTCTTAATCCTTCTTATTCTGGACTATACTCTCTGAGTAATTACAGAAAACCCTCTTGAAGACAGAGTTACAATGTCTTAATCCTTCTTATTCTGGACTATACTCTCTGAGATCACAAATAGCTGTTGGATGTAATTTTTAAATAATGTCTTAATCCTTCTTATTCTGGACTATACTCTCTGAGAGCATTATTTGTAACAAGATGAAATTCAATAACATAATCTGATAAAGTCAAAATGATTTCAATATTATCCTCCAAAAATCCTCCTCTTTTGATTATTAGGTCTCGTAAAATTAAATGAAAAAAGTATTCCTGTTACCGATCGCAAACTCAAAATCAATATTCCTGCCTATAATCCGCATACCTGAAATATTCTCTTCCCCCGCAGGCAGAAAAAATATGCTGTCGTTATTGTCATACATCGCCTGCACCTCCTTAAGCACCTCCTGCATCTCCTTTACGGTCTTTCTCTCCAACCTGCCCACAAATACCGATTTCTGAACCCTTGTACATCCCTTTTTTAAAAGATACTTCGCCACATGCCTTCGAACCTTGTGATCCTCAATATCGTACATAATAAAACTTATCATCTCAGTGGATTTTATAAACCGTGATCCGTTAAAAAATTCTGTTAACTCTCTTATTCGCGTATCAATATCTGCTATATAATCATCACTTGCTGATATATGCTTACTGCCAGGTATGTTGAGTTCCGACTTCTGTAACATTCTGATTATCTCAATAAAAGCATTCTCAGGACTCTTTTTACTGCTTCCCGGCATAAGCTTTGGAATTACAAAAATAAAACAAACAGGCCATGCTATACAGAGGAGAAAATATCACAAAAAGCAACACTGAAATTCTAAAACCAAAAAGTGTTTTCGAAATTTACAGGGAAATTTCAAAATGTGACTCAACTCTTGCCGATTTAATTTCAAGGATTAGAAAAGTAGCCAGCCTTGACCGAACAGCATACCAATCTCTTAAAAAGCAGCTTCCATTCTTCACGGGTTCCTGTTTTGGGGAGAAGCCAAGGTCTTCAGAAAATTTCCTGTATTCATCTTACTTTATTATTGATATTGACAATTGTTACGAGAAAGAAGGAAGCTTTATTGAACTCCGCAGCAGACTTGCCGGGGATCCCAGGCTGCATCTGATGTTTTCGTCACCGGGAGGACTGGGATTAAAACTGCTTTTTATACTTGAAGAACCGTGCAAATCAACAAAATTCTTTTCTGATGCATACAGATCATTTGCATTTCAGCTTGCCCGTGATTACAGCCTTGAAGGTAAAACAGACCTGGCGACCCATGATGCTGCAAGAGTCTGCTTCCTGTCCACCGATAAGAATGCCTGGTATAATGCTCTCCCTGAGAAAGTATCCTGGAAAGCCTACCTGCCTGCAGGAGACCTTTTTTGCGAATCTGATGATAATGCCGAAGAGGCTGGTGAATACATCACTCAAAAAAAAAACTCAACGGTATCTAACT
>Ga0334885_1004434_pt1 | contig 12151 bp, 19 predicted proteins | sample GraSluR1_MG_8_FD_207233 | JGI IMG/M metagenome (GOLD analysis project Ga0334885, IMG submission 207233) | Sludge microbial communities from methane-producing bioreactor in Wageningen University, Netherlands - Granular Sludge_31_05-R1 | ecosystem: Engineered > Bioreactor > Anaerobic >...
CTCCTGGATATCGGGATTGGCACCGGCTTGGGCTCCGTGCTATTCGCCCGAGCAGGTCTGCGTGTCTTCGGAATGGACAACTCAAGCGCGATGCTCGACGGAGCGCGCTCAAAGGGATTCGCTCAGGATCTCCGAGACCATGACATGATGTCCGTGCCGTACCCGTATGCCCGAGGCTCTTTCGATCACGCGATCTGCGTGGGTGCGCTGCAGTTCTTTGCGGGATTCGACTCCATCTTCCAGGAGGTGGGCCGCGTTGTGCGCGACGGCGGGGTGTTCGGGTTCACGGTGGCCGACCGGAAGCCAGGCGAGCCCACCTTGTTCACGGCGGGCGGCGAACAGACGCGGAGCGATCGCAATGTGAATATGTACCGGCATCCTGAACCCGACGTCTGTGCCTCCCTTGACGCTGCCGGCTTCGTGGTCCGGGGTGATCTTGAGTTCGTTGCGTTCATGGACGCGGCGAGGACTGCGCCCCTGCCCATGAAGGCATACGTGGCACGGCGGGAGCCGCGCATCTAACAACCGGCTGGAGTCGGACGCGGCCTTCGGCCGCGCCGCTCAGCCGGAACGTTATCTAGAAGGATACAAATGAGAACGAAATCGAGTCGAATCTGCCTCGTGTTCGTCGCGTTGGTGTTGCCGGGCCATATAATCGCGTTGCAAATAGGCTATGTACCAGAACTGTACGTCGTGTGGAACAAGATAATCGTCGAGGGAGTGATCATATCCGACGTTGCCGTCGAACCTCAACCATGGGTATCAGGCGTATCTGGGCTATTCCCGACAAACCGCGGGACGATCGTCGTCGAACGCGTACTGAGGCGTTCGTCAGACTACTTCGTCTCCCGTGGTGATACGGTTCGATTCCGTTATCCGACCAGTAACTTCACAGTGCCGAGGGATGACGGGTCGATTACGTTCGCTATGGAGATTTGCGATTTCGAAAACTTGGAGGTTGGTAGGGCTGGTTTGTTCTCGTTCCGACTACACAAGGAGCACGGCCTCGTTCCTGGTTACAGCTTTCTTACGACCGACACGCAGCGCGAAGAGGTGCTCGAGCTGCTGGCGGAAGTAGCGGCGGATTCGGCTGGAACGATGGCGAAAATCAAAGAGCGGTCGCCGTTCCGGTTGTTGATTGATAAGCAGTGACTGACCTAGATAACAAGCCGTTGCAGCGGTCAGTGTCTGGATGTGGCTGAGCAGGTCGGCGCGCTTGCGGGTGAGGTAGTTGCGCCGGCGCAACAGGTCTCGCGTCGCACGCATCTCGGCGGGGTAGACGTAGGCCATTGGGAACGAGCCGCCGCGCATGAGGGTGGCGATCTTGAGCGAGTCGATGCGGTTGTTCTTGGCCTTCCCCCCGTGGATGGCTTTCATGTATAATGCGTGTCCGAGGATGAAGGGGATCTGCTGCTCGGCGCAGAGATCGGCGAGCCAGTAACAGGTGAAGATGCACTCGACGCCGACGACGACCTGGTCGGCGTAGGGCGCGATGGCGTCGAGGAAAGCGTCAGGATCGGCGTCGATGTTCCTGTGGAGCTTGACCTGGCCGTCGTCGTCGATGACGCAGAGTTACATGGAACGGGCGTGCAGGTCGACGCCGCAGTAGTAGGGGTAGCGGTCGGTGAAGAATCTCATTGGGCCTCCTCCTTTGGGAAGATGGTTGGCGCCATTCCAGTCTACTGTGTGGTAGGCTTGGAGGGGGCCTCAATGAGTATCAGGCCGCTGGAGCTGTCGGTCCTGCGCTGTCACGGCCCGTGCAGGGCACGGCCCGCGCCATCGCCGGCCCGCAGCTCAGCGCTAGGTCGGTCGTTGGCTGAAAAAAACGCACTTATAACAATAAAAGGTTTGAAATGAAACGAAATGATGAAAAGAATCAGATACGCTTTGGATTGATTTTTCTATTGGGATACACAGTTCTCGGAGCATATCTAAATCGAATTGGTGCTCTGAACATATTGAGCGTATTTCTCAACGATCACATTCAAAATAGTTTATTAACAGTTATCTTCTATTGGTCAGCATTTATACTACTTTTCATTCCGATTTATTGGTTGTTTTTACGCAGCATTTTCAAATGGGAGTGGTCTTTGGACCAATGGGGATTTGGTTTGAAAAAGAATGCCTGGATAGGTATCTTTTTTTCTATTCTGCCTTTTTTGCTTGTCATGCTCCAATCTAACAAACAAACCGGGGTGTCAACAAGAAGTTTACCTGTTTTTATGCTTTTTTTTGAAAGCTATGCAAGAATTGCAGAAGAATTGCTATATAGAGGATTTGCATTGATCCTTTTCAAGCGAATCTTTCAAAAAACAGGATCAAGTACACTCTGGGCAATCATACTATCTTCCGCATTATTTACTCTTATGCACACTCATAAACCAGATCAAATGTTAAATTTATTCATCGCTGCAGTTCTTATAGCCGGATTTACCATCTGGTCTGGTTCAATTAGTTTTGCACTTATTTTGCATACTGTTTCAAACGGTGGACTGATTTGCGGTTTCTTCACGGCTTCCTTTTTCATAATAATGGCGTTATTAAACTATAAAATGAAAAAAACAGCCAACAATTCCATGCACCCTGTACGTCGTCAGCTCCATTGAGACACAGACCAGCCGCTGCTAATAGACACTTTCCCTCAACGAGCCCGGCCTGATCAGCATCTTTTCCCGGTCCCGATGACCGAGATTATAGCGCTGTCACGGCCCGTGCAGGGCACGGCCCGCGCCATCGCCGGCCCGCTTCGGCACGCGTTCGAGCCGCAGTTGCAGGTGCCTGCTGACCTTGGCGGGATATCTGTAGGCCCAGGCGCCCTCGACAAGGACTCGGCGGGCGTGGCCGTTACCGGCCTTGGTGATGCCGCCAAGACGACGTTGTCGCCCGCTGGAGTATTCCGACGGCGTGAGGCCAAGGTAGCCCATCAGCTGCCTGGGACTGTCGAAGCGTGTGATGTCGCCAAGTTCGGCGATGAGGGTCACCGCCGAGATGAGCTGCACACCTCGGAGCGCCTGGATAGCGTCGACGACAGGCCTCATGCGCCAGGCCGAGAGCTGTTCTCTCAGCTCGGTCTCGAGCCGCTGCACGCGCTCGTGCTGCTCCTCGATGGCACGGACGTATTCTTGAAAGACGATCTGCTGAGCCGGCGTCCGGCAGACGACCTGGCTAAGCCAACGCATGTGTGCCGGACCCCAGGTAGCTCGGCCCTCGTAGCGGATGTCCTGGCGGAGCAGGAACGCCTTGAGGCGAAACTTGGCCGACTTGAGATCCTTCATGGCGTCCTCGCGGGCGCGGGTCAGATCGCGGATGGACTCATCTTCGAGCCGCGGGACATAGACCGGGGTGAGATCGCCAGCGCGCATGGCGCGTGCTAAGACGACCGCGTCGCGCCGATCGGTCTTGACCCGCACACCGGATTTCTTGGGAATGAGCGAAGGGGCGACGACGCAGCAGGCGTAACCCTTCTTGGTGAGGTAGCGGTAGAGCCAGTAGCCGCAGGGCCCCGCCTCGTAAACGATGCAGAGTTCTCGGCCGCGGGAGACGAGTTTCCGCAAGAGCTTGTCGATGTCGTGCTGGCGGGTGCCGATGGTGCCGAGGGAAACGGCCTCGGCGTCCCGCTGGCCGGCGGCGCAGGCGACGGCGATGGAGTCCTTGTGGACATCGAGACCGACGAAGAGCTTTGTGGTACACTGTTTCATGGCTGACCTCCCGGCGTGTGTGACGGTGTCAGAGCTGCACACATGCGGCACTGGTCTCTAGAGGCTAACCCGCGATGAAGCCGGGGGTCAGCCACCTTTTCGGGAAGTCATTCTGTCTAGCGATACGAGCGTTGGGCTCAATAGTAGCATTGACGTCGGCCAAGAGAGGCCGTATACTCTTTGTATAACCAAGGAGGCCGACATGCGCACGAAAGTCGTTAAGTGGGGGAATAGTCTTGGATTGCGTATTCCAAAGTCCTTCGCGGAAGAAGTCCGAGTCGCCGAAGGCTCAACGGTAGATTTGTCGATGGAAGACGGCCGGCTCGTCATTCGCGTCGCTACGCAACCCGAGTTCTCATTAGAGGAACTACTCGATGGCATCACTGCTGAGAACCTCCACTCGGAGGTCGATTCTGGTGGGTCAGTCGGCGGTGAGGAATGGTAGCACCGCGAAGGCGAGCGAGTTACGTCCCTGCTAGAGGAGACGTTATCTGGTTACAGTTCAATCCTCAAGTCGGTAGCGAGCAAGCGGGGCATAGACCGGCATTGGTGATCTCTCCGAAATCGTACAACGGGAAGGTCGGGCTGGCCGTTTTATGTCCACTAACAACGCATGTCAAAGGCTACCCTTTCGAAGTCGTACTGCCTCAGGGGGGCAAGGCCCAAGGGGCAATCCTGGCCGATCAGGTTAAGAGTCTCGACTGGCGGGTACGCCAGGCAGAGAAGTTCGACGAAGTGTCCGACGAAGTACTCGCCGAGGTGTTGGCGAAGATTGGTACTCTTATTGGGTGGCAGACTGATCGCTAACAAGCGCTTGCACCTGACAATCGCTTTTGTCACGCGGGCTGCTTAAGCACCCCGCGCGCCAAACCGGCTTCGCCGGACGCGCTTGCAGGTGAAGCCAAGGTCGTTAGGCGGCTTGGTAATCGGCTCTCGCTCATACTGCACCGGGAACACTTCAAGCCGTTAACTTGTCTCTACTATCAGACAAATACAAGGCAACTGACAAAAGAAGCAATAGAAATGGATATCAAGAACAAGGCCGGGTCTCTCTTGGTCACTATATTGCTGGTGCTCCTATCCGGTTGTGGGCCGGTTTCTGTGTCGACCGCTCTAACTGATGTGCCACACACACTGCCCACCGAAGCACTAAAGCCTACAAGCGTGCCGGAAGTGGGCGACCCCCAGACCCGCATCCGCGATGGGATGGTCGTGGTCCACGTTCCAGCAGGTCAATTTGAGATGGGCAGCAGCGATGTTCCGCATGAACAGCCAGTACACACCGTGGCATTGGACGCCTTTTGGATTGACCAAACCGAAGTAACCAACGCCATGTTCACCGCATTTCTGAACGAGCGGGGCAACCAGGTGGAAGAGGGCATTAGCTGGCTAGAACCGGGGGCAGGCCAGAGAGGGATCATATACGGTCACATCGAAGAGAAAAACGGTGTATTCCGTTCTCAGACCGGTTACGAAGACTACCCAGTGATTGAGGTATCCTGGTATGGGGCTGCGGCGTACTGTTCTTGGGCCGGAGGTCGCTTACCCACCGAAGCGGAATGGGAGTATGCTGCGCGTGGCCCAAAGGCAAAGGTATATCCCTGGGGAAACACTTTCGACGGTAAGCTTGTGAACTACTGCGACGCCAATTGTACTTATGATTGGAAGGACAGTAACTTCGATGACGGGTTTGCACAGTGGACGTCCGTCGGAAGCTACCCCAGTGGTGAAAGTTGGTGTCGGGCGCTGGACATGGCCGGCAATGTTTGGGAATGGGTCAGCGATTGGTGGTCGGAGGATTACTATGCCCATTCTCCAATTAAAAATCCCCAGGGACCGGCTTCTGGAACTATGCGCATTGCACGTGGCGGCTCATGGTTTGATGAAGGCTGGCAGGTGAGTGCCTCTTACCGAAAAGGGTTGACACCTTCTTCCTATCGCATGCACTGGGTGGGATTTCGGTGTGTCATTCCTGCTCAACCATAAAGACGTTCAGAGAATATTGTCCAGGGAATAAGGGTTGTGTAATAGAGGTGTGTAGGCCGCCCAAGGGCGTGCAGCCGACCCGCCTTCGGTGGCGTGTATGCGTGCGCCCTGAGGCAGCATAGGTTCTGGTTCTTTGGGCAAGTCTTGCCAGCGTCGGCGGGCGGCTGGCGCCCAGGCCGTTATACGAGTTGACGAACAGTACGTTCATGCGTACCTTATAGAATACGCATGGAGGTGCAATATGAGCAAGATCCCTGATATGGTCCCCGTCAGTGATTTTCGGCAAGACGCTGCGGCAGTTCTTAAGAAGTTGCAGTCCGGGTCTGGACCGTTGGTCGTCACCCAACGTGGCCGTGCCGTCGCCGTCATGCAGAGCATCGGTGCGTACGAGAAGCAAGAGCGAGAGCGGGAGTTGTTGCGACTTCTGGCGGCAGGAGAACGTGAGATCGCTGCCGGCGATGGGCATACCTTGGCCAATGTGATGAAGGAGGCCGACGCACTGCTCGGAGATGACGCTTCGTGAAGATCAAGTTCACAACGTCAGCACGGCGGCAGTTTCTTGAGGGGTTGGAGTACATCCGGCAGGAAAATCCGACCGCAGCACGTCAGTTTCGAAAGAAAGCCGAAGCCGTCCTGAGCCGATTGGGTGAGTTTCCGGAGTCAGGCCGAGCGATCCCCGAGTTTCCGGAACTGCCGCATCGCGAGGTCATCGTTCGCCCGTATCGGTTCTTCTATCGCGTGGTCGGCAAGACGGTGTGGATTGTAGCCGTTTGGCACTCAGCTCAGTTGCCGGCTGATCCGGTGAACTAAAGCCCGTATAACAGAGCGTTCGAGCAGACGGCTCGGCCTTGTCACGCCGCTGGCAAAGCCAGCGCCGCGCCAAGTCCGCCCGCTGCTCAACGCTGACGTTATCCTGGAGGGTTGACAGGCGGTATGACCGCGGTTATACTAAACACATGAAGACAGCAATATCGATCCCGGATGACCTGTTCGAAGCGGCAGATCGCGTCGCGAAACGGCTTGGCCTTTCTCGCAGCGAATTCTATCAACGAGCCCTCGCGAAATACCTCGAGAGCCATAGCAATACCGCGGTCACGGCGCAGCTGAATACAGTCTACAGCGTTGAAGATCCTGGCCATATCGATCCTGTGCTGGATGCCATTCAGTGGGGAAGCATCGTGCGGGAGGACTGGTGATCAAGCGCGGGGAGATCTGGTGGGCTGAGCTTTCCGATCCGCGCGGATCGGAGCCGGGTTATCGTCGACCGGTTTTGGTGGTTCAAAGCGACGCGTTCAACCGCAGCCTGATTTCCACAGTCATCGTGGTAGCGATCACTTCGAATGTGCGGCTCGCAGAAGCTCCGGGCAACGTGTTGCTCTTGCGTCGCGATAGTAAGCTGCGTCGGGATTCGGTGATCAACGTCTCCCAAGTGCTAACCCTGGACAAAAAGTACCTTGTCGAGAAGGCCGGGGGCGTTTCCGATCGCATCGTCGAAGCGGTGGAATCCGGATTGCGGCAGGTTCTGAGTCTATAGGGGACTCAGGATAACAAGCCGCTGGAGCTGTCGGTCCGGCGCTGTCACGGCCCTGGCAGGGCCAGGCCCGCGCCAAGTCCGCCCCGCAGCTTATTGGCATGTCGTTATATGGACAAACGGCGTGACGCGTTCTTAGGCGATGATCTTCGCGAGTTGCTTCTTCGTTATTCCGAGCATGAGTAGCGCTTTGAGCAAGAGATCGACCGTCACCGTTGGATCGGCGGCCTCCATCTTCGCCACTCGCGATTGGCTGGTGCCGAGTAGCTTAGCGAGATCCACCTGTGTGACTTCTTGGCGTAGGCGCTCGGCACGAAGACTGGCGGCAAGCGCCAACTTCAGCTCAATGAATCGAGCCTCCTCAGGCGACAGGCCAAGGAAGTCAGTCGTGGAACCGACCGCCCAGCCCTTGGATGCGAGAGCTTTCTTCTTCCGGGTATCCATCTCAGCCCTCTTCTCGAGCGTCTTGGTCGTATTTGCGGGCTCTCCGCCGGCAATTCTCAATAACGGCCGGCGGCGTCTTGCCCGTCTTCTTCTGGAAGACATTGAGGATCACAATGGCGTCGTCGTCGGTGCGATAGATGATCCTCCAGGTCGAGTCTTCGTCGTTTATCCGAAGTTCGTGGCACCGGGTGCCAATCGCCGGCATCGGGCGCGAATGTGGCATCGTGAGGGGAATGCCGGCCTGAAGGCATCTCAGGAGGTATCCCGCCTCGGTTCGAGCTTCCTTGCTCAAGGGGGGAGATTTGACTTCCCCGCTAAGCCAGACGAGTTGGCTTGTCCGTCGGGTTCATAGGGTGAGTATATGTCAGGCGCGACATATCGTCAAGCCCTCGTTGAACTGAAATGGCCGGGGTGGTAAAGTGATCACGGAGGATCAGTCAGCGCCATATAACAGGCTGTATCTGGACTCCTTCCGCAAGCGCGAATCGCGATCAGTTCTGATGGCGAAGGGACCGACTGCAGCCGTATCTCCGGCCTCAACGAGGGAGCCCTGAGGCTCCGGGCCAAGATGGAGATTCGCGCGCGGGGAGCCAATCGTTGCAACCGGCCTCGACGGGCCAGGCCTGTTATCGGCTTTCCCTCGCGCCGGTCAGGACCGGTTCGCCATCTCTACGTCGTTCTCGAAGCAGCCCACGGTGGGGACTTCGGTCTTCGCACCTCCTGTTTCAGTGCCGGAATCAGGCGGCCGGCGCCGCGTGTTCGGTGAATTCAATATCGCGACACCAGACTGCCCAGACGATGCGTGCGAGCTTGTTGGCCAGAGCGATGGCCGCCTTGTTGTGGCCGCGTTGCCGCTCGATGCGCAGCGCCCAGGCGCGGAGTCGGTCGGGATTTTCGCGAGCCTTGGCCCGCCAGAGCCGTGGCGGTGATCAACCCGATGCCGGGGATCGAGCGGAGCTTCCGGGCGACCGGCATTTGCTGGGCGATGGCTCGCAGCTGGAGTTCGACGCTGCGCAGCCGTTGCTCGAGATCGAGGATCTCCTGGCCGGCCTCAGCGAGCGTCGGCCGCACGGCACCGGGCAGGGCGGAATCGGCGTCTTCCAGGAGTTGCTGCAGGAGCGGCACGACCCGTTTGGCGCCCAGAGGAATGGCGATGCCGAACTCGCGGAGCACACCGCGGACCGTATTGATCCTTGCGGTCCGGGCAGCGAGCCAGGCGGCGCGCAGCCTGTGCAGAGCGGACAGCGCCTGCTGGTCGAGCGACTTGACCGGTACGGGCCGGATCATCTCGTTGCGGTGGGCCTCGAGTAATCCCTTGGCGTCGCTGCGATCGGTCTTGTTGCCGGTGACGTAGGGCCTGGTGCGATGCGGCGGAAGCAGGAGCACCTGGTGGCCGAGCACCTCGAGCTGGCGTCCCCAGTGATGAGCGGACCCGCAGGCTTCCATCAGGACGATCGCGGGCAGGTGTTCGGCGAAGAAGGGCAGGAACCGGTCTCGTGGCAGCCGATGGCGTTCGGCGACCTTGCCCGGGTGGCGGGAGACGGCGATCTCGAACACGGACTTTGCCAGGTCGACGGCGATCGTGGTATGCTGCATCTCGGACTCCTCCTTCCCCGGATGGGGTCTTGGGTACGAGGCGACTTTGGCACGCTTGCGATGCCGGTCAAGTCGCGGGAGGAGTCCATTCCATCATTCAAGCTGACAGTCGGCCTTGTCACGGCACTGGCAAGGGCCAGCGCCGCGCCAAGACCGCCTGCAGCTTAACGCCAGGTCGTTATGTGGCAGACCGGTTGTGGCGAAGGACTCAATAGATGAAAGTCTGTATCGTTGGGGCGTCAGGGAAGCTCGGCAGGTACATGGTGCAGCACGCACTTGATCGGGGCTACGACGTCGTTGGCGTGTGCCGGGAGCGCAGCGTAGGAAAGCTCGACGCGTTCAAAGAGCGCATCGCGATCGTTCCAGGCGCGACGAATGACCGCGCAGTGATCAAGAGGGCGGTCGCGGGGTGTGACGGGGTACTCACCGTTTTGGTCCCTTGGGGCGTTCAGCAGTACTCGACGGGAACGGCGCAGGCGGTTCTCGACCACGCGCGCCCTGGTGCGCGCCTCGTCTTCTCGTGCGGGTGGCACATCACCCATGACGGTCGCGACGTGTACTCGTGGAAGCTCAAAGCGCTCATGAAAGTCTTCGGCTGGGTCGCGCGTCTTGCGCGCTTCGCAGACCTCGGTGACCAGGTGGAAGCGTGCCGTCGGGTGTTTGCCAGCGAAACGCGGTGGACGGTCGTGCGCGGGAGCGACCTCGAGGAGGGTGAGAGCCAGGGCCTGCCCGTATGGAGTCGGCACGTGGGTGACCCGATCCTTGAGAGCAACATCACCCGCCGCGTGGACTTTGCTCTGTTCATGGTGGCCGCCTTGGAGAACGACGCGCTCATTCACGAGGCACCGGCGATCGTCGGTTGCAGAACGCCGTCGGCCCTCGCACACGCCGTAGCTGGTCGAGCCGGGACGTGATGGCCAATGCGGCGCTGCCGGGGCCCCGCTCAGCGATACCACATAACAGCTTCCACCAGACAATCGTTCCGCACCAGCGCGTCCTTGTTCGAGTCCTGCGGCGCGAACCCCAGCATCCGCTCGGCCTTCTCGATGGACACGAAGCTGTCCTCGGCCGCGGTCTAGAAGATCCACTTGAAGAGCGGCGAGAGCTTCGCCGCCGCCATGCATCCGAATACGCAAGGGGCCGACGAACGACCTGGCCGGATACTGGGTCCAGACGACTGGTGCTTCCGCTAGAACCCAGTGACCAAAACCCCCTGCCGATCACGGGATTGCTGGAGGTCAACACCTCTGTGCAGTCGTGGCAATCCAGAAATCCGCGGCTCGCCGGCATGCCGGAAGAAGTGATCCACCCACGCAGCAGCCCAGCTCTCGTGTGACACAGACGGTGCTCTACGCCATCAGAAGACCGACCTCACGGGCCGGAAGCCGATATAGTTGAAGCTCCAGGCCGGGGCGATGAATTCCCGATTCGCGGAGCGGCAGACCTGCGCGTTGTATTCCCAGTCGCCGCCGCGGATCACCCGGGAGCCGTCGGGCCCCACGGGACCCGCGGGATCGGTCGCAGCGCCCCCGTACGACCCAATCCAGTCGTTGCACCACTCCCACAGGTTTCCGTGCATGTCGTGCAAACCCCAGGCATTCGCCGGATAGCTCCCGACAGAAACCGTCCAGCCTGCGTACGGTCCGGATGGGCAGCCAGAGTACGGGACGTCCCCTCTGTAGTTCGCTTCGGTCCCCGCATCCAGGCAGTCTCCCGTATGGAACGGCGTCGTCGTCCCCGCACGGCATGCGTACTCCCACTCCGCCTCCGTCGGCAAGCGGTAGCCCAGCGCGCTGTACGGTGCATGGTCGTTGCATTGCCACGTGCCGTGATCGTAGGCACGCAGCAAGCCCTCGCGCAGGCTCAGCCAATCGCAGTAGGCCGCCGCTCCGAACCAGGTCACCTCCTGCACCGGATGGTCCTCCTTGCCGGCGTCTACCGTTAACATGCCGCCGCTGGACGAGATCTCGCAATAGCTGGAGTCCAGATCGAGCAGTTCCGCAGTCGAACCGACCAGCGCGTCACGCAGGCTGCTCGCCGTCGCCGTGCAGTGGCCTTGGTCCAGCGCCCACTGCGCCAGCTCCGCGTACTGGGCGTTGGTCACCTCTGTCGCCTGCATCCAGAACGAGCGCGTCAGCGTCACCGTGTGCTGGGTCTCGCCAGATCCGCGGCCGTACTCGCTCGTCGGGCTGCCCATCGCGAAGGTGCCGACGGGGATGAGGACGAAGTCACCCTCCAGCGCAGTGATTTCCTCGTAGACCCCGCCGAACGTTACCGTCTGGCCGGCCGCGAGCGTCTACGTCTCTGCGGCCGGCGTGACGTAGCTGGTCACGTCTTGCCAGGTCAGCGTGCACTCGCCCACGGCCAGGCCGTTCAGGGTCTGATCGCCAGCGTCATCGTGGCTGTAGTCGCCGGGTCCGACGAGCGTCCATGGTGCCGCGATCGAGTCTGGCGTCGGGTCGACCACGACCGTGCCGAGGTTCGGCTCCGGTGTGATCGGGTCGTCGTCGTCGCCACAACCCGCCACGACGACCAGGCTCGCGACAAGAAACAGCAACGTGAAGCAAGTGTTGGTTCGCATCTTGGATCCCCTCCATCGTGGGTCGGGAAGACGGCAAGGCACCGGAACGGTCATGCAGGTCGACGTTGGCAGCAGACCTCCCGCTGCCGATCCACGCTGGCGTGGCATTCTCGGAGGATCCGAAATACGCAGGCGATACGGTACGGCGGTTCACCATTCGATACGACGCAGGTGAAGCCAAACCGATTCAACTGAAACGGCCCTATCAGCATGGTAGGCGGATAGGAATTTCAACCGCATAGTTCCGCCTCCCGACGCCCCGGATCGCGCCTGATCCGGTGAGATCGTACAACAGCGATCATCCCGTTTCAAGTC
>Ga0334885_1004439_pt1 | contig 12143 bp, 10 predicted proteins | sample GraSluR1_MG_8_FD_207233 | JGI IMG/M metagenome (GOLD analysis project Ga0334885, IMG submission 207233) | Sludge microbial communities from methane-producing bioreactor in Wageningen University, Netherlands - Granular Sludge_31_05-R1 | ecosystem: Engineered > Bioreactor > Anaerobic >...
CTGCGGTGGCGGAGGAAGCGTTCGGCCCCAGCCGGGTGCGTACCGCCGCGGATCCCGCACGGGCGATCGATCTGGCCCGTGGTCTGGCCGAGCAGGGCGGCGACGACGCTGCGGTCCTGGTGATCGGCTCGGTCTATCTGGCCGGCGAAGTGGACGAGATCGTCCAGCAGTTGGACGCCGAGCTCGGTCTCTAGACGCGGGTAGGGTTCACCATATGAGCGGAGTAGAACGCACCCTGGTGCTCATCAAGCCTGATGGAGTGGCTCGGGGACTGATCGGTCAGATCATTGCCCGCTACGAAGCGAAGGGTCTGGACGTCCGGGCGCTCGAGCTGCGTCAGGCGGACGCCGCGTTGGCTGCCCAGCATTACGTCGAACACGTTGGACGCGACTACTACCCATCCCTCGAAGCCTTCATCACGTCCGGACCGCTGGTGGCGATGGTGCTGGAGGGCGAGCGGGCGATCGACGCGGTCCGGACATTGAACGGGGTCACTGACTCCGCGGTTGCGGCGCCCGGCACCATCCGCGGTGATTTCTCGTTGTACAAGAACCGCAATCTCGTGCACGCCTCGGATGCGCCGGACTCGGCCGCTCGCGAGATCGGGCTGTGGTTCCCGGCATTGGAGGTTTGATGTCTGGTACCGACTACCCGCAGAACTCCTACCCCCAGCAGGACGATCGCCCATCGCAGGGCGGCTACTCTCAGCAGCCGGGCTACGGCGCACCGATCTTTCCCCCGTCCGCCTACCAGCCACTGATGAATCAGCCGCCCGCGTTCGAGCCGTCCCTGCCCATCACACCGACTAGCTATGCGTCGTTCTGGCGGACGCCCCGCTGGCGCTGGTGGCGCCCGGTCGTCGCTCTGGCGCTCGGCGTGGTCGCCATGTTCGTCCTGGCGCTTGTCCTGTCCGCCGGCGCGATCGCCTTTGACATCTCCCGCGGCAGGCTGACGACCCAAGACCTCGCCAATCTGGGACTCGACCAGCTGACGGCCTCGGTCTTCCTGGCGAACAACCTTTCACTGGCCGCACTGATCCTGGTCGCTTTCTTCATTTCGGCGGTCATCTTCAAGCAGCGCCCGGGTTTCCTGGCCAGCGTGACCGGAAGCCTGCGTTGGGGCTGGCTGGGCAGGTGCGTGCTCATCGTGCTGCCCCTCTGGCTGATCTACATAGGCTTCGACTGGTTCCTGACCGCCGAAGCCGGTGGCTTCGACGACCTGGCCGTCAACCAGGACACCTGGCTGCTGGTCGTCGGCATCCTCATCACCACGCCGCTGCAGTCGGCCGGTGAGGAGTACGGCTTCCGCGGGGTGGTCAACCGCGCCATCGCCGGCTTCTTCCGCAACGAGAAGGCCGGCCTGGTGGCTGGGCTGATCGTCTCGTCGGGCGTGTTCATGTGGGCCCACTCGGCATCCGACCTCTGGCTGAATCTCTACTATTTCAGCTTCGGCGCGGCGTCCTGCATTCTGGTCTGGCGTACCGGTGGCCTGGAGGCCAGCATCGTCATGCATGTTGTGAACAACCTGCTCAGCGAGGCATTCCTGCCGTTCAGCGACATCAGCGGGCTGTTCGACCGGTCCTCGGGCGCCGGCGGTCCCGACGTCCTCATCGGGATGGCGGTCATCGCCGTCGCGACAGCGCTGATCATCTGGCAGGCGCGACGCCGGGGAATCGCGATCACCGCCGCCCCCGCGGCATCAATGCAAGCCCCCGCAGCGCCGATGAGCTACCCGCCGCCGGCACCGAACCCCTACCTGGCGCCGGGCTCGACGCCGGAGCCCGGCTGGGGCACCTACCCGGGCGTCCCGCAGCCGCGGTGGCCGCAGGACGTGCCACCTCAGACCGCGCCCATCGAACAAGATCCGCTGTTCAATCCGCGTCCCTGGGAATCCGGGGACCGGCCCTAGCCCGCCGGCCGGTTACCATTGCCTGCGATATGACTGCGCACACCACAGAACCGGCGTCCATCTACGGCAGCATCGAGCCCTTGCTGCCCCACGTGACCAAACCCATCCAGTATGTGGGCGGCGAGCTCAACGCCGTCACCACGCCGTGGGCTGATGCCGATGTGCACTGGGTGCTGATGTACCCGGACGCCTACGAGGTGGGCCAGCCCAACCAGGGCAACGCAATCCTCTACGAGGTGCTCAACGAAACCGGCTGGATCAGCGCCGAGCGGGTCTTCTCGGTCTGGCCCGACATGGAAGCCCTGATGCGGCAGCACAAGGTGCCGCTGGCAAGCCTGGAGACCCATCGTCCGGTGCGCGCGTTCGATGTGCTCGGTGTCAGCTTGTCGACCGAACTGGGCTACACCAACCTGCTGAACGCCCTCGACCTGGCAGGTATCCCGCTGCGCAGCGCGGACCGAACCATCGATGACCCGATCGTGGTGGTCGGCGGGCACTGCGCCTGCAATCCCGAACCGATCGCCGATTTCATCGACGTCGCGGTGCTGGGCGATGGCGAGCAGGCGGTGCTGCGGCTCAGCGAGATCGTCCGTGCCTGGCATGCTTCCGGCGACCAGGGCGGACGCCTCGGCCTGCTGCAGTCCCTCGCCGAGACCGGCATGTTCTATGTGCCGCAGTTCTACGACATCAGCTACGGCACCGACGGTGCCATCACCAAGATCTCACCGAACCGGCCCGGCGTGCCCTACCGGGTACAGCGTTGGATCCTCACCGATCTGGACGAATGGCCCTACCCCAAGGCACCGCTGGTTCCGCTGGCGGAGACCGTCCACGAACGCTATTCGGTCGAGATCTTCCGCGGCTGCACCCGCGGCTGCCGCTTCTGCCAGGCCGGCATGATCACCCGCCCGGTGCGGGAACGCAGCCTGCCGGTGATCGGCACCATGGTGGAGGCCGGGCTCGAGGCCACCGGGCTCGAAGAGGTCGGCCTGCTCAGTCTGTCGAGCGCCGATCACACCGAGATCGACCAGATCACCGAGCAGCTCGCCGAGCGCTACGACGGTACGAATGTCTCGTTGTCGCTGCCGAGCACCCGGGTGGACGCCTTCAACATCGATCTGGCCGAGAGACTCGCCCGCAACGGGCGCCGCAGCGGCCTGACGTTCGCCCCCGAAGGCGGCACCGAGCGGATGCGCGCGGTGATCAACAAGAACGTCTCCGAGGACGACCTGATCAACACCGTGACCGCGGCGTTCTCGTCCGGCTGGCGTTCGGTCAAGCTCTACTTCATGTGCGGGCTGCCCACCGAGACCGACGAGGACGTGCTCGCCATCGCCGACATGGCGCACCGGGTCATCGAGGCCGGGCGCAGGGCCGCAGGCCGTCGCGATATCGCCTGCACCATCAGCATCGGCGCGTTCGTCCCCAAGCCGCACACTCCCTTCCAGTGGGTTGCGCAGACCGATCCGGAGATCGCCAACGACCGGATGCGCCAGCTCAAACAGCGGGTACGCGACGATCGCGCCTGCGGGCGAGCCATCACGATCCGCTGGTCGGACGGCCACCCCGGCCTGATCGAGGGTCTGCTCGCCCGCGGCGACCGGCGCGTCGGCAAGGTGATCGAGGCGGTCTGGCGTGACGGCGGCATCTTCGACGGCTGGAATGAGCATTTCAACTACGAACGGTGGATCCGCTGCGCAGCGGAGCAACTGGAACCCCAAGGCGTCGATCTGGCCTGGTACACCACGCGCGAGCGTCCGGCTACCGAGGTGCTGCCGTGGGATCATCTCGACCTGGGCCTCGACCGCAATTGGCTGTGGCAGGACTACCAGGACGCGACCAAGGGCCGCGCGGTGCACGACTGCCGCTGGGACGAGTGCAACGACTGCGGCGTCTGCCCCGAGATGGGCGTCGACATCGAGATCGGCCCCAGCGGGGCAGCACTGCTGCCGCTGCGGGTCGTGCAGCGCTCACTGGCCTGAGGCGGTGGCTTCCAGCTCGTCCTCGATCGTGCCCGAACCGATCGCGATCAGCCCGCAGATCGTCAGCGGGACGAACATCAGCAGCTGGATCCAGATCGGCCACAGGAATGAGCCGGTGGCGTCCTTGAGCGCGCCCAGCAGGAACGGTCCGATGCAGGCCAGCACGTAGCCGATGCCCTGTGAGAAGCTCGACAGCGCGGCGGTGCCGGCGGGCGTGCTGGCATGCCTGCTGAACAGCACCAGGATCATCGGGAAGAACGAGCCCGCGATGGCCAGGAAGACCGGCCACAGCCAGGGCAGCACGGTCGGGTTCCAGATCAGGCCACCGTAGCCGATGCTGCCGCACACGGCCAGCGCCACTACCAGCGGGGCCGGGTTCTTCATCCGCATCGTCAGGTTCGGGATGATGAACGAGAATGGGATGCCGATGCCCGCGACGATGGCCAAGAAGTTCCCGGCCTGGATCGGCGTGAATCCTGCGCTCTGGTAGATGGACGGCAGCCAGCCGAACTGGCCGTAGGCCTGCGCGGACTGCATGCCGAAGAAGACCGCCATCATCCAGCCGAGCCGGGTGCGGGCCACCGCGGCCAGCGAGATCCGGGTGCGTGAACCCCCCGACCAATCGCGGAACCGCAGCATCGACCAGATGATCAGCGGCAGCGCGAGGGCAGTGGTGGCCACCCAGACCCAGAAGGCGCCGCGCCAGCTGCCCAGCGAGATCGCCAGGGGGGCGGTGTAGAGGCTGGCCATCGTCAGGCCGATCGACTGGCCGGTCGTGTAGAGCGAGGTGACCAGTCCGCTGCGCGCCGGGAAATGACGTTTGACCAGCGGAGGCAGTAGCACGTTGATGACGCCGATACCGGCCAGCGCCACACAGGTGGCCAGCATGAAACCGACCGTGGAGTCGCTGACATTGCGGGCGGCCTGCCCGCCGATGTTGACGATCAACGCCACCAGGATCGCCCGGTGCAGTCCGAGCAGTCCGCTGATCCGTCCGGCCAGGAATCCGAAGAGCGCGAAGCACAGCGTGGGTAGTGAGGTCAGCAGCCCGCCCATGGTCTGCGACATGCCCAGCTCGTCTTGGATCGACGGCAGGACGGGCCCGATCGCCACCGCAATCGTGCGCAGGTTGAATGACGTCACCGTCACCATCAGGGCGAGCAGCACGGACGTCTTCGAGATGCGCATGGCGCCTTTCCAGAGCCGGACCAGGTCAGCTGCGAGCATACGCGATATATCGGACATTAAGCTGTCGTGACATGGCACGTCCACAACCGCCCCAACAACCACCGCCCGTGCAGAAGCTGCGGCTCCGGCATGTGAAGCGTGGTACCGCCCGGTTCGCCAGCCACCGCGATTTCGGACGCGCCCTGGAGCGGGCGTTGCGCCGCGCGGGCATCCCGATGGCCTACTCGTCGGGGTTCTCGCCGCACCCGAGGGTCTCCTACGCGGGGGCTGCGCCGACCGGTGCCGCCAGCGAAGCCGAGTACGTCGAGTTGGGGCTGAGCGAGCGGTGCGATCCCGAGAAGGTTCGCGAGGCGCTGAACCGGGTGCTGCCACCGGGATTCGATGTCGTCACCATCGTCGAGGCCGGCGGTCGTCCGCTGCACGAACTGCTCGAGGCCTCCTGGTGGACGATCGAGTTGCCCGGAGTCGACCCGGCAGTGCTGGCGCAGCTGGCCGGCATCCTGCGCGACGCCGAGCAGGTCGAGGTGACCCGGATGACGAAGAAGGGGGAGCGGCGTTTCGACGTGCGGGCCGGCCTGATCAAGGTCTGGGCGAGCGAGGACGGCCTGGAGGTGGTGGTGCGGCACAGCGAGCCGCTGGTACGCCCCGACGATGTGGTCGCCGCGCTGCGCGTGCTGGCCCCCGATGTGCTGTCCGAGATCGATGCGCCGTTGGCCACCCGGCGGGCCCAGGGTCCCCTGATCGGCGACGAAGTTGGCGACCCGCTGGCCTGACCAGCGGCGAAACAGGGGCTGGATTGCCGAGCTGTGGCATACTAGCCGTTAGGTAATCGTGCCGCCGGCACGAGCTCCGGGATGATCCTCATCATCCAACCGCGACGCAAACTGCACCGCCGATCGAGATGGTCACGTCGAGTGCCAGTGCGAGTCCGACGCCCTACTGGGTGCGGCGACCGCGGGGATGAGAGAACCCCGGATGCACCGACAGTTTTGTACCGCGGCTTGCCGCGGTAGTGAGCCGCACCCTCGGGTGCAAGAGGAGCGTCCATGCTCGATGACACTTCAGTGAACAATGAATCCCCCGAATCGGTGATCGAAACCCCGGCTGCTGCCGAGCAGATCACCACCCCCGAACCCGCCCCCGCCGTCGCTGACGATCTGCCGCGTCCCCCCAGCGGTCGTCGCTCGAAGACCCGTCCGGCAGGTCCACCCAAGGTGAGTGAGCCGACCCCCGCCGCCGCGGCTGTCGACCCCGCGCACGAGGACGAGCAGATCAAGGTGGCCCTCAAGAAGGCCGCCCCCCACAAAGCAGCTGCCAAGAAGGCGGCAACCAAGAAGGCCGCGATCGACAAGACCACCGGCTCCGAGCGTCCCCCCCGCACCCGGCGCGCCACCAAACCCGTTGCCGAGGCCATGGCCCCGGAGGTTGTCGAAGAGGCGGACGATCATCCGCAAGGCGAGATCCCCGATCTGACGCCGATCGAGCCGGCAGCTGGGCACCGGTCGCAGACCCGCCGCCGCAGCTCATCGCGCAGGCCGGTGCAGGCCCTGGACGAATCGCTGGCCGGCACCGCCGACGAGATCGAGGCAGCGCTGGCCGCAGCCGAGAACGCAGCGGCCGGGCGCCGCCGGGCGAAGGCCGCCGAAGGCGAGGTCGACAAGGAGCAGATGCTCGCATCGCTGGCCGCCGCCATCGCCGGACGACCCGCGGCCGAGGCCGAAACCGCGCTCGCCGAGGCAGAAGTTGCCGCCGAGGCGGCTCTCATCGCCGCGGTCACCCATGAGCTTTCCGCCGACGATCAGTCCGAGCACGCCGACATCAAGTCCGCCGAAGCCGACGAGTCATCCGACGACAGCGAGGCGGCCACGGACGAAGCTGAGGCCTCCGACGAGGAGCAGGGGGAATCGAGCGGTTCGTCCCAGCGTCGTCGCCGTCGCCGCGGCGGTCGCCGCCGTCGCAGGTCGTCGTCGGGCGCCGGCGATGAGAGCGACGAGCACGCCGAGGACGACGCCGAGACCGAGGCAGCCGCCGTCGAAAGTGACCACCAATCCGGCGACAAGGCCGACGAGGACAAGTCCGGCGAGCAGGAGGAATCCGGCGAGTCGGCCGGATCGTCCACCCGCAGGCGTCGTCGTCGCCGTCGCCGCGGCGATGACTCGTCTGAGGACAGCGACGTGGTCGTGCGGGTTCGCGAGCCGAAGCACGCCAGCAGCGATGAGGTCTCCGGGATCGAGGGGTCGACCCGGCTGGAGGCCAAGAAGCAGCGCCGCCGTGAAGGACGCGCTGCCGGACGCCACCGTGCGCCGATCCTGACCGAGGCCGAGTTCCTCGCCCGCCGCGAATCGGTGGAGCGGGTGATGATGGTTCGCCAGCGCGCCGACTACACCCAGCTCGCGGTGCTTGAGGACAACGTGCTCGTCGAGCATTACGTCGACCGCAGCACGTCCACCTCGCTGATCGGCAACATTTACCTGGGCCGCGTGCAGAACGTGCTGCCCAGCATGGAGGCCGTCTTCATCGACATCGGCCGCGGCCGCAACGCCGTGCTGTATGCCGGTGAGGTCGACTGGGACGCCTTCGACGTCAGCTCCGACAAGCGCAAGGTCGAGCAGGTCTTCAAGTCGGGCCAGCCGGTGCTCGTCCAGGTCAGCAAGGACCCGGTCGGCGCCAAGGGCGCCCGGTTGACCGGCCACGTCTCGCTTCCGGGACGCTATCTCGTCTACTCGCCCGGCGGTCACCTGTCGGGGATCAGCCGCAAGCTGCCGGATTCGGAACGGCATCGTCTGAAGAAGATCCTCGACTCGGTGGTCTCCGAGGAGTCGTCGGTCATCGTCCGCACTGCCGCCGAGGGCGCCAGCGAGGAAGAACTGACCGCCGACGTCGACCGCCTGAAGGCGCAGTGGGAGACGATCCAGAAGAAGGCGAAGCAGAACACGGCGCCGCATCAGCTGTACGCGGAGCCCGATCTGACGCTGCGGATCATCCGCGACACCTTCACCGAGGATTTCAAGCATCTGTTCGTGGCCGGCAACGGCAGCGATGACGATGTCTACGAGCCCGTCAAGGACTACCTCGAGCGCGTCGCGCCGCATCTGGCGCAGCGGCTGGTCAAGTGGGACGCTGCGCAAGGTGATCCATTCGCCAAGTTCCGCATCGACGAGCAGATCAGCAAGGCCCTGGAACGCAAGGTCTTCTTGCCCAGCGGCGGCTCGCTGGTCATCGACCGCACCGAGGCCATGACGGTCATCGACGTCAACACCGGCAAGTTCACCGGGACCGGCGGCAACCTCGAGGAGACCGTCACCCGCAACAACCTGGAGGCCGCCGAGGAGATCGTCCGGCAGCTGCGGTTGCGCGATCTGGGCGGCATCATCGTGGTCGACTTCATCGACATGGTGCTGCCGAGCAACCGCGAACTGCTGCTGCGCCGGCTGGTCGAATGCCTCGGACGCGACCGCACCCGCCATCAGGTCAGCGAGGTCACCAGCCTCGGTCTGGTGCAGATGACCCGTAAGCGCATCGGCACCGGCCTGGCGGAAGCCTTCACCGAGGTCTGCGAGCAGTGCGGTGGACGCGGCTATGTGCGCCACGACGAGCCGGTCGATTCGCAGGTTCCCGCTGATGGCGGCGAGCGTCACAGCGGCAAGGCGTCGTCCAACAACAGCAGCCGCAGCAACAACAACCGGCGTTCGACCAACAAGGCGAAGCCGAAGCCCGAGGAGGCTCCGGTGCCGCCGAAGGCCAAGCAGGTGCAGCCGTCGGAGGAGTCCAAGCAGGCAGCCGCCAGGCTGGCCGCAGCAGCATCCCGGCACCACGTCGAGCAGCCCGCGACCGCCGCAGAGCCGGTGGAAGGCGAGGCCTCCGGTTTCGACACCGATGGTGCCGGCCCGCAGAACGCCGAACTGCCCGCAGAAACCAGGCCGGGCGAACTGCTGCCGGGAGACAAACCGGCCGGTGAATTGGAGGCCGGCGCCCCGCAGGGCGCCGATCAGCAGGATGCCGATCTGGTCCAGACGGTTTGACCGGCTGGCAGGGCACGACATAACATAGATCTTCGGTGCGTCCTCGGCCGTCATCTGTTCGGCTGGGGCACCGTAGAGCGTTGGGCGTCATGGCAGTCAGTGATGGCGGCAGGACGCTCCCCGGACAGAAGAACGAAGTTCCGCCCCTGAAGGTTGGGGGCAGATGAGCGAGAGTGAGTCAGGCGTGTACGCGATCGTGCGCAGTGGCGGCCGCCAGCACAAGGTGGCCGTGGGTGACATCGTCGAGATCGACCGAGTTGCTGACGAGGTCGGTAGCAGTATCTCCCTGCAGCCGCTGATGCTGGTTGACGGCGACGACATCACCACGGATGTCGATGGTTTGGGCAAGGCTTCGGTGACTGCTGAGGTGCTCGGCGAGGTCAAGGGCCCGAAGATCCGCATTCTGAAATTCAAGAACAAGACCGGTTACAAGAAGCGCCAGGGGCACCGTCAGAAGTACACCCAGGTCAAAGTCACCGGAATCGAAGGCTGAGGGAGGCAGAGATGGCACACAAGAAAGGCGCGTCCAGCTCGCGCAATGGTCGTGATTCCAATGCTCAGCGCCTCGGCGTGAAGCGTTTTGGTGGCGAGCAGGTCAACGCTGGCGAGATCATCGTCCGTCAGCGTGGCACCCACTTCCATCCGGGTGAAGGTGTCGGCCGCGGTGGCGACGACACCCTCTTCGCGCTGGTCGCGGGCAAGGTGCAGTACGGCACCCGCCGCGGACGCCGCGTCATCAACATTGAGCCCAGCGAGGTCTGAGCCCAAGCAGCTCAGATCCCGAAGACAGCTCCCGAAGGCCTGAGGCTTTCGGGAGCTGCTGCTTGTGTGGCGGCGGATGCCGCGCCGAGCCTGCGACCTAGAAGGTCGAGGTGTCGATCACGTAGCGGTAGCGCACCTGGGAGTGCACGACCTTGTCGTAGGCGGCGGTGATGTCTTCGCCGGAGATGATCTCCACCTGCGGCACCACGCCGTTGGCCGCGCAGAAGTCGAGCACCTCCTGGGTTTCGGCGATGCCACCGATCTGGGAACCGGCCAGCACCTTGTTGCCGTTGGTCAGGCTCGACAGCCGCAGCGTACTCGCGTGTTCGGGCAGGCCGACATCGACGAGGACGCCGCCGGGCTTCAGCAGCTTCAGCATCGCGTCCAGGTCGGCCACCGCGGCCACGGTCGAGACCATCAGGTCGAGGCTGCCGCGCAGTTCCCGCAGCCGTTCGGGCTCGCTGGTCGCGTAGTAGTCGGAGGCACCGAAGCGCAGGCCGTCGTCCTTCTTGCTCATGGTCTGGCTGATCACCACGACCTCGGCACCCATCTTCGCCGCGATCTGGACGCCAACATGTCCAAGGCCGCCCATGCCGATGATGGCGACCTTCTTACCCGGTCCGGCACCCCACCGCTTGAGCGGTGAATAGAGCGTGATGCCCGCACACAACAGTGGCGCGGCCTTCTCGAAGGGGATCTCGTCGGGGATCCGGATGACGTAGTCCTGCTCGACGGTGATGGCCTGCGAGTATCCGCCGGCGGTCGGCTGACCGCCGCGTCCGATCGAGTTGTACGTCCAGATCGTGTACGGCTTGGCGGTGCAGAACTGCTCGTGACCGGCCTTGCACTGCTCGCATTCGCGGCAGGAGTCGACGAAGCAGCCGATGCCCACCTTGTCGCCGACCGTGAACTTGGTCACCTCATCGCCGATCTTCGTGACAATGCCCACGATCTCGTGGCCGGGCACCAGCGGGTAGATCGCCGGCCCCCACTCGGCGCGAGCGGTGTGAATGTCGGAGTGGCAGATTCCGGCGTACTTGATCTCGAAGTAGACCTCGGTGGGCCCGGGCTCCCGGCGGGTGATCGTGGTGCGGTGGAACTCGGCGTTGTGGTCGTCGGTGGCATAGGCGAGTACCTCGGGCATCTTTGCTCCTCAGCGTCGGGACCGTTTGCTCGAGTCTAGTGATCCCTCATGTGGAGCGGGTCATCTCCACAACGACCAGGCCAGGTAGAGGCCTCCGATCGCGATCACCCAGCGGCTGATGGTCTCGGGGATGTACCGCTGGACGAGCGGGCCGATGTTGCCGCCGATGAGGTTGCCACCGAACAAGATCAGCGCCGCCAGCCAGTCAATCGGCGCGAAGATGACGAAGATGACCGTGGCGATCAGATTGGAGATGCTCAACAGCACCGACTTCATCAGCACGGCCCGCGGCCACGGGTAACTGGTCAACAGCAGCACCAGGGCGAAGTAGACCACCCCGGCGCCGGCGCCGAAGTAGCCGCCGTACAGGCAGACGAAGAACAGCGCGCCCAGATAGATGGCCCAGCGCTCGTTGCCGCTGGACAGCTTCTTGAGGCGCGGGCTGAGGAACAAGGTCAAGGACGCGAACGCGATCAGCCAGGGAACCATCGCTTCGAAGACGCTTTCTCCGGTGATCAGCAGCAATGCGGCGCCGGTACCGCCGCCGATGGCGCAGATGACGAACTGCTGCCAGGCGCGTCCGCGTCCGGCGGCCATCACCTGGTCGCCGGCGCGCACGGCGGCTCCGGCGCCGACACCGATCGCACCCAGGGTGTTCGTGACGTTGGCCGTCAGCGGGGGAAGCCCGACCGCCAGCAGCGCCGGGAAGCTGATCAGCGACATCAGCCCTGCCAGATAGCCGACCAGCCCGGCGGCGACTCCGGCGAACGCCAAGAAGACGATGTTGCCCACGGTGACGTCCACGAATGCCTGCCTTCCTGCAGGGTCATTCTTGCACGTGCCACCGTGGCCGCCGGGCGACGATCAACGGCGTCGCGCGGACTCAGCTCTCGCCGGACACGTCGATGTCGATCGCCCAGGAGACCCCGTATTTGTCGACCAGGTCGCCGTAGTAGTCGCCCCACATCTGCTTGCTGAACGCGGTGTTGACGGTACCGCCCTCGCCGAGTGCGTCGAAGATGCGGTGGGCCTCGTCCAGATCATCACCCCACAAGGTGATGGTGATCCTGCCGGAGTCGGGCGGCGTGTTCCCGGAAGGGTCGTCGCCGGCCATCAGCGAGAAGCCGGGCAGGTCCA
>Ga0334885_1004446_pt1 | contig 12121 bp, 14 predicted proteins | sample GraSluR1_MG_8_FD_207233 | JGI IMG/M metagenome (GOLD analysis project Ga0334885, IMG submission 207233) | Sludge microbial communities from methane-producing bioreactor in Wageningen University, Netherlands - Granular Sludge_31_05-R1 | ecosystem: Engineered > Bioreactor > Anaerobic >...
AAAATCAACCGGAAACATAAATCACGTTACGGGGGTGAGTATGACCATCTGCCGGCATGAAGCAGGGCACACCATTATTGGGGCAACGATCGGAAAGGCGCCGTCTGCCTTTTTCGACGAAGGGTTCCGTCAGGCTACCGATTACTTTTTCAGCCCGGAAGCTTATCAGCACGATCTTGAAGTTTTCAGAACCCACCATCAAAACCTCACTCCCGGACTGATTACCGGCAAAGGGGTTGAGTTTTTCAGGGCAATGGAAAATTACAGTATTTCAGGGATATTTGTAGACTACCTTATTGCTAAAACGGGTTTCAATGAGTTTAAAGATGCCTACGCTCAACATACCATTGACCAGTTGATATCAAAATTCGGCTTCAGTTGGGAAACACTGATTGAAAATCTCAATAAAGATCTGTCAGTTCAATAAAATCAGGCGAAATCTACAATAATAAATTTTCATCTGAATATGAGAACAGAAATCGCTGACAAGGAAATTAAAAAAGGTTTCGCCACAAAAGGTGTATTCCCTTACAGGTGGTCTTTTACGCTTCTTTTTCCTTTGCGGAATATCTTTCTTTCTGCAGGTAAATTAATTGAAAGACTTGATATCAAAGAAAACTACAACGTTCTGGAGGTTGGTCCGGGCCCGGGTTATTTCAGTATTCCTGTCGCAAGAAAATTAAAAACCGGCAAGCTGATCCTTGCTGATATTCAGCCAGAAATGCTGGAGTACGCAAGAAAGCGGTTCAGCAAAAAAAGGCAGGAAATGCATCGTACTACTTATGTAACGGAAAGACTTTTGATTTCAGCGATAATTTCTTTGATGTCATTTATATGGTTGCGGTACTGGGGGAGGTTGAGACCAAAGAAGCCTACATCAGGGAGTTTAGCCGGATGCTGAAAAGAGGTGGAATTGTTTCTGTTTCCGAACTTGCCGGCGATCCTGACAAGATGAGCATCGGAGAATTGAAAGATCTCTTTGAAAAGCATGATTTTTCTTTTTATGCTCAATATGGTAACAAACGAAATTATACATTAAATTTTAAAAAGAAAAATGGAAAACAGGATTCTTGAAAAGTACAACAGGCCGGTTTTCTTTTATGGCCTTTCTTTGCTGATCCCCTGGGCGCTTTGGTTTGCTGCTGCCTATGTCAGCCACTTGCCTGAAAAAAATAATCTGCTGATTTTTTCTCAGGGAGCTTTGGCCATTATCGGTTTATTGGCGCCGGTTTTGATTGCAGCCTATTTGTTTTTTTCAGACCAGGAATTATTTCACGACCTGAAAATGAGATTTGTCAGGCAAAAAGGTTTTAGTCCGTTATATACCATACTGGCATTTTCGTTGATCTTTTTCTCACTGGTCGCAGCCCAGTTCATATCCCTGTTGTTTGGTCACGATACCGGCCAGTTTTACATTTCCGGTTCTCCGGGTTTTACTTCAGCGGTTTTTTCTCCCTGGTTTATCCTGATTTTTGCTCCTGTTGTTGAAGAATTGGCGTGGCACTCATACGGAACAGATACTTTGCGCCGCAGGTTCAATCTTTTCAAAACTTCAATGATTTTTGCACTCTACTGGGTTTTCTGGCATTTTCCTCTCTCATTTATCGACGGATATTATCATAGCAACCTGGTGGCGGAAGGCTTATTGTATTCTCTGAATTTTGTTTTCAGCCTCTTTGTGTTTGTGATTATCATGAACTGGCTGTACTACAAAACAAACAGGAATATACTGGTGACAATAATATTTCATTGTTCAGCCAATATTTCAAATGAAATGTTTGCCACTCATCCTGACAGCAAAGTCATTCAGACCGTCTTGTTGCTGATTGTCGCTATCATTATACTGATTAAAGAAAAAGAACTTTTTTTCAGAAAAGGATTTTAGAAATACCGGTAAAATGGAGTGGATTTATATAACTGGCACGCATAACAACATGTCTGAAATACCCCTGATCAAGAGGTTAATTTTTTATCCCGGCCCCATCCCGGCGTTTGTTATGGCTATTTAGTAAGGAAATCCTGATTGTGAAACATTTCAAGCACACAGAATATCATGATGAAAAACAGAAACTACCCTGAACTGAAGCCGCTGGCTGTAACTTTTGCCCTGGGAGGTGTATGGGATACCATTGCAGGATTTCTTTACATTTTCGCGATCGGCTCAGGGCGTAACATCGACCATCCGCCAATGGACCCTTTTTATTCCATTTTTCTGGGATCATTCTTTCTCTGCTTTGCCTACCTGCAGTTTATGTCGGCATTGAACATCCGGCGCTATGCCCTGAATGTGGGATGTCTGATTATCGGAAGGGTTTTCTACATTGTATTGCTTTATTCCCATATGGTTTTTGTTCCGGGTTTCCCCGATACATTCTGGTTCACCGGAATCATAGACGGATTGCTCACGCTTGGTTATATTGCGCTAGCCGCAAGAGGAGGACTTAAAGCAGGGGAATTATTCTTTCCGTCCTTGCAAAAAAACTAAATTTGAACAAGTTTTCATCATACAAAACCCAAAGCATAATCTCTGATAAAGTGAATGAAGAATCAATCATCATATCCGTCGCGGGAACAGGCGATGCCGCCAATCTGGTGGTGCTTAAGCAACATGTGTGGATAGAAACTTATGCAACCGAAGGCATTCGCAACGAGTTTTCAGAATATCTGCTCGATACATTCACGCTTGAAAACGAAATCGAAACGCTGAAAAATGTGCGGAGAAAAACACTGATAGCCTCAAAAAATAACCATCTGATCGGGTGTGCAGTGGTGGCATCAGATGCGGAATGTCCGCTGCAGGGCTTCAATAATTCCGCAGAAATCAGTGTGCTATATGTGCTTGAGCGCTTTACCGGAATCGGAGCGGGAAAGAAACTGCTCAGCCATGCGGTACGTCTTATAAAGGATGAGGGTTACGGTATCGCCTGGCTTACCGTATACCACAAAAACATGAGGGCTATAGGTTTTTACAGGCATTCTGGCTTCACCGATGCCGGAAAAACTTACTTTTCCATGCAGGGGAATCAGTATGAAAACAGGATCATGACATACATGATCTGATTTTAATATGTCCGGGAAGACTCCCACTGCTCTTCACGCTGCCAGGCTTTTTCAACAAGTTGATTCACATCATTTTATCATAATGAAAAATTTCCTGACTTTAACATTCATCGCAGCATCAGCCCTGCTACTGGCCTCATGCGGCGCCCACCGGTCCGGCTTAAACAGCCCGTCCTATGCATACACCCCTGCTGACCCGGAACTTTACAATACCATTTCCAGGCTCGACAGCGTTTTCTGGGATGCCTACAACACCTGCGATCTGAAAACCCAGGCCACATTATACGCTGACAGCATAGAGTTCTATCATGACCAGGGAGGACTGATTACTTCAAAGCAGGCTATTCTTGAGGCAACAAAGCAGAATATCTGCGGAAAAATACGCAGAGACCTTGTAAAGGGAAGCCTGGAGGTATACCCCATCAGGGGTTTCGGGGCAGTTGAATTGGGTTTACATACCTTTCGGAATATTACTGATAAAGCAAATACCCCATCCCGACCCGGAAGGTTTGTGATTATCTGGCAGCAGCACAAAGATAAATGGACCATTAAAAGAGTAATCAGTTTACATTGAATACTTTATGAAAACACTTCTTGTTATTGACATACAAAAGGAACTCACACACAGGGCAGGAATCCATAAACCGGGGATTTTCTTCGATACGGTAAATGCCGCAATCCGGAAATTCAGGGAGGCCGGGAATACTATTGTGTTTATTCAGCACAACAGCAAACTCCTTGAGCCGGGAACTCACGCCTGGGAAATTGATGAGCGGATCGACAGGAATTTCATTGACAAGTCCATTCAGAAGCAGCATGGAAACGCCTTTACCGGGACTGACCTCAGGCAATACCTCAGCAGTTGCGGAACCACGGAAGTACTGATCTGCGGCATGGTTACGCACCAATGTGTAAAAGCCACAGCGACAGGATCGGTAAGACTTGGCTACGCCACTTCACTCCTGAAAAACGGGCATACCAATTTTCATGAGGATGCTGCCGGTATTATCAGCAGAACAGAGGCAGCACTGCTTGAGCTTGGTGTAAAAACCGTTGATTTGCAGGATATAAACCGCTGATATTCTGATCCGATTATGGACGAACTTAAAAAGGAAATCGACCGTCAGATCCATTTCAACCGTGGTAAAAACCTGTTTCACGAAAGTGCAATGCTTTCGATGGAGTTTATTAAACCCGGCTCAGATGCATTTACCCGCCTGGCCGGTTTGACGGATGAGCAGCTGACGTTCCTTGCTGACTATGCCACCCAAAAATCCCTTGAGGAATTCTGCCGCATCAATCAGTATTATACATTTGACCCGAAAGCAACTGAAGAACTTAAAGAAATCTATATTCAGCTTCTATCAGCCATCAGGCAGCAGGGAGGGCCTGATGCAGCTTCTCCGCAGAAGCACTATGAAAATCTCAGGCAATGGCTGCTGAAAACCAACCCTTTTGCAGGAGTGATCTACCCTGATATGGATCAGGAGCTGGAACCGGCACATTGTCATGAATACAGCGCCGGATTGCAGCTGGAAATCCTCCATCTGGATATTTCCACCCTGATAGAGCCAATACTGGATATCGGCTGCGGCAAACAGGGCAACCTTGTGCAACACCTCCGCAGCCGGGGGCTTGAGGCTTATGGAATAGACCGCTTCTCAGTTGAAAAGCCTTACCTCCTCCGGTCCGGCTGGTTTGATTATGATTATGGTGTTTCGCACTGGGGAACAGTAATCAGCCACCTGGGATTTTCCAATCATTTCGTGCATCACCACCTGCGTAATGACGGCGACTACCTGAAATACGCTGCGATCTATATGAAAATCCTGGCCGCGCTCCGCCCTGGCGGCCGTTTTTACTATGCCCCTTCCCTCCCTTTTATCGAACAATGGCTTGATAAAGACCGTTTCAGCGTAATCAGCCACAATGACTACCCGGGACAATACGGATCAGCCATCATTGAAAAGCTCAGTCGCTGAGCAATTACAAAACATTTGATATCTGTTCCGGTAAATTCAATCCTGAATCTTCAGACTGTCATGAGCAAATACCTCATTGGTCGCATCCTCGTAATCATCAAAGCTTCCGGCTTTTTTCAGCCTGCGGAAAACAACAACAGGTTCCTCGAATGCAAACATCAGGTAGGTCCAGTATTCCTTCATGGCATTCAGGGCTGAGGGGCTGTCTTTCTTCTCCCTGCGTGTTTCAAAATAGAGGTCATCAAGGAATCCGCGCAAAACAGCCCTGCCATCGCCGGGTTGCGGCAGGCCCTTGATGCGGGCCGGCAGAAAGGGATCCTGCAAAATGCCGCGGCCGATCATGAACCGTGAAATTCCGGGGAAAAGCCCGCTGATATTGCGAAAATCCTCCGTGGTGAAAATGTCCCCGTTATAAACCACCGGCACCTGAAAACCTTCAAGCGCCGCGCCGAAAGCATCCGGGTCGGTTTTACCGGAATATAGCTGCTTACCGGTACGCGCATGTATCGTCAGTTCACTGACGGGATAACGGTTAAAAACCGGAAGCAGGTCCATTATTTCAGAAGCCTTTGTATAGCCCAGCCTGCACTTCACGGAAAAAGAAAGGGGCATGTGCGGCATTACCTGATCCAGGATTTCATCCACCATCTCCGGGAAAGGCAGCATGCCCGAGCCCCTTTTCTTCCGGGCTACCTGAGGATAAGGGCAGCCCAGGTTCCAGTTCAGTTCACCGAAGCCAAGCGCTGCACAGCTCCGGGCAAAAGAAAGAATTTCCGGAGCGCTTTTGCTGAGAATCTGCGGAATTACCGGAATACCGTTTTCAGACTGATGTTGCAGGGCTTTCATTTTCAGCGCCGGCAAAGGGTAATCCACCGCAATATTGGCAAAATAAGGGGTAAAAAGCTTGTCCACCCCCGCAAAATACCGGGCATACACCGCCCTGAAGGCTTTGGTCGTAATCCCCTGAAAAGGGGCAAAATAAATGGCTGGCTGTAAATTCATCGGAGCACAAAAATACGTAAGATTGACACGACAAAACCTCAAATCCAGTAAACCTCCTGAAATCAGTAAAAACCCTGATATTGCACAAAACATACGAAGCAGGATAAATTTTGATTATTGCCGGTTCGTCAGATAGAATGTAATAAAGATTTCTCACTCCGCTCAAAATGACAGATAGTTAACATACTAAAACAGGGGGAGGCTGGCGGCATCGCCACCAACCACCCCCTGTCCCGACCAATCCACCAGGTAGCCCTGCCATTCCGAACCCGGGCAACCGGGTGAGGAATCTGCAAATCATTTTGCCGGTCACAAATGATAAATTTTGATACTTTTACTTCTCTTATCAATATCATCAGTAAGATCATAAATAGCCCGCGTAATTAACATTAATATGAAAAGAACTCAATTGATCTCAGCCATCATTACATTGCTCTGCATTTTCATGCTTAGCCCAGGTCTGAAAAGCCAGGATATCCGGGACACCATATTTTATGACAACTTATACAATGAAGCCGCGCGCGGAAACCATTACTACATGCAGGTAAAAACCATGACGGATGATGGCTTTATCCTCAGGACATATTATGCAAACAGCCAGCTTAAAACTGAAGAAACTTATAAAGGCAAGGACACTCCGCTCATCGAGGGCCCGACCATCACCTATTCGGAAGACGGGAAAATCAAGCAAATAAATAACTTCAGCAAAGGGGCTTACGAAGGGGAACAGAAAAGATACTACGACTCCGGTGCTCTTTATTATGTTGAGAATTATATGGATCAGAAACAGCATGGCGAACGCATTGTGTATTACGAAGACGGGAGCCTGAAACGGAAAGAGTCCTTCGAAAACGACAAACTGGTTTACGGGAATTGTTATTCCATGGATGGGAAAGACACGACTTACTTCCCCTTTTATGAGTTTCCTGAATTTAATGGAGGCGAAAACCAGCGGATCCGCTATCTGGTGGATAATATCAAATATCCGCGCAAAGCCCGGAGAATGAATATTTCAGGGATGGTGTATTTAACGTTTCTTGTCCGTGTCGACGGTGAAGTCACCGACGTTGAAGTCCTCAGAGGGGTCCATCCCCTGCTGGATGAGGAAGCCATACGTGTAGTAAAAAAAATGCCCCCCTGGAAACCCGGAAAGCAGGATGGAAAACCCATGAATACCAGATTCAATATGCCAATCAAATTTACCCTGGCCGGATAATTATTTTTCATTTTTATTGATGGCCATTCACTCAGCTCCGCTAAAGAAAATCACTTCAGATCTTCCGGATTCCTCCTCACCTTTCCCGCTTTTCCTGCGACATTTTACGGAATTTGCCCGGTTTTTGCAGGATGTAATAAGTTGCCTGATTAATGAAACATAATGGTACCTGAAGGTTTCATCGATTTTAGTATCTTTATTCCTGTAATATTCAGTCATTTGAACCCAAACCCAATAAAGAACTGCTGTATGAAAAAATTATTGATGATTTCAATTGCAGCCCTCATCTCTTTTCAGATGCCCGGCTGTAAAACAAAAGAAAAGACAACCGCAGGCGGACAGCATTCGGCCGGAAATATCGTTATCGGTGACAACAGCCGGAATTCCCTTGACTGGGATGGCACCTACACGGGCGTGCTACCCTGTGCGGATTGCGAAGGAATGCTTACCACCATTACGTTAAGCAGGGATCTTACCTTTAGGCGGTCGACCGTTTACAAAGGCAAGGATGAAAAGAGCCATGAGGAATCGGGCAGGTTTACCTGGGATCAATCCGGCGGCAGCATTAAACTTGAAGGCATTGCAAATGCGCCTGACCGCTACCTTGTGGGTGAAAACAAACTGGTGCAACTTGACCTTGAAGGCAAGGTTATCAGGGGTGAACTGGCAGCTATGTACGTACTTCAGAAAGTGCAGCCTCCGGTGAAAGACCCTGTTCTTGAAGGCAAAAAATGGAAACTGGTTGAAATAAACGGCAAACCCGTTGACTTCGGTGGAAAAATGCCTGATGCATTCATCTATTTTGATGAAACGGAGCAACGGATCAATGGATTCGGAAGCTGCAATACCTTTTTCGGGAGTTATGAACTGCGGGAAGGTAACAGGGTGACCTTTTCAAAAATGGGATCAACCATGATGTCATGCCTCAATATGGAAACCGAGCGGGCGTTGCTGAAAGTGCTTGAAACAGTTGATAATTATACTGTCGATGACAAATCTCTTCAGCTGAACAAAGCCCGAATGGCCCCGCTCGCCCGTTTTGAACCGTTAGCAGATTAAAAAACCCGGGCATACTGTTGCCGGGAATGCATTTCGATTTATTAACCAAACTGCTTCTATCGTGAGGCGGACACCAAAACCGATGCTCAATATGAAAATACTTCCGGCAACAGTCCTGTTTATCCTGCTGGCATTCCTGGTCACAGCCTGTTCGGATAAGGAAGAAAAACCCGCTCCGCCATCCCCCTCCAATGAATTTATTCTGCCCGATCCCCCGCAGTACGGAATACCTTTCGGAGCGGTACCGGCCACTTCAGATATTGTACTGTATGAAGTCAACCTGAGGGCTTTCAGCACTGCCGGCAATCTTACGGGAGTGACCCAGAAACTGGATCACATCCGGTCGCTGGGCGTGAACGTGATCTGGCTGATGCCCATACATCCCATCGGCACCGTGAATTCGGTAAATTCTCCCTACAGTGTAAAAAACTACCGGGAAGTAAATCCCGAATACGGGACGCTGGACGACCTGAGGCGACTGACCGATCAGGCCCACCAGCGCGGAATGGCGGTAATCCTCGACTGGGTGGCCAATCACACCGCCTGGGACAACCCGTGGATGAAATATCCCGCATGGTACACAAGGGTAAACGGCGAGGTGATTCATCCGGAGGGAACCAACTGGCTGGATGTGGCTGACCTGAATTTCGACCATAAGGATATGCGCAAAGCCATGATCAGCGCCATGAAATACTGGCTGCTGGCGGCCAATGTGGATGGCTTCCGTTGCGATGCCGCGGATATGGTCCCTTACGATTTCTGGAAACAAGCCATTGATTCAATGAATACCCTTGCCGGGAGAAAAATCATTCTGCTGGCGGAGGGCGGGCGCTCCGACCACTTCAACGCGGGCTTCCAGCTGAATTACGGATGGGATTTCTACGGCAAACTAAAATCAGTATGGGGCGGACAGGCCGCAGGCGGGTTGTATGCCACCCACCGGCAGGAGCAGCTCTCGACTCCAACCGGGAAATACAGGCTCCGCTTCACCACCAACCACGACGAATCGGCCTGGGATGCCACCCCCATGACCCTGTTTAACGGTAAAAAGGGAGCGCTGGCCGCCTCTGCCATCACGGTTTTTATGGGCGGAGTACCGCTGATTTACGGAAGTCAGGAGGTTGGCAGAATCCCTGCTTTGCCCTTCTTCTCCAATGCGCCCATCGACTGGACCGCCAATCCTGATATGCTGGAAGCTTATCAGAAAATGATGGCCATTTATACCAGCTCCCCTCCCGCCAGACAAGGAACCACCACTGACTTTTCTACGGCTGATGTTTGTGCCTTTGAGCGTTCATCCAAAGATGCAGGTTTGCTGGTCATTGTCAATGTCCGGAACCGTGAAAGCACATTTGAGGTACCCGGCACGGTGCTTGCTGAAGCCTGGAAATTTCCGGACGGTACTCCTTTTGAGCCTTCGGGTGCTTCCATCGGTCTGGAGCCTTATCAGTATCTGATGCTGAACCGGTAATCCGGAACAGGACCCTTTTAAGCTTTTAAACGAAAGACGGGGAATTTTGCTTATCTTTGCAGCTGTTAAGTTTTGCCGGACACCTTGAGCCTCTTTTTCAGCGTTTTCCTGCAAGGCCTTTTATTCATCCCTCAGCGCAGGTAAACCAACCTAAAACCCATTCATGGCAAGATCACAGCAATCCTGGAACAAAATCGAAAACGAAAAGAAAAAGCAGAAAAAGAAGAAAGACAAAGCGGCCCGCAAGCTTGAAAGGGCGTCAAACACTGCCGATGGCAACAACCCCGACAGCATGATTGCTTATGTAGATGAATATGGCCGCATCAGTGATACGCCACCCGATCCTGCAACAAAAAGTGTCATCAAAGCCGAAGAGATCGAGATCGGTGTCCGGAAAAAAGAAGATGTCAGCCCTGAAGAAGAATTCCGTACCGGAATAGTTACTTTCTTTAATGATTCCAAAGGATTTGGTTTTATCAGGGATCTCCGGTCGGGTGAAAGTATTTTTGTACACATCAACCAGCTGACCGACCCTATCAAAGAAAACAACAAAGTTACCTTCAAAGTGGAAAAAGGGCCTAAAGGACTTAATGCCATAGAAGTAAAGCTTGTTCTATAACGAGCTATTTCACCCCGGATTAGCCTGTGTACCCTTTGCGTTTGTGATTTGAAGCCTGAGCCTTTTTAGGCCCGGGCTGTAGTTATTTAAAGCCCGTTGCAGTATTCAGGAAGTATGTGTTCTGAAATGAAAGCTGAGCGGATCATATTATGGGAAAATAAATGACTTTTCAGAGATTCTTTTTAAACAAAATCCGGAATTATTGCAGGCGAATGCATGAAGTTTTATAAAAGTATACTATATTTGCCGTAGCCTGGAACTTATTTTTATCAGATTTGTTATAGAAATGGGAAGAAAAACCCTTAAATACTGGACAAAACTTTACTATGACCAAAATACCTACAATTACTTAGCCGGATTTTTCTGCATTGCCTTACCTTTGTCATTAATGAATCACGAAAATACCTGAATCCCGCAGTTGCGGGACTTCGCTTCGCACCTGCAACAGGTACAACATTAAAAAACTAACAGAGTAGTGTAACAATTTTTTTAAGTTTACCGAAACAACCCAATGTTCAACTAAAACCAAACAAACATGAAAAAAGTAGTCATTACCCTTTTCGCTGCATTTCTGGCATTCAACCTGTCTGCACAGGACAACATGCTTACCAAAGGGGAAAAGGTTCTGAATTTAGGAATCGGCCTTGGAAGTACACTCTACACCGGAAGTGGTTACACATCCTCCGTTCCGCCAATCTCGGCATCGTTTGAGGTAGGAGTTAAAGACGATGTACTTGATGTTGGTTCGATTGGTGTGGGTGGTTATCTGGGTTATGCTTCAAGCAAATGGGAATACACCTATTTCGGCGGCAACTGGGGATATAAATACACCAACTTCATTCTTGGTGCACGCGGCTCATTTCATTATCCGCTGGTTGATAAGCTGGATACCTACACCGGCCTTATGCTTGGTTTTAATGTTGTATCAGCCAAGGAATTCGGCGATATTGATCCCTTATACAACTACAGTGCTTCCAGCAGCGGCCTGATCTGGTCATGGTATGCCGGCGGCCGTTACTATTTTACCGAAAAGTTTGCGGCAATGGCCGAAATCGGCTACGGAATTGCCTGGCTCAACCTCGGTGTAGCCCTGAAGTTTTAATTCCTGAACGTAACCTTACATGAGGCTGCCCATTCCGGGTGGCCTCTTTTGTTTTCCGGCAACTCAGACCGGAATGCTGAAAAAGCTATCTTTGTGAGTGGATACCAATTAACCGGATATGAAAGTCGGCGACAGGCATTACCGTACCATCTGGATGGAAGGGGCGGTGGTTTATATGATTGATCAGAATCTCCTGCCATTTGAGTTTAAAGTGCAGTCATTTAAGAAGCGGGAAGCAACCTGTGAAGCCATCCGCCGTATGACTGTCCGCGGAGCCGGTGCCATTGGTGCTGCAGCAGGTTTTGCCATGGCCCAGGGATTGATTGCCAATGAAGACCCCGATGTCGCCCGGGAGCGTATCCGGGCCACCCGTCCTACCGCCCGCGATCTTTTTTACGCCGTGGACAGGGTTTATGAGGCAGGAAAAATTTCGGTACAGGCCGCCATCGACGAAGCGCAGAACCTTGCCAATGCGAATGTGGAGGCGGCGAAGAAAATCGGGGTCTATGGCGATGCACTGATCAAAGACGGCGCCCGCATCCTTACCCACTGCAACGCCGGCTGGCTGGGGTTTGTCGATTATGGCAGCGCGCTTTCACCCGTTTACACG
>Ga0334885_1004451_pt1 | contig 12112 bp, 9 predicted proteins | sample GraSluR1_MG_8_FD_207233 | JGI IMG/M metagenome (GOLD analysis project Ga0334885, IMG submission 207233) | Sludge microbial communities from methane-producing bioreactor in Wageningen University, Netherlands - Granular Sludge_31_05-R1 | ecosystem: Engineered > Bioreactor > Anaerobic > Unclassified...
ACCCTGATGCCATTTTCAAGGGTAATGATCACATAGGGCCTGAAGCGGACAGGGCTTGAAGAGTCAGGCAGGATATTTGCGCTCAGGAAAGGAAACTGCGCTTCATTCATCCGCCTTGCAAGCACTTCCTGCCCGTAATCAAATTCATGGTTGCCCACAGCACTGGCAGTAAAACCGGTCAGGTTCATCATTTCTATGATGGGTTGCCCCTTCTCAGGGAACTGGTCGACCACGGGATTTCCGGTAAAGATATCGCCCGCTGACAATAACAACACATATTCTCCGGTCTGTCTGATGCTGTCAACCATTGCTTTAAACCGAGGGAAATTGTCAATTTTGGCGTGCATGTCATTGACCGACAAAATTACCACAGTGGCGGTGTCGCTAACGATGGAGGCCTGAGTATTTAAGCCTGCAGTCAGTAAGAACAATAAAACTACGATCCGGTTAAAAGTTTTCATATTCATTGTTAAGGTATTGAAAATCAACCAAATAAATTCTCTGCATCGGTGAAAGTTCGCCGTCAGGTTCCAGGGTATTCCCGAAGTTATCAAGCACCACCGGAAATTGCGGCGGGAGGTCATGTCCAGATGCCCTGTAGTAAGCCCTTGCTGCATCCATGATCTTTGCGCCTTCAAAGAGATTAAATTCAATGTTGTTAACAAACAGGGTCATAATGTATCAGGGGCGATATGATTGTTCAATAATACAACATTTTTTTGAGTGGATGATTGCCAAAATGCACTTACCTGTGTATTGCAGCATCGGGGATTAATATTAAACAGTTTTCCGCTATCGTAATACGTGCAGGTTTGCTCTATGTTATATCATACACTCTGTCTGGCAGTTTGCCCTGATTTATATTGTTTAATATATTTATCTGAATATTGAACAAATCATTCGGGTTTCGGTTTAAATATGTTGTTATTTAAACAGAACTGTTGATAAGATCGTGTCCGCATTGTTATCAGAACGGCCGCTTATTTATACTTTTGTTGATTGTCCGGGCTGATTTCAGCCTGATTCTGAAAGTTGTACACAATGGTTGAAAAAAAACTTATATCCGGCTTTTCGAAGCTGTCCAAAGACCAGAAACTCTCATTCATTGCCGCGCATATGCCCAATGCTGAGCATATTATCTCAGACCTGAAGTCGTACTGGCATCAGGATGCTACGGTGCAAAAGATGTTTGATGAATTCAGTGAGAACACCCTTACCAATTATTTCTTTCCCTATGGCGTCGCGCCCAATGTAATGATCAACGGGAACATTATGATGGTACCGATGGTGATTGAAGAGAGTTCAGTGATCGCAGCGGCGGCGAACAGCGCGAAATACTGGGCCGGAAAGGGAGGATTCCATTCCGAGATTCTGTCAACAGTCAAAAACGGGCAGGTTCATTTTATCTGGAAGGGAGATTTCGGGCGGTTAAAGCAATTATTCCCTCAGCTGAAGGATCAGCTGTTGCAACGTACATACCCCATTACCGCGAATATGGAAAAGCGGGGCGGCGGTGTACTTGATCTGGAACTGCTTGATATGACCTCAAAGCTTAAGGATTACTATCAGCTGTCGGTTAAGTTTGATACCCGCGACTCCATGGGGGCCAACTTTATCAACTCCTGTCTTGAAGAATATGCTTCCGGGTTGAGGGCTTTTGTGAATGAAAGCGGATTGTTTGAAGGGGAACCTTTGCAGGTGATCATGTCCATTCTTTCCAACTATACGCCGGAATGTACGGTCAGAACCTGGGTTGAATGTGATGTTCGGGACTTTGCCGACATCGACGATGCGCTTACGGCCGAAGAGTTTGTCTGGAAATTTGAAAAGGCTGTGCAGATTGCCCGTGTTGATGTTCACCGCGCGGCCACCCATAATAAAGGAATTTTTAATGGTGTTGATGCTGTGGCACTGGCAACCGGCAATGATTTCAGGGCCATTGAGGCCTGCGGCCACGCCTGGGCGGCCCGCGACGGACAGTACCGCAGTCTTACGGAAATCAAGGTTGAAGGAGGTCGTTTCCACTACAGCCTTACATTGCCGATTGCAATAGGGACTGTGGGCGGGTTGACTTCCCTGCATCCCATGGCCCGGTTCTCGCTGCATCTGCTGGGCAATCCTTCTGCCCCCGAATTGATGCAGATTGCTTCGGTAATCGGACTTGCCAATAACTTTGGCGCAGTAAAATCGTTGACAACCAAAGGGATACAGATAGGACATATGAAAATGCACCTGCTGAATATTCTGAATATGTTCAATGCGGGAGAAAGTGAAAAGGCATTGGCGGTGGAATATTTCAAAAATCATAAAGTTTCCCATAATGCTGTTGCCGGCTTTTTAAGTTCGATCCGGAACGGTCACGTGAAAAATTAGGGTTATGTCAGCTCCGTTTCAGGGATATGCAAATGGCAAATTGCTGATTACAGGTGAATACCTGGTAATGCACGGGGCTGTTTCGCTTGCTGTGCCATTAAAGTTCGGTCAGGGCATCCGGGCGGGCATGGGAGAAGAGGCCGGAATTCTTGAGTGGGAGGCAGGGGATCCTTCAGGTACGTGGTTTTCAGGGAGAATAACACTTCCGGATCTTGAAATTATGGCCTCTTCAGATGAAATAACAGCGGTCAGGCTTACCGGGTTATTTAAAGCAGCCAGGGCGCTGAACCCCGGTTTTCTTTCCGGTACCGGTGGCATCCGGGTTGTGACTACGCTGGACTTCGACCGCAATTGGGGACTGGGAAGCAGTTCTACGCTGATCGCCCTGGTTGCGCGCATGGCAGGTGTTGATCCTTTCAGCCTTTACCGGGCTGTGGCGGATGGTTCGGGTTACGATGTGGCCTGCGCGCTGTCTGATACGCCTGTTCTGTACAGGCTGTCCGGTGAAGACCGCGATATACGGCCTGTCAGTTTTGACCCGCCGTTTGCCGGTCAGTTATATTTTATTTATCTGGGCCGAAAGCAGGATTCATCCCGTGAGGTTTCACTATTCAGGAAAAATCGGACATCCGGTTTTCAGGATGAGATTGATGAAGTGACTTTTTTAACGGGAGAAATGGTCCGCTGCAATGATTTTGATAAGTTTTCAGCGCTGATCGTAAGACATGAGCAGATATTATCCTCTGTCCTGGGTCAGGCTAACGTTATGGAAATGTACTTTAATGATTTTCAGGGAAGTATTAAATCGCTCGGAGCCTGGGGAGGTGATTTTATTATGGCAGCATCGGCATCCGGATCCGGATATGTAAAAGATTATTTTGCAGCGAAAGGATTAGAAGTTGTTTTTCCCTTCCGCAGTCTTGTAAAACCGGCGGAACCTGCTCCTGTAAATGACAATTTGGTAATATGACATACAGCACCAAAGATATTCCGTCCACAGGCTTGTCGGCATGCTGGAAGAGCCCTTCCAACATTGCGTTGATCAAATACTGGGGCAAACTGGACGGTCAGATACCGGCCAACGCTTCCCTCAGTATCACGCTGGGCAATGCCTACACGGTAACCCGCGTGGCGGTTAACCTGCTGGATATTCCCGGCTCCGGTCCTGAAGCGGAATTCCGGTTTGAAGGAGAGCTTAATCTTCCCTTTTCATCAAGGATCAATAAATTTCTTAAATCAATAACCGGCCACTTCCAATATCTGCCTGACGTAAAACTCTCTATAGAAAGCGGAAACAGTTTTCCGCATTCGGCCGGTATTGCTTCTTCCGCGTCGGGAATGAGTGCACTGGCGCTCTGCCTTTGTGCGATTGAGGCTCAACTGCTAGGTAAGGAAACCGGGTCGCCGGGTTTTTATGATAAAGCGTCCTCCATTGCCCGCCTTGGCTCCGGCAGTGCCTGCCGTTCAGTTTACGGAGGAATCACCGTGTGGGGTGAACATGAAGATGTGCCCGGCTCGTCGGATGAATATGCAGTGCCGCTGCATTTTGATCCTCATCCTTTATTTTCGGGCCTGAGAGATACTATTCTGATCGTGGATCCGGGTGAAAAAAAAGTTTCGAGCAGTGTCGGGCATGGCCTGATGAAAGGCCATCCGTTTGCGGAGTCAAGATTTGCCCAGGCCGCGAAAAACCTTTCAGAATTATTGGTTGCGCTGAAGTCGGGGAACTGGCAGGTATTTGCCAGTCTCGTGGAAAACGAAGCCCTGAGCCTGCATGCCATGATGCTTGCTTCGGATCCCTGGTTTATTTTGATGCATCCTAATACATTATTGATTATCAATAAAATAGAAGAATTCAGAAAACAAACGGGCGCAAAGGTTTGTTTTACCCTCGATGCAGGGCCGAACATACATCTGCTTTATCCGGAAGAAGAAGCTAATCGTGTTGCTACCCTTATCGAAAGCCTTAAATTGTATTGCTTCAATGAAAAAGTAATTGAGGATTCAGTAGGGGAAGGGCCAAAACAATTAACCTGCAGATAATGATGAAAAACAAGACCGGGATTTTCTATGCTAAAATCCTTCTTTTCGGCGAATACAGTATCTTGTGCGATTCCATGGGGCTCACCATTCCCTATACACATTTCAGGGGAGAGCTAAGTTTTATCAAGCAGGACAAGTATACAGATTACGATTTTGCCGTCAGTTCTAACCGTTTGCTGAAGGAGTACGCTTCCTATCTCCGGAGCCTTAAGGAAAACGGCACCTTGCTGTGTGATTTTGATGTTGATGCTTTCGAGAAGGATATTGCGGAGAGCCTCTATTTTGAATCCACCATTCCCCAGGGGTATGGGGTCGGCAGTTCGGGTGCCCTGGTAGCAGCGCTATACGAAAGGTATGTGAGGGATCATATCCCGGGAAACCGGCGCCTGCCAAAACATGAGGTGCTTAAACTCCGCGAGATATTCTCCCAGATGGAAACCTATTTCCATGGAACCAGTTCAGGAATGGATCCCCTGAATTGTTACATCAAACACCCTTTGCTGATCCACAACCGGAAAGATGTCTGCATGGTGGGCATTCCCAGAAACAAGCACGATAAAAAAGGGGCTATTTTCCTCATCAATACCGGAAGCCCCGGTAAGACAGGTCCCCTGGTCAATATATTTCTCGACAGGTGTAAACTTGATGACTTTATGACGCGGGTAAGGGAAGAAATGATTCCGCTGAATGATGCCTGCATTAAAAGCCTGATAAAAGGGGAAACCCGGCGGTTTTTCGATACCCTGCGTGACTTATCCCGTTTTCTGTATGACAACCTCGAGCCGATGATTCCGGAAGCATTCCGGAAGATCTGGCAATATGGTCTGGAGACTCATTCATATTACCTGAAACTCTGCGGCTCAGGTGGAGGCGGGTTTTTGCTCGGTTTCACCGACGATCTTGAAAAGGCCAGGACTGAACTTCGCAACCAGGATATTGAAATCATCCCGGTTTATAAAAGCCTTAATGATGCAGAATAGCCTTTCTCTTTCCGGAGTCAGTTGCTGCATTTTTAACTGAATGGTCGGAAAGTATTGGTTTATAAATAATTGATAAGTAGTTATCGGGTGTAAATATGGAAGTGAACTCAGCGTCATACAGGATAAGCGGACAGTTAACAGATGTGGTTTCGGGCGCCATTTTTCCCGGAGAGGTGATCGTTGAAAACGGTCGCATTGCTGCCATAGAACGTGTTTCAGTTGCCGGAGACCGGTATATTCTTCCGGGCCTGATCGATGCCCATGTACATATTGAAAGTTCCATGCTCCTGCCATCAGAATTTGCGCGCCTGGCAGTGGTTCATGGCACCACGGCAACGGTGTCGGACCCGCACGAGATTGCCAATGTCCTCGGCATGGAGGGTGTAAAATTCATGATTCGCAATGGTAAGAAAGTGCCCTTCAGGTTCTTTTTCGGCGCGCCATCCTGTGTGCCGGCTACCGGATTCGAAACCTCCGGCGCCTGCCTTGGTCCGGCAGAAGTGGAGGAGATGCTTTCATGGCCTGAGATACTGTATCTTGCCGAGATGATGAATTTCCCGGGTGTCCTTCACCAGGATGGGGAAGTAATGGCAAAGCTGGCCGCTGCCGCAAAATACGGAAAGCCTGTTGACGGGCATGCCCCCGGAGTGTTGGGCGAAGATGCCCGCCGGTATGCTGCCGCCGGTATTTCGACCGATCACGAGTGTTTTTCGCGTGAAGAAGCCCTTGACAAGATCAGGGCAGGTATGAAGATCCTGATCCGCGAAGGCAGTGCCGCCCGGAATTTTGATGAGTTGATCAGCCTGATCAAAGATTATCCGGAAATGATTATGTTCTGCTCCGATGATAAACATCCTGACGATCTGATCAACGGGCATATCAATCTGCTGATCAAAAGGGCACTGAAGTCGGGTTATGAATTGATGGATGTACTGCGCGCCTGTACGCTCAATCCGGTAAGGCATTACGGACTGGATGCCGGACTGCTGCAGCCCGGGGATAAGGCTGACTTTATTATCATTGATCATCCTGAGCAGTTCAACGTTCTGGCAACCTTTGTGGATGGCATCAAGGTTGCAGAACATGGTAAATCATTGATTGATCGGGTTAAGGAGGAGTCGCCGAACGCTTTCAATGCCATGACACTTTCACCCGGTATGCTGGCGATTGAAGCTGTATCCGGACGGATAAAAGTTCAGCAGGCATTGGCCGGACAGCTGATTACGGAGAAAAAAGTAGTTGCCGCAAGTATTTCGGATGGTATGGTTATCAGTGATCCTGAGCGGGATATTCTGAAGATGATCGTCATGAACCGCTACAGTCCGGCTGAGCCGGCCATGGATTTTGTCTCCGGCTTCGGCCTGAAAAGAGGGGCCATTGCCTCTACGGTTGCCCACGACAGCCACAACATCATCGCGGTGGGTGCCGACGATGCTTCCATTGTAAGGGCTGTGAATATGCTGGTTGAGGCCAGCGGTGGAATAGCCTGTGTGGAGGGGCCTGATACACAGGCGGATGATGGACTGATTCTGCCGCTCCCCGTGGCAGGAATCATGTCGGCTGAGGATGGTTATACCGTAGCTGAAAACTATAAGATGATCAACCGCAAAGTCAGAAATCTCGGATCTTCGCTGGATGCACCGTTTATGACACTTTCTTTTATGGCTTTGCTGGTGATCCCTGCACTCAAACTGAGCGACAAAGGGCTGTTTGATGGTAATACCTTCGGCTTTACCACACTATTTGAATAAAACAAATTACATACGTAACATATACTTTTTATTGCAGATTATTTATGTATCTTTGCGAAAAATTTAATCCATAAAATTATGGCAAAAGAAATAGTTCTGGACATCGTAAAACTTGAGGCTGCTGCCAGCAAGTTACGTGCTATTGCACATCCGATGCGGATCGCGATCATTGATCTGCTAAACGAAAAAAAGAAACTGAGTGTAACCGAGATCTATGAATACCTGAAAATTGAACAGGCTGCCGCTTCTCATCACCTCAACATACTGAAAAGTAAGGGCGTTCTTCTTTCAAAACGCGAGGGAAAGCAAATCCACTACTCGGTCAAAGCTTCTGCACTTACTGAGATTGTTCAGTGCATTGATAAATGTAACGGATAATCAGCAGAATCATTTATTCAGTTTACCCTGATCAATCCGGAGGAGATGTTTATCCATCTTTTCCGGATTGTTGTTTTTCCGGGGGATACATTGAATTTTCCGGCTAATTCAAACTCCAGTCTTCTTCCATAGTCCAGTTGGCCCTGAGCTCAATTTCCTTGGAGAAATAGGATACAGGTTCCGGTTGTATCTTTCTCAGATAATTTCCGGTGTCCCACTTACCGTTGTTATTCAGGTCATGAATCGCTTTAAAGCGGTATTTTCTTGGCGGGAGGTATGTGAACTCCAGGCTGGCGTTTCCGGTTATGCTGTGTTGTTCCAGAATACTTTCCTTATCGCCCAGTAACTGAATGATATAACTTTTCTTCTGATCAGGAACCGTAATATTGATTTTTATAAATCCGGTTTCTGCTTCACTCATCGCTTTGAATTTATAGGCTGTGCTGTCGTTTGCCTGACCGAATACGCTGATCAGGGCGCTGTCGTTCACCTCCAGAAGATAGGATTCTGCTTCCTTCCAGGAATGGCTGATGTGTAAACGGGTTTTCAGGGAATCGGAGAATGTAATGACAGGTTTAACTTCCAGACTATCGTGATAAAGCCTGATCCGTGAAAGATCCGCTTCTTTTACCGGATCGGCGATGGACAGGATTAACGGTCTGCCGGGTTTGATTTTTGATGAAACCAGGTTTGGGCGCATTTCCAGTGACTTTTTCTTTGCGACCGCACCCTTGTCTTTTCCGGTGGTCCGCGCAGCAGGCTTTAAAGCAAGGTCGAGCGTATCAAGTACTATCCCGTTGTCCGATATCTCTACCATCAGGCTGTCCGTTCCTGAACCGGGAATCCATAGGGTAAGCGTGTCACGGGTGGCATTGTATCCGGTGAGGTTCCACGCTCCTTCCAATGGAGGATCAAGAGGCTTAATGTGCACATCCCTGACCGGTTGCCGGAAATAGAGGCCTGCCACATTCTCCCTGATTACCGTTCCTTTCAGCAGGCGTTGTATCGTGTCGGTTTCGCGGAACTGATAAATCAGGTAATTCTTTACGGGCGAGACCTTTACGGCAGGGGCCGTTACGGCCAGGGAATCACCCCGCTCCTGATGAACGGTGTCGGGCACCGATTGAATGGGTTTAACGTCTGCAGAATCGGCTTTTAATGTATCCAGGGGCACTTCCTCACTTCCCAGACCAAGTTCAGGTAGTTTTATTGCCGGAATATCCGGTTCAACCAGGGTGTCGGAAAATCCGATATCCTCGGTTGGCATATCGTAGATGTAATTGGAATTAATATCCGTAAGCGCAAACATCAGGTATCTGTTGCCACGCAGGTTGTTGAGCCTGAATTCACCGGATTCGCTTGTCCGGGCCACATAGTAAGGCCGTATTTTATAAGGGATGGAATCGCTGATGCTGTCATAAAGCATAACGAAGGCACCCTTGACAGGCTGTAAAGTAAAAGCATTCAGCACTTTGCCGCTCATTGACAGTGAATCAATCACAGGGCCGGTTGAAAAAGTGAAGCTATAGCCCGGGATGGGGTTTGACTCGGTAATATCAACGATGGCATCACCGAAAAAGAAATTGTACGTTGTGTTTTCCTTCAGGGACTCCCTGAACTTCATGGTCAGGGTTTTGCCCTTCATTATAAAATCAGGCATTTCCGAAAGGGGCGGCGATACCATCAGTTGGGTGTTGATGTCTTTCAGGTTGACAAATTCACTGAAAGTCAGTGATACCCTGTCGCTGCTGAAATTGACACTCTGGTTTTCGGGTACAGACCGGATAATTTCCGGCGGAGTAGTGTCTTTTGGTCCTCCTGTTGGCGCTACGGGATTCGCACAGGCAATCATGACCAGCATTCCTGACGTAAGCAGATTGAAAACAATGTGGTTCGTATTGCGGAATAATGACATAGCATGAGTAAACTTTTGCAAAGATGGTAAAATTTCATCAACAGACCGGAGATCATTTGACTCACCGGTTTAAATGTTATCGTCATGCATATATCCGGGATAGGAAAAATCAGGTTGATGGTCAACGGATTCCGGACAATTGCTGCTGAGATATGGGAACATGCCGGGATTATGGTTAATTTTACATTCTGTTCCGCTTTACACCATGAAAAAATACCGTATACCTGTAGTTGTTTTATCGATGTTCCTGTGTCTGGGTGCCGGTATGGGGCAGGCTCAGGTAACTATTGGCTCGGGAGTGGATCACTGCTGCAGCAAGCCAACCCTGCTGAAACGGCAGGTTGTTGACAACAGGGAGCAGCAAGCCTGGAATTATGATGTGGACTACCTCAGGTTTATCCTCGATATTGATCCTGCGCTTGAGCCGATCATTGGGGCGGTGCTGACCAGGCTGATCCTTACCGGAGAGGCTGCCAACGGACTGAGGATGGAGCTGAGCACCGCGCTAACGGTTGATTCGGTGCGATGCAATGGTGCTGTGACCGGGTTTCTGCACAACGGGGATTACAACCTGCTGATCAGCCTGCCTGCCGAAGCCCGGAAGGGAGAAATGCTGGAAGTGGAAGTGTATTATCATGGCATTCCCCCTTCCGGTGAAGGATTTGGATCGGTCGGCCGGGGTGAGCACGCCGGGATTCCGGCTTTCTGGACCTTGTCGGAGCCTTATGGCTGCCGCGACTGGTGGCCGGGGAAAAATGACCTGACCGACAAGGCTGACTCCATTGATGTTATCGTGAGATCGCCGGATATATACCGCACAGCATCAAACGGACTGTTGGTGAAGGATGAGGTGAACAATCACATCCGCACCTGCCACTGGAAACACCGTTACCCGATTGTGTCTTATCTGATTGCCGTGGCTGTGACTAATTACGAGGTATATGACGAAACCGCATATCCCGCAGGCATTCCTGTACTGATTCAGAATTACGTATACCCGGAGACCCTGGCGCAGACCATGCAGTATACAGCGCAAACGGCCATGATTATGGAGCTTTTCAGTGATCTGTTCGGGATATATCCGTTTGCCGCTGAAAAATACGGACACGCCCAGTTCGGATGGGGCGGAGGAATGGAGCACCAGACCATGTCGTTTATGGGGCGCTTCGATTATGAGATCATTGCGCATGAACTGGCCCATCAGTGGTTTGGAAACACCATTACGCTGAATTCCTGGCAGGATATCTGGCTGAACGAGGGTTTTGCCACTTACCTTGCCGGGATGTCGTACCAGTACTTTTTCGACGGGTATTACTGGCCTTTCTGGAAATCGCAGGCCATCGAATATGTAACCTCCGAACCCGGGGGTAGTGTGTTTTGCGAAGATACTGCCAATGTGGAAAGGCTGTTCAGTCCAAGGCTCAGTTACTACAAAGGGGCGTTGCTGCTTCACATGCTCAGGTGGATTATGGGCGACGAAGCGTTTTTTAAGGCCTGCCGGAACTACCTGAATGATCCCGAACTGAGATACGGCTTTGCCGGCACCGGCGACCTGAAGGCCCATCTGGAAACAATGCACGGGCGGGACCTTACGTGGTTTTTCGACGATTGGCTCTATGGCGAAGGATTTCCATCCTGGCATGTCCGGTGTACCCGGCTGGCGGGAGAGGATTACGAAATTGAGCTGACACAGCAGCAGTCCCATCATTCCGTTGAGTTCTTCGAACTGCCGGTGGCCATACAATTCAGGGGAGGGGATAGGGATACAACAATAGTATTTGATCACAGGTATAATAATCAGTCCTGGATGATTTATCCCGGCTTTATTATTGACAGCGTGAAATTAGACCCTGAGCGCTGGCTGGTTTCCGCAGGTAATACCTTCGAACCGGCCGGATCGCCTGTCAGTACGAATGTTTATCCCAATCCTGCTTACGACCGCCTGCGTGTTGCTCTTACTGCGGAGCCTGAGGCGGTAAGTGTTGCTGATCTTTCAGGGAGAGAAATTAAGCTGAAGTATCTCCGTGAAGGTTCGGGACTTACCTTTGATCTTAAAGATCTGGCGCCGGGTTTGTACCTGTTGCAGATAAAAAACAAGGAAGGGTTGACAGTGAAGAAGTTTGTAAAGCGATAAGTCAGGGAGTTTGTTAAATAATAGTAAATGGATACATTGAAGTGTGTGTTGAGCCGTGTGAGTTTTTTGCTTCTTTTTGCCTTAATTCAGGGCGGAACAAAAGCGCAGACTTATGATACAATTTCCAATTGGGACGGAATTGCCCGTGAATGGTACATCTCAACCGGCACCGGCGGGTATGCCGGGAATCCATTGCCTGATGCCGTGAATAATTCTGAAGGATGTTTCAGGGTAGTTACGGGTACTGGTTTGTACGACTTTATGATCTGCGATCTTGACGGACCGGTGAATTTTGATGAAAATCCCCGGTACAGGATCAAGGTACTGGCTCCTTCTTCCGGTGGGCATGTGGTGCTGAAATTTGAGAATTACAACAATACAGCATCTCAGGAGATGCTGATGACCCCGGTGCCCGGGCAATGGACCGACCTTGTTTTTGATTTCAGCGGACTGAGCTACAATAACCTGACCCGGATGGTGATTTTTTATGATTTTATGGGAACCGCTGCCGGAAAGGAGTGGTTTATCGATGACGTGT
>Ga0334885_1004457_pt1 | contig 12102 bp, 16 predicted proteins | sample GraSluR1_MG_8_FD_207233 | JGI IMG/M metagenome (GOLD analysis project Ga0334885, IMG submission 207233) | Sludge microbial communities from methane-producing bioreactor in Wageningen University, Netherlands - Granular Sludge_31_05-R1 | ecosystem: Engineered > Bioreactor > Anaerobic >...
ACCATCGCCGTCACGAAAAGGGAAAGCAACTCCTGGGCCTGGGCACTGTTTCAACTGGCCGGGCTAACCCTTCTTGCCTGGATTCTCACCACCGCGGTGTATCAGGCGGGATCCCTTCTTAACCTTGGAACCTGACGGGAGCGCCGCCATGGAGACAGCCATAGTTGTTCTGATCGTTGTTGCCGCGGTGTTCTTTGCCGGCAGAGCAATAGTGGGGATAATCGCCGGCAGGGAGTCCTGCCCGGGCCGCTGTTCCGGATGCGGCGTGAAGTGCCGTGAAGCAGAGAAAGGACAACAAAAAGATGAGAGTTGAAGCGTGGGGCATCGGGCTTCTGTTTTCCCTGTTGCTGATGAACTCGGGGTTCGCGAAGGCGGACTGGTACCAGGAGATCCAGGTTGGGATCGGCGCGAGCGCTGTTCTGCAGGGCACCTCGGGACTTGGATCGAATAGTGACTCGACCGATGCGTCGGCTTCCATTGATATGGAAGTATCATATCCGGCTGGAGAGGCTGGGCTGTTCCTTCTCCTTCTTGAGGCAGGTTCTGGGGGTGGGCTGGACACCCGGGTTGGTTCCATTCACGGCCTGAACGCCACCGCGGACCACGACCCGAGTGTGAGGCTTTCCGAGGTGTGGTACCAGCATTCCTGGTGGAATGACGCGGCGGTTTTCCGGATGGGAATGGTCAATCCCGGAGCGGCGGGTTTCGACGGCAATCTGGTGGCGGGCAGCGAATCGGAGCAGTTCCTTTCGGGAGCCTTTGTGAACAGCCCCGTTGTTGAGTTTCCAGACAACGGCTTCGGCGCTGCATTGAAGTTATTTCTCGTACCGGGATTGGAGATCGGTGTGGTGGTAATGGATGCCGAAGCCTCCTGGAGCGGTGTCACCGGAGCGCTGTTCACGATGGCCGAGATACGCCTGATGCCTGGTATCGGGAACCTCGAGGGCAACTACAGGCTGTATGGCTGGATGAACGGCGCGGATCATCAAGTGATTGCCGAACCGGAAGACGAACCGGCGAGCAATGCCGGATTCGGTCTTTCCTTCGATCAACAGATCACTGGAAGCCTTTCCCTGTTCTGTCGGTACGGTATTCAGGATCAAAGCGTGTCGCAGTTGAAGGGTGCCTGGAGCGCAGGTTTTCAGTGGGAGGGCCCCATAGGAGGCAGACCCTCGGATTTGCTGGGCTTTGCCTACGGTTCCGCAATGAACGGCGATAGCCACATCGAAGCCAACCCGGAAAACCGGTGGAATGACGAGTCTCACGGTGAGATGTACTATCGGATCGCAGCCGGTGACCACATCACCCTGACACCGGATATCCAATGGATGCGCAACCCGGGTGGCGAATCAAGCCCCGATGATTTACTGGCATTGGGCCTCCGGATGCACCTGGCGTTCTGATCCCTCATGCTGAGTCGGCCGTTGACGGAACAGAAACGTGAATCGTACCTTCCACGCTTCAGGCGGAAGCGTCAAGGTTCAATCGACCCTGATCCGGCAACGGGATATAGACCTTCGACTCGCTGATGCAGTCGCTGAGCTTTCGGACGGGCAGGCTAAGGCTGATGTGAGACCTTTCCTTGTTGCATCCCGAATCTGTGGACGCGTGCTCCAGGGAGTTCATCAGAGGAATCACCGGCAGAATTGAAGTGGTACAAGTTCTTCCGGCAATCAACCGGGGCTGCATCGAACTGTAGAGTATGGTACGCCCGACAGGATTCGAACCTGTGACCTACGGATTAGAAGTCCGTTGCTCTATCCAACTGAGCTACGGGCGCATTGAGTTCGGGTGGGGGCGCCGTTCAAGACGCCCCCTCTGGTACGCCCCCCGGGACTCGAACCCGGAACCCGCGGATTAAGAGTCCGCTGCTCTACCATTGAGCCAGGGACGCATTGTGGGGTGGGAGACCGGACTTGAACCGGCGACCACTTGATCCACAGTCAAGGGCTCTACCAACTGAACTACTCCCACCACAGTGGCTGTGAATCTACCGTGCGCTGCGTAAACCGTCAAGAAACCGTCTCTTGACGGAACCCTCCTGCCTGAGCAGTGTAATGCCCATGAAATGCCCAAGATGCGCCAGCAACAACGACAGAGTGGTTGACTCCCGTTCCGTCAAGGAGGGCCGGGCCACCAGGCGCCGTCGGGAATGCAACGAATGCGGTCACCGTTTCACAACATACGAGTACATTGAAACCTCGTATCCGGTTGTGGTGAAGAGGAACGGCACCAGGGAACCCTTCGATCCGGTGAAGCTTGAGAAGGGAATATCCCGGGCGTGTGAAAAGAGGCCAATCAGCGCGTCTGATATCAGGGACCTTGTGGACAGGGTCATCAGCCGGGTTACGGAGGATTCGCCGGAGGAAGTCCCGGCGATTCAGATTGGCCAGTGCATAATGGAACTGCTCAATGATCTTGACCAGGTTGCCTATGTACGGTTCGCTTCGGTTTACAGGCAGTTCAAGGATGTGTCCGAGTTCAGGGCCGAGTTGGACAGGCTTCTCAAAGGGTAGGTTTCGCTTCATGAAACCCGCATATTCCAGCAGTCGCACGAAGGGGTTGTTTTGAACAGGCTTCTGGCTGTTGTGCTTCTTGTAATCGTTGGAGCTGGAACCGGTTTCCTGGCTGGAAGCCTGGCTTCTCCCGCTGTTTTCCGATCGCCGGTGTTCATATCCTCTGTCGGGTATTCATCGGCGCCGGTGGCCGTTCCTGATGTGGTGGGTCTTTCCAGACAGGATGCCCGGCGGGTGATAGAGTCCGGCAGTCTGCTTCTTGCCGGCGAATGGAGCGAGTACGGCGAGTTTGAAACCATGGGCCTTGTAACAAGGCAGGACCCTCCCCCGGGAACCGATGTGCCCCGGGGCGCTCCGGTCAATGTGTTCTGGAATGTCGGCCCCCTCTACCGGCCCTATCATCCCGGGCAACTGGTGGGCCTCACCGCCGGCGACGCCGAGGAACTGGTGGCTGACTGGCAGCTCTACAACGGCGGAAGAACAAGGGTTCCCCACCCCACGATTCCAGAGGGAAGGGTTATCTCGGTTTCGCCCTGGTTTCCGGACAGTCTGTCCGTGCGGCGCACCGTGCGCCTGCTGGTAAGCACCGGTTGGACCGGGCTTCCTGTTCTCACCGGTTTCTCCATAACCGAGGCGGACAGCCTGCTCTCCGCCAGGGGGGTTGTCCTCGTGGTAAACGAGGAGAGGGTTGTCATGGAACCGGAAAGGATCGGAAGGATCATTGAACAGAGCCCTCCCGGCGGATCAACCTTCGGTTACGGGGATACGGTGAGGGTTGTTCTGGGAAGGTCGGGGTCTTCTTGGGGAACCTGGTGATAGCCCCCTCTCTGCTTGGCTGCGATCACGGAAAACTTGCGGATGCCGCGGTATCCATGGAGCGCGCCGGAGCGGACTGGATTCATCTTGATGTAATGGACGGCACCTTCGTGCCGGTACTCACCTACGGCGCGGGTGTTGCCGCTTCCATCCGCCGAAGTGTTTCGATTCCCGTGGATGCCCATCTCATGGTGGAGAATCCCGCTGTTCTCATCGAGCAGTTTGCTGCCGCTGGATGTCGGTGTATCACGGTTCACCCCGAGTCTTCGGAGAAGCATCTTGACAGGCTTCTTGCCAGAATCCGGGAACTCGGCTGTCTGGCGGGGATTGCCCTGAATCCAGCCACGCCGCCGGACGTGGTAGCCTGGGTGGCCGGGCGTCTTGACCTTGTTCTGGTTATGGGTGTCAACCCCGGTTTCGGAGGGCAGAAGTTCATCGAATCCACACCGGAAAAGGTCAGAGCGGTGCGGAGGATTCTTGATGGCGCGGGGAACCCCGGGGCGCTCGTATCTGTTGACGGAGGAGTCACTTCGGACAACTCTGGTTTGCTGTTCAGCGCCGGCGCTACAATGCTGGTGAGCGGAACATTCATAACGGGCTCACCTGATGCCCGGAAAGCCATCACTTCACTCAGGAGCACAGTATGACCAGAATCGTTTTCACAGCTCTTATCCTTTTGTTGCTGGCAGCCTGCGGAAAGCAGACGGAACTCAGCATCGAAGACATCCGTTTCCGGCTGGAGGTCAACAAATGCAGAGCCGTGCTCGACAAGACTGCATACGAGATCGGCACCTGGGAATACCGTAATGAACAGCGTATAAACAGTTCGGAAATGCTATGGGAAGCGCTCCCGGAATCGCTTCTGGTCTGCCCGGTTACTCTGGAACGCTATGTTCTCGTGGTGGAGGAGAATGCCGGAAGCCTGTCCTGTCCCTCCGGACACGGATCTGTGGATATTCCCAGGAACTGACCTTTCTTTGGGGCACTTGAGTATTAAGCTGTCTTGAAGTATAGTTGCGTGCTTTCGTACGGGCTTTGGTGTGCCATTGAGAAGTGAAAGGCTTACAAGTGTTTGACAGGCTTACGGAGAGGCTTTCGGAAACCTTCAGGAATCTGAGTGGGCGTGGTGTGCTCACCGAGGCCAACATCACCGACGCCATGAGGGAGATTCGCAGGGCGCTTCTCGAGGCTGATGTGAACTTCAAGGTCGCAGGCCGGTTTGTGAATGAAACCATGGAAATGGCTCTTGGAGAGAAGGTTCTGAAAAGCCTTTCTCCGGGCCAGCAGGTTGTCAAGATAGTTCATGATCAGCTTGTTGAGCTGCTGGGCAGAGAGTCCTCCGATCTTTCCTTTACCGGCAGTCCGCCCCATGTGATCCTGCTCTGCGGCCTGCAGGGTTCCGGCAAAACAACTACAGCCGCCAGGCTTGCCTGGTGGCTCGCCCGGAAGAAGAACCGACGCAGTCTTCTTGTAGCCTGCGACCTGCAGCGCCCCGCGGCCATAGACCAGCTTGCGGTCATGGCCGGGAAGGCCAAAGCGGGTTTCTACAGCGACCGTTCACAGAAAGACCCGGCCGCCGTTGCGAAAGAGGCCCTGAACCAGGCAAGGCTTCAGCACTTTGACACGGTGATAATCGACACCGCCGGCAGGCTTCATGTTGATCAGGATCTGATGGACGAGCTGGTCAGGGTCCGCGACGCGGTGAAACCCGGGGAAATCCTTCTGGTTCTCGACGGCCTCACAGGTCAGGACGCGGTTAACGTGGCTTTGAAGTTCCAGGAGAGAACAGGCTTCACCGGATCGGTTCTCACAAAAATGGACGGTGACTCCCGGGGCGGCGCGGCGCTTTCCTTCGCCGCTGTAACCGGAAAACCAATCAAGTTCCTGGGAACCGGGGAGGGGGTTGACGGCCTCGAGGTTTTCGAGCCTCGGCGGATGGCCGGGCGAATCCTCGGCATGGGGGATGTGGTGGGGCTTGTCGAGAAAGCCCAGGAGAGCTTTGACGAGGAAGAAGCCCTGAAGCTCCAGAAGAAGCTGAAAACCAGCAACTTCACCCTTGAAGACTTCGCGGATCAGATGAAGAAGATTCGCAAAATGGGTTCGCTGGGTGATATACTTGCCATGCTGCCGGCCGGGATCCGCCCCGCCGGGGTCGATATGGACACCGGGATGTTCGTGCGAATGGAGGCCATAATAAGCTCCATGACCCCCCGGGAAAGGCGCAGGCCCGAGATAATAAACGGCAGCCGAAGGAAGAGAATTGCCATGGGAAGCGGAGCCAGGGTATCCGAGGTGAACAGGCTTCTTTCTCAGTTCAATGATATGAAGAAGATGATGAAGAGAATGAAAACCATGAAAAGGTCCGGAACACGCGGAGGCTTTCCGGGTCTTCTTCGATGATGTTACACGGAGGTGACTTTTGGTCAAAATCAGACTGAGAAGAATGGGAAGCGCCAAGCAACCCTTCTACAGAATAGTGGCGGCGGACGCCAGAAAGGCCCAGGGAGGAAGCTTCATCGACATTATAGGGTACTACGATCCCCTGAAGAAGCCGCTGGAGCTCAAGATCGACGAGGAAAAGGTTTTCAAATGGCTTGGCGACGGAGCCCAGGTGAGCGAAGGCGTTAAGAGCCTTCTGAAAAGAACCGGAACCCTGGCGAAGTGGAACAGAACAAAAGCCGGCGAGGATGCTGGCCCTCCTGAAGTGGTGCTCATAAAGGGGGAAAAGAGAACCTCGCAGGTTTAAGCGATATCGACCCACACCCGAAACCGGAGGATTCATATGAAGGATCTCGTTGAGCACATTGCCAAAACACTTGTGGCCGACCCTGACGGCGTGAGCGTTGAGGTCAAGACCGACGAAGAAGGCGTGACCATCTACGAGCTCAGGGTTCAGGAAGCCGATCTGGGCAGGGTAATAGGCAAGGAGGGACGGATCGCCAAGGCAATGCGGATGATTGTGCGCTCCGCCGCGGCCCGCAACGGAGAAAAGGCAACCATAGAGATCATTGACTGATAGGCCCCATGTCTGTTACGGGTTTTTTGAGAAAACCCAGGGTATCTCCGGCAGGCTGGTTCTGAGGGTTTTCGTTCTGGGGAGAGCCAGAGCGCTTCCTCCGGGAACCATTCTTCACTGTGGTGAACGGAAACTCGAGGTGCTGGCATCCCGGGAGAAAGACGCGGTTTCCGTTACTGTGGAGATTGACGGCGTGCGGAACCATGAAGACGCACTGCTGTTGAAGGGTGAAGAGATTTTTGCCGCTCCGGGACAGGTGGCGGCGCCCGGTTTTCCGATTCCCGTCTACCTGTTCCAGGGTTTTGAGGTTGTTTGCCGGGAACGGAGGTTTCCCGTGGTTGAGATACAGTGGAATCCGGTGAACCCCCAGGCGCTGCTTGAAGGTCCCCGGGGGCTTTTTCCCGCGCCTCTCAACCTTCTGGCCGGGGGAACGGTGAACCTCGAAGCGGGAGAGATCATGGTCGAGCTTCCGGAGGGCCTGGAGGACCTGTGAGAACCGCTGTTGCCACGGTTTTCCCCGAACTCTTCGGTTCATTCCTGCAGACGGGTGTTGTGGGCAGAGCGGTGAGAGACGGAACGGTCACGGTTGAGCTTCTTGACATAAGGGACCATCCCGTCGACTCCAGAGGTTCGGTGGACGACTACCAGTTCGGTGGCGGCGCGGGGATGATCATGCGGCCCGAACCGCTGTTCGCCACCCTGGAGAGCCTTGAATGGCGGGAAGGCGCCAGAATTGTTCTGCTGAGCCCTCAGGGACGGAAGCTTGATGTTGAACTGACGAGAGAGCTTGCCGGCCAGGAGAAGCTCGTTCTCTTCTGCGGGCGTTACGGGGGAGTGGACGAGAGGTTCAGGCAGGCGGTGACCGATGAGGTGTGCGTGGGGGACACCGTGGTGAGCGGTGGGGAGATTCCCGCGATGTTCCTACTCGACGCGGTTTTTCGGTGGGTACCGGGAGTTCTGGGAAGATATGAATCGGCGGAGAGCGATTCCTTCGCCACAGGGCTTCTGGACTACCCCAGGTATACCAGGCCGGCGGACTTCCGGGGAATGAAGGTTCCAGAAGTGCTGCTTTCCGGGAACCACAGGGAGATAACCGCCTGGAGGTACCGGGCGGCCCTGGAGAAAACCCGGCGGGTGAGGCCGGAAATGCTTTCGGATGATTTGTGTGACAGTGAAATGGAAAAACGGTTCTCCGCGCTGATGCAGAGGGCGGACCGTGCGAAGGAGTGAACATGGACGAACAGCTCAGAAGCGTTGAAAGCTCTCAGATCAGAACCCACCTGCCGGAGTTCCGTCCCGGGGATACGGTAAAGGTTAACTTTCAGGTCAAAGAGGGTGACAAGGTAAGGGTTCAGGTCTTCCAGGGCGTGGTGATTTCCCGCAGGGGGGGCGGAACCGGCGCGACTTTCACCGTCAGGAAAATTTCCGGTGGTGTGGGAGTGGAGAGAGTGTTTCCCCTCCATTCCCCCAAGATAGACAGCGTGGAACTGGTCCGGCAGGGCAAGGTGCGGAGGGCCAAGCTATTCTACCTCAGGACCAAGACAGGCAAGGCCGCCCGGATCAAGGAAAAGCGCACCTTCAAGCTCTGAGTGGACGATCTGTTTGCTTTTGACGCCGGGGTGAGGGCCGAGACAGGCCCCTTCGCCGGTGTGGATGAAGCGGGCAGGGGCCCCCTGGCGGGGCCCCTTGTCGCATGCGCGGTGGTCCTTCCTCCCCGTTTCCGCCTGCCGGGGCTTGCGGACAGCAAGAAGCTGTCCGACTCCAGACGACGGGCTCTTGCTCCGGTTATCCGCAACGGCGCGGAATCCCTGGGAACCGGAGTAGTATCTTCAGATGAGATTGACCGCCTCGGGATGGCAACGGCGGTCAGGCTCGCCTTTCAGAGGGCCATGGAACCCGTTGCTTCGGACGGGCTGGTGTTTCTGGTGGACGGCAACCCCGTTGCCGGACTTGGGCATCCCTGCCGCTTTCTGGTCAAGGGCGATTCCTTGAGCGCATCGGTGGCCGCCGCCGGAGTTGTGGCCAAGGTAACCCGGGACGACATGCTTCTGAAGCTCCACGAGAAGTATCCCCTTTACGGATTCGCGGGGCACAAGGGATACGGATGCCGAAGCCACATGGAGGCCATACGAAAACACGGCCCGTGCCCCGCCCACAGAATGTCATTCGCGCCTATGAAACACTGGTTCGGCAACGATGCCGGAGGGCTGTTTCAGATTCCCTCCGTCAACCCCGGCCGGCTCGCGGAGGATTTCGCCGCGGAATGGCTTACCGGCAATGGCTGGGGGGTACGGGAGCGGAACTGGCGCACCCGTTACGGTGAGGTGGACATAATAGCGGTGCGTGACGGCACCGCCGCCTTTGTCGAGGTGAAGCACGCCCTTCAGGGCAGGGAGCATCTGGCGCTGTCAAAGGTTGACGCCATTCGCAGGAAACGGCTGGCCGCCGCGGCGTCGGAGTGGCTTGCGGTATCGGGCTTTCGGGGAGACTGCCGGTTCGATGTTCTGCTGGTGACCGGCCTCCCCGGCAGTTTCCACGGGGAAGTGTTCGAGAACGCGTTCATGGTGTGAAAACCCGTTGGATGAGTCGAGCTTGCTACTGCAGGACGACTCCTCTGGCTGAAACGGATCCACTGCTGTTTGCGAAGCGCGCCATGTACACCCCGGCGGGGAATCCAACGGTGTTCCAGACCATTGTGTGATCACCCCCGGAAAGCTCACCCCGGTGAAGGGTTGTGACGGTCCGGCCAGCCATGTCGAAGACGGTGAGTTCCGCATGACCTCCCTGGTGGCTCACATGGAAGGTGTTTCCGGACCATGCAAGACCGGGGCCGCCGGCGGCGGGGGGGCTGGTTTCAATGCCGGTGAAACTCACCGACATGAAGACCTGAACCGTGTCTGATGTGACGGGAATGGGGCCCACGAAAACCCCGGTGTCGTTGCCGTAGTAGTCCCGGCTGTCCGGGCTGCTGTCGGCGGTGAAGTACTGGTTGCCCGTGGTTCCCGGCCAGGGGTCGCCGGCGTCGCTGGCCTGGTTGTGCTCGAGGTTGTACAGGCCGTCCGCCTGTTCCACCGCGACCTTGTAGTGCTGATACCAGCCGCAGCCCGGCCACCATTGCCAGTTGTTGTGGGGCATGGCTTCGTCCACATGCCAGATCATCAGGCCGTGCCCGGGAAGGGCCTGATCCCAGTTGATAGGTCTTCGATTTTCAAGGATGAAGTACTGCTGGCCCCCCTGACCGTCGGCCCAGAGCCTGTAGGCCACATTTGAGGTTTCAATGGCGGGTACGGTGTAGACCCCGGCTTCGGTGACATTTATCAGTTCCGTTACGCCGAGCTTGTAACGACACCAGGGGGAGAACTCCGCGGGACTCCACCCGCCGCCGTTGTAGACTCCGAAGCTCATCATGCACCAGTCTCCAACACCCTTCGAGTCGTAATCGTAGTCGTAAAGGTCGGGAAGGCCCAGAACATGCCCGAACTCGTGGCAGAACACCGCGGCGGACTTGTCTCCGGGTGAGTTGTCGTATTCGTTCTGCACGCTGAATGTGTGAATCTTCACTCCGTCCAGCACCAACGGCGAGGGCAGTGACCAGCAGTGGGGCCAGATGGTGGAGGGGGTGCCGTCGAACTTCCCGGCGAACATAAGGTTCACGCCATCCACGAAGCCGTCGCCGGTGTTGTCGTAGACGCTGAAGTCAACCAGAGGGTCCACCATGTTGCAGACATCCTCCACCAGCCTCTGGGTGTTCTGGGGGTACGCTCCCCAGCCGTAGTTGTTGTTGACATACCAGGCGTAATCCTGCGGAGCCCTCTGCCAGCCGGTCTCGCTGGGCCAGTTCACAGTGATGATGTCGATCTGGCCGAAGGAGACATCCAGGTAATACCTGTGCAGGGAGAAGGTTTCCGAGGCGAATCCCATGCTGTCGAAGTACGCCGGGGAAGTCTGGGCGATGTTGTCATTGAAATCCACCAGAAGAATAAGCACCTTCATCGGTTCTCCCGCCAGAGCCCGAGCGATTGGGTTGCCGGGATCAGCCGTGGGGCTGGGGGCGTCCAGTCCCCGGGAACGGGCCTCTGCGTAGGATTGCAGCCAGTGCAGGTGTTCCGCTGAAGGGCCGTCGAAAAGGCCCGGGGGCGGTGGCGCGGCCAGGGAAACAACCAGCGCGGACAGGGCAAGAAGAAGGGCGTGTTTCATCGGGAGTCCTTTCGGGTTTGTTTATGCAGGGTATTATATCCCGATGCCGGTGCATCCGTTCCTCCTTTGAGCATATTACCCGGGGGAGGTTTACCAGTGTTGATACGGCGCAATCTCGAAGAGATAATGGACGGCATTGCCGGTGCGTGCGCTGAAGCCGGAAGGTTGCCGGATGAAGTGCGGGTTATGGCGGTGACCAAAACCCTTCCACCACATTTTATCAGGGATGCGGTTGACGCTGGGGTTACACTGATCGGTGAAAACAGAGTAACCGAGGGCGGCAGAAAAATCCGTGAACTTGGCCGGGATTTCGCCGAGTTTCATCTGATCGGCCCGATTCATGTCAAGGAAGCAAGGCAGGCGATCAGGGATTTTCACTGCATCGAGGCGGTGGACAGAATGGAAGTTGCCGACGAGCTTGCCAGAAGGGAGGCAAAGATCCCCCTTCTTGTAGAGGTGAACACCTCCGGAGAGGCATCGAAGAAGGGTTTTCCAACGGACTACGATGTTCTCGCCCGGGCTGTCGGGGAAATGAACCGGCTGGGGCTCAGGGTGGAGGGGCTTATGACGGTGGGTCCCCTTTTCGGTGGCCCCTCGGATTCAGGAAAGGCCTTCGCCCTGTTGCGGGAACTGCGGAACCGGTTGAGAGTTTCCCTGGGGCTTGGGCTTGAAACGCTTTCCATGGGCATGAGCGATGATTACCTGCATGCGGTTCGGGAGGGGGCCACAACGGTCAGGCTTGGAACGGCTATTTTCGGACACACGCGGTGATTCCGGGAAAAGGGAGGGAGACGGTCCCATGAAGATTTCTCCTCTGGACATCAGAAGACAGAGGTTCAAAAAGGCTCTCAGAGGTTACGATTCCGCTGAGGTCGACGCGTTTCTGGAGATGCTGGCGGATGCCTGGGAGGAAACCGTTGAAACCCGGGAATCATCCGGCCGCGAACTGGAAATGCTTCGGGCCAGGGCCAGCGATTTCGACAGGATGGAAGGGGCGGTTCGGGAAGTTCTTGTAGCCCAGCAGAAAAGCGCTTCAGTTGCCAGGGAGGACGCCCGAAGAGAGGCGGAGCTGATAATCCGCGACGCCCAGGTGAAAAGCGAATCAATGCTGAACCAGGCCCATCGGAGAGTTCAGGTTCTCACCGAGACCATCCGTGAGCTTCAGGACAGGCGTCTGGCGCTGTTGGCAAGGATGCGGGAGTTCATGGAAAGCCAGAAAAGCATGATTCTCGTGGAGGAGAACCGGGTGAAAGCCGAGCTGATTCCGGACCACGAGCGGCTTCCCGGTGAAAACTCCGAAGAGGGACCCATTCTGGAGTTGTCGGAACTATGAGTACCCGAGGCTGAACCCCGCTGGTCTGGAACCCCGCCCATGCCTTCCGTATAAAGCAAGTACCTTTTCCGGGAAGGTGTGAAGCGGTAGATTTAGTTTATATGCGATTTGTCGCCTTTTTTCCTGTGCGCTGATGTTCAGATAGACAGGTGTATCAATGAGTGTTCTATTCACCCTGCTGTTACTGGCCTTTCCTTCCCTGCCGCTGTCCTCATCCGGAGGGG
>Ga0334885_1004459_pt1 | contig 12100 bp, 10 predicted proteins | sample GraSluR1_MG_8_FD_207233 | JGI IMG/M metagenome (GOLD analysis project Ga0334885, IMG submission 207233) | Sludge microbial communities from methane-producing bioreactor in Wageningen University, Netherlands - Granular Sludge_31_05-R1 | ecosystem: Engineered > Bioreactor > Anaerobic >...
CTTTTAGTATCCTTTATATTCCTTTACATCATCAGGAATCATGTCTTTGGTTATTACAACAAAACCAGTATCAACTAACATTGGCGTAGCAATTCCTTGATTCTGTAACCACATACAAAGAACAGCATAAGCACCTTGCATTTTGGGTTTGGTGCTATATGAAGATTCCACAACGCCTTCTTTTATTAAAACTATCAGTTGATCTAAATCATCCAAGCCGACATGGATGATTTCTCCAACTTTTCCAGCCTCTTTAATGGCAAGACCGACTCCTATTGGTCCAGCTGCGTTATGGGCTATCATACCATCAAGATCAGGGTGGGCAGCAATGATTGCAGCTGCTTGCTTCTGAGCTTGTTCAATGCTATCGTTATCAACACCTTCAGCTACAATTTCTATCTCTGGCAGTTTGGAAAAAAACTCTTTTGAAGTTTCAAAACGCTTCTTATGATTGGGTGCAGTAGGAACTCCTTCAATGAGAGCTACTTTATAAACATCCTTCTTTTCCTTAGCTTTCATCAAATCCACGAGTCTCTGGCAGGCTCCAATCTGTTGGGCAACAAAATCATTGTTAACCGTGGTTAGGCCCATGCCTTCTGGAGCGTAGGAGTCAAATACAACAATGGGAATTCCACGGGCGAGAATTGCCTCTAAGACCGGCCTATTTCCTTCAGCATCAAGAAGGTCCAAAGTAATACCCGCTGGTTCAGTTGCTGCTGCTTGTTCAAGTATTCTGTTTTGTTCCACGACACTTGCGGTTGCTGGAGCCCTATAATCGATGACAAAGGTATCTCCAGTTACTTTTCCAAGAAACTCAGCCATTTCCTGTGCTCCTTGGTTAACTTTATCAAACCAAGGGTGAACAATTTTTGGCACGATCACATATTTATATTCTTTTGCCTGTGCTAAACCTATACTGATAACAAATACTGTTAATAGTAAAATAGTTACAACAAACAAGCTTTTCTTCATTTTTCTTCCTCCCTTTTTTAGGATTAACAATAAATATAAAATCCTATTCATTTGAACAGAGTTTTATTTTATCTATTATCATCACCTCTTTTCTAAACAAAAATTTTCTTCTCTACGCTTTTCAAAAAATCCAAACCCTTTTTCGCAATATCCTCAGGTTCAGCAATTTCTCTCCAGATCGCAACCTGACGACCAAAATCTTCCTTCATAATATCGGGCGTAAACGATTCAACAACTAACCACCTTTTGTAACCAATTTCTTTTAAACCTTGAAAAACCTCGTCCCACTCGACGTGACCATTACCAGGAATTCCTCTATTGCTTGCACAACAATGAAAGTGGAAAAGTAAATCACCAGCAGTTTTAATGGCATCATATAAATGATTTTCTTCAACATTCATTTGGAATGTATCTAAATGAATTTTCAATTGAGGATGGTTAATTTCATTTATAAGAGCTTTTGCTTCTTCGGCGGTGTTGAGAAAATGGGATTCAAAACGGTTGACGGGTTCAAGAGCAAGGAACACCTTATAATCTTTCGCAAATTCTGCAACTTTGAACAAGCTATCCTTGCAAATTTCCCATTCTTCTCGAGTTCTCCCTTTTTTATTGCTTAAGCCCCAAGGTGCATATACAACTCCCCCGATTACATCACTACCTAGTTTTGCGGCTTCTTCTACACACTTTTTGAGAAAAGTAATTCCGTTTTCCCTAATAGCATTATCATTTGATGTAATATCAGTTTTTTCATCCAGTGACGTAGAACATAAACACTTAATATCCAATTTCTTTGCTTCTTTGGCAATTTCATTGGATAAATTAGAAGATAAATAATCTTCGCTTAAAGAAATTTCAATTCCTTCGTAACCAAGTTTTTTAACTTTTTCCAGTACCGATATTCTTTCACGTGTGAATTTTGAAAAAAACAACAAACCAAAAACACCATAGTGCATTTTAATCATCCTTTCTTCATTCATAATCAGTTTTTCTATTTTAAGTTTAAAAATCTCCCTTTTCTATGTCAATGAATTTCGCTTTAATTAAAAAGTATCATTAATTATAAAATTTCTTATTACTGCATCTTTGACTAAATTATTGAAAGTTTTTATTTTGGAAAATCAACATTAAGTTTACTTTTTAAATATAACGCATTACAATGATCAAATTCTTTTAATTATTATGTTAATATCGTTTTCCCCATACTGAATGAACAAAACATAAAAAATAAATATAAGTAATTATTTGATGGCAATTTTTATTCCCTTATAATTTTTCTATCTTATCCTGCATTTCTTTGGTTCGATTTGGATCAAGCGCCCCAGCAATGATATGGTACTTTACCGAACTTTTCTCGGGAATGATTCTCACATTACCAGCTGCTTTTTCATGAGTGTATCCTTCTGGATCACAAGTTCCCGGCAATAAAAATCCATAGGCTTCTCGATCCCGGTTCCTTATAATCCAACGGGTTGCATGGTCAAGTTGATCCGGTCGGTAGGAAACATAATCTCCTGAACCATTAGGATGAACATGTAAAAAATGTGTCCATCCCCGATCATCGGTTTTGGGAGATTTAAGATAAATAACCAATTCTGGAAAATAAGGATCTTCAGGAAGTATGGTTTGCATGCGTTCAGGATTAGTTTTAATAGTATTCACAAACTGAATATACTCCTTACTCATAGGAATATCCTTCGAATGAGTAGGGATACTTTCTCGAAGTTTAATAAATTCTGTATTCCATGGAACCGGTTGTATCATTTTTCCGTAATCGATAGGTCGAAAATTGATATGGGTCATATACATATGTTCCATTGGATAATCAGAAAGATTATCGATTTGAATAGAAATATCCAATAGGGATGATTGACTGTGAATCTTAACTATTGGATAGGCTCGATAGTAGTTTGAGGTAAAGGCATCATTGTATTGGAATTCTCCAGTAATTGCTAAATAAAACCCTTTTTCGTCTTCACCAAAAAGTAATCGGGGATGGTCAAAATTTGCGTAAGGGAGCTCACCGTGAAGTGGATGGGTGTCTTCTTTTCCTGGATTTCCGGTTCTTAAGGCTCCACAATGGTACATAAAACATCCATAGGTATTGGCTATTGATTCAACATTTTTTGGTTCATCAAATTTTGATAGCATTTTAATGCTTCTACCATAAAAAACTGCATCCCAGATTTGCTGCCCTTTATAAGGTAAAACAGTTATATATCCCAATTCATTTTCCAATTTTATGGCATGGATTCCACTATCAAAAATGAAAAGGGAGGCTTTTAAGGCTTCCCTTTTCATTAATTCCATCTCTTTATAGTGAAACATTTCTTTCCTAATAATAACCTCGCCTTGATAAGCCATAATTCACCTCCTAAAAAATACCGCAATATATAAATTTTTTCATGAAAGGGCTTTTTTGAAGAATATTTTTTTAATTTATAAGTCTTCTAATTCTTCATTTATAAAATTTTTTTCATGAATCAAAGATTACAGAAATATTTACTTATTACATCACTCCAATTATAAACGTGTAGCATTTTCTGATCTTTAGAATTACTATGAACTTTTCATCTTTTTTGAATTTTAACATAAATACGGTAAGAACATCCTTGTCCATTGATAGTGGAAAAGAAATATCTTATTTCAATGCTACATTTTTGGCCAACAAAAATATTATTCATGAAAAAAAGACATCATTTTGAAAATACTCATTGAAAATTTGAAAACGATGTCTTTTCTACTATCAAAATACTGATGAATTAAAATTCTTAACCACATAAATAATTATAATTATTTATGTGGTTACTCAGCCCAACGCAGAGACCTCTCTACCGCTTTCTTCCATCCACGATAAAGTTCTTCTCTCTGACTTACATCCATTTCTGGATCAAAAACTCTATCCACCTTCCACATAGCTGAAATTTCTTCCCTATTTTTCCAAAAACCAACTCCGAGTCCGGCAAGATAAGCTGCTCCTAAGGCTGCCATTTCGGTGATTACTGGCCTTATTACTGGAACTCCCAAAATATCTGCTTGGAATTGCATTAAGAAATTATTTTTTACGGCGCCCCCATCGACCCGGAGAGAATCCAAGGGTTTTTTTAAATCAGTGACCATAGCTTCTAACACATCTCGCGTTTGATATGCCATCGATTCTAAGGTAGCTCGAACTACTTGTTCACATGTCGTTCCTCGGGTTATCCCGATAATAAGACCCCGAGCATACATATCCCAATAGGGAGCACAAAGTCCGGTAAAAGCTGGAACGAGATATATGCCCCCAGTATTTGGAATTGATTGAGCCATAGCTTCAGTTTGTGCCGCATTCTCAATAATTTTGAGTCCATCCCGGAGCCACTGAACCGCTCCACCCCCATTAAAAACTAATCCCTCAAAGGAATATTCAATTTTTCCATCAATCCCCCAAGCTAAATCGGTTGTTAGCCCATGTTCCATTAAAATAAACTTCTCACCAATGTTCATCATCAAAGCTAATGCGGTTCCATAAGTATTTTTAGCCATCCCTGGTTTAAAACAAGTTTGACCAAAAAGAGCAGCATGTTGATCTCCAGCAACCCCAGCTATGGGTATTTCAACTCCGTCAAAAATACTCTTATCCGTAATCGCCATGACACCACTGGATGGTTTTGGTTCAGGAAAAATTTCCCGAGGAATTTCCATGATGTCTAATAATTCTTGATCCCAGTCAAGTTTTTGAACATTAAAAAGCATGGTACGAGAAGCATTTGAATAATCGGTCACATGTATTCGTCTGCCACTGAGATTCCATATTAGCCAGGAATCAATATTCCCCATCATCAGCTCTCCACTCATCATTCTTTCCTTTACGCCTGGAACATTTTCTATAATCCACTTAATCTTGGAGGCGGAAAAATAAGCATCAATGGTTAGACCGGTTTTCTGGCGAATTTTTTCTTCAAGACCCTTTTTTTTAAGGTCTTCACAAATGGAAGCCGTCCGACGGCACTGCCAAACAATGGCATTATAAACTGGTTCCCCGGTTTTCTTGTCCCATATTATTGTGGTTTCACGTTGATCGGTAATACCTATTCCAGCAATCTGTGAAGCCTTAATCCCTACTTTTTCCCTGGCTTCTTTCGCACAGATTATAGTTGTATCCAAATATTCCTTAGGATTGTGTTCAACCCAACCTGGCTCTGGAAAGATCTGATTTATTTCACGATAGGCGCTGGAAACAACCATTCCATCATGATCAACCAAAATGACTTTAGTTCCAGTCGTTCCCTGATCAATGGCCATTACAAAATTCCTTTCCAAAAAAAAATCGACCTCCTCGCTGAATGTGTTATATAAATAGTATTTTTAGGGTTTTATAACCACCTTAATGGCTTTCCCTTCTTTTGCCACATTCATCCCTTCCATGATCTGATCAAGGTGAAAAGTATGAGTTATATAACGACTGGCATCAACTCTTTTATTAGCTATTAATTCTAAAGCAAGACGGTTTTGGGATGCAGTTGATGCATGCGCCCCAAAGACACCAATTTCTTTATAGTGAATTAAATTACTGTCTAAGTGACCGATTGATTTATCTGGCGGCAAGCCGCCAAATAGGCTTACTCTTCCTTTTTTTGCCACCATTTTCAGAGCTTGATTTTGTGCTTCACCAACAGGGCAAGCAACAATCACAACGTCTGCACCATACCCATTGGTTTGAGATTGTGTTTCTTTCATTAAATCGATATTTCTGCTATCAATTGGAATAACATTTTTTCCTAAAGTCTCAGCATTTCTCAAGCGAGAGGGGACAACATCAGCCAGAAAAACTCGGGAAACTCCCTTCAACAAAGCTAATTCAGTATGGAATAGCCCAATTGTTCCTGCTCCAATAACGACAATTTTGTGTCCTAACCCAATACCAAGCGGTTCTTGACCATTTATACAACATGCCAAAGGTTCAGCTAATACTGCTTGATCGCAGGATAGTCCGGAAGGAAGTTTGTTTACATGGCCTTGTTTTATGGCTTTGGCAGGTACATTCATTAATTCTGCAAACCCACCATTAAACTCAAATCCTATCGTTTCTAAATTGGAACACATATTTGTAAATCCTGAACGGCAATAAAGGCACTCACCACATCCAATAGCAGGCGTGATTGCCACCGAGTCACCCAATTGATAACCACCAGTAACTTCAGGACCCATCTTTATAATTGTACCAACTACTTCATGTCCTAATATTCGAGGAGGCTTAACATGAGAACTCCCATACCACAACGTTCTTATGTCTGATCCACATATGGCACATGCATCAACTTTAATTAAAATTTCATCTTGTCCTACTTCCGGATCGGGAATTTCTTTCACAACAATTTTACCAATTTCTTGCATAACGGCCGCTTTCATATAAATTCTCCTCACTGATGATATTTCATACAACTTTTATAATTTACAAAGAGAGTTTTTTATTGAAGAAAAAAAATGAATATACTGATGTAGAAAACAAAAAAATTAAACATCTAAAACATAAATTTAATGTTGCTATAGAGTTTTTGATATTATTAAAGTTTAATGTCTATTCAAGACTTCTTTTTTTTATAGCAATCTTGTGTTTAAATCTACTTGACAATGCTCATCGTTTTTCTGTTTGCAGTAAGTATACTCATCCCTATAGCGATAAGGGCAAAAACAACTAGTTGAATATCGTGTCCAATTGCATTCATTGACATCCCAGCTTGTGTCCAAGTAATTAAGATAACACCTAGGATTGTTCTTTGTGGTCCTCCCGTCCCTCCAGCAAGGGAAGTACCACCTGCTATAACGCTGGCAAAAAGTGGTATACTCATATCTGCCCCCATCTCAATAGAACCTCCTCCAAATTGAGCCATATATAAGATCCCCGCTAATCCAGATAAAAACCCACTTAGCATAAATACATAAATCCTCTTCTTCACAACATTAATTCCGCAAAGAGAGGCAGCTGTAGGGTTACCACCAATTGCATAAATTTGTCTCCCAAAGGGTGTAGCTAGAGCTATGAATATACAAACACCCCAAATGGCTAAAGCCCAATAGAAAATTGAAGGTAATCCAGCTATAAATGTAACTGCAATCGACCGGAAAGCCCTATTACTGATAATATGGAGAAACCCTCGAGAAAGATACAAAGCTATCCCCTCGATAACCATTGACATTCCGAGGGTTGCCAAAAAAGAAGGTACCTTGAATTTCGCAAATAACAATCCATTTATAAAACCCATTGCTGTGCATGCCAATAAAGCTAGAGGAATTACCATTAGACCTAAATCATCAATATACAAAGCACAAATAATGGCACCAAGTTTTAGCATGCTCACTACAGAAAAGTCAAATGATCCAATCATTATCACAAAAGTTAAACCACAAGCAACTATTAAAAAATAGGACATTGCATAAACTAAGGTTACTCTGCCTTGAGGACTGAGAAAAAATGGGTTAATAATTTGGAAAATGGCAATAATCGCAATTGCAGCAATCACCGATGTTACCATGCCAACATTTCCATGGAACCATCTCGAAAGAGTTGAAGTCGCCATCTCTTTACCTCTCTTCACTTTACGTTATTGAAACTCCTCTTAATCCTCTAGAAGCCACTACGATAGATAGTACCAATAACAATCCTACGATCAATTGGAGTATTTCTGGGTTTATAAGCGATATATATAAACCTCGATATAGGACCACAAAAGCTAATGTACCAAGAATAGTTCTATCTGGTCCCCCACTTCCCCCGGTTAGCAGCGTGCCTCCGAAAACTATTGCCACAAGAGGCATAGTCATAGTATTCATATTTAAAGATAATGGTACTGATCCCCCTAAATGTTGAAATTGAATTATAGATCCGATTCCCGTAAATAAGCCACTCATCACAAAAGTTAAAATTTTATACCTATTTACATTTATCCCCGCTAATCGAGCGCCTTCTTCATTTGAACCAATTGCGTAAAGATAGGTACCTATTTTTGTACCCCTCATTAAATATATGGCAATTACAATAAGAGGAATTGTCCAGAATAATGCGGTAGGAACACGGGGTATCAATTCTCCGGTTAAAAATTCGTAACCCCGAACCATGCGAGGGTATCCACCTGATAAAATTGAAGTAAGTCCGGAATAAGCCGCCAATAAGCTCAAAGTTAAAATAAAGGAGGGAACTTTAGCTTTCACTTGGATTGTACCAACCATAAGACCGGTTAAGAAGCCCAATAATGGATAAATCAGAATTGCAAAGATTCCTAATGAAGGAGTTAAGTGCCAAACGAGCATACCTCCTAACATCCAGATACCAACGTAGGAAAGATCTAATGAGCCTATGGTAGCAACCATAGAAGGGCCAAGAGCAAATAAAATAATTGTTACAAACTGCCCTAAAATAGATGAGAGGTTCATAGGTGTAAGAAATCTTTTAGGAAAAATTATTGAAAATCCTGCAATGAGAACAATTAAAAGCGGGATAGAGGGATGAGTTTTAAAGATTCGGGTCCATGCCGGTGGTATCGCTTGCTTCCCATTCTGTGCACCGTTCATGTTGCTATTACCTCCCTAAACTCCTGATTCCCAAGCACTTTCTGAATTCTTCCTCCCTTTAAAGTAATAATTTTATTGCACAATGTTGTATATTCCTTGGGGTCATCACTTACCAAAATTATAGAAACACCCTTCCTTTTCAACTCTAAGAGTGCTTCGAAGATATCCTTTCTGGCTCCAACATCGATCCCAATGGTTGGATCTTCCAATAAAAGGATATCAGGCCTTCTTTCAAACCACTTTCCCACGGAAATTTTTTGTTTGTTGCCACCGCTCAATGATTGACAATCAGTTTCAATGCTTGGGGTTTTGATTTTAAAAGTGTCGACGATTTTTTCTGCCATTTTCTTTTCTGTATTGTAATTGAGGACCGGAAACCGCTTCTGTAATATTTTCTCTATATTCACTATCGAGATGTTTTTTCGCACTGTCCAGTTAAAAAATAATTGCTTTTCGGTTTCTCCACAAAAATACCCAATCCCCTTTATTAACCGAACATGGGGGAGCTCTCGAGTATCAGCTTTCTTTTCACCTACTATTAAGCTTCCCTTATCATAATTTAATATACCAGCGATGGTTTTTATAATTTCACTCTTTCCAGATCCAGCTGGACCAAAAAAACCAATACCTTCTCCCTTATGAAGATCAAAGGAAATATCATAATAACTCCCGTTCCTAGTTAAGTCTTTGGCAGATAAAACAATTTCTTCGTTGGTGTAATCAATGGTTTCATGGGCAGCGGTGTCTTCAATAAAATCTTTTCCAACAATAGCTTTGAAAAGATCTTTTTCAGTAACCTCTTCCTCTGATAAATTATAGTGATCTACCAATTCTCCATCTCTTAACACATAAATCCTATCGGTAAATTCTAGCACTTCATGCATGATGTGAGATACTAATACAAAAGAAGTGGTTTTTTTCATCTTTAAAATATAATTAAACAATTCCTGTCGTTCTTCAAGATTCAATGGTGCAGTTGGTTCATCGAGAATGATAACTGAAACTGCATCATTATCACCCTGCTCTAATCTAAGGGATAAAATCGCTTTGGCTATCTCGATCATCTTCTGGGTGGAAGGAGGTAAATCATACATAAAAGTTTCAATATCACAGTCAATATGAAATTCATTTAAAGTTTTCTTGGCAAAAGTTTTCATTTGTTCAATATCTAATTTCGTGTTGTGAACGTATTTATCCTCATGCCCAAGAAATAAATATTGGTAAACCTTTAAAGCTGGAATAACTCCTTTTTCCTGATAAACGATTCCAACCCCACGTTTGGCTGCCTCCTTGGGATTCTTAGGGAAAGTTGTTTTTGTACCAGTATAATACCATTCACCTTGATCAGGCGGATAAACACCAGCAAGAATTTTCATTAAGGTGGATTTTCCTGCACCATTTTCCCCTACTACTCCTACAACTTCATTTTTATAAATCCCAATGCTGACATCGCTTAGTGCTTGAACAACCCCACCAAAGGTTTTATTCACACCTTTCAATTCAACTATTGGAATATCTGTTCTCATGTTCTTGCTAATCCATCCTTCCTCAGTTTATCCCTATTCATTCAATTCGCAGGATAGCCATCTATCCTGTTTTCTAAAATCAACCCGAAGACTATCCTGCGAGAAAAGCTAAAGCTATACGTTTATTTCCATATTGGGTCTACCTTAAGTTCTGGTGGGAATGTCTTTGCATATTCTTCAGCTTCTTCCCAGGTATCAGCTACGCTGAAATCAAGGAAGTATTCCATAAGTGCTATAACATGTTTTTTAAATGCGTCTACGCTGCCAAATTTCTCAAGTGATGCCGCATAAATAAAATTGTGTCTTCCAAGTTCTGTCCCTGCTCCAGCATGAATATCAAATTCTAAACCGAGCTCTTTGCATTTTGAATAAGACATCAATCGGAAGTCATAAGGATATTCAGGCTGTCTGTCCTTCATTTTTTTCAATATTTTTTCCAAGTTTTCTTCGGTCGGACCAACTTTGAAATTCGGATGATCGTCAATTCCGGCAGCTTCAGCTAATTTTTCTAAATCACCGGGTTTTCCGTACACGCTCAATTCTGGTGCCTGGATCATTTCTTCGGGTAATGGATACCATTCTCCCACACACATATCATAGAGCATCGGAACAAGCCTCCCACCGTAATATGGAATATCAAAACCACAGGTGCAGAGGAAATTTCCTTGTAGTATTTCTTCAGCGGTAGTCATTTCCATGTCTCTTGAAGCTGTGAATGGACCAATGTTCAAACCTCGATCCTCAAGAGCTCTGAGAGCCCCAATGGTTACTGAATCATTGGCGCCCCACAATCCTTCATAATCCTGTCGAACCGCCAAAGCTGCTTCGGCTGCTTTTCGACCACCTTCATAATTCCATTCACCCCACTGATGACCTAAAGCCATAATTTCTGGATAGAGTTTCCAAGCCTGAAACACTCCTAAATTGATGAGAGCAGTTGAAATGGTTGCATTGGTTGTGCTGGCTTGTATGTGGAGGAATTTTGTTTTGCCGTTATCTCTCATTTTTTGGAATAACAGCACTAAAGGAAGGAAGGTTTGTTCGTCAGACATGGGCGTATTGTCAATAACCCAGTATGGTCCAAAATCACCAGGGAAGGTTTCGGCAGTTAAACCAAAATAGGTTGCTAAAAACACCTTATTATCGTTACATATTTTTGCCAGCTCGGGGATAATCGAAACCGATGGACAATTATAGATAATCGCTTTTGCTCCAGCAGCAATCATACTCTGGGTTTGTTGAATCCATTCAGCATCAGATGTCGCCAGTGAGCTACTAAACTGCAAACCAAGCTGCCGGCATGCTTGTTCTATCGATTGCAAAACCATCATTGAATATTCTTGCGATAAATGGAAGGTGATATGACCAACTAAAAAACTTTCTCCTGGCTCAGCATTTTTGTATTTTTGAGCTAATTCACGTCTCTGGCTTTCTGCATCATCTGCTGCTAAAGCCATCATACTAAATATCCCAATTATAAACACCAGAACACAAACAACCATGAACTTTTTATTTAACCTTGACATTGCTCTCCTCCTTAAAAATGATAATATCCATTCCAGCCTCAAAAAAGCTACTGAAATGATCGATTAAATTTTTTCTCGAACACATTTTTTAGAAACACATAACTTTTTAATCCTTTAAAAACTTTCAAAATCATTTCCCCCTATCTCATCCATCACCTCCAATTATTATTTTTAAGTCTCATAATTCTGGTTGAAACATCACCTTGGTAAATACTTCCTTTTTATAGAACATCATTTCGAACACTGATTGGCAATCCTCCAAACGAACTCGATGGCTGATAAGTGGTTTTACTCGTATTTTCCCGTTATTCATAAATTTTAAAGCGCTTTCCCATTCATTGATGGGGAGAGGCGCAATTGAAGAATTCCAGGATCCCAAAATAATTAATTCTCCTCTTAAAATGGCATTCAGTGCCTGGTTGGGGAGGATGAGGTCATCATAGGATATTCCGCAATATACCACTTTACCCATTTTGCTCACTGACAGCACGGCTTGAGGTTGGGTAAATTTACTTCCGGCTAATTCAA
>Ga0334885_1004470_pt1 | contig 12072 bp, 7 predicted proteins | sample GraSluR1_MG_8_FD_207233 | JGI IMG/M metagenome (GOLD analysis project Ga0334885, IMG submission 207233) | Sludge microbial communities from methane-producing bioreactor in Wageningen University, Netherlands - Granular Sludge_31_05-R1 | ecosystem: Engineered > Bioreactor > Anaerobic > Unclassified...
CTGGTCACCTCTGTTATATGCCCTGGAAATATCGGTATTTCTATTTTCGGGGGTCCAGCGATTTTCAAATTGCCACAGGAAGTAGTTACCTGCCTCACCACGACGGTTGTCAGAGTATCTTGGGACCATGAATTTTCCCTGTCCCTGGATCAGCATTGAGAGACTGAATGCTTTCCATGAAACATCGATCGAACCTCCGTAGAAAACCTCGGGAGCATCAGTATTATCTACAAGTATCCTGTCGTTTGCATCGATAACACCATTTTTATCATAATCTTCAAATATCAGGTCACCCGGTTTGGCCCCTGGAAGAGAAGGATAAGCGTCTACTGCGGCATCGTCGGCAAATACACCAATACAATTATAGAGCAGAGTTGCCCCGTACGGGTGCCCGGTGCGAACCTGCCATGGTACCGCTCTTTCCGGCTCGTCCATAAAGACCACCTCGTTCCTGTTCCAGCTGAAGTTACCTGTCACATCTATCCTCAGATCGGAGGTAAGTGATTTATGAACGCCTGCATCAATTTCAAATCCCTTGTTGTCGACTCTTGCAATATTCTCATCCGGCAGTGATAATCCTGTAAAGTTCGGAACTGAAGCATCCTTCGGTGTAAGAATATCTTCCCTTTTGTTATAGAATACTTCGAAATTTAAATGAATGAGATCCCTGAAGAGTTTGGAGTCAAATCCTATGTTCTGGGTTGTCTGTGTTTCCCATGTGATATTCGGGTTTGCAACCGATGACGGGTAGGCTGAAATCTCTATTGCACGACCGGTACCAAATGTCATCCCGTTGGTCAGTGCGAATTTGTTGATGTACTGGAATGATGATCCGGGGTCCATACCCATCTTACCGTATGAAGCCCTCAGCTTGAAGAAATTAATAAAGGCCAGGTTGTCTTTCCAGAACCCTTCCTCAGAAGCGCGCCATCCGACCAGGAAACCCGGGAAATAACCCCAGCGACCCTCCGGCGGGAATTTCAGTGAACCATCAGCCCTGAAGACGATCTCAGCCAGGTATTTACCCCTGAAGTCGTATGTACCTCTGGCAATGTAAGATTTACGTGCATAGATCGACATACCTCCTGTGGCATTCTTCTCTGCGTCACCACCTGCATCCAGGGTCTGGATAAGTGTTGAGATATAGTATTTCCTGAATCCCTGGAAATCGTTAGCATCATTTGTATACTGCTCAAAGCCGCCAAAAAGTGTGATGTTATGATCACCGAATTTCCTTACGAACATAGCCTCAATATTAGTAGTCTTCCTAATTCTCCTGCTATAGTTCTCATAATTCTCGGGCGATGAAAGTCCGCGGGGTGTCGGGGTCAGGTCCATACTGGTAATAAATCCAGTGCTGGGGTCTCTTACAGCTGTCTCCCATTGCGGGAAGTAGAGTATCCATGGCTTAAAGAACCTGTGACGATAGAAGTTATTAACGTCGTAGTTAAACTGACCTCTCAGGGTAAGACCTTTAACAAACGGAGGAGTGATCTCTACCCTGAATGTATTCTGCAGCTGGTAAGTTTTTTGTTCATCCTTTCCCGTTTCGAAGGTAGATGTTACAACGGGGTTGTCGCCATACTCAATATCCGGACCAGGTTTTCCATCAGGCCAGAAGGACCATTGTGTAGGAAGAAGTCGTGTAGCCTGTCCGACAATACTGCTGGCGCTGTTTCTCGGATAGGTACGGTCGTTCTGGATCCCGGCAAAGTCAAATCCTGTTTTCAACCAGTCTGTGATAGGAAGCTCAAGTTTCGCACGAACATTAAATTGCTTGTAATTCGTTGAAGATTGGGCATACATCGACTCATCACCCCTGAAACCAAGGGAGAAATAGTAAATAACTCCCCTGTAACCTCCGTCGAGGCTAAGAGTGTGTTTGAAGTTGGTTGTCCAATCCTTTATCAGGTCGCCATACCAGTCGCTGTCGGGATGCTCCCATGGATCTGCGCCGCTCTTGTACAGGGCAATATCTGCATCACTGTATGTTCGTGTTTTACCCTCATAATCCTGATATTCGCTCAGCATTGTTGCATATTGCCAGGCATTGGTTGTTTGCGGCACGATTGTGGGGGTCATGAAACCCTGATAGAACTGGTAATTCAGCTTTGGTGCTCCTTCTGATCCCTTTTTGGTTGTGATAAGAATAACTCCGTTTGCAGCCTGTGCTCCGTAAATGGCAGCCGAGGCATCTTTCAGAACGGAAAGGCTTTCGATGTCATTCGGATCTATATCATCCATGTTGCGGCCGATTATACCGTCAATCACAACAAGCGGATAGGTGCTATTCCTGTTTTCAGTTGCATTGGTACTTCCGAGAGTACTACGCCCGCGAACTAAAATCCTTGTCCCCAGGTTGCCAGGCTCACCACTTTGTTGAATGACTACCGATCCGGGGAGTCGTCCCGAAATGGCATTGGAAACAGAGGCGGAAGGTATTGCCTGAATGCTTGCTCCCGGTATGGAAGTCACAGCACCAACCACATTTGCCCTTTTCTGTGTTGTGTACCCGACCACAATAACCTCATCGAGGTCCAGAACTTCGCTGGTCAGCTCCACATTTACAACATTTCTTCCCTCAAGAGGTATCTCCTGGGTTACATAACCGATAAATGAAAAGACCAGTGTTACATTTCTGTCAGTTACATTTAAACTGTATCTTCCGCTAACATCCGTGATGGCACCGAGTGTGGTACCCCTCACCTGAACGTTAACACCGGGCATGGGATCGCCCGAGGTTGCATCGGTAACTGTTCCGGAAACTGCCATCTGTTGAGGGTCGTCAACAGTCAGCTCCGTAAGATCGCTACCAGATGCATAATCTGCAGACAGTGAATAAGCAGGAAGCGCCAATCCACAGAACAGAATAAGAACCACAATTTTCACAGGCATGAGCAACTTGTGAAAAAAGTCATCTGGCCCTGAGGACCAAAAGCAATAAGGAGTTTTTTTCATACTGTTACACTGTTAGTTAGTTAATAATAATTAGATATTAGGATTGATATTAATTGTTGCTGGTTCTGGTTTATTGATTTTAAGGGTTACTGATCACAAGCATATCCGTTCTATTATGTAATTAAATACACAGCAAGTGTAAATCATACACTCAAAAAAATGTTTCCCGATCCGGTTGTTGATTCAATATTTGTCTGACTCAGGTTAGTTTTTATTAGAAGTTAGGGTTATAAAGTGATGCAATATAATCAATGGGTTATTAAAATGCAAATTTGTTCACTGATTTTCCTGCTTTAATTCAAACAAAACTATCAGGGTGTATAATTTTCTGTTTCATAATTGCCTGTTTTGTCGTCAAATTCGCAAACCACCCTGAATCCGACATGGAAGCAGTCGGAGTACCACCAGATGCTTTTGGGTATCTGCGGATCGGTCCTCAGCCATGCTTCTGTTCTTGTGTAATCGCGGGCTGCAGACCGGATCTGTCCCGCGGTATTCAGGAAGGATCCTCCCCTTACCACACGCTCTTCCCCGCTCTCAGGCCCCTGTGGATTCCTTACAATTTCCTCTTCGTAGAGCGAATATGCATCGGGCTGATACCAGTCGGAGCAGAATTCAGCCACATTCCCCAGCATGTTCTTGAGACCGAAAGGATTTGGCTTAACCATATCGGGGGTCTGGGTCTTTGACGGACTGTTTTCCTGGTATATTACGTATGTGTTTATTACGGTTGTGTCATTTTTCGATAATCTGGCCCTCAGCCCGCTCTTCTGGAATCTATTGGGATCGCCCGGGAAGAAATATGGCCCTGTGGTTCCTCCCCTGCAGGCATATTCCCATTCTGCCTCTGTCGGAAGCCTGTATGTTTTCCCTGTCACCTGCGACAGCCATCTGCAGTATGTCTCCGCAGCATGGAAAGTGAACGAGATAGCCGGCCTCTGACCCAGGCCCCATCCCTGGTCGGGCTGCCCGTAGGGAGGAGTTGCCCCTGAGATAGCGTCGACATCGCCGGCATCCTGACTTCTGAGACCTTCGGTGTCGGTAGAACGGCCCTCTGCGGCGGTCTGAACATAAAAAGCAAGATATTCGTCCCACGTTACCTCTATCTCAGCCATAAAGAACGGGCTCAGCTCCACCTCTATCCCTGGTCCCTCGTCACTCTTTCTGAATGGTTCGTCGGAGGGGCTGCCCATTTTGAAACTGCCTCCCGGTATGGCAATCATATTGAATGTGACCGATGATCCGGGTATCTGTTCTGTAAATGATTCGAATTCCGTTACCTGCGTCGGATTCGTATATATCTCCTTCGCGGCTGACGATACTGTACCGAAAGTTGAACTTGTTCCGTGTGTGTATCCTTCAATATAATGCCCTGCATTAAGGTGACAGTTTATGCAATGAAGATCAGGAGTCTTCTCTGTCTTTAAATAATAAAGGTGTGCATCCTCCCCTTCCTTGGTCAGGGTTAACGGGAAGAGGTTTTCGTGGCATTGGATACAGCTCGATTCAAATACATGACCCCTTGCAATATCGAGTCTTGACTTTGCTTCCCAGTCGAACGATGCCGAGTCCTTAAAAAGGTAACCATAGAGATCGCGCAGACCCGTGGTTGTTTTTGCCCATAGATAACCCTCTCCCTTTGGTGGCAGATGACATTCGGCACAACCAACACGATAACCCGAACCCGTTTCATAATGAACCGACCTTTTCCATGAATTGTCGGCCAGCGGGTGAATATGACACGACATACAGAATTCGTTCGTGGATGTCACCCTTATAAGTTTCCCTGCTCCCATAATAAGGAGCATGCCTATTATTAAACCTGGCAAGAACCAGATCAGGATCTTTTTCTTCATACCTCTTGAAAAACTGGCTCAAGATAAAAAATTAAATTATATCCGATAATATACAGAAATCATTTTTAACGGAAACATGAATAATATTAATCGTTTTAACCCGGTGAACGGTGTATTGTGGAAACGGGTGTACGTTGCATTGTGGAAACGGGTGTACGTTGCATTGTGATAGTAGAGACAACCGATCGGTTGTCTCTACATGCATATTTTGTATTTTTGCATCGAACACAATTGAATTGAATTATATCATTACAGTCGAATGAAACGATTAATAATAACAGGGCTTGCCCTGATGCTGCATATCACCCTCATCGCTCATCCGTGGAAACCATCACATTATGTTATTATTGATACCGACGGCGGGGTGGACGATGTAAAGGCCATAAGCATGCTTCTGGCATCGCCCGATGTGAGGGTTCTGGCTCTGACGGTCTCTCCGGGAGTTCTTACGGCCGGCAATGCATTTATTAAGATCAGAAGCCTGCTCGATTCATACAGGCATGAGGGCATTCCCGTGGGGATAAACCGGGCCGGCAGATTCCGGTCGCAGGAATTTCCTGTGGCTCTGCAGGCAATTTGGGGTAATGAGACCGGAATCGACCCGGGATCAACTCCCGATTGTCTCGAAATAATTGATAATATTCTCTCGGCAGAAACAACAAAAATCACTTTTATCTGTCTTGGAAGCATGTCAACAGCTCATATGGCGCAAAAAAGCCTTCCCGCTTTCAGCAAACAGGTAAGGAACATTATATGGAGCGCCGATGGCACCTCTGACACCGGGGGTTTTAATTACAACATAAGCAAGGATGCTTCAATACTGATGCTCCGCCAGGAGATCCCTGTCAATGTTGTAAGACGGGCCGATCTGAGAAGTGAAGATTTTTACAATAAGGAACTTATTGAAGCCATTGGAAATATTAATACCCCCTATGGCAGAAAATTATACTCCTTTCTGAAATCAGATATTGCTGCCGGACATAAATACTCCTTCGGAGGGGTTGATGATATGGTTCCCCTTTTTCTTCATTACCCCGAGCTTTTCATTAACAAGGTTGCCGGCACAATTTCTGACAGCTCTCCTGCCGATATACCCGCACTGAGAGAAGCAGTAGTGCGAATACTGAAGCGGGAGACCGTTGTTGAAAACCAGGTCATAAGGTCAATGCCATCTGATCCTTCTTTCTATTTTGATGATCTTCAGCCATCTGTAACCAGGATTATTGACAAATACGGACGTGATGAGTGGTTTGCCGGAATCATAGCCAACGAGCTTCACCGCCATCTTGGGATATACACAATAGTAGGTGTCAAAATGGGCATCAGGGCAAGGGAGTATTTCAACACCGGGGTCGATGAGTTTCATGCCGTATCGTATGCCGGATCAACTCCTCCTCTCAGTTGTATGAACGACGGAATTCAGGTAAGCACCGGTGCAACTCCGGGACACGGGCTGCTTACAGTCAGAAACGATAGCGTACTAATGCCCATGGTTGATTTCAGTTACCTTAATACCACGATTAGAATTACCCTCAGGCCCGAACTTGCTGAAAAGATAAGTTCAGAGCTGAAAGAGATAAATTTTGTTTACGGTCTCGACAGTAACATCTACTGGGAACTGGTAAGAAGAAGCGCCATCAGATACTGGCTTGAACTCGACAGGCATGAAATATTTAAAATAGAGAGACTGAATTAAACCTGCCTGTTATATTCATCAAAGAAATCGTTCCCCTTGTCGTCGGTGATTATGAAAGCAGGCATATTTTCAACCCTTATTTTTCTTATTGCCTCCATGCCCAGGTCCTCAAAATCAACAAGCTCCACTGACTTGATATTTTCCTCGGCCAGTATTGCGGCCGGCCCTCCGACCGAACCCAGGTAAAAGCCGCCATGCTTCCTGCACGATTCGATAACCTGCCTGCTGCGGTTGCCTTTGGCAACCATGATAAGTGATCCTCCGAGGTTCTGGAAGAGCTCGACGTATGAATCCATGCGTCCGGCGGTTGTCGGGCCGAAGCTTCCCGAAACCATTCCTTTGGGTGTTTTTGCCGGACCGGCATAATAAACCGGATGGTTTTTGAAATATGCCGGCATCGGTTTTCCCTCATCGAGCATCTGCCTGATACGTGCATGAGCTATATCTCTCGCAACTATAAGTGTGCCGGTCAGGCTCAGTCTTGTTTTAACCGGATATTTGGTAAGCTCCTCCAGTATACTGCTCATTGGCAGGTCGAGATCAATCTCCACCGGTTCCTCAAGCTCAGGCGCTTTTGCAGGCATGAAACGTTGGGGATGCCTTTCCAGCTTTTCGAGGTAAATACCATTCTTGTTGATCAGAGCCTTGATGTTCCTGTCAGCACTGCAGCTTACACCCAGTCCCACAGGGCATGAAGCTGCATGACGCGGCAGGCGGATTACCCTTACATCGTGAACAAAATACTTGCCGCCAAACTGTGCCCCCACACCATACTCCTGACAGATCCTCTCGATCCTTTCTTCCCAGTCCTGGTCCCTGAAAGCACGTCCGGTCTCATCTCCCGTAACCGGAAGGTTGTCAAGATAACCTGCCGATGCCTCCTTGACTGCCTTAAGGGTGGCCTCTGCAGATGTGCCGCCTATAACAAGTGCAAGATGATACGGAGGACAGGCAGATGTGCCAAGATCCCTGATCTTATCCTTTACAAATTTCACCAGCGATTCCTCGTTAAGCAACGATTTGCTCTGCTGATAAAGAAGTGTCTTGTTGGCTGATCCGCCCCCCTTGGTGATGAAAAGGAACTCATAAGTGTCTCCTTCCTGAGCATAAATATCTATCTGCGCAGGCAGATTCGTTCCGCTGTTCTTCTCTTTGAACATTGTCAGCGGGATAATTTGCGAATAACGCAGGTTCCTGTCCCTGAAAGTCTCATAGATCCCTTTCGACAGATACTCCGTATCGTTTCCTCCTGTCATTACATTCTCACCCTTTCTCCCTATCACGATTGCCGTGCCGGTGTCCTGGCACCATGGCAGGTCCCCTTTCGCTGATATAACAGAGTTCTTAAGCATGATATAAGCTACAAAACGATCATTATCTGTTGATTCAGGATCATCAATTATACGACGAAGTTTCTCAAGGTGAGCTGTCCTGAGAAAAAATGAGAGATCATAAACCGCTTCTCTGGCAAGAAGGGTAAGAGCCTGTGGTTCAACTTTCAGTACCTTCCCGCAGTCCGTTTCCACCAGTTTTACAAAATCTTTCGTCAGAAGCCTGTACTTTGTAGTGTCCTTTCCGTACTGATAGGGTTTCCCGTAATTGAAATCTGCCATGATTGTAAGGTTAGTTTATTGATAATGAGTTTCTCAGAAGAAAATATTTCTGTTTCTTCGTTCCTCATTCCAAATATACAAACAATAGTGACAAAAACGCAAAGAACCAATCTGTTTCTATAAGATCTGAGCCGTAAAAGACAGAAGACAGAAGACGGAAGACGGAAGACGGAAGACAGAAGACGGAAGACCCCCGCCTGACCGCTGACGCAGTCAGTCGGGCAGGGAAGACCGAAGCAGTTGGCGAAAAAGAACCTTCTTGCTCTGAGCCCTGAGCCATTAAAGACGGAAGACCGAAGACGGAAGACAGAAGACGGAAGACCGAAGCAGTTGGCGAAAAAGAACCTTCTTGCTCTGAGCCCTGAGCCATTAAAGACGGAAGACAGAAGACAGAAGACAGAAGACAGAAGACAGAAGACCGAAGCAGTTGGCGAAAAAGAACCTTCTTGCTCTGAGCCCTAAGCCCTGAGCCATTAAAGACGGAAGACGGAAGACAGAAGACGGAAGACAGAAGACGGAAGACCGAAGCAGTTGGCGAAAAAGAACCTTCTTGCTCTGAGCCCTGAGCCCTGAGCCCTGAGCCCTGAGCTATCTCTGAAGGAGATAACATTATATTTCGTGAAACCTGAACTTTTCTTTTGCACGGATACCCTTGGGAGTCATTTCTACTGTGCAACACTCAACATGCTCATCGTGTTGAAATACAAGTATATGATCATTTGCCAGGGCGTTTTCCAGGATTTCTCTTTTCTCTTCTATGGTTTTCAGCGACTCAATATCATAGCTCATGTTCCATATCAGAGGCAGATGAGCAACTGTCGGAATAAGGTCGCCGGTATAAACCAGTGTTCTGCCCTTGTAATCAATTACCGGTATCATAAGTCCTGGTGTGTGGCCTCTGAATATTCTGACCGAAAAGCCCGGGAACAATTCTCCCTCCTCATCAACCAGGATCAGATGTCCGCTGTCAGCTACGGGAATAATATTTTCTTCAAGGAAGGCATCCTCTTCTCTCGGATTATTTTTAACGGCCCACTCCCATTGCAGTCTGCTAACATGATAGGAAGCCTGCGGGAATGTAAGTTCAAAACCTGTCCGGTCTCTGCTGCGGATCACTCCCCCTCCGCAATGATCAGCATGCAGATGTGTAAGAAAAACATCCGTTATATCTTCAGGCTCATATCCCCTTTTTCTGATCCCTTCGAGCAAACCCTCCCCGTTGTGAAGATATACGTGACGGAAGAATTTCTCATCCTGCTTGTCCCCCCAGCCGGTATCGACGAGAATAACATGTCCGCCCGTTTCCACGATCAGCGACCGGAGCGTAAGGACAATCAGGTTGTTTTCATCGGAACGGTAAACCCTTGACCAGAGAGCTTTCGGAACAACGCCGAACATAGCTCCGCCGTCAACCCTGAAATTAGCTATATTGAAAAGATCTGCCTTCATGAATGCAATTTTACAAAAGAATATTGACACAAAAGGAAACTTGCTATATTTACCTGTCATTATTAAGTATTAAAATATTACCCTATGAAGAAGATATCAGTAATTCCGGCAGCTTTGATGATCACCTCATTAATAACAGCCCAGACAGGCAAGGTAATGGATAATCTGTCGATGCAGAGCAATATCCTGAAAATGGAACGCAGGTATTCCATCTATCTGCCTCCCGATTATGAAACATCGGCCCGCAGTTATCCTGTTCTCTACCTTCTGCACGGAGCGGGTGATGATCAGACCGGCTGGGTTCAGTTCGGCGAAGTGCTTCATATAGCCGACAAAACCATCAATGCCGGTTCGGCAACACCTATGGTCATAGTAATGCCCGACGCCAATACCGGACGCAGGGGATATGTTAATGACATAAATGGGGAATGGCGTTACGAGGACTTCTTCTTCGAGGAGTTCATGCCATTTATTGAGAAGACCTACCGGATCAGGGGTGAAAAGAGATACCGTGCCATTGCCGGATTATCCATGGGTGGAGAGGGTACCTTCATCTATGCCCTGCACAGGCCCGATCTCTTCTCGTCAGCCTGCCCTCTGAGCGCCGCAACCGGCCCTGCTTCTGCAGCAGAAATGGGCAAATACAGACTGTGGCAGGTGTCAGAGAATGCCACAGGTGCTGAAAAAGAAGCATACTTTAAAAAATACAGCACCCTGAGCCTTATCGATAATATGCCGGACAGCCAGAAAAGGGCAGTCAGATGGTATATCGACTGTGGTGATGATGATTTCCTGTATGAGGGCAATTCACTTGTGCATATCGCCATGCGCAGGAATGAGATACCTCATGAGTTCAGAATACGCGACGGAGGACACACCTGGAGTTACTGGAGGAGTGCTTTGCCTGTAGTGCTGGAATTCATTTCTATGAGTTTTCACCAGTTCTGAAAATAGTCTCAGGTTGACCGCCGGTTCCTGTTCTTTGAAGTGAGCTGAAACATCAGTCTCATTAAGAGCCTTATCATCTGATAGGAAAACCAGTCAATCAATCCTGAGAACCAGGTTCTCCTTAGATTATATTCCTCAATGGTAACCTGACGGCAATCCTTCCTGATAATCTCTTTCAGTATCTTCTCGAATTGTGCCACAAAGGGTTTGTCGAGGATATCCACATTCATCTCGATGCTTCCATAGTCGCTGATATGATTGAGATTGTAACTCCCTATCGTACACCATTCCCCGTCGGCGGTTGCCACTTTTGCATGAAGGTTTGACGGAAGATATTCGAAAATCCTGATGTTATTGCTCAGAATAAATCCATAAAGAAAATTGGTGGCCCTTCTGAACATCGGCGCATCTGATTCGGCGGCAAGCACTATTTCAATGTTGACACCTCTGGCGCTCGCATTGCGGATCAGCTTACGCTCATTGCGGCCCGGCAGGAAATAACTGGCAAATATTGTCATCCTCTCCCTCGCATATCTGAAGGCTGCCCGGTAACTCCTGAGAATCTCTATCTTGTTGCGGTACCAGTTGTTCTCCAGTACCCTCAGCATTATATTATCCCCGTAACTCTTTGCCGTATGAACTATTTCCGTTGCTCTCTCTTTTTTCGATATGAAGGTCTTGTTCCAAAGCCTCCTGAGGATACTGTTAATATGAACACATTCCGGTCCCTTTATTATAAGTGCAAAATCAAGCCAGGGCTTCATCTGCTCTGTGCCGTGGTACCGGTCGGCATAATTCATTCCCCCGATAATTGCTGTCTCTCCGTCAACAAGAAGTACTTTATGGTGAAGTCTCAGGCTGAGCTGAAATCCTTTAGTGATGAGCACCGGAGAGAAGAACCTGAAGAGAATGCCGGAATCCTCAATCCTTCTGACCAATTCTCCCGACAGGTATTCGGTACCGAATGCGTCGAGAAGAAGATATATCCTCACCCCTCTCCCGGCAGCCCTTATCAGCGCATCGATTATCATCAGGCCCGAATTGTCCTCGTCAATAATATATGTCTGAAAATGAATATATTGCCTGGCCTGATCTATTAGTCTGACATGTGCTGAAAACAATGATTCTCCGCACTCCAGAAGTTCAATGGAATGACCACTTTTATAATCGCGTTTTAAGGAAGTCTTCATGGACAATCCGTTTTGCCGGGACGTTCTGCAAATATAAAACTTTGGTGCAAGGTACGTTTTCAATATTTATTTTGATTTACTTTAGCATTAAAATTATATTCATCGCTATGAGAAAGAGTGTTCTGACAATAAAAAACTCACTCTTTATTTGCCTGATAGTCATTTCGGCATGTAATCAAACAGTTGGCCGATCTGATAAAATCAGGCTACCCGGGCATCCCAGAATACTTCTTCTTAGCGGAGGTGAAGCTGACATCAGAAAGAGCATTGCATCTGATGAGATCCGTGAAAAGATACATCTATTTATTCTGAGTGAATGTGATAAGATACTTGAAACACCCCCCGTTGAACGGGTTCTTATC
>Ga0334885_1004477_pt1 | contig 12051 bp, 9 predicted proteins | sample GraSluR1_MG_8_FD_207233 | JGI IMG/M metagenome (GOLD analysis project Ga0334885, IMG submission 207233) | Sludge microbial communities from methane-producing bioreactor in Wageningen University, Netherlands - Granular Sludge_31_05-R1 | ecosystem: Engineered > Bioreactor > Anaerobic > Unclassified...
ATCGACATCATGCGCTGGTTCGTGGGCTCTGATGTTGTCCGGGTCCACGCCGAGAGCGCCGCCAGGGTCCTGGCCGACGTGCCCGCCGAGGACAGCATCTTCACCCTCATGAAGTTCTCCGACGGCTCGGTGGGCTGCCTGGAGACCTGCTGGGTTGTGCCCGAGGGGGTGCCCAACACGCTGGACGCGCGCCTGGAGGTGGTGGGCACCTTGGGGCGTGTTGCCGTGCGTGTCGGCGACGAATCGTGCGACATCGCCGGCCGGGAGAGAGCGCGGCGGCCGGACATCGCCTACGGGCCGGAGATGTGGGGCCTGCAGGGAGGTGCCCTGCGCACGCAGCTTGAGCATTTCGCCGACTGCGTCCTGCACGATGGACGGCCCGCCGTGAGCAATGTCGATGCCCGGGCGGCCGTCGAGGTGGCCGAGGCGATCCACGAATCTCTGAGGACGGGCCTGCCCGTACAGTTGCGCTAGCCGTCACTGCGGGAGATCAACATCATGCGCTTACCCGTCACTTCGGCCTCCGGCCTCATCGCCCTGCTCGTCGCCGTACCGTGCATGGGTGAGGGGCTGGACAACACCGCTTTGCTGGACCTGCCCTCGGCGGGGCGCACCGCTGCCATCGCGGTGCACCTGGCTCAGGGCCTGGCCCGGCAGGGCCTGATCCTCAAGGACGGCGGTCCCGACGCCCTGGGCGACAATCCGGCCCTTGCAGTGCTGTACTCCGGCAGGAACTACAGCGCAGAGCAACTGCAGACCGTTGAGTCGTACGTGGACGCCGGAGGCGGTGTCGTCTTCATGCTGGGCACGGCCTCGCGCCTTCCCGAGCCGACGCTGGGGTTCCTCGCCGCCATCGGGCTGCAGGTAGACGCCTCCCGGCGGACCTCGGGGGACGCACGTCCCGCCGATCACCCGGCGGCGCGGGGAGCCGGCGACTTCCCCGACACCTCCATGGGCCTGGCGCTGTCGGGAGAGAGGCTGCAGGGCGTGGTGACGCAGGGCGACAGCATCGTAGCCGGGGCCGTGGAGCACGGCTCCGGGCGCGTGGTCGTGATCCCCGCCCGTCTGGTGACCACACCGGGAGACGCTCCGCCGGCGGCGGGGCAGACACAACTGCTGGTCGGCTCCTGCCTGTGGGTGGACCGTCTGGCCGCCACGCGCGGGCCGGCCGAGACGGAGGCCCGGGGCCCGACGCGGGACGGGAGCCGGCCCTCGTGGGGTGATGAGTGGGAGCGTCCGCTGGGCTCCATTGTGCCGCGGCGCCGCTATTCCGCCGCGGACGGCTTCTCCGGGACCATTCTCGTCGACCTTCTGGCCGGAGACAACAACTGGGAGACCCTGGCCGATGAGCTGGACCGGGTGCTGGACGGCGCCCGGCTGCCCGTGCGCTATCTGGACGTGCAAAGCGCGCATTCCCCGCTGCTTGCGGCCCTCCAGTCGTCCCCGGCGCTGCTGGTGCTGGGGGCCACGCGGCGGTTCACGCTGGACGAGGCCATTGCCGTCAGGCACTACGTGCGGACGGGCGGGCGCCTGTGGGCCATCGGCCACGCCGACCCGGGCTTCCAGGTGCGCCTGATCGACGTGAACCTCATCCTGCGGGAGTTCGGGGTTACCGTGTCGCTGATCCGACCGGAGGGCGCCACGCTGCTGCAGGAGCACGAGATCGGCAGGGGAGTGGCGGCGCTGCCGCCCATGGCCTGGGGTATCGGGGTGTGGTCGGCGGTGCTTCCGCCGGTGGCGAAGGCGGGCACGACGCCCTTCGTGGCGGCCGGGGAGGTAGAAAAGGGGCGCATTGTGGTCATGGACGGCAAGGTGCTGCTGGTGGGAACGACGGCGATGGGCAGTACCGCCGATTCCGCGGGCCCGAGACCATTCGCGCCCCTGGCCTCGCGGGCCCTGGAATGGCTGTTGCACACTAACTAACCGACGCTGTGGGCGCGGGTGTCCGCGCTCAGCAAGACACGGGCGTCAAGCTTCTGGGAGGGCCGACAGCGCCCCATGACCGGCTTCAACGTCGTGGACTATGCCGTCTTCGTGACCTACATCGTGGCCTCGGTAGTCATCGGGGTGTGGTTTGTCAGGGAGCAACGCTCGGTCAAGGACTACTTCTTGGCCGGCCAGAGCATGAACTGGTTCGTGGTGGCCATCTCGGTCATCGCCGCGCTGTTCAGCGGCATCAGCTATCTGGGTGCTCCGACAGAGGTGTACAACAACGACATGACCTACGCCGTGTCGTTGCTGTCGTTCTTCATCGCCACCCCCGTGACGGCCGTGGTCTTCTTGCCCTTCTTCTACCGCCTGAACCTCTACAGCGCCTACGAGTACCTGGAGAAGCGGTTCGACATCCAGGTTCGCCTGTGGTCCTCGGCAATGTTCATCCTGCGGGTGATCTTCTACCTGGCTCTGGCGATCTACGCCCCTGCTCTGGCGGTGGCCGAGGTCACAGGGCTGCGCTGGGAGATCTCCGTGGCGCTCATCGGCGGGTTGACGACGCTGTACACCGCCCTGGGAGGGATGAAGGCCGTCATCTGGACGGACGTCATGCAGTTCTTCGTACTGCTCGGCGGCATGGTCCTGGTGGGCTGGGTCGCCATGACCCGGATCCCCGGCGGCGTGGTGGGTACCTTCGACATCGCCTACGGGGCGGGCAAGCTGAACTTCGCCAATTTCGACTTCAGCCTCACGGCCCGCGTCACTTTCTGGGGAGCCCTGATCGGCGGCGTGTTCAGCAGTCTGGTGCAGATGGCGACCGACCAGATCTCCGTGCAGCGCTATCTCACCGCCAAGAGCCTGCCCGAGGCCAAGAAGTCCCTGTGGTTCAAGCTGATCGTCACCCTGCCCATCGTGGTGCTCTTCTACGCCATGGGTGCGGTGCTGTACGCCTTCTACCAGGTCCATCCGGACCACACTCTCGCCGACCTGGACAAGCCCGACCGGATCATGCCCCACTTCGTCGTCAGCCAGCTTCCCCACGGCTTCCCCGGCGTCTTGATCGCGGCCCTGTTCGCCGCCACCATGTCCACCGTCTCATCGGGCATCAACGCCCTGAGTACGGCGAGCATCATGGACTTCTACAAGCGCATGATCAACCCCGAGGTCGGCGAGGAGAGGCTGTTCCGGCTCTCCAGAGCGCTCACCGTCTGCTTCGGCGCCCTGGCCATCGGAGTCGCCTTCCTGATGCCCCTTCTGGGCACGCTGGTCGAGGCGACAAACAAGATCATGGGTATGCTGGGAGGGCCGCTACTGGGCGTCTTCCTACTGGGGATGCTGTCGCGCCGCGTCAATTCCAGCGGGGCGCTCCTGGGGGCCTTCTTCGGCTCCATCGCTCTGGCCTACGTGGTGTTCGCCACGAAGGTGAGTTTCATGTGGTACGCCGCCTTCGGCTGTCTGGGGACCATGGCCTTCGGCTACCTGTTTAGCTTCGCTACGGGGCGAGTGCCGCGCGAGAAGATCGAGGGGCTGGTGTTCTCCTGGTCCCTGGCGCGGACCGCGGAGGAGGAGGACAAGACGGCCCCGGACGATGAGGCCGGCGAGCAGTAGGCGAGAGCCCGGGCAACAGACCCGCAAGAGCAAAACGCCGCAGGCCCCCAACGGCCTGCGGCGTTCCATCTCTGCGTTCAGGCGCGGCCTACGCGGCGCTCTGGCCCTCGGCGGCGAGCACGTCGATGATGCGTCTGGGAATCTGGTCCAGGGCGCTGATCTCCATGGCCGCGCCCATATTGGCCGCCTCTCGCGGCATCCCGTAGACCACACTGCTGGCCTCGTCCTGGGCGATGGTGTAGGCTCCGGCCTCACGCATGGCCAGCAGGCCCCTGGCGCCATCGGCTCCCATGCCGGTCATGATGACCCCCAGGGCATTGGGGCCGGCCTCGCGGGCCACGGAGTGGAACAGCACGTCCACGGCCGGGCGCTGGTGGTGCACCGGCGGACCGTCCTTGATCTGCACGAAGTACTTGGCGCCGCTGCGGCGCAGCACCATGTGGTAGTTTCCCGGGGCGATGAGGGCCAGGCCGGGGACCACCATGTCATTGTCCTTGGCCTCATGCACGGTCATGGGGCACATCTCGTTGAGGCGGCGGGCGAAGGATGCCGTGAAGTTCTCGGGCATGTGCTGGACGATCACGGCACCCGGCGAGTTGGCGGGCATGGACATCAGCACCCGGGAGATGGCGTCGGTGCCGCCGGTGGAGGCGCCGATGGCCAGGACCTTGTGGGTGGTGCGCAGGACGGCCTTCGCGTCGCGCTCGGTGGGCGCCGTGGGCGGCGCGGGGGCCTCCTTGCGCGCGGCGGGCCGGGACATCGCGGCGGCCCGGATCTTGTCCACCAGCATGCGGGAGATCTCCGCCACCGAGTAGGCGGAGCCGGGCTTGCTCACCACCTCGACGGCCCCCAGCTCCAGAGCCCGCATGGCGGCGTCGCTGCCCTCAGGCGTCAGCGAGCTCACCACGATCACCGGGATCGGATAGTACTTCATGAGCTTGCCCAGGAACGTCAGCCCATCCATCCGCGGCATCTCGACATCTAGGGTGATGACGTCAGGGGCCAGTTGGACGATCTTGTCTCTGGCGACATACGGATCCACGGCTGTGCCGACGACCTCGATGTCCTTGGCCTTCGAAAGCTCGTTGGAGAGGACCTGGCGAACCACCGCCGAGTCGTCAACTATCAGGACCTTGATCACTGTCTGTGCTCTCCCTTCGCGGGCACGGCCGGGCACTGGACTCAGGCGACGGTTTCGTCATCGGCTGCTGCCTGGCACAGGTACAGGGCCAGGTTGGCCCAGCCACAGTCGAGGTCAATGTGCAGTTGGGCCGCAGGCTCACGGCTCCGGGTCACGGCATCGCGTTCCTCCTGCTCCACCAGCCTCGGAGCCTCCACATCGAACACGGCCTCCCTGCCGGCCATGCGGGGCAGGAGGTTGCCACAGATCACATTCGCCAGTTCCTTGAACGCATCATGCTGCTGCTCGGAGCTGGGCGGAGCGTCGTCTTCGGCCAGCCCCAGCATGTTCCCCGCCAGTTCGGGGAGCATCTCCGCCGCCGCCGCCAACACCAGAGTTCCGCAGACAGGACCGTCGAAAGGCACCGCCGCCACTGCCGCCTCCGCCTGCGGCGGCAGGCCCCCCGGCTCCTCCTCCATCACGAACATGAAGGCGGTCGTCTCGAGGGCCTCCTCGGCGACTTGTCGCAGTGCGCCGTCGAGATCACTGTTCATTGGTCACCCCCGTCAGCTCCCGGACTACGTCCCGCACGATCTCCGGGGCGAATGGCTTGTGGATGAACCGGGCGCCCTTGCGCTCCAGACGCTCGATACGCGTCTCACTGCCCTCGGTGGACACCACCACGAGGGGGAGGTCCGCCCAGGCGGGGTTCGCGCGCATCCGCTCGATCATCTCCTCGCCGTTCATGACGGGCATGTTGATGTCGGCGAAGACGAGGTCAATCCAGTTGGCCTCGAGGGTGTCCAGCGCCTCAAGGCCGTTGGCGGCCTCGTAGACTTCCCCCAGGGGCAGCTTGAGGATGCGAAGTGTCTTGATGATCACGGTTCGCACCACCGTGCTGTCATCTACCACCAGTACGTTCAGCGACATTTGGACGGCCCCCATTCGGCGAGGACGGCAGTTGCGGCCTGCGGGCATCTCGCCCCTTTGGCGTGGGTACAGACGGCGACGGGACAGAAGCCGGTGACGGCCCTGGTCGATATCACAGTTGCTTCACCTCTCCACCGACCGTGAGACGTACCTGCCCGGTTCCCACGTCAAGATACATGGTGCGCGGCTCGTGCCCCCCGACGTCCTCGGCATCCATCAGGATACCGTTCTTCCACAGAATCTTCTTGAGGATGACGTAGTTGCGCTTGCCGATCTCGAAACGGTCCGTGATGGACTCCTGCGTATTGGCGCCCCCCGCGGCCTTGACGGTGAGACGGGCCTTCGAGGCGCCCGCCGCGTACGCCTGGCGGAACAGCTCCGGAACCCCCGTATCCACGAACATGTACGGGTTCGTCCTGGCCTTCTCGGGGTTGATCGTCGACAGAGGAAGCATCACATGGAGCAGTCCACCCACGCGGGCGACGGGGTCGTGCACCACGATGCCCAGGCAACTGCCGAGGGCGTGGGTGACGATCACGTCCGCCGGGTTGCCCGAGACTCTCATGTCGCCTACACCGACGATGTGTCTCACTTTGTGCCTCTCTCGACGCCCCGCTAGAGCTTCCGGTAGACGGTCGGTTGGACATAGTCGAAATCGTGCTGCACGCCGGTGAGACTCTCAGAGTGGCCGATAAAGAGGTAGCCCCCCGGGGCCAGGACGTCGTGGTAGCGACGAACGAGCTGCCCCTGAGTGGGCTTGTCGAAGTAGATCATCACGTTCCGGCAGAAGATGATGTCGAACGGTCCCTGCATGGGCCAGGGCTCCATCAGGTTCAGACGGGCGAAATGCACCATCTGCCGGATGGCCGGCTTGGCCTTGTACAGCTTCTCCGGCTTGGTCTCGGTGAGGGTGAAGTACCTGCTCAGCAGGTCCGGCGGAGTGCCCTTCATTCTCTGCGCCGAGTAGACGCCCTCGCGTGCCGTGGCCAGCACCTGAGTGGACAGGTCGGTGGCGAGGATGCGCACATCCCACCCCTGGTCCGGAGGCACGCACTCGTTGAGCACGATGGCAAGCGTATAGGGCTCTTCGCCCGAGGAGCACCCTGCGCTCCAGACGCGGATGTGGCGCATCGAGCGGCGCGTCGCCATGAGCTCGGGCAGCGCCAGGGCACGGAGGAAGTCGAAGTGCTGGCTCTCGCGGAAGAAGTGCGTTAGGTTCGTGGACAGGATGTCGAGCATCGTGGTGAGCTCGGCTCCGCTCCTATCCATGGAGACCCGCTGGATGTACTGGTCAAAGGTGTCAAGACCCAATTGCCGAAGCCTCTTGGTAAGCCGCGATCTGACCAGTTCCCGCTTGCCGTCGTGGAGGTTGATACCGGCCCTGGTCTTGACCAGGTTGCTGATCTTGGTGAATTGGGCTTCACTCAGCTCCGGTGTCTGCAGCATCGCTTGCGTCATGTCGGAGATCCGCCTGATCTGAGGTCCCCGGACCCGCTGGGCCGCCGGTCGGCCGCCGCGGGCTCGGAGAGAATGCTTCCTGGATGCCTGTATGGGCGCACTTCTTGACGTCTGAAACTGGTTTCGGGGCCGCAACCGGGCCCTCGGCCACCCTCCCGCCCTGCGCGATCCCCCGGTGGCCGTGGGACCGACCCGAGGCGGACCTCCGCTGCGGACTCGTCGCTCTGGGGCGGAGCTTCGCCGGGTGCAGAGGCGGCGACTGCCGACGCCGCGGCTGCTGTGCTATCAAGACGGCCCCCCGGGCCGAGAGCCGCAGGGGGCCTGAACGTGACCTGGGTGCTTTCAGTGTGAACGAACAAGGCGCGGCAGGCTACTAGGCCGCGACCGTCACCTTGCCCTCTCCGTAGGCGACGCGCAGAATGCCGGCCGTGTCCAGGATCAGCCCGACGCGACCGTCGCCGAGAATGGCGCCGCCGGCCACCCCGCTCACATCGGCCATCGCATCCCCCAGGGACTTGACAACCACCTGCTGCTGGCCCAGCAGATCGTCCACCATCAGCACGCAGCGCTTGCCCTCCACCTCGATCGCGATCAGGAGGCTGTTGTAAGGGTCCGTCAGCGCGTCTTCGATGCCGAAGAGCCGGTGGAGGCGGAAGATCGGCAGCAGTTCGCCGCGGATGGAGACCATCTCGCCGCGGCCGGCGATGGTGTGCACCGAGCCCTCTGTCGGCCGGAAGCTCTGCTCGATCGAGGCCGTCGGCAGCAAGTACCGTTCGTCTCCGACCTTCAGCAGCATCGCGTCCGTGATGGCCATTGTCAGTGGCAGACGGAGGGTGAAGGTGGTGCCGCGGTGCAGCTCGCTGGTGACCTCGATCCGGCCGCGCAGAGCCTCGATCGACTTGCGCACCACGTCCGTACCCACGCCCCGACCGGAAACGTCGGTAACCTTCTCAGCGGTCGAGAACCCGGGCAGGAAGATGATGTTGTACACCTCGCTGTCGCTCAGCTCACGCGAGGGGTCGATCAGGTCGCGCTCCAGGGCCTTGGCGATGATCTTCTCGCGATCCAGGCCCTTGCCGTCATCCCGCAGTGAGATCACCACATTGCCCGCCGAATGGCACGCCGAGAGATGCACTACTCCCGTCTCGGGCTTCCCGGCGGCGAGGCGCTCCTGAGGCGTCTCCACGCCGTGGTCCACCGCATTGCGGATCAGGTGGACGAGCGGGTCGTTGAGGACCTCGACCATGTTCCGGTCGATCTCGGTCTCCTCCCCATCGATGACGAACTGCACCTGCTTGCCGGACTTGCGGGCAACGTCGCGCACCAGCCGGGTCATCTTCTGGAAGGTTGCCTTCAGCGGGACCATACGCAGCGACATGCTCAGGTCCTGCAGTTCGCGGAGGATCTTGCCGGTGTGGGCGACGCTGCGGGCCAGGCGGGTGCGGGTGCCATCCACGACATCCGGGTCCTGGGCGACCATGGAGTGGGCGATGACCAACTCGCCCACCATGTTGATGAGGCTATCCAGACGGCCTGTGGCAACGCGGACGGTGCCCTCGGCCGGCGCGCCGCCATGGGGCGCGCCGGTACTGGGCGCCGGGGGCGGCGGTGCCGGTGCCTGAGCGCGGAGGGCCGCGCTCACCTGGGCCGGCGAAACCACGCCTTGATCCACCAGGGCCTCTCCCAGAGGCAGGCCCCTATCGGCCGCCACGGCGGCCGCCGTCTCGACGGCCTGGCGGGAAGCCGCCCCTTCTGCCACGATGAGGTCCCCGACTCTGCTGCCGTCCTGCGGAGCCGCCGCCGGCGCCTCGACCACCCGGGCGGCGGAAACCGCCTGGGCCGGTCGGGGAGGCTCGGCGATGGCCGCCGGAGCCACGGGACCGACCTCCGCCGCACCTGCCGAAGGGTCCGCGAGGTCCGCCAGCAGCCTGCCGATGCCCTCGGGCACCGGCAACCGATCGCCGGGGCTCAGGTTCTGCAGGCCGCTGATCATGTGCTTCAAAGCATCGGAGGAGCGCAGGGCGAGGTCGGCGTAGCCACCGGTGAGGGTGATCTCACCATCCCGAGCACGGTCCAGCAGGTTCTCGGCCAGATGGGCCACGTGCTGGATCAGGTCGAGACCCAGGAAGCCCGAAGTCCCCTTGATCGTGTGGAAACCCCGGAAAACAACATTGATCTCTTCGCTCTCCTCGGGATTGGCCTCGAGGGTGAGAAGCGAGGCCTCGGCGGCGGCCATGTGGTCCATCGACTCCACCACATACTCGCGCAGCAGGTCCATGTCGGTGTCCGTGGGGAGCGTGGGGGGCGGCACGTCGAGGGCGTCGGCGGCCGCCTGTGGGGTCTCCTCGAAGGCGTCGGCCACGGCGGGAGCGATATGCGCCAGGACCCCGTCGTCGGCGTCCTTCTCCGCCTCGGAGTAGGGCGCCTCGTGGGCCAGATCATCCGGCTCATCGCTCTCGGCGAGAACGTCATCAAGCGGTTCCTCGGCAAACAGCGCCTCGATGCCGCCGGCGACGGCCTCTTCGTCCTCGACCTGGGCGTGTGCATCGGCCGCAAGCAGGTCTTCGTCCTGTTCGTCCAGGGCGTAGGCGACCTCCTCCGGCTCGGTGTCGTGGGCCTCGTCCTCCTCGTAGCCGGAGCCGGCCTCCTCATCGTCGCTACCCGCCAGGGGTATCGCCCCGGCTTCCACCTCCGCCGTGTCATCCTCCGAGTTCGAGTCGCCGTCACCGCCTGCCTCGTCGATCTCATCGTCGAAGTCGGTACCGATGATCTCGGAGATAGCGTCGTGGGCGGCCTGCATGGTGGCCAGGCCGGTCTCGTGGTCTTCCTCGTCCAGCGATTGCTCGATGCCCACCAGAGCCTGTGCGATGGCTCCCATCGCCTCGACGGGGTCGTCAAGCATGCCTTCATAGACCACCTGAAGGACGCCCAATGAGGAGGCCAGGAGTCTGTGCGCCTGGGCATACTGAGGCGGGAGGGCTTCGACGACCTCCTCCAGACCTGCTCCAAGGCGGACGATGTCCTCCTGGTTCTGGGGGTCGGCGGCGAGGCTTCCGAGCAGGCTGGGATCCATGCGCTCCGGACTCATAGCTAGCTTCCTCAAGGCCCATGTGGTATGCTGCGGTGTCTGAGACCGCCGGCGCACGGGCCTGTGGACCCTGCGCATATCGGCGGCGCGGCCCCGGAGCGCGATTGACGCGCACGGGCCGGGAAGCCATCATGATGCCCGGTGGGCACCGGACCCAGGCCTGCGGCGGTGCCTCGCCCGCGCCCCCCGAACGCCGCAGTACGCGGCTCCGGGCCTGCGACGACGTGCACGGCGACCGGGGACCGGCGCGGCCCCTCGGTGCGGCGGCGTCCGTCTCGCGCGGGCTCTCGGCAGGCCGAAAGCCCCGGATGCAGCTTCCACCGATGCTACTGCAATTTGCCTGCCAGGTTCGCGAAGAAGCCGCCCTTCTTCTTCTGGGGCTCCGCCGCCTCGGCGGCCATCTTCCGGAACATCGGCGTCAGCTTTTTCTGCAGTACCTGCGTGGTGAAGGGCTTGATGATGTAGGCGTCCACGCCGGCCCGGTCCAGCGCCTGCTGGACCTTGCCCATCGTGCCTTCGGTGGTGATCATCACGATGGGGATGTGAGTCTTCCGGGTGGCGCGGATCTTCTTCACGAAGTCGAAGCCGTTCATGCGCGGCATATTCCAGTCAACAAAGATCATGTCGATCTTGCTGGGCTTGAACAGCTTGAGCGCCTCAACGCCGTCCTCGGCCTCGGTGAGCTCGAAGTTCGCCAGGCCGGTCTCCTTGAGCGACTTCATCACCATCTTGCGCATGATCCCGGAATCGTCGACTACCAGCGCGCTGATGTCCATCGCGATCCTTCCTATCCTCGTGTACTGGATGGCGTGCGCCCGCCGGCGGTACCTTGATTGCGGGTCCGGCGCGGGTCTGCAGTGCGGTCTGCCTGTGTCGGCAACGGCCAGGGTCCGCCACCGGAGCGCCCGTAGGGCGCCGAATCGCACAATGCATGGGCCGGGAGTGTGCCCCGAGCCCTGACTAGTATCGGCGCTGTTGCCTCCTGCTTTAGCCGGTGACGGGCCGCCGACATCCCTTGGGCTCCGGGAGATCGGTCCCCGAGGACGCAGCTCATCGCCTGCGCACCCGGAGGGCGCCGGGGCACTGGCCGCCGCGGGGAGGAGGCCGAGCCGCGACGCCGAAGATGTAACACCGCGGCCGGAACACTGCGTCCTCCGGCCTCGTCGGAGGCCTTGCATCCGGCCCACCCGGGGGCCGGTGGCGTCGTGCCGTACCTATTCCTGTGTCGCGAAAGGAACAGAGCTATGCCCCGCTCCTGCGGCCGTCTGGTGATCTACCTGGCAGCCATGACAGCCATGGCTGCGATACCGGCGGTGCCGGCCGTCTCCGCCGCCGAAGAGGTCGCGGCTACCGTCTCCGAGGCCTCGCTGTTCAAAAACGGTCTGGCCGTCATCGTCCGCGATGTCCAGGTCCCCTCGGCCGGTGAGTGGATCATCGGCGATCTGCCCCGGTCCGTGCACGGGAGCTTCTGGCTCCAGTCCTCCGCCGACGACATGGTGCTTAGCGAGGCCGTCGCGGCGCGAGTGCCGAAAGAGGTGCCCACTCGCGCCACGGACCTGCGACAGTTGCTCATGGCCAACGCCGGCAAGCAGGTGGAGGTCAAGACCCCCGACGGTTGGGTCGCGGGCGAGGTCTACCTTCCGCCCACCCCGCCGGAGCCCCGGCCGCAGCCCGAGGACCGCCCGGTCGGGCCCCGACCGCTCCCGCGGCCCTCCGACCCGCAGTACATCCTGCTGCGCACCGCCGAGGGCATGCTGGCGCTCTCACCGGGCAGTATCTCCGGAGTTCGCGTCCCCGGCGGCGAGCTGGCCGTGGACTACCCCGACGGGCGCACGGAGAACCAGATGCGCCTCAAGGTGAGCGGCTCCGGAGGCAAGTTGCAGATCCTCTGCATCGAGCACGGTCTCACCTGGGC
>Ga0334885_1004489_pt1 | contig 12030 bp, 10 predicted proteins | sample GraSluR1_MG_8_FD_207233 | JGI IMG/M metagenome (GOLD analysis project Ga0334885, IMG submission 207233) | Sludge microbial communities from methane-producing bioreactor in Wageningen University, Netherlands - Granular Sludge_31_05-R1 | ecosystem: Engineered > Bioreactor > Anaerobic >...
CAGGCAAACTTCCATGAGCCGTGGGCTCACAACCGACTGTGAGAACAGGGCGAGCCATGATTCAACTCCGGTTGAACGGACAAACCCAAACCAGGAGGATAACCATGGCCCGGAAAGACGATGCCATAGAGCTCGTGGCAAACATGACCGAGATCACGGGCACAACGAACTGTCGGCCAGACCACACACACAACTCTTGATCAGCCGATCTCTCAAGAATCGGGCCAAACGGCTCCGGTATTTTCTCATAAACGCGTATCCCGACAGTTGTCGCACAAAGGTGAAATACACCCGCAATAACGACATTGCCGCCTTTGCGGGAATGTCGTTGTGGCGCCGTCGATCCTCTGCTTGAGAAGCACCGGATGGTTGAAAAGCACGGCAGGTCTCGTTCGGCGGATGAACCTGGAACCTCCGGCCTGGCTTTTCTCCGATGCCTGGGTTCCCGGAGAACGGCTTGCTGCACCGGGTTTTTCCCTTGACAACGCAAAGTTTCAATGCGTATACATCCAAATTCACTATTCATTCGGGAGACATCCCGAAGGGGGATCTGCATCGGGTTTTGCCGAGTGCTCCCGGGGTCGGTTCCGGCTCCGGGCATGAGCATGGCGGCGGGTTTTGTCCACCTGGACGCACTGTAAGGAGTCAGGCATGACATTTCAGGAACTTATCCTTGCACTTGACAGGTTCTGGTCGGAACGGGGGTGCCTTGTCCAGCAGCCTTACGACCTGGAGGTGGGGGCGGGTACGTTCAATCCCGCGACGTTTCTTCGAGTTCTCGGTCCCGAACCTTACAGCGTGGCGTATGTGGAACCGTCCAGAAGACCCACGGACGGCCGATACGGAGAGAATCCCAACAGGCTTCAGCATTATTACCAGTACCAGGTGATCATCAAGCCTTCCCCGGAGGATTCGCAGGGAGTCTACCTCGAGAGTCTGAAGAGCTTCGGCATCGATCCGCTGGATCACGATATCCGGTTCGTCGAGGACGACTGGGAGTCTCCCACTCTCGGTGCTTCGGGTCTTGGTTGGGAAGTATGGCTGGACGGAATGGAAATCACCCAGTTCACCTACTTCCAGCAGGTGGGCGGCATTGCGCTGAGCCCTGTCAGCCTGGAACTCACCTACGGCCTCGAACGCATCGCCATGTACCTGCAGGGCGTGAACAGTGTATACGATCTTGTGTGGAGCGGAAACGTGACGTACGGGGACGTTCACCACCGGGGCGAAGTGGAATGGTCCCGGTACAATTTCGAGGAGGCGGACGTGAAGATGCTCCTCGAACTCTTCAATATGTACGAAGCGGAATCGCTGCGCCTGAACAAACTGGGGCTAGTGCTTCCGAGCTACGATTATACCCTCAAGTGCTCCCACGTGTTCAATCTTCTGGATGCCCGCGGCGCCATCAGTGTGACGGAACGGACCAATTACATCGCCCGCGTGCGGGGAATGGCCCGACTGGTCGCGCATGCCTATACGGCTCAGCGCGAAGAAATGGGATTCCCGCTTCTCAACAAATGGAACAAGGGATAACCGGGGGAGGAGACGATGGGGAAGACATTCTACCTGGAAATTGGAAGTGAAGAGATACCTGCGGGCTACATTGTGCCGGCCCTGGAAGCCATGTCCGCTCGTATGTCCCGCTTTTTCGACGAAAATCGAATCTCCCACGGAGAACCGTTCGTTACGGGGACTCCCCGGCGCCTTGTCCTGAATGTACCCGGCGTGGCCGTTGAACAGGAAGCGCGCACCACCGAGATCATCGGGCCGCCCAGGCAGGTGGCGTACGATGCCCAAGGCCGGCCCACAAAGGCTGCCGAAGGATTTGCCAGGGGGCAGGGGGTGAGTGTCGACGATATCCGGATCAAGTCGACCCCGAAGGGCGACTACCTGTGCATCGTCAGGGAAGAAGCCGGCCTGCCCGTGAAGAACCTTATCGAGAAGATGCTTCCCGATTTTGTGGCGCACATCCCCTTCCCCAAGTCCATGCGGTGGGGGAGTCTGAGCGTGACGTTCGCCCGGCCCATCCGCTGGATTACGGGTCTTTTCGGAGATGAAGTCGTCGACTTTGTCTACGGGGATATCCGGAGCGGGGGCCAGTCGTTCGGGCATCGTTTCATGAGTCCGCAGGTGCTGCCGGTGACGGATTTCGAAAGCCACGTCGAAAACCTGCGCAAGCATTATGTCCTGGTCGATCTTTACGAGCGCAGGGAGTTCATCCGGAAAGAGATCCGGAAAGCCGCCACCACGGTGGGAGGCACCATCCTCGAAGATGAAGAACTGCTCGACGAGGTCACGCAGCTGGTGGAATATCCTTTTCCGATCGTTGGGGAATTCGAGGAGAAATACCTCGAACTTCCACCCGAGCTCCTCATCACGGTGATCAAGAAGCACCAGCGGTACTTTGCCGTCACGGACGGCACGGACAGGCTCCTCCGGTACTTCGTTACAGTTTCCAACACGATCCCGAGGGACGTGCCCCTGGTTGCGGCGGGGAACGCGCGGGTGGTGCGCGCCCGTTTGGAGGACGCCCGGTTTTATTATGAAGAGGACCAGAAGGTCCGCCTCGAAGATCGCGCCGAACAGCTCAAAGGCGTGGTCTTCCATTCGAAGATGGGTACCAGCTGGGAGAAGGTGGAGCGGTTCACCGTCCTGGCGCGCATGCTCGGCGAGCGCCTGGCTCCCGAGTGTCTCGACACCCTGTCGAGGGCGGCCTGTCTGTGCAAGGCCGACCTGGTGTCGGGCATGGTGGGGGAGTTCCCCGAACTGCAGGGCATCATGGGACGGGCATATGCCAGGCTGCAGGGGGAACCCGAACCGGTTGCGGCGGCCATCCACGAACATTATCTTCCCACCCGCGCGGGAGGCCCGATCCCGCAGGGGATCGAGGGGGCCCTGTTGAGCATCGCCGACAAGATGGATACCATTGCGGCGTGCTTCGGAGTCGGATTGATCCCGACGGGGACGGCCGACCCGTTCGCGCTTCGAAGGCAGACCCTGGGGATCATCCGGATCATTCTCGAAAAGCCCTTCCGCCTCTCCCTGACGGAACTGATCGACCGCGCTTTGCCGCTCCTCGAATCGAAGCTTACGGAACCGGCCGAGGCCGTCAGGCGGAACATCCTGGACTTTTTTGAGGGAAGGCTGCACCATCAGATGGTCAGCCAGGAAGGATACAGCCCGGACGTGGTGGATGCGGCGCTGGCGGTGGGTATCGACGACCTGGTGGAAGCGGTGATGCGGACGAAGGCCCTGTCGGTCTTCAGGTCCAGGCCGGATTTCGACAGCCTGGCATCCGCTTTCAAGCGCGTGGTCAACATTATCAAGGAACCCGAATCCGCGCCCGTCGATCCCGCTCTCCTGGGGAGCCCGGCTGAACAGGCTCTTTTCGCCGCCGTTACGGATACGGAAGGCGTGGTGGAAGGGTGTCTGAGTCGATCCGATTACGACGCGGCCCTCGAATCCATGTCCCGGTTGAAGGCATTTATCGACGCCTTTTTCGATTCGGTATTGGTCATGGACAGGGACGATTCGGTTCGCCGCAACAGGCTGGCTCTTCTCACGCGCATTCACAACCTTTTTTCCAGGGTTGCGGATTTCAGAAAGATTCAAACGGGCTGATGGTGTAACAGATGCTATGCGGCGATTTCCAGCGCGGTACGATGCCGGCTTCGGCACCGGCCGGTCCGGCTGTCTTTGATCGAATTCTCGCGGTGTCTTCCGTGCCCGGCGGGACAGGTTCGGAATCGCCGCACAGGCTTTTGGGAACAGGATCGTGATCAGGATCGCGTCGGCGTTGCTCGGGCTGTCCATGGCCGTTCTCCTGGCGGCCTGCATTCCCCAGCCGTCTTCCTCCAAGCTTCATAACGGGCCGCGCAGGACGATAGAAAACAAGGGTTCCGATACGCTGGTGAACCTGGCTCTTGCCTGGGCCGAGATCTACATGGAAAGCCATCCCGATGTGCGGATTTCCGTCACGGGGGGTGGATCGGGTACGGGAATCGCGGCCATGATCAACGGGACCGTGAGCATAGCCAACGCATCGCGGGAGATGACGCCGGTGGAGATTGCGGCGGCCAGGGCGAATGGAGTCGAACCCGAGGAATACGTGGTTGCACGGGACGCCATCGCGGTTATCGTCAATTCCTCCAATCCCGTGGACGGACTTACCCTGCAGCAGATCTCCGATATCTACACGGGGAAGATCACCAACTGGCGGGAGCTTGGCGGCGAAGACCGGCCCATCGTTCTTCTCTCCCGTGAGTCCAATTCCGGCACCTATATCTACTTTCTCGAACACGTTATCCGGCAGGGAGAGAGCCGCAGAGACCTGCTGTTCTCGCCCGACACCCTGCTCATGCCCTCTTCTGAAGGCATCACGACGGAAGTGAGGCAGAATCCCAATGCCATCGGCTACGACGGACTCGGCTACGTGACCCCGGACCTCAAGGTGATCGCGGTGGCGAAAGATTCCCAAAGCCCCTGCGTTCTGCCCTCGGTCCTGACGGTCAACGACGGCAGCTATCCCGTGGCCCGGCCTCTTTACATGTACACGGCGGGAAAGCCCGTCGGCCACGTGGAGCATTTCCTCACCTGGGTGCTCGGTGACGGACAGAAACTGACTTCGCGGCTTGGCTTTGTACCCCTCTTGAATGCATCCGAACCGGGCGAGTCGGAATGATGTCCCAGGCTGAAACCTCGGAAAAGCCCCAGTTTATCTGGACGGAATTCGTCATCGAGGCCAGTATTCGAGTGCTCGGGTTTTCGACCATCGGTTTCGTCCTGCTCATCTTCCTTTTTCTGCTCCTCGAAGGTGTGCCGGTTTTCTGGGAAGTCCCCCTGAAGAACCTTTTCGGAACGCGCTGGTATCCCAATTTCGGTTATTTCGGCACGCTGCCGCTCATCTTCGGTTCCGCGTTCGTTACCCTCACCGCCATTATCATTGCTCTGCCCCTGGGAGTGCTCACCGCCGTCTTCATCCGCGAGGTGGCCCCCGAGTGGCTCCGCGAGATTCTGAAACCCATGGTCGAAGTCCTGGCTGGAATTCCCTCCGTTGTACTCGGCTTCTTCGGCATGATCGTCATCGCTCCCCTTGTCCGGGTGATCTTCAATGCCCCGACCGGCCTGACCGTCTTCTCGGGAGCCCTCGTCCTCGCGTACATGTCGCTTCCCACCATCATCAGCGTGGCTGAAGACGCCCTCGACGCCGTGCCCAAAAGCTACAGGGACGCCGCCCTGGCCATGGGCGCGACCCAGTGGCAGACGATCTGGCACGTGGTGGTGCCGGCAGCCCGTTCCGGGATTGCCATGGCGGTGATGCTGGGCATGGGCCGGGCCATCGGCGAAACCATGGCGGTCATGATGGTGACCGGCAATGCTGCCCGCATGCCTTTGGATCTTGGATCCCTCTTCATGCCCGCCCGCACCATGACGGCGACCATTGCCGCCGAAATGGGCGAAGTGGCCCGCGGCGGCATCCACTATCACGCCCTTTTCGGAATCGGCATCATCCTTTTCCTGCTTACCTTTATCATCAATCTCGCAGCGGCTCTGGCCATATTCAGAAAGCAGCGCCGGGGAGGACTCCGATGATAAACCGCATGGGAATGCAAAAGGCCGGCTTCGTTCTGCTGGGAGCCACCACGCTGGTGGTGGTGATCCCCATCCTGCTCGTCATCGGATACATCATTTACGAAGGGATGGAAGCGCTTTCGTGGCAGTTCATCCGGGCCGCGCCCTTTGACGGAATGAAACAGGGGGGAATCTTTCCGGCCATCGTCGGCACCCTGCTGCTCACACTCGGTACGGCCCTGGTGGCGATTCCCATTGGAGTGGGCGGCACCGTCTACCTGGCCGAATACGCCCGGGATACCTGGCTGACCCGGTGCATCCGCCTGGCCATCATCAACCTGGCGGGTATTCCCTCCATCGTCTATGGTCTTTTCGGGCTCGGCATGTTTGTGCTCTTCCTCAAAATGGGCACTTCCATCATGGCGGGCGCCCTCACACTGGCCATCATGACTCTGCCCGTCATCATCAGCACGGCGGAGGAGGCCCTTCGAGCGGTGCCGACGGAATTCCGCACGGTGAGCGCCAGTCTCGGAGGCACCCGCTGGCAGGGAATCCGCTATATCATCCTGCCCCAGGCGCTGCCCGGGATCATTACGGGCATCATCCTCGGACTGCTCCGGGCCGCCGGAGAAACGGCTCCCATCCTCTTCACCGTGGCGGCCTTCTTCCTCCCGCACCTGCCCCAGTCCCCCTTCGACCAGACCATGGCTCTGCCCTACCACCTCTACGTCATCAGCACCCAGGTGCCCGGCATGCCCGACAGCATCAAGTACGGCACGGCACTCGTCCTGCTCGCCCTGGTGCTGTCCATGAACATCGCGGCATCCATCATCAGGAGCTATTTCAGGCGGAGGCGGCAGTGGTAGACGGGAAGATCGTCATTGACGACGTGAGCTACGCCTATGGAGGCGACTGGATCCTCAGGAACGTGACCCTTCATGTCCCCCCGAACGCCGTGACGGTCTTTTTCGGACCGGCTGGAGGAGGAAAGACCACCCTGCTGCGACTCATCAACCGCCTGAACGATCTCGTGGAAGACACGGAAATGTCCGGCCGAATCCTGCTGGACGGCAAGGACATCTACGATCGACGCGTCAACGTTCCCAACCTTCGAAGGCGCGTAGGCATGGTTTTCGCCCTGCCTCTGCCCATTCCGGGTACCATACGCGAAAACGTCCTCTATGGCCCGAAGCTCGCCGGCATGAACAATCCGGACCAGCTCGGAGACATCCTCGAACGGAGCCTCATGCAGGCCGCCCTGTGGGACGAGGTGAAAGACCGGCTGGACAGCCCCGCCACGGCCCTGTCCGGAGGCCAGCAGCAGAGGCTTTGCATTGCCCGGAGCCTGGCTCTCGAACCCGAGGTGCTGCTGCTCGATGAACCCACGTCCGGGCTCGATCCCATATCCACGCGCAAGGTCGAGGAATCCCTCTACGAACTGAAGCAGAACTACACCATCATTCTTGTTCCCCACAGCGTGCAGCAGGCGGCGCGCGTGGCCGACTACGCGGCTTTCTTCCTTATGGGTGAACTGGTGGAATACCGCCCGGGAGTCGATATCTTCGTTGCACCCAGGGACAAACGCACGGAAGATTACGTCACCGGCAGATTCGGATGAGTGAGCCCATGGAAAAGATCAGGGTGGAAAACCTCAATTTCTACTACGGAGACAAGCCGGCTCTCGAAGGGATCTCGGTCCCCATCCAGGAGCGGCAGATCACCGCCCTCATCGGCCCGTCCGGCTGCGGCAAGTCCACTTTCCTGCGGTGCCTCAACCGTATGAACGACACCATCCGGGGCACCCGCGTCGAAGGGCACGTGCTCCTCGACGGCGTGGATATCTACGCGCGCGGAACCAACGTGGTGGATCTCAGAAAGCGGGTGGGCATGGTCTTCCAGCGGCCCAACCCCTTTCCCCAGACCATCCTGGACAACGTGTCCTTCGGACCGCGCATGCTGGGTCTGGCGAAGAACCGGAAGGAGGTCGCCGATATCGTGGAAGAAAGCCTTCGAGGGGCGGCCCTGTGGGATGAAGTGAAGGACATCCTGAAAAAAGACGCCCTGAGCCTTTCCCTCGGCCAGCAGCAGCGCCTGTGTATCGCCCGGGCCATCGCCGTGAAACCCGAAGTCATTCTCATGGATGAACCCTGCTCGGCCCTCGATCCCATCGCCACCCTGCAGATCGAGGAACTCATGCAGTCGCTCCGTAAAGACTACACCATCGTCATCGTCACTCACAACATGCAGCAGGCTGCCCGAGCATCCAACTATACCGGCTTCTTCTGGATGGGAAAGCTGGTCGAATTCGCCCCCACGGAAGCCATCTTCACCCGCCCCAGCCAGCGGCTGACGGAAGAATACATCACCGGCCGCGCAGGTTGATGACGCCTCCACATAAAAGTTTTTGGCTTATGCAGATTATTCTTGCATCCTGGCTGGTACAGATGCTAAGGATGCGGGAAAATGCCTGGGTGTTTCCTGGAAACCGGTGCAACGCCGGTCGAGAAACACCGGCGGGAGAACCATCCATTCCAGCCTTCTAACTTTTGCAGACAGAGACAGATGGAGCCGTAAAGCTGTTAGTGTCAACCTCCGGGTTGGAGACGGGTGAATATCTCTCCGGTCCGGGATGATGTATCGAGTTCATTAAGCTTTCTAAGCAGCACCCAGCAGCACGCAAGTTACTGGCGGGCACGAAAGGGCAAAACCGTCGAAAGGCGGTGACGCAAAGCCACTGGTCTAAAGCCGAAAGGCCATGACAGCAGGGTTGCCGAATGCAGCGCGATGGAGCGCCTTCGGGGGAGAGATGCCCGGAGGCGTTTTTTTACGCCTTCCGCAACATCCGACCGTTTCGTGCCGATATCCCCGTTTACAACCTCGGGAGGGGGAAAAAAGATGAGTTCGAAAAGACTCGCTGTCGTGTTTTCGGTATGGTGCCTTGTGATGTCCCTTGGTGGTGTGGCTGCCTTCGCCGAAGACCTGGGGGAGGTGCAGAAAAGAATCAGGGATAGGAACTTCAAATGGGTTGCGGAACGCCTGCCTAACCCTGAAAAGAGAAAACTCGGTCTGCTCAAGGACGGGTTCACCAGTCCTGTCCCCCTTGCAGCAACGGAAGGTGACACCCTCGCCGGCTTTCTGCCGGCGTCCCTGGACTGGCGGAATATCGGCGCCGACAACCTGCTCGGTGTTGCACCGGGCAATTACGTGTCCCGTGTGAAGAACCAGGGAAACTGCGGCAGCTGCTGGGCTTTTGCAACAACGGCCGTCGCCGAGTCCACGACACAGATCGCGATGAATGACCCGATCGAGGAACAGGATCCCGCAGGCGCCTACGATCTGTCCGAGCAGGTCATGCTCACGTGCAGCGGCGCGGGCAGCTGCAACGGCGGCTACATCTCCACTGCGTCGAAGTACATCTCCACCACCGGTCTGCTGCGTGAAAACCCCAGCGGGTGCTACGCCTACAATTACAGCAGCACCACGTGCCCCAACCCGAGTTCTTACCCCGTCTGCGATCAGACCAGGTATCGAATCGACAGCTGGACCGGCATATCGGCTGCCGTCGATGCAATAAGGAACGCTCTGAACACCTACGGCCCCCTGGTGACCACCTACGCGGTTTACAATGACTTTTACCGGTACTACAGCGGAGGAATCTACGAGGCGACCTCCTGCGACCAGGCGGTGAACCCGCTCGTGGGCTATCATGCGGTGGCCCTGGTCGGCTATCGCGATGCGGATGCCAACAACCCGGTGGGATATTTTATCGTAAAAAACAGCTGGGGCACGTCGTGGGGCGAGACGGCCGGCGGGGCGGAAAAAGGCTACTTCAGAATCGCCTACTCCCAGGTCGGCAACTGCGTTCGATTCGGCGGATCCACCCTCGCCTATTCCAGGAATGCCTGCAGCGGAGCCGTTTCCGTGTTTTCCCCCGCTGAAGCGGATGCCGTACAGGCGGGAACGCCTCAGGCAGTTACCTGGAGCGCGGCGGGAAGTATCGGCCAGTATGTCAAGATCGATCTTTACCAGGCGGGTAAGCTCCTGCGCACTATCCAGCCGAACGCCCCTGCGGCCGAGGGATCGTACCAGTGGCTGGTGGATTCGGATCTCCAGGGATCGGGCTTCTCGGTGGTGGTCACGAGCACGGCATGCAGTTCCGCCTCTGGATCGAGCGGCAACTTCTATATCAACCCCGCACCTAGGTTTTACGCAGCCGGCACGGTGAATTCCGGCCAGTCGGGGGCTCCAGGGGTAACCATCACCTTCAGCAGGGTCTCCGGAACGGGAACGGTTCCGGCTTCGGTATCCACCGATGCCGCCGGCGGTTGGACCCAGACCGGATTTCAGTTCGGGACCGGATACCGTGCGACGCCGTCCAAGCCGAACTGTTCTTTCAGCCCGGCATACCTGGATTTCACCGACACAAACTCCGGTTTGAATTTTGCCATGCTGGAAAGTGGAATCGATGCGGTCACCTCCCCCGGCAGCGGCGTCACCTGGAACATCGGGAAGACCTACACCATCAAATGGACCTATACCGGCGCTCCAGGCCCCTACGTGGCGATTGAACTGGTGAACGCCCTCACCGGTTCTTCTACGGTGATCAATTCCAGGGCCAAGATCGGCAGCGGGGGAGCAGGGTCGTACAACTGGAGGATCGGCAAGCAGCAGGCCACCGGCAGCTATCGGATAAGAGTCACCAGCACTGCCAATCGTTCGACGGCGACGAGCTCCGGGTTCAGCATCGGAAAATAGCCCGTCGCGTGCTTGCCTTGTATCCCGTCTTTGCAACTGGATGAAGCAGAGGCGGCGGGTGTGCCCGGGCGTATCCTGTGAGAAGTCGTCCAGGCCTTGACGTTCAAACAGGAAAGAGGAGCAGATCCGGGATCTGCTCCTCTCCGGGAGAGTCCAGGGGGCGATCGCTGAGCGATCCGCCCCTGCCTGGTTCTTGGGTTTATTCGCAACCGCCGTTGGAAACCACTGCGTGGGCAATCAGCCACACACCGCCTGTTCCGTCTGTGTCTGCAAGCGGAACTTCGGTGGAGTAGGTCGCCACGCCACCGACGTCATATCCGCCTTCCGGATAGCCGTACTGTCCCGGTGCGGTGGTGGTGGGTTTGGAGTCGGATGCATAGATATGGACTTCTTCCAGGTAGTAGCCGTCAAACAACTCGTAAGTTACAGTTGCCACTGAACCGTCCCACTCAACCGTGAGAGTCCCGACCAGGACACCCTTGCCGGTATTGTTCAGTCCAGCTCCCGCCCATATTCTATAATAGGAGGTACCAGGTACTGTAAGGTTGATAGCCCAGCCCCACTGGTTCTTGGTCAGACCGAGTGTCGGAAGTTTGTCGGGATTGCTCTTCTTATCGGTTGTCCATACATGGGTGCCCTTGGCGTAGGCGGTTTCGGAGAAACAGAAAGGCGGTGGGGGCCCGGTGGTACAGCAGATCGTGTATTCGCCATAGAACCACCAGCGCGGTCCGCTACCCGGTTTGTCCCCGCCGAAAGCGGTCTCATGTTCTCCACCTGTGCCATCCATGTCGACTTCGGCATGGGTCACAACATAAAGCTTTGGAAGCTCAGGGCACGTGACAGGATCGATGGTCACATTGATATCGGAGAATGGAATGGTGAAGGTGTAACTCTGGAGACCTTCGGAAGAGGGATATGGATCCTTGCCCGACTGATATGGAAATTGGCCGGGAACTGGAGTCCCTTGAGAATTGGCAGGCACGTCTGCCAGGTTGAATCCCACCCACGCGTGAAGAGTACCGAATACCGCGTCGGGATATGCGGACGTGTCAATGGAATAAGTGATATAAATATTCGTTTCATCGTTGGACACCGCTACTGTACCGACCGGGTAATGCTGCCCCGCAGTCAGGTCCCAGACCGTGGGTTCGCATACCTGGGCCGTTCCCTGCCCCGCTCCCGCCAGCAGTAAGAAGAACGCCGACGCGAATACCAGCCATGCCTTGTTCTTGAATGTTTTCATGATAAACTCCTCCTTGGGCTCGATCCTTCGAGCCTGGTCTTATGAGCATTTCCTGGCCCTGGATACGGCCTGCCGTCCTGATCCGCTGATTCCTGCCCTGGTGTACCGGCGATTTCCAGGCAACCGGTTCCGGCACTCACAGTCCATCTTGATCTTTTCCTCCCTGCACACATTCAATGAAGCTCCAACCCCCCTTTTCTCTCTTTCATTGCGAGGTCTATTTCAGAAATGCATGAAGCATCCGGCACTGAATTTCAGTGTGTGTTTTCTACCGCGGCGGCAAGTCTCAATGGCTTATTCGACAATCTGATAATGACACTCCTACAATAGCCATTCCATCTGGCGGGGAAATAGGGCCAGGTTCTCATTCTGTAAAGGCGGTTGTCCTAGGACAAATAAGTAGACGTGGCAGGCGAAAGGAGAAAATATGGGTCAGATCGATGCGGCTTTTCTCCCCGGGC
>Ga0334885_1004492_pt1 | contig 12027 bp, 19 predicted proteins | sample GraSluR1_MG_8_FD_207233 | JGI IMG/M metagenome (GOLD analysis project Ga0334885, IMG submission 207233) | Sludge microbial communities from methane-producing bioreactor in Wageningen University, Netherlands - Granular Sludge_31_05-R1 | ecosystem: Engineered > Bioreactor > Anaerobic >...
CCGTTCCCGCCGTCAGGAATAAACGTGAACGTTTTGCCCAATACCGGAATGTATTTGTGGCTGAGCGGATCGTTGGTGTTGTCCGCCTTCACGATGGAAAACTTCTCGGCCCGCGTTCCAGCGTTCCATACCGCATCATCACCGGCATACACATCATCTACGCCGAGGAACATTGCCAAACCGCGCTTCCACGCTTCAAACGACAACCCCATAGCCGCTTCCGCAGCGTTTACGCCGGTCACGATACGCGCAAACGCATCTCCGATCTTCGCTGTAGCCGCGATGTTCTGAACCATCGCATTCAGCACAAAGCTGGATGCGGCCAGAACCGTGCGCCCTGGATACAAGCGGAGCGCCTGCCGTGCCGTCTGCACATCCGTGCGCAGCTTGGCCGGGTCAAACGTGTTGTCAGCGGTTCCGAGAATCACGTCCGCAATCTTGCCTTCACGCAGCGCCAACACCTGCCGCATGGCCCAGCGCGCACCGATCTCGTCTGCTTTCTCGATTCCGCCCATCTGCTTTGCTTCGTCGGGTGAAATGGCGGCGCGGTCAATGATTTCGGTCGCTGCCCACGTGGTCGCGCTGTTCGCAATCTGTGTTGCGGTTGGCGCGTGACCAACCGTGCGGCCTTCCTGCGCCGCGCTGTCAGCGGTCACGGTAGCATAAGCCACCGAACCGGCCTTCTCCGTGACCGGTGCCACCGGCATCAACTTCGTTCCAATGTAGCCTTCCGGAGGGTTGACCTCAATCGTGGCCAAATCCGGCCTTTCGTCTGTCTGTGTGTAATAATCCATCTTCGTTCTCCTGTTTTCTTTTTTGATTCGCGTGTTCCGGTTACGGCTTGTAGATGAGCGTGGTAACAAACGTGTTTGTTCCAGCCGCCACCTCACCAATCAACCGCACGGTTATTTCACCGGCCATCACCGGCTTTCCGTACCACGCATTTGTAACCGCAGACCCGGCTACAAATGTCGCGGGCACTCCAGCCGTCGTATGCAAAGCCACTCGCGGGTAATACACCGCGCTGGCGTCCACTCCGGTTTTGTTGAACAATGTGCCCTGCGAAGACGCAACATTTACCGCGCCCGTGGCCCCCGCAGGTACACTAACATGCACCGCTTCAAGCTCGCCGCGCAGCACATACGTCTTGCTGTTTGTCGCCCCGCCGATCACGGTCAGGCTATACGGCCTGCAGTCCATGTCCGCTTGCGCCGCGACACCCATCGCCAAGAGTGCAAGCGCCATCACAATCAATCTTTTCATCATCTTTTCTCCTGTGTTTTTATCGCAGCCCCGGATGCAGTCTGTTGCGCGGGTCAACATCGCTTGCGGTACGCCCGGTCTTGTCCGCCGGTTCGGGCGAAAAGGCCATGCCACCGCTCACAAGTCGCTCACACTTTGCCTGCACTTCGGCTATCTTCTTGTTCACCATTGCCACGGTTTCTTCGTTATCCTTCTGAATCTTGGCCACGAGCGCCGCATGATCCTCTGACGCCTTTTTCATTGCCGCGTCATGCGCCCTTGCCGCCAGTGTTGCGCATTCTTTCAGCGCTACGATTTCGGCGCGGGCTTTGTCACGGTCGCTTTGGAGTGATCGCTTTTCCGCTTCGAGTTGGTTGACCTTTTCGGCAAGGTCGGCGAGGGCGCTTGACTCGTCGAGCTTGTTTTCATCTGCCTTTGCGGGTTCGGGTTCGCTTGCAGTCTTGCCGGGTTCTCCATCTTGCTTATCATCATCACCTGTCCCGGGTTCGCCATCCTGATCGCCCGCGCCACCTGCATCGTCTGCGTTACCGTCGCCACCTGCATCGTTGCCCTCCTTCTTTTCAGGCTCCTGTTCGTTTAGAAATGCCGCAATGCCTATACCCCGGCTGTCAATTTCTTCGAGCGCATCTGCGGGATACTCGATCACATCAGAGGGGTCGGCAATGATCTCTGTTGCAAGACCGGCGGCTTTCAATTCCTGCGCAGACAACCAACCCTCGCGACCTTCCGCAAACCATTCGGATACGACCTCGGGCTGCATACCGTACTTGCTCACGAGCCGGGTCTTTATGTCGCCGTTGATCTTTCCGAGTAGGTCGGCGGTGTCCTGGTGCAATTCCTTGCCGCCGATTGAAAGTGTCCACGCGCCATGAAACATCATCTTGGCGTTCGCGTGCGCCTTGATTTCGTCGGCCACCATGATCGAAAAAGCAGAAGCGGCGGAAGCGGTAAGAGCGCCAAGCACCACGGATACAGGCTGCTTGGTTTCGGCTTTCCATTCCCGCACCGCATTGACCATTTCATTTGCGGAGAATACAGAGCCGCCGGGACTATTGACGTACACCGTCAACGGTTCGTCTTTTTCGGCCTCGCCCAACATAGAGCGAAAGCGCGACTCTGGAATAATTATTCCTCGGTCAATGTAGCTTTCTGCCCACGATGCATCATATTCGCTCGGCACGATCACGCCGCGTAAATAAATTCTACTCATTGTTGTTCTCCTGTGTTTCCGTCTCATGCACTGCGCCAGCCTTTGTCTCCATGTTGGACAAAGGAATGCCCTTTTTCCGCGCATATTCTATTTGCTCCGCGATTGCATCGAAGTGCCGCTTCCAGTCCGGGCCAATAAGTTGCGACCAGTCCCTGACGCCGTTCTTCAACGCCATCGCGATAGCGTTTTGTTCTTTGGCCGTGTCTACTTCTGGCATCCGCGGCCACTGCCAAGACAACGATTTCTCCCACCCTTCGGCTAATTTGGTTTTAATCAGCCCTTTGCGCATTGCGTACGTCAGCGCCTTGACCGCAACCCAATCCGCAAAGCACCGCTCAAGCCACTTCTGCATTGGGTAAAACGCGCCTTGCCATGTCATAATCATGTCGCCACGAAATGCGGTATACGAAGAATCTGCGCGAAGCATCGCGTATGCACGAGCCAGACCGAACGCCGCACCAGCCTGACAGAGCACCGCCTCGACAAACCCGGCCATGTTCACATTCGGGCGTTTCGGATCATATTGTGTTACCGTGTCGCCGGGTTCGCCGTAATCCATGTAGCCACCGGTAAACGCCTCAAGATTTTCATAGTTTCGCGCAGGCGCGTCTGCCCCTCCGCCCGTTTCGGTTGCTACGGTTGCCGCATCTTTGCCGCTGTTTTCGGGCAACATTTCAGGCATGGTTCCGGGTGCGTCCCAGTCATCTACCGCATCTTTGCGGGTTACAAATGCGTAATCGCTTGCGGCTTTCTTCGCAGACTGTAGCTCGCGTGCCAGCATTTCGTAGAGGTCGAGAAGCGACGCGGCGGCGGTCAGCATCGGCGGCACTCCGCGACCTTGGTTCATGCGCCACGGATCGCGGGGCATTACTGCATTATCCCGCATCCACACGGTTAAGTCTTTCGCATCATCAATCAATGAGCATCCGCGCTTGCCGGTCACGGTGTACCCAATCACGCGCCCATACTTGTTGCGGACAATACCGGAATCTTGCACATTGCCTTCACCCGGAAAGCTCGCCTTGAATAGTTCCTCTGAACACGGCGCAATTTGATCGGACTCCCAGAACAACAGCTTGCCGCTATCGTCAATCAAGCCGTCGTCGAACACGGAAAGGATGTCTCCCTCGCGCATGACCGCTGCCAACACGTTCTGGCATATCGTGGACCAGTGCTGCGCGTCCCTGTAGTCGCAATCCTTGGCCCATACGCCATTAAACCACTCCGCCGCCTCTTGCCCGTTTGCGACGTTGACCTGCAATTTTCCGAGCGGCCCCACCACGTTCATGCGGAATTGATGAATTATCCCACGCGCCGACGAATAGTTTCGTTCAAGCTCGCGCCCAACATTGCTACCCTTCGCACGCTTCGCCGGTGTGTATATTTCGGCTTCACTCTTGCGTTCAGCCTTCGGTGTGCGCCGCAGCTTGTTCGATTTCAGCACGTCATATTCAGCGCGTATCTTGTGCGCTCGGCCCTTCCATGTCGCAAGTTCGGCGCTCAATTGTGCTTTTGTCTTTTGCTTCATGACGAATATGAAAAGTCGGGTGATGTGCGCTTGCGCCGGTTGCGATTGCACAACCGATTTGCAAGCTCTCTCTCTCGCGCCTGCAAATAAGTGAGCGTGACCGACGCGCCGAATGTAACCGCAAGGCCGTCAACCTGTATCACGGTGGGTTTGGGCATTGAATCCGCGCCAAGCGTGGTGAGGTACTGGATCGCTTCGCGAATAGCCTGATATTCCTGCGATGTCGTCAATGGTGCCATTGACGCCAAACATAGATACGAAAAAATGCGGGTGTCAAATAGGTGGTTTCTACTCGGTAGAAAGCGACAAATCTTCTACCGACTTGAACAACGCGGAACAGATGCGGCATTTGTGATACCGCACGCGGGCAACATCGCCTTCGCTTGTCGGCATTGTGCGCGTAGTCTCAACAGCCGATGAACGGCACGCGGGGCATACAACTCTCGGAACCCACGTTGCCGCATCAAACAATGGCTTGTTCAATCCTGTCGTTTGACCTTGCATCGCCGTCTCTCCCGGTATTTGTTTACCACCGTGCGCCCACCCGTTCCCATGCCCATGAACGCCGCCAACGCATAGCATTGCGCAACCGCGTCGTGAAAGTCCTGCTTCCCCGGCATATCTATCCAGTTCCACATCATCTGACCGCCGATCTCGCCCTTACCGGCAAGCCGCTTGTTGCATATCTGCTGCGCAAACTCCGCGTGATGGCCTGCGTAGAGCGTGATAGTGCCGGGGCCACCCTCCGCGCCGTTCCATGCCCGCTGCGCAACCTCGCCCCAGTAGTCGGCATTCCAAGCTACCCATTGCAACCGCTGCCCGCCTTTGATCGTCATGCACCCGTGACACTGCTCGCGCACCATGCTTTTGACAGTCGTTTGTCCATAGGGTTTGTACTTCTTCGCCGGTCGCCCGGTAAATGCTATGGCGTTGATCCCGATTGCCTTGCCCACCCGGTCAGCAAAGGGCGCGATTGCGTCAAACTGTGCGCCGCCCGCATCCTTGGCCCACGCCTCTATGCGGAACGGCAACCCTGCAAGCGCCTTGCCATGCTCGACCATAACCGGGTACAGCGCCCGCGCATACTCCGCTGCGGTCATGCCGGTCACGTCAATGTTGCATCGGTGCAGGCCGTACCATAAGACCGCCGCACGATGATCCTCCCCGAATGCCAGCACGACGGTTGAAAAAGCATACGAAGGGTTGATGTCGCTTGATGCAAATATGCGCGTGGCCCATGCGGGCACTTGGAGCGCGGGCCGGGTTTTGTCCGTGCGCCGCATAATTATATCGGGGGTGAGCGTGTAGGGCGCAATGCTGCCCATATCTTCACGCGGATCGTTCTGGTATTCGGCCCAGAATTGCTCTCCGGTTTCGATGAGTAGGTTTTCTGCCGTTTGCAGCGCCGATATTTCACCATCCCGCACCCGATGCGACCACGAAACCTCTGCCCCGGCGTCCATTGCTTTGCGCCGCGCACGGTAGAATGCTGTTGCATCCTTTGCCCCGGCGTCTTTGTATATTCGTGCGTATTCTTCCCACAGCGTGTCTTGTGTGTCTGGCCATTTGTTCACCATCTTGCATGTCTCACCCTGCCATTCTGGGTGTTGAGCGCGGTCAAGAAACCGTGCCGCAAGGTCGCCTTTGCGCACTATCGTGCATGGCATCACCGCCGCAATGCGCTTTCGCGGTCCCGCCAAGCCCAACACGTCGCCCGTTATGATGCGCTCCCTCATGCGGCACTGGCTGTCACTCTCTGCGCTCTCCCGCGTCTGCGGATCGTCAATGAGCGCGAAGTCTGGCCGCAATACCTTGCCCGTTTTGGTGTCCTTCCACTTGCCCCGGATCGCCCCGGTTAGCCCGTGCCCCTCAAGTATCGCGCCGTTGCTCTCGTATGCCGCCCCGTCCGGTGCCGTCACTTCGGGCAATACAAGCGTGGTCTTGCTCCAATGTATCCCGCTCGTTTTGCCGTCGGCGCGTAACTGGTACTTGGCTTTGATCGCCTTTCCGTCCGTTGCCCTGGCATACGTGGTCACATGCGGGTAGTGCGCGTGCAGGGTGTCGGATTCCTGGATCTGCTGTCTGGCAAACTCGATGATCGCTTGCGCCAGTTCAGCCGTGGCGGCAATAACGACTACATACTTGCGCCTCCCGGTCAACACGCAGTACAGGATGGCCCACTTAACGATTGTGCTTTTTCCATGCCCGCGAGGCATCGCAACCGCGAACATACCTCCCGCGTTTAGCGCCTTTTCGATCTTGGCGATTACCCGCTTGTGATCGTCCGAGAATGGCCGGTCAAACGCCTCGCCGCCGTGGTGCTTCATCCACGCGGTGAGAGACTTCTCAAGGCGCGTGCGTTGGGCCTTGGTTTTTGGGTCGGGGTCGGTGTGTCGAACCGTGCGGTACTCTATGCGCAGCCTTTTTACTGCTTCGAGCTTTTTCAGTCCGACGTCTATGTTGTCGCCAAAACCCATTACTTTTCTTTGTCCTGTTGAAGCGTCACAAGTATCTGCTTGCCGCGATAAGGGAGAGCAGGCAAAAAAGCTGCAAGATTGGACTCGGCAATATCGAGTATAATACGTGCGCCGCCGTCGCCGTGAATCTTTATTGCCTGCTCCGTAGGTGGGATGCTGGCCGGAAACGTTACCGGGTCAAGCAGTGGCCTTTTATTACTCATGATGCAACGGTTTCAATGTATATGTTACGCATATCACACAAAGGGGCTTTGCTGAACAACTTGCGCGGAAGAACCTACTAGCCCCCTCATGTTCGTAATCGTTATACTCAATTCACCGGCGCAATCCTTGTGCATACTGTTTCTCATGCTTTATGCCTCCGTGTCGGGTTGTGCGGCGAAGGTTTTCGCCTTTGTGTTACACGCTGAATTGACGTGCGTGCTGGCATCGTGCCGCGAATTGTACTGTCGTGTTTCATTTCTGTCAAGGCTTTGTTTCTTTCGCCGCATCGCTTGCAACCTTGCCGAACAATACGAACAGCACCGCTGTTGCAAACAATCCCGCATACACGTTTATCGCATAGATCGTGCCGAGCATTATCAGCACCCCGATCAACATTGATATGCCTGCAATTCTCTCGACTTGCTTCTTGTTCATCTCTTCCCCCCCACCTTGTCCAACTCCTCGACAAACTGCCTCATGCTGCGCACCACCACCGTATGCCATCCGTTGCCCGCCATTTGCTGAAGCGTGGCCTTCTGTTCCTCGGACAACTTCCCGCTTGCTGACTTCAACTCGCAGGCGAAGGCAACCCCGTTCACGCACGCCAAGATGTCGGGTGTCCCGGCCTTTTCTCGTGCCCGTGGACTGAGATGCAGAAACCATATCCCGCGTCTGGAAAGCTCCAACTCGCATAACCGTTGCAATTCCTTCTCGTCCTTTTCATCTTGCTTCGACGGTTTCGCAAGCGGGTCCGGCATTTCGTAGCTTGCAAAAGCGGGTTTGCACAGGTAGGGGTTTAGGTCGAGTATCGTTTGCGGCAGGTCGTCTATGGTGTATTTCACGCTTCCCTCACTTTCTTTTTCTTTGGCTCCGGTTGCTCTTTCGCGTGGCTGTCCCAACACTCACGCGGGAATGGCCTGTGGTTTGCGCTGCACACGTAGTGCGGATCGCTTGCCGCCTTTGCGTCGAACCTAATGCAGTCCCGGCAGTCTGGTTTCACTTGGTACATATCTCCCCCAACACTCGCAGCACGCCCTTCGCGGTTCTTGGCCTTCGCAACTGACCATCCACTTCGGGCCAAAGGATGCCCTCGTCGCAGTCCATCAAGCGGATTATGTGGTTGCCCAATATACCCGCAGTGATGATCGTCCCGACGCATAACAGCGCGGCGGCTTGTTCGTTACGCTTGCGGGCCTTGGCTGCGCACATAATTGCCGCCCGCTTGCGCTTGGCCTCTAACCGTTTCGTTCGTATGGATTTGCGGTACATATCGTATGGTGCTTGTTTGGCTATTACTTGTTCGCCACACCGAGAGATGCGCGCGATTTCGTTTCGAAGGTGTAGCAGCGGACGCTTATCCCCTTGGGTGCTTCGTGAGCGACCCGCCGCAATGCCGAGAGCAGCAGCCCCACTTCATGCTTTTTACTGGCATCTTGGTGGGTCGCCTTGACCACCTCGCGAAGCTTCCCGCTTGTGCATTCGAGAAGGCCCCAGCGTGGCGGCAGCTCATCGGCCTGGATCAGTCCAGCGGGCGCGCAGAAGTAACGGAGGGAGCCCATTCCCTTTTCGGGGTTGCGGCGAAAGTCCTTTTTCCGGTCAGCCAGGAAGTCGGATCGCGATGCCTTGCATTCGATGACCATTGAGTAAGTGCTGTTCCATCCGATGGCATCAGCGGTCTCGGGTCCGCCGTGGGTCATGTCGGTGATGACGACAGCGCACCCTTTCTTCCTCAGCCATGCAGCGGCCAGAAGGATCAGCGCGGCATGCACGTCGCCACCCGATGGCGAACAAGGCGTCGTAGCCAATGGATGCCCGTCGGGCTTCATTGGCAAAGGCAGGGTATCTTGGCGGGCATCCATGGCTAGACTTGGTCGTTCTGTTTATTCATAGCCCGGCCACCCACCACATGAACGCGGCGTGGATCGTCTGATCCACCAACAGCGTCCCTGTCGGCCATTTGTCCGGCGGCGTTTGGCGCATGAACCGTTGCCAGACCTTTGACCATCCCATCCGGTCCTGCGCGAAGTGTTGCAGCCCGATCAGCGCAACCTGCCACCACGCCAACCCGGTGAACAGAAACGGGATCAGGTATGTCGCAACATGGACTGCGGCGTGAAGACTGCTTGTCGTCTTCTTCTGCATCCAGTCGTTCTGGAACATGAAATCCCCAATCGCGTGTGCAAGCATCCAGTGCATTCAACTCTCCTTTCTCGAATCGGGAACAGAACCAACGCATGGAGCGCTATTCGCTCCCGCTGGTCGCTCAAGCCTCATGCCGTTGTTGGAACTACTCATGGGTCATGCAGCACCGCTTGAAGCGGCGACGGCTCCCGCACGGGCACGGGCTGTTGCGGCTGACCTGGCCGCGTCCGGTAGTCTCGACCATTCGGCGCACGCGAGGCGTCAGGTTGGCCGGGTCAATCGGCTTCATGTCGCCGGGGTCGCTCAACGCGCCGCCACCGATGGGGCGCAGGTACTTCTTTGGCACGCCGCGCTTCTCGAACTCTGCCAGCGGTGCAATCTCTCCGGTTCTCGTATCCATCTTCTGTTCTCCTTCCAATCTCTGTGTTTCTGACTCGAAAATGTTCCAACCATTGGAGGCAGCTTATCCGCCACCCGCAGCGGCTGGCGGAACGCTGCTCCCTTTGTTGGACGTACTCGGAAAGTCGTACTCCCACCGCACCTTGTCTGCCGTCGTTTGCATGGTGTTCCTCCGTCGCGTGTTCCATCCCGTGCCGATGTTCTTCTTCAATCCCACAGCCTTCCATCCGCTCGCCTTGTAGATCGTCCCGGCGTGGACCTCCGTGTCCTGATAGGAGATTGCCTTCGTGTACTCCCCGGTCTTGCGCAGTTCGCGCAACATCCATCCGATCATCCGGCTTGCCGTGTTCTTGGGCGCGTCATCGGCAATCGCCATCCGGCGCAGTTCAATGTAGCCCCGCCCGTTGAACTCGCGGGCAACCGGACGGCCCCACAGTGCCACGGCATAGGTCACGTTGTTGCACTCCGCGCCGAACGCCATGCACCCTTGCCAGTTTGTCAACTGCGGCAAGCGTGAATGCCACTCCCGGTTCAACGTCAATGCCCGGTGGATGTCCATGCGGGAGAATCGAAGATGGAGCGCAGAGGTCGGCACTTCCCCGCCATATTCCCCTTGGAAAAGGGGACATGCTATTCTTGCATCATCTGCGCATGTGTTCATTTCAAGTCCTCGGATTCGGAACGTCCAACAAGAGGCTGCACGGTACGGCTTTGCCGCCCGTGAGCCTCGGCGTTCGAGTTACAAAGCCATTGCGCCGCCATCGCCTCCGCTATGCCCGGATAGGTTCGGCTCCGTTCTCGCCAGCGGTTCGGCCCTGGCGGCATCTTCCACACCTTGCCCTCGCGCCCTTCGACGATCCGCGACGGCACCAGCTTCGGCAGATTCTTGAGCCAGAGGCAGGTCGCCTTGGTTTCGCCATGCCCGAACTGCCAAGGCTGAATGATCTGATCCGGTTTGCGGATTCGGCTGGAGATGATGCTGACGGGGTTCTCGATGGCGATGCGTTCGATTGGCGCGGCCATCAGCATCCGCACGAACTCCAACGCCTCGGCCTGTTCGCTCACCTTCTCCTTGAACCACCGCGCACCGCTGACTGCCAGATGGGTGCAAGGCGGATGCGCCACCATCAAATCCCATCCCGAGGCCAGCACATCCCGCACATCGCCCTGGTAGTGCGGTCCAGGCTTCTCGCTCGGCAGAAGGTCGCAGGACATTGCGTAGGCTCCCGCCGCCGTGAAGGCGTCCCGCACCGTGCCGCTAAACTCGCAAGCCACCAGGACTCGAACAACCGGGTCCATGCTACCGTCCCTCCGCTGCGCTTCGGGCCGGAGCATGACCCGTCGGGTTGGGCTGATCCGGCGGCGTCCACAGTTTCGCCGGTAGCGGGTGTGCTTTAACCAGCGCAAGCGCGTCCATCTGGCCTTGCGTAAGCCTCCCGCGTCCATTGCAGTCTGGGCACTCGGCAGAAGTGCATCCGGCTATGTCCAGGCTTATCCGTCCGAAGCCGGAGCATCGCCCGCACTTCCTCGCCTCTCGGTCGTCAAGCCATTTGCAGATTCTGTAGTCCATCCGCTGCCAAAGAGGAGGCTGGCCGTTCACGCCGCCATCCGGCAGGCTGTGCGCTCCGCCAAGCAGCCAGAACCGAAACCGATACCACAGCCCAACAATCGGGTGCTGGATACGGTCCACAGCTTGTGCCTCGCAGGGATTTCCGCTCGCAATATTGGTGTCATTATGGCTCATCGTCTTTCCTCCGTTATGTGGACCGTCTCCAGACCCGTCGGGTTGGAACTAACGTGTATCCGCCCTCCGCAGTACGGGCAGAACATGAAGTTGTGGTCCGCGTTGTCGTCCGCGTCACGCTGGCGGGGCATGAGCACGCGAATGTCTCTGCACTTCACGTAATAACAGCCGTCTCCGTCTCGCGTCCACGCACATTCGCGGTTGATCTCACGTTCTAGGACGCGGGCATGGTCGAGAAACGTCTTGATGAGAAGGCAAACGGCTTGCTTGCTGTCCGGCACCATCTTCTGTTCTCGAATCCACTTTCGCGCAACCTCGTCTGTCCGTGGCGTGTCGGTTTTCATAATGTCGGTTCCAACCAGTGCGTTCACCTTATGCGTCTCCCGCGGCGGGAGCCGCAACGGTGACGCTTTTGTTGGCCTTCACGCAGCGAGGTAGCGCCTTTGTCCAGAAGTCGTAAGCGTCTTCCACTACCATCGGGTCACACGACACCCGCCCGTCGTCAACATCCCATATCAGCGTAACCACGCCGAGCGACAGCTGATCGCCGCCGACGCCCCAGTCAAACAACTCGACGGTGTCACCGATCTCAAGGGGCTTCCCAAATCTGTCTGTCTTCTCAATCTCGATCTTCATGTTTCCTTTCCGCCGGTCAGCAAAGGCCAACCAGCATTTGGACGGTACGGCTATGAGCCAACCGTCAAATTGTTGTTCTGCCTATAGCTCAACGCGAACCTCTGCGGTATAAACCGGCGATGCTATGCGCTTCGCGCTTGCATCGTGAACGAAATGCGCTTCCGTTCGCACATCCGAAACGACAAGCCCGGTTTGCCTGCAAAACGATCCGAGTTCTTCCGCAATCGAAGATTCCAGCTTTTCTTTCAGCATCCGCATTTCTTGAATGTTCATCGCGTCATTTCCTTTCCTCCTGCGAAGCGGTCGGCGGCCTCGTTCATCAGCGCGTGCTTTTTCATTTCAAGGGCGGCGATCACATCGGCGTAAGTGATGTCGGCCTCGTGCTGGTAACGCTTCACCAGCGCGTCCAATTCGTTCGAGAACT
>Ga0334885_1004499_pt1 | contig 12000 bp, 8 predicted proteins | sample GraSluR1_MG_8_FD_207233 | JGI IMG/M metagenome (GOLD analysis project Ga0334885, IMG submission 207233) | Sludge microbial communities from methane-producing bioreactor in Wageningen University, Netherlands - Granular Sludge_31_05-R1 | ecosystem: Engineered > Bioreactor > Anaerobic > Unclassified...
TTAACTGAAAACATTATTTTCTTAAATCTTATTATTGTATTTGGATTTCAACGTTATACGCTATACGGTATACGTTATACGTTTTTAAACTAAAAACCGACTTTACATTTAGTCTTGTGATTTTTTCTTTTATATTTAACTGAAAACATTATTTTCTTAAATCTTATTATTGTATTTGGATTTCAACGTTATACGCTATACGGTATACGTTATACGTTTTTAAACTAAAAACCGTCTTTATTACTAATTACTTGTTACTTATCACTGTATTATCTTGCGGTATACGTTATACTATTTTGTCATTGCGAGGAACGAAGTGACGAAGCAATCTCATACATTTATACCTGCAGAATTGAACTAAAAACTGGTTTTATTTTGTATTTTATATTTATCTTAACGGTATACGCTATACGGAATACGTTATACTATTTTAGAATCGGTACTATCTTTCACATTATACTGAATACGTTATACCATTTCTATTGTATTTTACCAAAAAATATGCTATATTGAATTTGAAAAGATGTTAATTAACCCTGCTGTGGACGCGAAACTGAATAAGTTTTGACCCAACACTTTTAAAATAGGAAATCGACCTCCGGGTGCGTAATACAAGCCTGTGGCTTTCCTGAAAAGGATGACCTAAGATTAGCGAAACCGTTAATTAACTGGAAGTATGAAACATCCGGGTAGATGTCCACCTGTCTGAGGATAGGTATCAAAACTTGAAGTTAGCGTCATAGCGGGGTATTCTATATTTAATTCTAAATTCCCCTATTGACAATAAGTAGTAGATTGTATTATGATTAACAAGTTAAATAAGCAATCTCTCAGGAAGCTTTTATTAGGTAAAAGAAGATTGCTGACCAAACAGGCTATTAATGAAAAAAGTATTAAGATAGCCGAAAAATTGATAAAAATTGATAAATACCAACAGTCAGAAAAAATTATGCTATATATTTCCACCAATTCAGAAGTTCAGACCCGGGGAATTATTGAATATTCTCTGAAGGCAAATAAAGAAGTTTTTATACCTCTTATTGATCAAGATAACCATAAAATAGTTCCCTCTCTTATAAAAGATTTCGAAACGGAAATTGCTCCCGGTAGTTTAGGAATATTTCAACCAAAAGAAGAATTCCGCAGATTATTTCCAGCAGATATTTTAAACCTGGTTATTGTTCCTGGTATCGCATTTACAGAAACAGGTCATCGCCTGGGAAGAGGCGGAGGTTATTATGATCGGTTCCTGAAGACACTATCAGGAAGTGCCCATACTATTGCTCTGGCTTTTGAAATGCAGATAGTCCAAGAAATACCTTTGGAAAAGAGCGATATGCCAGTTGGTTGCATTATTACCGAGGAAAGAATAATACAGATAAATTAAGATAAAAGGTAAAAATATTTGGCAATAAATGTTTTGCCATAAAAAGATTAAAATAAGCCAGATGATAATATTTCACCTGTAGTCCAAAGCTGGAAATACTATTGCTTAAGAAAGATTATGGCTAAAGGTATAAATAAAAAATCAAAAGAAAAAGAGCAAAAAATTTAAACCCCTTTCAGGGGTTCTGAAAGCCACCTGCTATGCGTGTGCGATATTTACTTACTATGTAATATAAATCGATTTTCTTAAAATTAGCTGAGAAAATACGATAACAAGAAAAGAGCTGTGTACAATTAGCATAGAATATTTAAAAAATTTATGATAAGATTGGCACAGCAATGAAGGAGGAAATGTTAATCTCATGGAAAACAAGAACGATGCAATTGAAGAAAAACAAGAAATTCAAGAAACAAAAGAAGAACAGGACCAGGCTCAAATGAATGATCTTATGAATGATTCATTGGACGGGTTCAAAAAAATCAGGAGAGGAGAAATAACCAGGGGAAAAGTAGTAAAAGTAGATGAAGAAGGGTATCTTATTGATATTAACTACAAGATGGAAGGGTTCCTTCCCGCTACTGAAGAATCTATTTTTACCAGCGAGCAGGATAAGGTTAACCATTCACTTGAAATTGATGATGAAATTGATGTCTTTATTTTGAAAGTGGATGAGAAAAATAGTCAGATTTTGTTATCTCGCGAAAGAGCCCGATATATTCTTTTGTGGGATCAATTAATTAATACCTATAAGAGTAAGAAGACAATACAGGGTGAAGTAGTAGAAAAAAACAGCAATGGTCTTATTGTAGATTTAGGTATTAAAGCCTTTGTTCCTTTATCTCATGTGGAACAACAATTTATTGAAGAAAAAGATTTAGATAAATATGTTGGAAAGAAATTATCTTTTCATATTTTAAAATTAGATAAGAATAGGAATAATATTGTATTATCACACCGGCTTGCATTGGAAAAAGAAAGAGAAGCTCTAAAACAAAAAACTCTTTCTGACATGGAAGTAGGTAAGGTACTGGATGGTAAGGTTGTAAACATTACTAATTTTGGTGCTTTTGTTGATATTGGTGGGATAGAGGGACTCTTGCATCTTTCCGAAATAACCTGGAAAGATATGAAAGATCCTTTGCAACTCTTGCAAAAAGGTGATGATATAAAAGTAAAAGTCATCGATTATGATCAAAAACAAAGAAAAATATCTCTCAGTATCAAGCAATTAACCCCTAATCCCTGGGATGTTGTAAGTGAAAAATACAGTATAGGTGATGAAGTTGATGGAAAAGTCTTAAGCATTAAGAATTTCGGAGCCTTCATTGAATTAGAGGAAGGATTAAATGGTTTATTACACATTTCTGATATGTCATGGGCTTATACCAGGGAACCGCAGGATATTCTTTCTGAAAATGAGTTAATCAAAGTAAGGATACTGGATATTGATAAAGAAAATCGCAAAATATCCCTGGGATTAAAACAGCTTATGGATGATCCCTGGAAAACTATTGAAGAAAAATATGCTATTGGAAATACGGTTGAAGGTAAAATTACCCAGATTAATTCCTATGGCGCCAATGTGGAATTAGAATCCGGAGTCACCGGAATTGTCCATCTTTCAGAAATTGACTGGAAATATATTGAAAAACCTTCCAGTGTTTTAAAGAAATATGCTGTAATGCCCCTTAAGGTAATTAAGATTGATAAAAATGATAGAATAATTTTCTTGAGCAGAAAGCAAACTTTATCCAATCCATGGGAAGGCATTGAAAGTAAATACAAGGTAAATGATAAAATAAAAGGCACTGTTTTAAGAATAAAGAATTTTGGTGTCTTTGTAGCCCTTGATGAAGAAATAGAGGGATTTTTACCATTTTCAGAAATATCCTGGGATGATATAAAACACCCCAGTCAGATATTTAAAAGAGGAGATCAGGTTGAGCTGCAGATTATTGAAATTGATAAAGAGAAGTTACAGTTGACTCTAAGCCGGAAAAGACTAACAACAAACCCCTGGAGTGAAATTCGCAAAAAATATGGTGTAGGGAGTCTGATTGAAGGCAAAGTGGTTAATATAACAGATTTTGGAGCTTTTGTAAATTTGGAAGAAAACATAGATGGACTTGTTCCTCTTTCCGAAATATCTCATAAAAGAATAGAAAATCCTGAAAGTGTATTATCAGTAGGGGATACTGTGCAAACACTTATTACAAAAATCGATGAAAAGAAGAAAAAGATTAGTTTAAGCATCAGAAGAGCAATAAAAGAAGAACAAAAACAGCTAATAAATGATTATAACAAAAAACAGGATAGTGATAGGATTTTGCTAGGGGATGTTTTTGGAGATATCTTTAATTTTAAGAAGAAATAATTTTCAAGTGCGCAGGAGTATATTTATATGACAATTGAGGGAAAACAAAAAAACTATCTATCTAATTTATCTAATCTAAGACTCGGTGAAATCCTTATTAACCAGGGAATGATAAATTCAGAGCAACTAAAAAAAGCCCTGGAAATTCAAAAGACTGGAAACAAAAAGAAGGTCGGAGAAATTTTAGTCAATCAAGGAGCTATCAGCCAGAAGCAGCTTCTGCAGGCGTTGCAGCATGTCTATGAAGCGGAATATATTGAATTAGAAGAAGTAATAATTGACCCTGAAATTGTTACAATTATTCCTAAAAGAATTGCAGTTCGCTATAAGATTGTTCCCCTGAGCAAGGAAGACAATACCTTAATAATTGCCATGGCTAATCCTCTTGATGTAAATACCATTGATTATATCAAAGAATACACCAAAATGGAGGTAATTCCTAAATTTGCCAGTGAAGAAGATATTACCAATGTTCTAAGCACTTATTACGAAGCCGGTGGGCATTTTGATGATCTTCTGGAAAAGGTTGATGTTTCAACCGTTGCTGATTATGGTGATGAGGTAAATCTTTCAGAATTGGAAGCAATTAGCCAGGAAGCACCCGTTATCCAGTTGGTTAATATAATTATTGCACAGGGTATCAAGGAAAGAGCCAGTGATATACACCTGGAACCTACTAAAAGGGGATTACTGGTCAGATACCGAATCGATGGTATACTGCATGATGTCCGGATGTTACCTGCCAGGATTAAACCGGCAATAATATCGCGGGTAAAAATATTATCAAGAATGGATATCGCTGAACGACGCTTACCACAGGATGGTCGTTTTCAACTACGTTTTGGAGCAAGAGAAGTGGATTTGAGAATCTCCTCTATTCCGACTGTCTATGAGGAAAAAATTGTTATGCGGCTTTTGGATAAGAGCCAGGGCATAATTTCTCTGGATGGCGTAGGGTTTGCCGATGAACAGCTAGAGGAGTTTCGCAGGATGATCCGTTCTTCATATGGAATTATTCTTCTCACCGGTCCCACCGGTAGCGGTAAAAGTACTACCTTGTACGGGGCTCTAAATGAAATTGATTCTGTCGAAAAAAATGTAATTACGGTTGAAGATCCTGTTGAGTATAAATTAGAACGAATTAACCAGATAAATGTCAGGCCTAAGATTAATTTGACTTTTGCCAATGCCCTTCGTTCAATATTGAGACAGGACCCTGATATTATTATGATTGGTGAAATGAGAGATTCGGAAACTGCCCATATTGCAGTACAATCTGCATTAACAGGTCATCTGGTTTTCAGCACATTACATACCAATGATGCAGTGAGTTCTCTTACCCGTATGGTTGATTTGGGTATCGCTCCTTTTTTAATTTCTTCTTCAGTTATTGGTGTCATGGCCCAGAGGTTAGTTCGCAGAATATGTCCAAGATGTATCGAAGAATATACCCCCGAACCAGGTGTCCTGGAAAATCTTAAGGTTAATTTTCAGCTACCGGTTTCAGAAAGCGTAAAACTATATCACGGTAAAGGTTGCGATTATTGCAAAAATACAGGTTATCGTGGAAGGACTGCTATCTTTGAGATGGTTCGAATTAATGAAGATATTCGTTCCATGATTATGAAGCACTCGTCCAGTAATGAGATAAAAGAGATTGCAATCAAAAATGGCATGCATACTCTTTTAGATAGCGGGGTTGAAAGAGCCTTAGAGGGTGTAACCACAATTGACGAAGTATTAAGAGTTGCAGTCTAATCATTTTATTTAACCATAAAAAGATTAAAATAAGCCAGATGATAATATTTCGCCTGAAATAATCAAACCTCTTTTAGAGTTTCTGAGAGCCACCCTCTCTGTGGACGCGATATTTACTGTAAATAAAAGATATTTTAAAAAACAACTTAGAAATAAAGTAATAGTATTTATATTAGATAGATATAATAACCGGTAACAAGGAGAGCCTTATGGAAAAAATGAGCGGTCACCAGATAAGAGAATCTTTTTTAAATTTTTTTAAATCAAAAAATCACAATATCATGCCCAGTGCATCACTTATTCCGGAAGACCCTACTATTTTATTTACAATTGCCGGCATGGTTCCTTTTAAACCGGTTTTCCTTGGACAAAAAAAATCATTGATGAAAAGGGCAACCACTTCTCAAAAATGCCTTCGAACTAACGACATTGATAATGTTGGGAAAACTGCTCGTCATCATACGTTTTTCGAGATGCTGGGTAATTTCTCTTTTGGTGATTACTTTAAAAAAGAAGCTATCCAATGGGGCTGGGAATACTTTACTGAGGTAATAGGATTTCCGGAAGAAAAATTATATGTATCTGTCTACAAGGACGATGATGAATCTTTTAATCTTTGGCATAATATGATTGGTTTATCAGAAAATCACATTGTTCGTTTGGGTGAGGAGGATAATTTTTGGAAAGTTGGCCCGGTAGGTCCCTGTGGCCCCTGCTCTGAAATATATATTGATATGGGACCAAAGAGAGCTTCCAAAAATGGCGGAGGCGTCGGAGTTGATGATCGCTATCTGGAATTATGGAACCTGGTATTTATGCAGTTTAATCGCAATGAAGATGGTTCATTGGAGCCGCTTCCCAAACAAAATATAGATACAGGACTTGGACTGGAAAGAATTGCCTCCGTTCTGCAGGGTGCACCTTCTGATTTTGAAACAGATTTATTTTTACCGATAATACAATATACTGCACATAAAGCCAATGTACGCTATAAGGAAAATCCAAAGTATGATATTGCCCTGAAAGTAATTTCAGATCATATCCGTGCACTGGTTTTTATGATAACAGATGGTATTTTACCTTCTAATGAGGGCAGAGGCTATGTTTTGAGAATGCTGTTAAGAAGGGCTTACCGTTATGGAAAAGTTCTCGATTTAAATGAGCCTTTTCTATATGATATTGCTCCACAGGTTATTCAAATAATGCAAAATGCCTATCCGGAATTAAAGGACAAAGAAAAAAATATTTATGAATTAATTTTAACAGAAGAAAAACGTTTTCAGGAGACTCTTAATCTTGGTCTAAACATTCTGGAAACTTATATTAACAAGCTTAAAAAGGGAAACCAGAAGATGTTAAGCGGGAAAGATGCCTTTACCCTCTATGATACTTACGGATTCCCCCTGGAAATTACCAAGGATGTTCTCTCTGAAGCCGGGTTATTGGTAAATGAAGAGGATTATGGAAAATACATGCTTGAACAAAAAGAACGCTCGCGTCAGTCATGGGATTCTGGCAAAACAGGTAGCGAGCAGGATAAACAGATGGAAGAAATTTATCATAATATTTTATCTTCAAATGGAGAAACAGTTTTTAATGGTTATCACCAGATATCATCACAGACAAAAATTGTCGCTATAATCAGCGAAAATAAACAGATCAAACAGATTGATGAAGGACAAAAGGGAATGATTATTTTAGAAGAAACACCTTTTTATGCAGAAAAGGGTGGACAAAAGGGAGATTGCGGAAAAATATCATCTTCCAACGGTATATTATCCCTGGCACAGGTCTATGATACTCAGTCGCCTCTGGAAGGATTAATTGTCCATTATGTACAGGTAGAAAAAGGTTCTTTTAAAATAAACCAGGAAGTCAAGGCCCAGATTGATGATCGGGAGCGGATTGCAATTGCTGCTAATCACACAGCTACCCATTTGCTGCATTATGCCTTAAGAGAAGTACTGGGAGAGCATGTCAAACAGGCAGGTTCTTCAGTTACTCCCGAACACCTGAGGTTTGATTATACCCATTACAAGCCTTTAAAAGGCGAAGAGCTGGAACAGATTGAAAAGATAGTAAATGAAAAAATTGAAGAAAACCATGAAGTGAAATCAGAAATAACAGATTTAGGTACTGCTCGTGAAAAAGGGGCAATAGCATTATTCGGTGAAAAATATGGTGATACAGTTCGAATGATTGATATCGGTGGTTTTAGTCGTGAGCTATGCGGAGGAACACACCTTGCTCATACTTCCAGGATTGGTATATTTAAAATTGTATCTGAACAGGGCATTGGCAGTGGCCTTCGAAGAATCGAAGCTGTTACCAGGGGAAAGGGCTGGGAAACTATAAAAAATAAGGAGTTACAACTGCAGGAGATTCAAAACATTTTAGATGCTCCCCAGGAAAGAATAATTCAGAAGATTCAGAACCTTCTCACAGAAAACGAAGAATTAAAACGTGAATATAAGCTGCTTTGGAAAGAAATGCTTCCAAACTATGTTGATAAGCATATCAGTAACAAAAAAACTATCAATAATAATAATGTTGTTGCAGCAGTTATTGATAGCAAAGACAAGAAAGACTTAAGAGAAACAGGGGATTTAATTAAAGAAAAAATCAAATCGGGAATTATTATTCTGGCAACAGAGCTGGATGAAGGAAAAGCCAGTATTATTGTTATGGTTACTGATGATTTAATTAATAAAGGCTATGATGCTGGAAAAATAATTAAACCACTTGCCCGGGCTATTGATGGCAAGGGAGGAGGCAAAAAACACTTTGCCCAGGCTGGAGGAGCAAATATCACTAATCTGAAAGAAATCTTTCAAAAGATTGAAAACTACCTGCAATTATAAATATTAACTGCTAAATCTACACTAAATCCGGAATTTATTTAACCATAAAAAGATTAAAATAAGACAGATGATAATTTTTCACCTATAATCCAAAGCTGGAAATACTATTGCTTAAGAAAGATTATGGCTAAAGTAATAAATAAAAAATCAAAAGAAAAAGAGCAAAAAAAGTTAAACCTCTTTTAGTGTTTCTGAAAGCCACCCGCTATACAGCTATGCAGGTGCGCTATTTACTTGATTTTGCTTTTACCATATAATATTATCATAAATTATAATATTTCATTTATAATCTTAAGATGATTGGGAGAAATACTATTTTGAGAATATTAGGCATTGATATGGGCGAAAGAAGAATCGGGTTGGCCCTGAGTGACCCGTTGGGGTATACTGCCCAGGGATTAAAAACGATACAAATAAACAGCCCTGATGAAATATGTGAAAAACTGGTCAATGTTATCGAAGAAAAAAATGTTGAAATGCTTGTTTTTGGTTTACCTAGAAATATGAACGGCACACTGGGACCACAAGCCAACAAAGTTCAGGAATATGCCAGTAAGATAAAATCACTTACCCATTTACCTGTTGAATTTGAAGATGAAAGATTAAGTACCGTCGGAGCAGAGCAGGTACTGCTAATGGCTGACCAGAGCAGGAGAAAACGCAAAAAGTCAATTGATATGCTTTCAGCAGTAATAATTTTACAATCTTATCTGAATCGTAAGAGTTCAGAAAAAAACAAAGGCCGGACATGATTAAATTATTAAATTTTTTGATGTTTGTTTTAGCAGTTTGCATGCTGTTCCTTATTTTATCTGCAACCTGGATTTTAGTACCATTGGATTTAACTGAACCTACTGAAAAAACCCTTGTTATACCTTATGAATATAACAGCGCCCGGATAAGAGGCCTGCTGGAAGAAGAGGGCATCATCAGGCCCGGTAATGTTATTTTTCAATTATTGACCAGGGCCATGAAAATTGATAATAGGCTGCAATCGGGAGAATACAAATTTAGCTCTTCTGAAAATTTACTGCAGATTATTGAAAAGCTTGAAAAAGGAAAAATCCTCCTGCATAGAATTACTATACCCGAAGGCTATCAGTCCAGTCAGATTGCAGAATTGTTAGATGGTAACAGAATAGCCCCTTATGACGGTATAATGCAACAGATTCAGGAAGAAAATGATTTTAGGGAAGGTTACCTGTTTCCCGATACCTATACTTTTCCCCGGAATTTTGGCCCGACTAATGCACTGAAAACTATGTATGATAATTTTAAAAAAGTTGTTTATGAGCATGTAGACCCTGAACAGAATTTTCCCGGTGATCTGAGTTTCAATGAAGTTATAATACTTGCTTCTATAATTGAAAAAGAAGCCCTGGGAGATGAAGATAAACCCAGGATAGCTTCAGTCTTTTACAATCGGCTAAGAGATGGAATGCGCCTGCAGTCCTGTGCCACTATTCAGTATCTTCTGGATAAGCCCCGGGAAAGACTAACCCAGCAAGATTTAGAAATCGAATCTCCTTTTAATACATATCTAAATTCAGGATTGCCGCCAGAGCCAATTTGTAACCCTGGATTAAAATCAATATTGGCAGCAGTTGAACCGGCAGAAGAAGACTATGTATTTTTTGTATTGGGAAAAGAAGGAGAACATATTTTCACCAGAACTTACCAGGAACATTTGGATAATAAACCGTAAAATCGTATCGAGTCTAAATTAAAATAGTATAACGTATACCGCATAGCGTATACCGCAAGATAATACAGTGATAAGTAATAAAGACGGTTTTTAGTTTACGGTTTTCAGTTTTCAGTTTACAGTTAAAACACAAGAATTATTTAACCAAGACAGAGGTAACGCTTTTAATTCAGGACATAGGTTATAATTTGCATGGTATATAAAACAATTTTCCAATCTTCCAATATTGCAAATTTCCATTATTCCTTCCTGGAAAACCATATACCTGTTGGCATTTTTTTCGAAAAACAAAAAACGATAAACCAAAAACATTCTCTAGACTTTCCCCTCTATCTGTAGAGATTATTTATTTCCCCTCTCCCCAAGGGGGGAGAGGGTCAGGGTGAGGGGGATGATGTCACCCCCACCTTTATCCTCCCCCCTCGAAGGGGGAGGAAATGATAAATAGTATCGGGTATTAAAAACAGTGATAAGTAATGAGTAATTAGTAATAAGAAATAAATACAGTTTTTAGTTTAAAAAACGTATAACGTTAAAATACAAATATAATAATATTTAAGAAAATGCTGTTCTCAGTTTATCCCCTCTCCCCAAGGAGGGAGAGGGTCAGGGTGAGGGGGATGATGTCACCCCCACCTTTATCCTCCCCCCTCGAAGGGGGAGGAAATGATAAATAGTATCGGGTATTGAGTATCGAGTACTAAAAACAGTGATAAGTAACAAGTAATTAGTAATAAGAGATAAATACATTTTTTAGTTTTTACTTTTCAGTTAAATACAAAAGAAAAAATACAATATGATATTTAAAATATTATTTTATCTGTCTGTTTTTGACTATAAACCAAAAAATATTCTTCTTAAATCTTCCCTCTCCCCAAGGAGGGAGAGGGTCAGGGTGAGGGGGAGAGTTGCCCGCATTCTTTGTCTGATAACTGAAAACTATCTCTCACTTATTCCCGCAAATTTAATTCTTTCCATTCTTCCAAGCATTTATTCCCACAGTATTCACGGTATACGTTATACTTAATACTTTTTTCTTTTGTCATTGCGAGCCTGCCCTTAACTATTGTTAAGAGGTAGGCGTGGCAATCTCTTTCATTGTTACCCGTATTCTTTTTCTGAAAACGAAAAACTGATAACTAAAAACCATCTCTCACTTATTCCCACAAATTTAATTCTTTCCATTCTAGCAAAACCATATACCCAATAATCACTTAAACGCAATACACAATCACCTTTTTAGAATAATTGACTTTATATAACATCAAATATAGGATATACTATATTATTAAAAATAAAAAAAAACAAAAATATCCATAAGCAAAAATGGAGTAAAAAATGTTCCAGTCACTCATTCCGGATGTATATATAAGAAATGTGTACCAAATAGATATAGAAAAATTGGAGAAAGAAAAGAAAATAGAAGGAATTATTATTGACCTTGATAATACCCTGGTGCCCTGGGGGAAAAAACATCTGGATGATAAAATAGTATCCTGGATAGATCGGGTGAAAGAGAGTACATTAAAAATATGTATTGTTTCCAATAGTAATTCCACCCATGTCACTGAAATGGGTAATCTTCTAGATATACCATTTTTTTCCAGCAGGTATAAGCCGCTCAAAGGTCCTTTCCTTGAAGCAATGAAAATTATGAATACAGACAGCAAAAATACTGCAGTTATCGGAGACCAGATTTTTACAGACATACTGGGTGGTAAGCGTCTAAATTTATTCACCATTTTAGTTTATCCAATTAAAAAGCAGGATGCCCTGGGAACGCGTCTTGTTTACAGGGCTTTAGAAAAAATTATTATGTCTTTTTGGCTTAAAAATGGCAAAATAAAATTAATTGAAGGAAAATGGCCACAGTAACTATATCAGATTGGCGTCGGTTGGTGGAAAATAAGATAAT